>Ga0214472_10003742_pt1 | contig 16076 bp, 13 predicted proteins | sample RVTome_6_FD_207662 | JGI IMG/M metagenome (GOLD analysis project Ga0214472, IMG submission 207662) | Soil microbial communities from uranium-contaminated site in the Upper Colorado River Basin, Wyoming, United States - RVT140D175 | ecosystem: Environmental > Terrestrial > Soil > Contaminated >... | reverse complement strand
GTCCCGATGGCGGCGAGCGTGGCGGCGTCGTCCGTGAAGACCCTCGGCAGGAATGGCGCCGCCACCGCCAGCACGAGGGCAAGGCCGACACCGCCCAACAGGCCGAGATAGAGCAGCCGGGTGGCGATCAGGTGCGCCAACGGGGTGTCCCCTGCTGCCAGGTGCCGCCCGATCATCGCCTGGCCGGCGATGGCGAGCGCGTCGACGACGAGGGCGAGAAATATCCACAGGTTCACCGCCACCTGGTGGGCGGCTACCTCGACGATTCCGATCCTCGCGGCGACGGCGGTCGCCAGCGCCAGCGTTGCCAGCAGAGCCCCCGTCCGCACGATGAGGGCGGCGCCGGCACCGGCGAGTGGGCGCAGGTCGCGCACCGCCAGCCCGCGAAAACCGACCTGGAGCCTGGCGCGATGACGCGAGAACAGCAGGAACCCGAAGTAGAGCGCCCCGAGCCACTGGGCGATCACGGTCGCGATGGCGGCACCGGCGATCCCCATCCCCGCCCCGAAGATCAGGATCGGATCGAGGACCAGATTGACGAGGTTCAGACCCACAGTGACGAACAGAGGGGTCTTGGTGTCCTGGAAGCCGCGGTAGGCGCCGTGGCCGACGTTGATCACCATGAGCGCCGGAAGCGCCAGCGCCCGGATGCGCAAGTAGGTCTCTGCGTCTCCCAACGTGTCCCGGCCCGCTCCGACGAGCGTGAGGAGAGGCACGGCGGCAGCCTCGACGACGATGAGGGCGGCAACCCCGATCGCCAGCCCGACCGCCACCGCCCCGGCCGTCAAGCGCCCGGCGAGCCGTTCGTCGCCGCGCCCGACGGCGCCCGCCACGAGCGGGGTCGTCCCGTAGGCGAGGAAGATGAAGAGCGCGAACGCCACGCCGAACACGGCGGTCGCCAACCCGAGCGAAGCGAGCGGCTGCGCCCCGAGCCTCCCGACGAAGGCGGTGTCCACCAGCGAGACGAGCGGGTCGGCTGCCAGGGCGCCGAGCGCCGGGAAGGCGAGCCGAACGATCTCGGCGTCGTGCGCCGTCTTGCCGACGGCGATCCAGCGCCTCATCGCGCCGGGCGAGGTGTCTTGTCCTCGTAGTCGCAGATGTTTGCGAGCGGGCACTCCCAGCACCGCGGCTTGCGGGCGTCGCAGATGTCCCTGCCGAACTGGATGAACCGCATCGAGATCCCGGACCAGTCCTTCTCCGGGTACAGGGAGCGGAGGTCGGCCTCGATCTTGACCGGGTTGGCGTGCTCGGTGAGTCCGAGGCGGTTCGTGAGCCTGCGCACGTGGGTGTCGACCGCGATGGCCGGATCGTCCCACACCTCTGCGAGAACGACGCTGGCCGTCTTCCTGCCGACGCCGCGCAGCTTGGTCATCGCTTCGAGGTCGCGGGGTACCTCGCCTCCGAACTGCTCGACCAGGTCGGCAGCCAGCGAGATGATCGACTTCGTCTTCTGCCGGTAGAACCCGGTCGAATACACGACTTGCTCGACGTCTTCCGGGTTCGCCTCGGCGAGCTCATGGGGAGTCGGCCATCGTCGGAACACCTCGGGGGCCACCCGGTTGACGTTCTCGTCCGTGGTCTGAGCAGACAGTACGGTCACGACGAGGAGCTGCCAGGCATCCCGGTAGTCGAGTGCGGTCCGCATCTCCGGGTAGCGCCTCCTGAGACGGGAGAGCACCAGGCGCGCCTTCCTCCGCAGCTCGGCGGGGGGAGCCTCGCTCGCCTGATCCGTTGCGGTGCGTCGACGGGGGCTCATCGGGCGGGGCATGCTACCGGCGACGTGCCTGTGGTGCGCGGGCGAATAGCCGTTACGATTCCGGCGTGGACCTCCGGGAAGCGGTGGCGAGGCTCGCCACCATCGACGGCTCGCTCATACTCGTCGACCAGTTCCTGAATCATCGCGTCGACCCGGACGTGATGCGATCGCTCGGACAGCACCTGGCGAAACGCCTGGCGCCCCGCCAGCCGGGTCTGATCCTCACCGCCGAGGCATCCGGGATTCCGCCTGCTCTGGCCTGTGCGCTCGAGTTGGGGCTCCCGATGGTCTACGCCAAGAAGTTCCTCGGCACCGGGAACCGATACTCGTTCTCCCGCGAGGTGGTGTCGCCGACGAAGGGCATCGAGTATCGGGTCGAGGTGTCCCGCAAGATGCTCGATCCCGGTACGCGAGTCGCCATCGTCGACGATTTCCTCTCGGGCGGCAGAACCGCCGCGGCGCTCGGCCAGATCGCAGAGGAGGCCGGCTGCGACGTCGTCGGCTTCGCCTTCGCCATCGAGAAGGCGTTCCTGGGAGGGAGGGCCCGGCTCGAGGACCACGGATGGCATATCGACTCGATCGTGCGGGTCCTCTCGATCGAGGGCGGCGTCATCGAGATCGACGACGACTGACCCGGTGCACCTGGCGCGCCTCACTCTCGTCGCTTCTGCCGCAGCCGCGGCGGTTGCCTTGATCCTCCCGTTCCTGGACTCCCCGCTCATCGGCGACCGCAACGGATTGACCGCGGACGCCTGGCCCGCCGCGGTGCTGCTCGCCGTGACCGGGGTGGCGGCCCTCCTCGGCGACCGGCGTGAGGGCTTTCCGGTGGCGGCGGTGCCGGCAGCCGCGATCATCAACGGTGCGGCACTCGTGTTCTCGGTCGCCAAGCTCCTCGACGCCTTGGAAGCCGCCGATGCTCTCCACGGGCTCGGTGCAGCCGCTGCGGTGGGAGTCGGGGCGTGGGCCCTGGTCGCCGCGGCATCCATCGGATTGGCAGGCGCCGCTTTGGCGGCGAGCCGCACCGTCAGGTGAGGTTGGAGAGCATCGCGAGCGCGATGGCCACATAGCAGAGGCCGGCGACCACCTGCCAGAACGCTCGGGGGTTCGCCTCGGGGCGCAGCCCCTTCCGCAAGCGCTCCCGCGGATCGGTCGATCCAGGCAGCCCGCGTCGCACCGCCGGATCGTCGTAGTCGTCACCCGGTCTGGTGTGGCCGCCGAAGAGCGTGCCGATCGCCCCGACACCCATGTTGGCGAATCCGCCGCCGGTCGCTCCCCCGGTGAGGAGCAGCACCAAAGCGCCCGCCAAGAACGTGTACGCGACGATGGTGACCGCCCCGGGTGAGGCGAGCGCTCCGAACGTGACCGAAGCCAGCCACGACGGGGTTCCGGCGATGCCGAGCACGGCAGGAACGGCGTCGACCCTGCCTGCGAAGCCGGCGAAGGTGAGCCCGAGGGCGGCCGACAAGGCGATGCCTGTGAGGAAGACGACGACGTACTCGGGCAGCCGCGCTGCGAGCTCGATGCCCTCGTCGCCCGACCTCTCGTCAGCCCCCATCGGATCGCCACCTGGAGAGCAGGGGCACGTCCGACCGGTCGATCCACCGCGTCGCCCGAACACACACCCTGATCGCGAGCAGCAGCAGGGCCATGACGACGAGGTACACGATGAGCAGCTCGAACCCTGCGAAGTAGCTCGTGCGGCATGCCCCGAATCCGCCAGAGCAGATTCCCCAGCCTGAGCCGCCGTTGCGGAGGTCGAGGAGGATCCACAGCGGGACCAGGCCCACGACGACGGCCAGGCCGATGAGGATGCCGATCACGAGACGCAAGATGATCACTCATCGCGAGGATAGGGACGCACGGCCTCTACGGCGGAGACCCCCGGCGGTGCCGCGCAGGTCGCGGTTGGCCCTGCACAGGGCCGGCCGCCTGAGCCAGGACCCCCCGGTCACCGCCAGAATTCGCGCTGTTGCGAGCGTGCCGCGTCGCCGGTACGGTGGAGAATCACATGCGTGTCATTTCGGCTTGGTGACAGATGACGACGACGCTGCCTGACCGCGCCGCGAGCTACCACGAAGAGGCGTTCACGGAGGACGAGCGGCGGGTCCTCGGTCGCTTTTTCACGAACGTCGACGGACCGGTGTTCGCGGTGACGAACCTGCCGGAAGTCGTCAAGGGAGCCCTCTTCGCCCGCTACTCCCGGTCGCCCAAGTCGCTGCGCCGGCTCTTCCTCGACGAGTTCTACGACGCGCCGGACGTCGGGGTGGCCGTTCTCGGCGGAGGGGAGGACGAGCACCTATCCGTGGTGAACCTGGAGCGGGCCGAGCAGCTGTACGAGAGGGTCTTCTCCGAGTATGGCGACGACTCGGTCGCCCAACTCGGTGGCGCCCACCTGGCGTGCGAGCAGGCATCCAACGTCCTCACCAAGGTGCTGGAGCGGGGCCGCCTCGCCGCATACCTCGAGCAGTCGACGAGGTACATCTTCTACGACGTCCGGCTGGGAGACCGCTACCGCTACATGACGCCCCCGGAGCTCATCGGGACGGCGCTCGAAGGGCGGTACACGGAGGTCATGGAGTGGCTGTTCGACACGTACGCCGAGCTCGTCCCGCGGCTCGTCGCCTACTACGAGACGCTGTACCCGAAGCAGGAGGACGACTCCAACTTCATATGGCGCTCGACGATCAGGGCCAAGGCGTGCGACGACCTGCGGGGACTGCTGCCGGCCGGCACGCTCTCGAACGTCGGGATCTTCGCGACCGGGCAGGCGTACGAGATGATGATCCTTCGCATGAGGGCCCACGCGCTCGCCGAGGTACGCGACTACGCCGACCTGATGCTCACCGAGCTGCGCAAGGTGATCCCCTCCTTCCTGCGGCGCGTCGACGTCCCGGAGCGCGGCGGAGCTTGGTCGACCTACTTTGCAGACATCGCTTCGACGATGAACGGTCACGCCGCCGGCATCACGGCCGAGGCGCAACCGCGCCCCGAGGTGACCCTCGTCGACTGGGACGAGGAGGCGGAGACGAAGATCGCGGCTGCCGCCCTCTACGCGTACAGCGACCTTCCCGACGACCAGCTCCTCACGGTGGTACGCCGCCTGGCGGAAGCGGACCGGGCGGCGCTCATCCGCTCGTACGTCGGAGACCGGACCAACCGCCGCCACAAGCCGGGACGCGGCATGGAGCGGTGCGACTACCGCTTCGACGTTCTCTGCGACTACGGCATCTTCCGTGACCTGCAGCGGCATCGGATGCTCTCCATCGACTGGCAGCGGCTCGGTGTCGAGCACGGCTACGTGACCCCTGATGCGATCTCGGACATCGGGGCAGACTCGGTGTGGCGCCAGGCGATGGACCGAACCGCCGACCTGCACCGGGCCGTCTCCGCGTTGCACGGCAACGACCTCGCCCAATACGTCGTGCCTTTCGCATACCGAATCCGCTTCTTCATGCAGATGAACGCTCGCGAGGCCTTCCACCTCATCGAGCTGCGAAGCGGCCAGGGGGGTCATCCCGACTACCGGCGGGTCTGTCAGCGAATGCACGACCTCATCGCCGACAGACATCCGCTCATCGCGGCGGCAATGTCGTACGTGGACCACGACAGCTACGACCTCGCCAGGCTGGAGGGCGAGCGGCGGGCGTCCGCCAAGAGAGCGGCGCTCGGCGTCTCCGACCCCGAGTGAGCACCCGGCACACCTAGCTCGCCAGCGGGATCCTCAGGACGAGTGAGTCCTCGTCGACGACCCACGTGGCGCTCCCGATGAGCGCGAAGTCGAGGAAGTCCTTCTCCGCCTGAGCGATGAACGCCCTCCTCGCCTCGCCCTCCAGCGGAGGTATGCCCCGCGACCTGACGGCAGCCGCCCGCTCTCGAAAGCGAGCGAGGAACTCGTCGACGTCCAGCGATGCCATGTGATTCTCTCCTCGGACGAGCAGGTCGGAGGGTAACGGCGAGCCGCTCCCCTGCGTGCCGACCCCGGGGGCGCACACCCTATCCTCGCCTCGAGCCATGGACGCCACGCCACTCGACCGCAGGCTTCTCATCGTCTCCGGGAAGGGGGGTGTCGGGAAGTCCGCCGTTGTCGCCTCACTGGCCCACGTCGCATCCCGCCGCGGAATGCGGGCCCTGGCGCTCGCCATGACCGACCCGATCGGCCTGGCGACCCATCTCGGCGCCGAGGAGTTGACCCCGAAGGCGCACGAGCTGCTCCCCGGGGTCGAGGCAGCATTCGTGGACCGCAGCCATGCCCTCGACGAATACCTGCGGATCCAGATGAGGGTGCCGCGCGCCGCCCCGACGCGACAGCTCAGCCGGATGCTGCAGGTGCTCGTCGACACGGCCCCCGGCGTCAGGGAGATCATCTCCATGGGAAAGCCGATCTACGAGACGTGGCGAGGTGACTACGACATCGTCATCGTCGACGCCCCTGCGACGGGACAGCTCGGGTCGTACCTGCGCGCCCCGGCCACCATCGCTTCGATCGTGCCGTCGGGGGGAGTTCGCGACCAGGCGGAGCGGATGAGGGCGACGCTCTCCGACGCCGCCGCCTGTGGAGTGCTGTTGATCACCACTCCGGACGAGCTCCCGGTCGTCGAGACGCGGGAGATGGTCGCATCGATCGAGGCCGAACAGCTCGTAGCCATCGCCGGAGTGGTCTTCAACAGGACGCTGCCGGACCTCGGCATGTCGCGGTCGAGGATCGCGGCACTCCCGCCAGGACCGCACCGCTCTGCTGCCCAACTGCACGCCGGCCTGTACGAGAGCCAGCAGAAGCTGCTGCCGGAGCTCGACTCCAGCGGGCATCTCCCGTTCCTCTTCGGCCTGATGACCCCTCCCGAGGTGGCCGCCCGTCTCGCAGAGGAGTGGACGTGACGAGGACACACATCGTGGTCGTCACCGGAGCCGGGGGCGTCGGCAAGACCACCGTGTCGGCGGCGCTGGCCATCGGTGCCGCCGCGGCAGGCACGAGAACGCTCGTCGTGACGATCGATCCGGCCAAGCGGCTCGCCTCGGCGCTCGGCGTCGACTCGCTCGGCAACCAGCCCTCCATGGTCCCGGGGACCGATGGCTTGTGGGCCGCCATGCTCGACATCACCGCCTCGTGGGAGGCAATCGTCCATCGCCACGCCGCCCCGGAGGTGGCGGACAGGCTCGAGTCGAACCCCTTCTTCAGGGCGATCGCCGACCGCTTCCCCGCAGCCCAGGCCTACGCGGCCGGCGAGCAGATGGCGGAGTACTCGGAGGGCGGAGCTTGGGAGCTGGTCATCGTCGACACGCCTCCGTCGGCTGGAGGCCTCGACTTCTACCTGGCGCCGCGGCGCATGCGTGAGCTCGTCGGTGGGCGACTGCTGCGCTGGCTGACCGGCGCCAGCCTGCCGGGGAGACGGGCCCTCTACCGCGTCACCGCCCGGCCGATGCTGCGGGTCGCAGACAGCGTCCTCGGGGGCCCGCTCCTCGAGGACATCGCCGAGTTCCTACTCGATCTGCGGACCCTGTACGACGGGCTCTCGAGTCGCGCCCGCTCGATCGAGCGCCTCCTCGGAGCGGCAACGACGCTCGTCGTGACGACGGCCGCTCCCGCCTCGCTGCGCGAGGTCAGGCGCTTCTACAGCGGGTTGGGGGAGATCTCCGTGACCCCGGCCGCCACGATCTTCAACCGGGACCTCCCGAAGGAGTGGATGGCGCCCAAGCGGCTCCCGGCCATCGCCGGGCTCGACGCCGAGGAAGGGGCGATCCTCCGCGAGAACCTGCGCCGCTGGGGAGACGAGGCTCGCAAGACGCAGGACGCCAAGCAGGAGCTCATGATGCGGCACCACACCGACGTGCACGCCATCCCCTGGCTCGAGGACGCCCCGACCACCGTCGCCGAGCTGGCGGCGCTCGCCGAGACCGCCGACCTGACGGGATTGCTCCAACCGCCGCCGCGCTGATATCCACCGCCTGTGGATAAATGAGCCGCATGACCTAGTCAGTTTTCGCGCGTCCTGTTGTCTCATACGTGAACACACCGAACTGTTGGAAGGGAAACAGGTGCGGCGGAGGCTCCAAGACGACATGCGACGGGCGAAGCTCGTCTCCACGGAGCGGATCTTCATCGTGGGGATTGCAGCGGTCGTCGCCTTCGCGTCGCTCTTCGCGGTCTTCATGCTCAGGACTCGAGCCGAGCAAGGCTCGATCGATCGAGCGATCGCCGCGGCGAGGACCCAGGTCGAGTTGAGCCACGATCTCACCCAAGCCGCCTTCCTGCTGACCGACGGCGTCTCCGCCACCGCCGGCACGGACGTCGACGACCTGGCCAGAGAGCTCGAGCGCGGCCACCTCACGCTCCGCTACGGAGACAGCGTCATCGGTTTCGACGGCGTCGACGACCCGTCGATCTCGATGGCGTTCGACAGGGCGGGAGACGTCCTCAGCGAGCTCGCCCTCGACGCCCACCTCCTCCAGCAGGGCGCCCAACCGACCGCAACCGTGACCACGGTCGTCGCCGGCGCCGAGACTTACCAGGCCGAGATCAGCAGGGTCGTGGACCGCCTGAGCCAGATCTCGTCGCAGTCGGCGGTTCGCAGCCAGCAGTTCCAGTTGGCGGCCACGGCATTGCTGTTCGTCCTGGTGATCGGCCTCCTGGCGCTGATGGCCCACCGCCAGGAGCTCTCGCTGCTCGCCGTGAAACGAGCACCGGATCAGCGCGACATCGATCAGCTGACGGGTCTCGTGCGGCGCGCCTACTTCCGCGAGCAGCTCACGGCGGCCCTCGACGCGACCGCAGACGGCGCCGGGTACACCGCCGTCCTCGTCATCGGGGCATCGGTACGCCTCGGCGTGCAGCGAGAGCTGTCGCCCCGCACCCGCGACCGGGCGACGCAGGAGATCGCCAGGAGGCTGCGCGCCACGGTTCGCTCCACGGACCTGGTAGCCAAGGTCGAGCGGAACGTGTTCGCGGTGATGATGGAGGCAACCCCCAGGGTCGACGACGCCGCCAGGGTGGCGATCAAGCTGCGGACCGCCGTCGAGGCGCCGATCCAGCTCGGCTCCCTGCTCGTCCAGGTCGACCTGACAGTCGGCATCGCCCTCGCCCCGGTCGACGCCGAATCGGCGGACGAGCTGCTCATGAGGGCAACCCTCGCCCAACGAGCCGCCATCGAGGGCGACGACTACCGCTACTACTCGGCCGACCTCAGGCCCGAGACCGGCAGCCGGCTCCAGATCGTCTCTCACTTGCGCGAGGCGATCGACACGGGTGACCAACTGTGGCTGGCGTACCAGCCGAAGGTGCGGCTCGACGACTCGTCCGTCGTCGGGTACGAGGCGCTCGTTCGCTGGGACCACCCGACCCTCGGTGCGCTCGGGCCTGCGCAGTTCGTGCCGATCGCCGAGGAGAGCGACCTCATCCTCGACCTCGGCAGCTGGGTCATCGACGAGGTCTGCCGGCAGCAAGCCGAGTGGCTCGACGTCCACGGGGCGACCGTGCCGGTCTCGATCAACGTCTCCGCTCGTCAGTTCCGCCAGGGAGACCTAGACGACGTCGTCGGGGTGTCGCTCGACAAGCACGGCATCCCCGCCGAGATCATCGAGATCGAGCTCACGGAGGGCGTGCTGCTCGACGACACGCGGGCGCCGATCGACAACATGGAGCGGCTGCGGGACCTCGGCGTCCGCATCGCCGTCGACGACTTCGGAACCGGCTACTCCTCGCTCAGCTACCTGAAGCGCTTCCCGATCGACATCCTGAAGATCGACCGGTCGTTCATCCGCGAGCTGAGCGCCGGCAACCAGGATGCTGCGATCTCGACTGCGATCATCGCCCTTGCGCACAGCCTCCAGCTCGAGGTGGTTGCAGAAGGGGTCGAGACGGGCGAGCAATACGGCGTGCTCCAGGCACTCGGTTGTGACACCGCCCAGGGCTACTTCTTCGCACGCCCGATGGCCGCCGACGTCGTCGAGCACGGCCGGCCCCGTCTCGTCGCCGTGCATTAGGCGGTTTCGCCTCTACAACACGGCGGATGGCCCGAGGAGCTCGCGCAGCTCGGCATACAGCGCAGATCGGGGCTCGACGCGGTGGTCGTCACCGAGCCTGATGACCTTCTCCCCTGCGTCCGACGGCATGTGGAGGTAGACCGGAGCCGTGCCGGGATGATTGAGGAGCGCCTCTTTGAGGCGGGCGACCATGGTCTTCGACAGCCGGCTGGCGGGCACCCGCAGCCGCACCATGTCGCCTGCGACCAGCTCGGGCTCGCGCAGTTCCTGGGCGATGAACTTCACGTCGTCGCCCCGGTGGTCGATTCGCCCGCTCACGACGAGGATGGCGTCCTCGCGCACCAGCGGCCCGAAGTCGGCGACCATCCTCGGGAAGCACACCACCTCGATACTGCCCTGCAGATCCTCCAGTTGGAAGAAGTACATGGCGTCGCCGCCTCTCGTGAAGCGCCGTGTGATCGCACCCACGATGCCGCCGATCGTCGCCACTGCCTTGTCCGCCTGGTCCCACAGCCCGGGGATCGTCGACGAGCACATCTTCGCCAGCAGCGACTCGACGCCGAGGAGCGGATGATCGGACACGTACAGGCCGAGCATCTCCTTCTCGAAGGCGAGCCTCGTCTTCTTCTCCCATTCGATGTCCGGCAGTTCGACCGTCACCGGCTCGGCTGCCCCCGTGCCCCCGAACAGCGAGAACTGGCCCATCTCCTCGGCGCGGCGGCGTGTCACGGTGGCGTCGAGCATGTCGAGGTGCCTCTCGAAGAGGGCACGGCGCGGGTGCCCGAGCGAGTCGAACGCCCCCGCCTTGATGAGCGACTCGATCGTGCGCTTGTTGAGCACAGCCAGGTCCACCCTGTCGATGAAGTCCTGGAAGGTGGTGTACGACCCGTTCTTCTCGCGCTCCTCGATGATGTGCTCGACGACGCCCTCGCCGACGTTGCGGATCGCCGACATCCCGAACGTGATGTCGCTCTCGATCGCCGCGAAGTCGATGTCCGAGCGGTTCACGTCCGGCACGAGGACCCGGATCCCCATCGACCGGCACTCGCTCAGGTACAGGGCGGTGCGGTCCTTGTCACGCTTGCTGGCGGTGAGGAGCGCCGCCATGTACTCGCCCGGGTAGTGGACCTTGAGCCAAGCCGTCTGGTACGCCACGAGGCTGTAGGCGGCGGAGTGCGACTTGTTGAACCCGTATCCGGCGAAGTGCTCGATGAAACCGAAGAGCTCCCTCCCGAGCTTCTCGGAGTGGCCCGAGGCGACACACCCGGCGACGAACTGCTCCTCCTGAGCCCTCATGACGGACGGGATCTTCTTGCCCATCGCCTTGCGCAGCGTGTCCGCCTCGACCATCGAGTAGCCGGCCATCCGCTCGGCCGCCTGCATGACCTGCTCCTGGTACACCATGATCCCGTAGGTGTCGACGAGGATCTCCTCGAGGTCCGGGTGCAGGTACGAAACGGGTGTCTTGCCGTTCTTCCGGTCGGCGTATTCGACGTGCATGCCTGCGCCGAGCGGGCCCGGCCGGTAGAGGGCGTTGAGGGCAACCAGATGCTCGAACTTGTCCGGTTTGAGGTTGCGCATCAGCGCCCGCATCGGTCCGCCCTCGAACTGGAAGACACCCATCGAGTCGCCTGCCTGGAGCATCTCGTAGACCTTCGGGTCGTCCAGCGGGACGTCGTCGATGTCGACCCGCGAGCCCCCGTTCGCCTCGATGAGCTCGAGGGTCCTCTCGATCGTCGCCAGGTTGCGGAGCCCGAGGAAGTCCATCTTGAGGAGCCCGAGCGACTCGACGCCGTGCATCTCGTACTGGGTGACGACCTCGGCGTCCTCGCCCTTGCGCTGCAGCGGGACGATCGTCGTCAGCGGCTGTGGCGAGATGACGACGGCAGCGGCGTGGATCGAGTCCTGGCGGCGGAGCCCCTCGAGGCCTCGTGCGGTGTCGACGACCTCCTGGACCGCCGGGTCGGTTGCATAGGCCTCCCGCAGACCGGCCGCCCCGGTGTACCAGTCGCGGGAGCTCGCCTCCTCTTCCTGGCCCGGCGGCTCGAGGCATTGGGCGAGTGTCGCCTCGTTGCCGAGGATCGCAGGCGGCATGAGCTTGGCGACCCGGTCCCCGAGGCTGTACGGATGCCCGAGCACCCGGGCCGCGTCTCGCAGGGCTTGACGTCCCTTGATCGTGGAGAACGTGACGATTTGAGCGACGTGGTCGGTGCCGTACCGCTCGGCGCAATAGCGGATCATCTCCGCCCTGAACCGCTCGTCGAAGTCCATGTCGATGTCCGGCATCTGGCGGCGGCCCGGGTTGAGGAAACGCTCGAAGATGAGCCCGTACTCGAGCGGGTCGAGGTCGGTGATCCGGAGTGAGTATGCGACGATCGAGCCGGCCGCCGAGCCCCGGCCCGGTCCCGTCCTGATGCCGCGCTCCTTGGCGTGCCTGATGAGGTCCCAGACGATGAGGAAGTACGAGGCGAACCCCATCTCCCCGATGACGCCGAGCTCGTACTCGATGCGCTCCTTGGCTTCCTCCGACAGCACCCCGTAGCGGAGCTGGGCACCCTCGTATACGAGCTCGGTGAGGTACGACCGCTCGTCTTTGCCCTCGGGCACCGGGAAGCTCGGGAGGAGGATGTTGCCGAACTCGATCGACACGTCGACCCGCTCTGCGACGAGCAGCGTGTTGTCACAGGCGCCGGGATAGGCGTCCTCGGGGAACAGGCTGCGCATCTCGGCAGCCGACTTCACGTAGAACTCCTGCGACTCGAACTTGAAGCGCTCCTCGTCCGCCCGGTTGGCGCCCGTCTGGATGCAGAGCAGCACGTCGTGGGCGTCCGCCTCGTGGGCAAACGTGTAGTGGCTGTCGTTCGTAGCGAGGAGGGGAGCCCCCACGTCGCGCGAGATCTGGAGGAAGTCGTCCATGACCCTGCGCTGAGCCGGGATCCCGTGGTCCTGGATCTCGATGAAGAAGTTGTCCTTGCCGAAGATGTCCTGGTACGTGGCCGCGGCGGCGACGGCGGCCTGGTAGTCGCGCACCTGACCCGTGTTGCCCTCCTCCCGAGACGCGTCTGGAGCGAGCAGCTGGGCGACGTGGCCCCCGAGGCAGCCAGACGTCGCCACGATGCCTTCAGCGTGCTCAGCGAGCAGCTCCAGGTCCATCCTCGGCCTGTAGTAGAAGCCTTCGAGGAACGCCTTGCTGGCGAGTGTCATCAGGTTCTGGTAGCCGCGGTTGCTCGTTGCGAGCAACGTCATGTGGTAGCGGAGGTCTTCACGGCGAGGGGGCCGGTCGAACCTGCTTCCGGGCGTGACGTACGCCTCGATGCCGATGATCGGCTTGATGCCCGCCGCCGTCGCCGCCTTGTAGAAGTCGATGACGCCGTACATGACGCCGTGGTCGGTGATCGCCACGGCGGGCTGACCGTCGGCGGCCGCCGCGGCCACGAGCTCGTTGACCCTGGCCGCTCCGTCGAGCATCGAGAACTCGGTGTGCACGTGGAGGTGGGCGAACGAGGACGACATCAGTCCCTAAATTACACGCGTGTCGTCACCGCATCGAGTCGCGAAATCGGATGAGGCGTTTCACGGCGACTTGGCATGCTCGAGCGGTGGCCGTCTCTTCGGCCGGCTCGCCCGTGTGGCTCGCGGCGGGCCGGCGGCCGCCGCGGCGAGCTCCCGTATCGACGCCTCGACCGCAGCCGCGAATCCGTCGACGTCCGGCACGACGTCGTATGCGGAATTGAACCCCCAAGCGACCGACCCGTTGTACGAGAAGAGGGCGACGCCGATGCCGTGACCGTGCCACAACGGCACGAGCGGATACTGGGCGACCAGCTCGGCGCCCAGGAAGTAGAGGGGGACCTGCGGCCCCGGCACGTTGGTGACGGTCATGTTGAACGGCCTGGCCCCGGAGGCGAGCCTGCTCGCCAACGACACGAGCGTCGCAGGCGCTCCTGCGCTCAGCGAGACGAGCGTCGCCGCCCCGAGCGCCTGATCCGTCGTCTTCAGCTTCATGGTCTCACGCTTGACGGCTTCGAGCCTGGCGACGGGGTCCGGCTCCCCTACGGGGAGGCTGGCGAGCCACATGGCGACCTGGTTGCCCATAGTCCCCCGGTCGCTGAGGGATCTGACGCTCACCGGAGCCATCACCCTGAAGTCGATCCCGGAGACGTCGAAATCGGAGCCGCGGAGGAAGCTACGCACCCCACCTGCGACGGCCGCGAGCACGACGTCGTTCACCGACCCGCCGAGGGCGTTCTTGATCGACTTGATCGTGTCGAGATCGGTGTCGAGCGTCCCGAACACCCGGTTCGTGCCGGGCTCGCCGTTCAGAGGCGTGTCACTCGCCTGTGACAGCCAGCCCGAGCTCAGCGACGCTCCGACGGCCCTGACGCGCCGCACCCCGTGCTGCGCCAGCGTCTGGGCGTCCTCCACCAACGTTCGCACGCTCCGCAGCGCCCCGACGGCCCTGCCGGCCCTTCGAGCCGTCTCGCGTACGACCAGCTCCGTTCCTGTCGGGATGGGCCGGGGTTCGAACGCCTCCGGCTCGGCGACCTCGGCGACCGGGGAGAGGCTGAAGAGGACGGCCATGAGATCGACAGAGGCGATCCCGTCGATCATGCAGTGGTGCACCTTGGAGATCAGCCCGAAACGATCACCGGCGAGCCCTTCGACGACCCACACCTCCCAGAGCGGCTTCGAATGATCGAGCGGCTGGGAGACGAGGCGGCCCATGAGCGCCCGGAGCTGGCTCATCGATCCCGGGCGGGGAAGGCTGGTGTGCCGCACGTGATAGTCGATCGAGAACTGCTCGTCGTCGACCCACACGGCGTGCTGCTCGAACGGGACGTACGCCAAGCGTTGCCTGTACCTCGGGATGAGGTGGAGCTTCGACGCTATGTGGGCGCCGATCGACGCCACGTCGACGCCGCCCTCGGGGGTGCGCAGCGAGCCCGCTTCGAAGACGGCGAGGCCGGCCACGTGCATGTGGATCGAGGGTGTCTCGAGGGCGAGGAACGAGTTGTCGAGGGTGGAGAGGCGTTCGTAGAAGGTGCTCACCTCGATTCCCTTCAGCAGTGGCGCGCTTTGCTCATTCATGGGGTGGGGCGGTGGCGTGGCTCCCCCGAGCGCCTCGCCCTGTCCTCGTCCGAGGCTAACACCGCTGCTCGGCTGCCTCCTTGGCCCGCAGTCGCCGGCGCCGCCGTCAGCTGATCAGACCAGCGGGCAGGGTGCCGGCCCGAGGCTCGCCGAGGCGCTGCAACGACGAAACCAGCGCATCAGGGAGGGGCGCGGCGACGGCGATCTCTCTTCCGTCCTCCGGGTGTGAGAATCTCAGCTCGCGGGCGTGCAGCCACATCCGCCCCGGCTCGGAGGGATGCTGCCGAGGCCGTCCGTATGTCTTGTCCCCGACCACAGCGTGACCTATCGATGCGAAGTGCACCCTGATCTGATGAGTGCGGCCCGTCTCGAGCTTCACGTCGACGAGTGACACGTCGACCCACTCGGCAACTCGTGCATAGTGGGTGCGCGCCGGACGACCCCCGATGGCGACGGCGCGCCGCGTCGGGTGCCTGGCATCGCGGTCGAGCGGGGCGTCGATCGTCCCCGTGGCGGCGTCGAGCGCTCCTTGCACGAGGGCCAGATAGCTTCGACCGATCCGGCGAGCCGCCAGGTCGCGCTGCAGGAGGCGGTGAGCCGCGGCCGACTTGGCGACGAGCAGCGTGCCGGACGTGCCCCTGTCCAGTCGGTGCACCAGACCCCACCGGTGTTCTCCGGCGAGGGATTCCAGCTCTGGGGCAAACGCCAGCAGTCCGGATACGAGCGTGCCCTCGAGGTGCCCGGCTCCGGGGTGGACGACGAGCCCCGCCGGCTTGTCGACGACGAGCAACAGGTCGTCTTCGTAGAGCACCGCGATCTCCATTCGGGTTGCCGCCACCGTCGGCTCCTCCGGGAGCGTCACCACGAGATCGCTGCCGGCGGCGATGCGGTCAGCCGGCTCGACCGCCCTGCCTGCGCTCATCGCGGCGCCGGACTCGCACACCCGGCGGGCCGCCGACCTGCTGATGCCCGTCAGCGTTGCGACGGCCCGATCGGCCCTCGAGCCGTCGAGCTCGGTCGGGACAACCAACTCGACGGTGCGGCTCATCGCGGCCGCGGCCACAGGGAGGCCACGACGAGCAACCCGACCCCGATCGTGATCGCCGAGTCCGCCGCGTTGAAAGACGGAAAGAACGAGAAGTCGACGAAGTCGACGACGGCACCGTCGAGCACCCCGGGGCCCCGGAAGATGCGATCGACGAGGTTCCCGAGCGCCCCCCCGAGCACGAGGCCGAGCGCCGAGACCTCGATCCTC
>Ga0214472_10003741_pt1 | contig 16079 bp, 14 predicted proteins | sample RVTome_6_FD_207662 | JGI IMG/M metagenome (GOLD analysis project Ga0214472, IMG submission 207662) | Soil microbial communities from uranium-contaminated site in the Upper Colorado River Basin, Wyoming, United States - RVT140D175 | ecosystem: Environmental > Terrestrial > Soil > Contaminated >... | reverse complement strand
TTTCGGAAGAGTTCCTGGAGGAGCGCGTATGCTGGAAAAACTGGATGAAATCAAAGAGACCTCCCTGGGCGACCTGGGCGGCGCCCGGACCGAAGATGAACTGGAAGATTGGCGTGTCCGCCACCTGGGGCGCAAGTCACCGATCATGGAGGTATTCGCCGGCCTGGGAGCGCTGTCTCCGGAGGAGCGGCCGGCGGTTGGCCGGAAAGCCAACGAGATCCGGACGGAACTGGAGGACGCCCTGGCCGAGCGGCTTCAAACGGTTCATGCAGCCGGGCTGCTCGAATCGCTCCGGCGCGAGCAGCTGGACGTGACGCTTCCGGGCAGGCCGCTGCCGCGCGGCCGTCTTCACCCGGTGACGCAGACCATGCGCCGGATCTACGCCATCTTTGCCGAAATGGGTTTCCAGATCTACCGGTCCCGGGACGTCGAAACGGATGAGATGAACTTCCAGCTGCTTAATTTCCCGCTCCACCATCCGGCCCGGGAGATGCAGGACTCATTCTACCTCAGCGGCGGGACCGGGGATCCCGACAACCCCGTCTTGCTCCGGACGCATACTTCACCAGGCCAGATCCGCTCGATGCGGGAGAATTCCGGTTACGGAGGCGAAGGTCCGCTCCCGGCCGACCCGCCTCCGATCCGGATCATCCTGCCCGGGATGTGCTACCGCTACGAGCAGATCACGACCCGGGCCAACGTCCAGTTCACCCAGGTCGAAGGCCTGGCGGTCGGGAAGCGCATCACCTTTGGCGATCTAAAAGGTACGCTTTCCGACTTCGCCCGCCGGATGTTCGGACAGCAGGTGCGCACCCGATTCCGGGCCTCCCATTTCCCGTTTACCGAACCGAGCGCCGAGATGGATGTCGAATGCTTCGTCTGCGGGGGAGAGGGCTGCAGCGTCTGTAAGCACGCCGGCTGGCTGGAGATCCTCGGTTCGGGAATGGTCCACCCGGTCGTCCTGCACAACGGCGGGTACGATCCGGCGATCTACAGCGGTTTTGCCTTCGGAATGGGCCCCGAACGGATCACCATGCTGCGGCACCGCATCGACGATATCCGGTATTTCTGGGATAACGACATGCGTTTCCTGGAGCAGTTTTAAAGTTTGGGAAAATTGAACACCACGGGGGTAAAGCCCCCGTGGTGTTCAATTTTCCCTCAAAGAATAGGAAGTGATTATGAAATTACCCCTTTCCTGGCTGAAGGACTTCGTCGATATCACTCTACCGATCGACGGCCTCGCCCAACGACTCACGAACGCCGGGTTGGAGGTCGAGGCGATCCATTTCGTGGGGCTGCCACCGCCGGATATGGATCGCGTCGAGTACAAGGTCACCGGTTTCGAATGGAAACGGGACGAGATCGTCGTCGGCGCCGTCATGGAGGTCATGCCGCATCCGGATGCCGACCGGCTGGTGCTCTGCCGGCTCCACGACGGGGAGCAGGAGCATATCGTCCTGACCGGCGCGCCGAACCTGTTCGCATATGCCGGGCTGGGCCCGCTGGAGCAGCCGCTCAAGGTCTGCTATGCCAGGGAAGGCGCCACGATCATCGACGCCTACCAGCCGGGGGAACACCTCACGACTCTCAAGCGCAAAAAGATCCGGGGGGTCGAGTCGTATTCGATGGCCTGCTCGGAGCGCGAGCTGGGGATCTCGCAGGAGCACGAAGGCATCATCCTGCTCGATCCGCAGGCCCCGGTCGGCACTCCGCTCCAGGATTACCTGGGCGACGCTGTCCTGGATATCGCCCTGACCCCCAACATTGCCCGGAACGCCAACGTCCTCGGCGTCGCTCGGGAGATCGCGGCCCTGACGGGTCAGCCGCTCCGCAAGCCGGAAGACGAGGATCCCTGGGCTGAGGACGCCCCGGCGATTGATGGGATGGTTTCCCTGGATATCACGGAGCCCGAGGTCAACCCGCGTTTCGTACTGGGGCTGGTGGAGGGGATCGAGATCGGACCATCGCCGTACCGGGTCCAGTACCGCCTGCGGTTGGCCGGGCAGCGGCCGATCAACAACATCGTCGATGCCACGAACTACGCCATGCTCGAGCTCGGCGAGCCGCTGCACGCCTTCGACTACGACGTCCTGCTCGCCCGGGCGGAAAAGGCCGGCGCCGAAGCGCCGACCATCATCACCCGCCGGGCTGAGCAGGGGGAAAAGCTGATGACGCTGGACGGCGAGACGCGCACCCTGGACGATTTCACCGTAGTGGTCTGCGACCAGTTCGGGTCGCTGGCCCTGGGCGGGGTGATGGGAGGGCTCGAATCGGAGGTCACCGATAAGACCTCCCGGGTGCTCCTCGAAGCCGCAGCCTGGAATATGATCAACACCCGCCGGACACAGGTTGCCCAGAAGCTGCATTCCGAGGCCGGGTACCGGTTCTCGCGCGGGGTGCATCCGGAGCTGGCGTCCGCCGGTGTCCGCCGGGGCCTGGGGCTGATGGCGGATTGGGCCGGCGGCTCTGTCCGGCGCGGCCTGGTGGATGCGTATCCCCTCCCGCCGGAGAGCCCCACCGTGGAGATTACCGCCGCCGATGTCGACCGCTGGCTGGGGGTTGAGATCGACTCCGCGGCGATCGTCGCCATCCTGGAGCGGCTCGAATTTTCCTGTGAAACCGGGGCGGACGGCGTGATCCGTTTGCAGCCGCCGGACTTCCGCCTGGATATCGGGACCGGTGTGATCGGGAAAGCTGACGTGATCGAAGAGATCGCTCGCATCTACGGCTACGATCGGATCCCGGAGACCCGGATGGCCGATCACCTGCCGCCCCAGCGCGGCGTCCCAGCCCTGGAGCTCGAGGAGCGCGTGCGCGATCTGCTCCTGACCGCCGGTTTGCAGGAGGTCATCACGTACCGGATGACCACCCCGGAGCAGGAGGCCAGGCGTCTCAGCCCCGGCACGCCGCCCGTGGACCGGCCCTATGTGACCCTGCTGAACCCGATTAACCAGGACCGGCGCGTCATGCGCCAGAGTCTTCTGGCTTCGGTCCTGGAGATCGTCGAGCGCAACGCCCGGCTGCAAACCCGGCTGGCACTGTTCGAGATCGGCGAGGTGTTCATGGGTTCCGAAGAGGGCGCCCTCCCTGACGAACACTCCCGACTCGTGATCGCGCTGGCCGGCCGCCGCACGCCGCCGGCCTGGCAGGGTGGCCAGAGTGGAGAAATGGATTTCTTCGACCTGAAAGGCGCGATCGGTTTGCTGCTGGAAGGTCTCCATCTCGAAGCGGACTACGATCCTGGGGAACATCCGAGCTTCCATCCGGGTAAGTGCGCCCACGTTCGCGTGGGAAGCCTCCGGTTGGGGACGATCGGCGAGGTCCACCCGGAAGTGGCCGCAGGTTATGACTTCGACGGGAAGACGGTGCTGGTGGGCAGCTTCAGCATGAAAGCCCTGCTCTCAGTCAGGCCGGACGAGTTCGAGATCACCCCGGTCCCGACCTTCCCGCCGGTGATCGAAGACCTGGCGCTGGTGGTCGCCGACGAAGTGCCTGCGGACATCGTGGAGGGCCTGATCCGGCAAACCGGCGGGAGCCTGATTGCGGACGTGACCCTCTTCGACCTCTACCGCGGGTCACAGATCGAGCCGGGCCGAAAAAGCCTGGCCTACCGGATCACCTACCAGGCGCCGGATAAAACCCTGACGGATGGGGATGTGGAAAAGCTGCGGAACAAGATTGTGGGAAGGCTGGAGCGGGAGGTGGGGGCGCGATTAAGGGGGTAGACGAAAAGGGAATCAGGTCAACTCGACGATCTCCGCGGCCACATCGTATCGGCGGAATGGGGGAATCAGATAGACCCCCGCCGCCCACGGCCGGACCGCTTCGATCAGCTCCCCGGCGATTCGGATACCCTCCAGCCGCTTGTCTGCCGCCGTCTCCATCCGGTTGAGGATCGCCTCCGGGATATGGACTCCGGGCAGCTCGTTGTGCAGGAAGGCGGCGTGGCGCTCGTTGAACAGCGGCAGGATCCCGACGATCAGGGGCAGTTCCAGCTTTCCGGCCTCGTCTTCGTATTGCTTGATAAAGGTCTCCGCCTGCGCCGGCTCGAAGACCGGCTGGGTCAGCGCGAAATCAGCTCCGCTGGCCAGCTTGCGCCGGAGCACCTTGATCTCCCGGACAGGGTCCCGCGGGGTCAGATCCAGCGCACAGCCGGCGAAGAAGGCGGTCGGTTTTCCGATCTCGGCGCCGGAGTAATCGATCCCCAGGTTGAAATTTTGCTTGATCAATTTGACGAGCCCTGATGGGACCACGTCGTAATCGTCCATGGCATCGGGATAGTCCCCGATCGCGGTCGGGTCGCCCATGACGACGAAGATATTCCGCACGTCGAGCGCGTGAGCGGCCAGAAGGTCGCCCTGGACCCGCAGCAGGTTGCGCCCCCGGGTCGGGAAATGCAGGACGGTCTCGAGCCCGAGGCGCTGCTGGACCAGGTTCGACACGGCCCAGGGGCTCATCCGCATGCGCGCCATCGGGCTATCGGCGATGTTGACGCAATCCGCGCCGGCTTCCATCAGCATGCCGGCGGCGGCGAGCAGCTTCTCCATCCCCAGGCCGCGCGGCGGGGCCAGCTCGATTGTTCGTACGAAGCGTCCTGAGGACAGCTTCCGGCTCAGTCCGGTGGGTGCGTCGCCGGCCAGGTCTTCCCCGTCCCGGGGATCTTCGTCCGCCGGTTCCGGCTCGGACACGAAGCGGATATCGGGGGCGGCCAGGCCCTGCTTCATGGCGGTGATATGCTCCGGGGTGGTCCCGCAGCAGCCGCCGATCAGGCGAGCCCCGGCCTGGCGGAACGCCTGCGCATAGTCAGCGAAATAGGCCGGGCCGGCCGGGTACAGGATCCGTCCGCCGACCTGCTCCGGCAGCCCGGCGTTCGGCTTGACCAGAAACGGAAATTCGGGGACCGCCGCCCGCATCTTCTTCAGAATCCGCAGCATCTGGGCCGGTCCCCCGGAGCAGTTGATCCCGATCACGTCCACCCCCTCGTCCCGCAGGGAACGGGCGACCTCTTCCGGCGAGTTGCCGAGAGGGGTCCGGTCGTCGCGGGTGTACGTCATTGAAGCCACGACCCCGATCCCTGGATCGATCTCCCGGGCCGCGCGCACGCCTTCGATGATCTCGTACAGGTCGGTGAAGGTTTCGAACAGGAGGAAATCCACCTCGGCGCCCACGAGCGCCTCGACCTGCTCGGCGAAGGCCTCGCGCGCCTGTTCCAGCTGCACCCGCCCGAACGGCGCCAGCCGGACCCCCAGGGGCCCCACGTCGCCGATCAGGTGCACCTCGCGGAATGATGCCAGGATGACCCGGCGGGCCAGCTCGACCCCGGCCCGGTTGATCTCGGCCACCCGGTCTTCAAGACCGTGCCGGGCCAGGCGGAAACGATTGGCGCCGAAGGTATTCGTGAGCAGGGATTCAGCCCCGGCATCCAGGTAAGCCCGGTGGACCTCGGCGACCACGGCCGGTCGGGTCAGGTTCAGCTCGTCGAAGCATTCGTCGAACCCGACACCGAGGTTGTGCAGCATTGTCCCCATGGCACCGTCCATCAGCAGGGGTTTCCCCCCTGCAATGACGTCCGCCAGGGAATGCTTGCCGGTCTGTTCGATCATCTCTGCCGGGTGTGCCGCCGCTCACGGCGGGCTTTTGGTGCTTCGGGTTCCGCCGCAGGCTCAGCGCGCACGCGCGCGACCGGAGCAGCATCCAGCGCCTCCGCCATCGCCCGGATATGGTCTACGGAATTCCCGCAGCAGCCCCCCACTACCGTGGCGCCCAGGTCCCGAACCCGAACGGCATACCGGGCCATCTCCTCCGGCGTCGCCTCGTAGTGAGCATGACCGTCCTTGAGAACCGGCATCCCGGCGTTCGACTTGGCCACCAGCGGAATATCCAGCCCGACCGCATACATCGCCCGGATCACGGTTTCGATCTCTCCTGGTCCGTTGCCGCAGTTCCCGCCCAGCGCGATCGGATCGTATTCCCTGATCGCCTCGAGTGCCTTCACCGGGCTGACGCCCATCATCGTGTGTCCGTTGGTGTCGAAAGTCATCGTGATGACCAGCGGCAGACCGCTGACCGAGCGGGCTCCCTCTGCGGCCGCACGGACCTCCTTCAGGTCGCTCATCGTCTCGATCCAGAGCGCATCCACCCCGCCCTCGTCCAGCGCGGCGGCCTGTTCCGCAAAACCAGCCTGAGCGTCGGCCGGATCGAGATCACCGAGGGGCTTGATGATCTCCCCACTCGGCCCGATCGAACCGCCGACCACGACGAGTTTTCCGGCGGCGTCCGCTTCCGCACGCGCCAGCCGGGCCGCCGCGATATTGATCTCCCGTACGCGTTCATCCAGGTTGTGCAGCTTGAGCCGGAACCGGGTACCGCCGAAGGTGTTGGTCAGGATGATCTGGGATCCGGCCTCGATAAAGTTTCTGTGCATCCTGCGGATCTTGTCCGGCTGGGTCAGGTTCCAGCCCTCGGGCGGATCGCCCTGGGTCAGACCCCAGCCCATCAAGGTCGTCCCGGTCGCACCGTCGGCCAGGATATATTCCCGGGTTTTGAGAAGTTCTTCGAGTGGGTTCATGTAGGCTCCAAAACTAAATCCCCTTCCGGATGAGAAGCGATTCAAAGACAAACAATCCAATCTCTCATCTTCCAGGTCTGCGGATTAAACGCTCAAATCAACCGAACCAGCCCTCCAGCCGGGTCCGTTCGAACGCCCATTTTTCCGCAACAAACCCTTCGCTCGGCGCCGTCAGCTCGGCCTGCGGCCCCGACGGACCCAGGAACCGGCCGCGGATCATGACGGCTTGACCGCCGCCGATCTCCAGGAAACAGCCCCCATCGCCGTCGTACCGGGCCGTTGGGGTTTCGCCCTTGAGTCGGGAGGCGATCCGGTCCGCCGCGACGATCCCGCCGCCCTCTGCAAAGACCCCGGCCTTCGGTAGAGGGTTTCCGTTTTCCATCAGGGAGACGGTCACGTCGCCGATCGCATAGACATTCGGAAAAGCGGTCTCCAGGGTGTACGGATCGACTTTCACCCAGGGCGCCTCCCCGGTCAGCCCGCTCTCCCGGACGACGGCCGGGGAGCGGTGGGGGGCGACACCCAGCAGGAGGTCATACTCGAGCTCGGCCCCGTTCTCGAACAGGACCCGCCCGGGCTCGACCGCTTTGGCCGTGTGCCCGGTCAGGAATCGGATCCCCCGGTCGAGCATGTAACGGTCCATCGATTCACAGCCGGCCGAATCCAGGATCGGGAGAGAGACGGGCAGCGGAGTGAACACGGTGATCTCGGCTGTAACGTCTCGACGGGCAAGATGCTCCTCCAGGAGGATGGCGAGTTCGTACGGTCCGGGCGGGCACTTGTAAGGTTTTGCGAACACGCCGACCAGGATCCGCCCGCCGTCAAAATCCCGGATATGGGCGGCATTGCCCTCGACGGCATCGGGATCGTAGACGCTCAGGGCATGTTCCCGGAAACCCGGGACCCCATCCGGGTCGAGTTCAGCCCCCAGGGCGACGATCATCGCATCGGCGTCGTAGCGCTGCCCACCGGCGGTCGCCGAGATGCCTTTCGGGTCGATCGATTCGATCCGCGCCCGGACGAAATCGATCCCGAACTTTCTCAGCTCCGTCAGGTTGCGCCGGCCTTCTTCTACCGGCGCCTCCCCCAGCAGTGCCCAGGTCTTGCGGAACCCGACCATGAAATAGTCACGCCGGTCGATGAGGGTGATGCGGTCCGTCTCCGCCAGCGTCTCTCGCAGACGCCGCGCCGCCGCGACACCGCCGAAGCCCCCGCCAAGTATGAGAATGTGGGCCATGGTTTCTCCTTATCTTTCAACCGGTCTTTGAAGCCACGATCAGGAACCGGTGCAGGCTCGTCTCGATAAACCCGCTCGCCTCGATCTCGTCGTTTATCTGCGCCAGCGCTTCGAAGTGGGTCTCCACGCTGAAGTCAGGGATCTCCCAGGGCAGAGCCTTGAAATAATAGACCACGGCTCCGGCATCGAAGATCCGTGTCGTCGTCACGCAATCCCGCGACCGCAGGATCTCGAACCCCGCGGCGCGGACGTCCTCCGCGGCGCGGACGACATCCCAGGTCAAGTCCTCAGGCTGGCGTTGCCCGCCGAGCCGCTCGATCAATTCCATGTCGTTCCGCCCCCCGACTTGCTGGGTGATGAAGGCTCCGCCGGGGGCCGTGATTCGGAAGACCTCGGCCGGGTCGTAATACTCGTGCCGATTGGCCACCAGTTCAAACTGGCCATCAGCGAACGGCAGGGTCGGGTCGTCCTCGTCGATGGGGAACACCTGGGCGCCGAGCGGTTCGAGTCGTCGTTTGGCGATCACAGCGTTGGGCGGGTAGGCTTCCGTGACGCAGGTGAAGGGCGGAAAGGGGTGAAGGGTCGAGAGGAACTCACCACCGCCGGTGCCCATATCGAGCAGGGATTTCGGTGGGTTCCCGCCGCGCAGCCGGTTGAACAGGATGCTCGGATAGCTCCAATCGAGCGGCGATCCGGCGATGCGGTTGTCCAGATAGGAGAAATCCCAACCTTCAAAAGGCTTTTCCTCCTCTGAATCTAGAAAAGCCCGCAGCTCGGCCCGGTTCATTTCCAGATCTCCCACCAGCGTTTCTCTCGGCCGAGGTTCCCCAGCTTGCGGGAGCTTTCGAACAGCGGCTCGAGGAGAGGTTCCAAACGGGCCTGGGCTTCCCAGGAAGGCCGCTCCATGAGGGCGCGGTGCAGCCGGTCCTCTGCTGTGCGCGCCTCGCCCGCTTTTGCCGCCAGGATGGCCCCGTAATAGTTCGCCTCGACGTTGTCAGGGCGGGCGGCCAGGGCGGCTTCAAAAGCCTCCGCAGCGGCGTCCATTTCGTCCAGAAGGAGACGGCACTGGCCCAGGCCGGCCCAGGCCTGGTCGTGATTCGGCTCGAAGGCCACAAACTGCTCGAAGGCTTCGGCGGCTTCCATATAGTTTCGTTCCGTAAACCGCAGGTCACCGATCACGAGGTGGAGCGAGGCGTAAGCCGGGACGAGGTCGATCGCCTCCCGGTATGCCCGGATGGCGGCCTCGGTCTGGCCCTGGGCGTGGGCGGTGTTGCCCTGCTGGATAAGCTGGTTGGCGCGTTCCTGGAATGTTTTCATCTCAGTCTTCGATTCGAACGCATTCGCCCCGCCGGACCCGGAAATGGTCAAAGTCGCGGGCCACGTGGGTTTCCGGGAAAACCGACCGGGCCTCGCTGTACACGTCGCGCTCCCGGTAGCGGCGAGACAGGTGGGTCAACAGAAGGTGCCGAACCCCGGCCGTCTCGGCCAGGTGGGCGGCGCCGGCGGCCGTCATGTGCGCAAAATCGCGGGCCATTTCGGCTTCTGCTTCCAGATAGGTCGCCTCGATCACCAGGGCGTCCGCATCGCTGCAGATCTCGGCCAGCCCGTCCGTCCGCCCGACATCGCCGATATGGATCAGCCGCGTCCCCGGACGCGGCTCCCCGAGCACCTGGTCCGGCTGGATCGTACGCCCGTCCGGCAGCTCCGCCGGGTGGCCGTCCACGAGCAGCTTTCGCCAGGGTCCCGGGGGGATATCCAGCGCCTCGGCTTTCTCGGTAAGGAACGGGCGCCGGGTGTGCTCCTGGAAGGCGAAACCGAAACAGTCCGGGCCGCGGTGGTAGACCGGGAAGGCGGTTACGGAGAAATCGCCGTCGTCAAAGATCATCCCGGGGCGGATCGGGGTCAGCCGCAGGGGGATCGGGGAAGGTTTGCCCCGCAGGACGACGCCGTTGAGCAGGTCATCGATCCGTTCGAGCGCCCAGGCTCCAGCCAGGACCTCCAGATCCTCCATCGCCTCCCAGCGCATCAGCGTGGAAAGCAGCCCGGCCAGCCCGAGGATGTGATCGAGATGCCCGTGGGTGATCAGAATCCGGTTGAGCCGTTTAAAACCGATCCCAGACTTCAGGATCTGCCGCTGGGTACCCTCCCCGCAGTCGATCAGGAAGCGGTGCTCGTTGTGCATAACCACCTGCGCGGAAAGACCGCGATGGATCGAAGGTGCAGATGCAGACGTGCCGAGAAAGACGATTTCGAACAAGGGTTCCTCCTGATTTCGGATTGTACACCACTGGAGGATTAAGCGGAAAAAAGGCTGCGCCGGGCTGCCCCTGGCGCATCTTTTATTTTGCAATATTATCAGACCATTTGTGCTATACTCGCCCCATGGCTGCCAAGAAATCCAGGCAATCGAAATCGAAACCGGGTGCAAAAGCGCGCGGGACCACCGGTGCGCGGAGGACGCCTGCAAAGAAGACGTCCGCGCGGGCTGTAAAGACAGCCAGCAAGAAGGAAGCCCCGAAGAAATCCGGTTCGGCAGCGCAGAAGACCCCCCCACCTCCCCCACCGCTCGTCGGGCAGCTCTCGCTAGACCGAAAGCTCGATATCCTGGGGGTCGTCCTCGGGCTGACCGGGCTGCTGCTGCTTTTGAGCCTGGTCTCTGCCAACCGGAACCTCCTCTTTGAATCGGTCTTCAACCTGCTGGCGCGCGGGATGGGCTGGGGGGGCTACCTCCTGCCGATCGCGTTCATCGGGCTGGGTCTCTGGCTAATCCTGCGCAATTTTGAGCGCGTCCCGAGTTTCGATCCGGAGCGCGTGACGGGGCTGACGCTCCTTTTCTTCAACTTCGTCGTCAGCCTGCACTTCTTCGCTTTTCCCGCCGACCGGGCAGCCGCCTATACGCTCGCCCAGGCCGGGCGCGGCGGCGGTTACGTGGGCGCCTTTATCAGCGAAGGGCTGGTCGGTTTTCTCGGGCTGTGGGGGACCGTGATTGCTCTCTTTGCCTGGCTCCTGGTCAGCATGGCCTTCACCCTGGATGTGACCGTGGCGGACCTGTTCCGTTGGGTCCCGCCGCTGGCCGCTGCGGCCCGCGACCGGATCGCCCCGCTGGTCCGCCGGCGGCTGTCTCGTCCGGCGCCCCCCACCGAAACGGCGCCCGGAGAGCTGCCGGTTCCGTCCAAGATCGCCGGGGCCACCCTCCCGGGGTCCCCGGAACCGGAGAATGGCCTCCTTTTCGATGCCTTCGAAGCCGAACCCGAATGGGTGCTGCCCGAGATGGACCGGATCTTCGACCAGGGGCAGGACGTGGCCCACAGCGACGATTTCGACCGGATGAACGCCCGCCTGATCGAAGAGACCCTGGCCTCGTTCGGTGCTCCGGCCAAAGTCGTCGAAATCAAGCATGGACCGACGATCACGATGTTCGGTGTCGAGCCGGATTACATCGAGAGCCGGTCCGGGAAGACCCGCGTCCGGGTCAGCAAGATCGCCAACCTGGCGGACGACCTCTCCCTGGCCCTGGCCGCCTCCACGATCCGGATCCAGGCCCCGGTCCCGGGAGAGGGCTATATCGGGATCGAGGTGCCGAACGAATCGATCTCCCTCGTGGCCCTGCGGGACGTGATCGAGAGCGAGAATTTCAAGCGCATGCCCCCGCCGCTCCGATTTGCCATGGGGCAGGACGTGGCCGGGACGCCGGTGGCCGCCAACCTGGCCGCCATGCCGCATCTCCTGATCGCCGGGGCGACCGGCTCGGGCAAGTCGGTTTGCGTCAACGGGATCATCTGCTGCCTGCTCGCACACAACACCCCGGACGACTTGCGGATGATCATGGTCGATCCGAAGCGGGTCGAACTGACCAATTACAACGGCATTCCGCATCTCCTCGCCCCCGTCGTGGTCGAAATGGAGCGGGTGGTCGGTGCGCTGCAGTGGGTGACCCGAGAAATGGACGCCCGCTACCAGAAATTCCACGACTCGCGCACCCGCAACATCCTCGAATACAACCGGATGATCATCTCCGGGGGGGGCAAAAAGCTGCCGCACATGGTCGTCATCATCGACGAGCTGGCCGACCTGATGCTGCTGGCTCCCGATCAGACCGAGAAAGCCATTACACGCCTGGCGCAGCTGGCCCGGGCGACCGGGATCCACCTGATCATCGCCACCCAGCGCCCGTCGGTCGACGTGGTCACCGGGCTGATTAAGGCCAACTTCCCGGCGCGGGTGGCGTTTGCCGTTTCGTCCGGCGTGGACAGCCGCGTGATTCTCGACCAGCCCGGCGCCGACCGCCTGCTCGGCCGCGGCGACATGCTCTTCCAGGCCCCCGACGCTCCGGCGCCGGTTCGGCTGCAGGGCGTCTACGTCTCGGATACGGAGATCAACCACCTGGTCCAGTTCTGGCGGATGCAGACGATCCGCCATGCCGACGCTTCCACGCTGCACAGCACCCGTCCGGCGGACATGCCGGCCCCGAATATCCCGCTGAAGCAGAAACCGATCTGGGAGGAGGCGGAGGAGGAGGCCAACAAGGACCCGATCTTCGACGAGGCGGTCGACCTGATCCGCCGCCAGGGCCGCGCCTCGGTCTCCATGCTCCAGCGCCGGATGCGGATCGGTTACACCCGGGCCGCCCGGCTGATCGAGACGATGGAGGACCAGGGCATCGTCGGCCCGCCGGAAGGCGGGGCGCAGACCCGGGAGGTGCTGGACTACGGCCCGGCCGCGCCGCCGGCGGGGGAAAGGGAAAATTGAAGCACGGGACCGGGCAGCGCCCGGTCCCGTGCTTCAATTTTCCCGACACCCAGAGTGGAGCAGCAGCCTCCGGTATAATCCACCTAGATGGAAAACGACGCGGCGGAAACCGACGAGATTGCAGGCGCTTCCCCCCTCCGGACATGGCGCGCCCGTTTCCGGGAGGACTTCCACTTCGTCCCCACTCGCTGGCTGACCGGCCTGGGCGGGTCGCTGTCCGCCTACTTCCACCAATTCGTCGTCAAGTTCCCGCGCCGGCTCTATTACTGGGGCCGGGGTTTCGTCGCCGGGCCCATCGTCGTCGCCGGGCCGCTGGAGGATCCGGAGCCGAAGCCGCCACTGCCCTTTCCGCGGCGAGCCGGCCGCTGGCTCGTTTTCGCCGCCCTGCGGACCGTCGACCTGGTCGGCGCCGGCGAGGCGGTCAACTTCGTCGAGCACGTCATCAAGCCCAACACCCGCCCGCTGACCGCGGTGGAAATCACCGAAGCCAGGAAGGTCTTCGGCGACGGCCTGGCTTATTGGCGGGTCCGGATCGACGAGTGGTCGCTGATCGCCCATTTCGGCGCCTGGGACTACCGCCGCCGGCGAAAGAAGAAAGCCGACGACATGGCCATGACGATTTACAACACGATCCATTTCTCGCGCCGGCTCAAGACGGAACCGGGCGCGAACGACATGGATTGGTTGATCCACGAGCTGACCCACGTTGCCCAGCACGAGCATGCCGGCGGGGTGTTCATGGTCGAATCCCTGATCGCCCAGGGCGGGCAGGGTTACAACTACGGCGGCCCGCCCGCTCTCGCAGGCCGGGACTTCGCTGATTTCAACCGCGAACAGCAAGGCGATATCGCCAAGGACTATTATCGGATCCTGACAGGCGATAAGACGGTGACGGATGAGGAGCGGGCGGAGTACGAGCGGGTGATCGGGCAGTTAAAACGTGGAAAAATTTGAAAAATCGGGGATGCGCCGGGGCAAATCCCCAGCGCACCCCCGATTTTTCAGCCAACATGGTACAGCGGAGCGAAAAACAAATGGCCTGCGAACACATGGATCTGATCAAAGATGATCTCAAGCCGAATACAGAAGGCTGCGAAGAATGCCTGCGGGACGGCACCTGGTGGGTTCGTCTGCGGATGTGCCTGGTGTGCGGCCACGTGGGCTGCTGCGACAGTTCGCCGAACCGGCATGCCCGCACCCATTTCGAGGAGACCGGGCATCCTTTGATGCAGTCCTTCGAGCCCCGGCAGGCGGGGATGCGCTGGTGCTACATCGACGAGGAGCCGGTGTGAGCAAACTAGCGAGTGAAACACGCATCGACCTCCTCAAAGACGAATACACCATGCTGCAGGGGTTCTACGAGGACATCGATAACCGCTGCATCACCATCAAGAGCTGGTCGATCTCGGCCGGGCTGGCAGCGATCGGGGCGGGGTTCGTGTATTCGGAACTCCTGTTCCTGGCCGCCGTGGCCACCGCATTTCTATTCTGGTACCAGGAGGGCTACTGGCGCGGCCTGTCCTTCTTTTTTTCGCGCCGGATCCTGGAGATCGAGGCGGGCATCCGGGAGGGGGAATGGGAAGACATCGTTCCGCTGCAGGTGTACGACAGCTGGGAACAGAATTTCAGGGTGCACGGCAAACAGACCCGGCGCTACATGCTGAAAGAACCGAGCCGCATGCCGCACCTGTTTATCATGGCGGCAGGAGCGCTGTTGTATCTGCTTCGGATTCTGGGGGAGATTTGACGCGCCGGTGAACTCAACCCCGTACCAGCGCCTCTTTTGACCCGGTCCCCGGCGCGTTCCGCAGCACAGCCACCGTCGGCGGGACGGCCAGCAGCCCGACCGCCGCGGCAACCCAGAACGGCGCCGACGGCGAGATCGTGAACAGCGTCCCGCCGATCCCGGTCCCGGCGATGATCGCCAGGCTCACCACCGATTGATAGACCCCCAACACCCCGCCGCGCAGCTCATCCTCGACCGTGTGGGTGGCCATCGATTGGAGCGGCGGCATCATGACCCCCAGCCCCAGCGGCAGCAGGACTGAGCCGGTGAAAGCGACCCCCGGCGCCCGCGCCACGGCGAACAGGGCCGACGCCGCAATCCGCACCAGGTTACCGCTGAAGACGAGGACGGGTTCGGAGATCCGCTTCAGCAGCCGCGGCAGCAGGGTCGACTGGACCAGGAACTGGGTCAGCCCGATCGTGGCCAGCAGGAGCCCGATGCTCCGCAACACGACAGCCTCCGGTTCTCCGGCGTAGATCACGGCGTTCCCCCAGAGGGCAAAGGTCGATTGGACGATCCCCAGCCCGAACTGGCCGAAGAAGGTGACGAGCAGGATCCGGACCAGGGCCCGGTTCCGCAGCACCTGGCGGGGCGCCAGGCTGGTGGACCGGTAGACCCGGTTGGACTGTTTCTGTTCCGGGGTGAGCGATTCGTCCAGGAACAGGACGGTCAGCAGAAGCGTCAGCCCGGCCAGCCCGGCGGCAATGAAGAACGGCACCCGCGGCCCAAACCGGGCCGAGAGCTCCCCACCCAGCGCAGGACCGATGATGAACCCCAGCCCGAAGATGGCGAAGATGTAGCCCAGGGTCTGGGTGCGCTTCTCGCGCGGCGTCACATCGGTCATATACGCCTGCGCGACGATGATGTTGCCGCCCGTGATCCCGTCGATCACCCGCGCAACGAGCAGCAACCAGGCCGTGTTCGCCAGCCCGATCATGACGAAGCTGGCCACCGTCCCGAACTGGCTGACGATCAGGACCGGCAGGCGGCCGTAGCGGTCGGACAGCCGACCCAGGACCGGTCCGGCGAAAAGCTGTGCCACGAAAAACGACGAGATGATCGGTGTGATGAGCGCTTCGGGCAGGTTGAATGTGCCCAGCGCATAAAGCGGCAGGATCGGCAGGATCATCGCCGCGCCGACCATGTTGACGAAGACGATGGCAAGGATGGTGATCAGGCGGCGGTCGAAATTGGATGTCATCTGTGATCCCAAAATAAAACAGGGGCGCCCCGCGGGCACAGCCCGCGGGGCGCCCTTGTTTTTTGTATTTTAACGCGACTCAAGCGTATTACGATCCTTCTTCGGCAAGGAAGCCACGATCAGGTCGTACGAATCATCGATCATCTCCCGGACGAGCGTCTCCGGGACATCGCTCTGCAGATAGACTGAATTCCAGAGCCGCTTGTCCATGTGATAGCCCGGTTTGACCCCCTCGAAGTTCTCCCGGAAGAACAGGGCGTCGTCCGGGTCGCACTTGAGGTTGACGAACGCCGGCTGCGGATCGTCGCCGCACAGGGCGAACATCTTGTTCATGACCTTGAAGACCACGGTGTCGGGGCCGAAGGGGCGCTCCTCTGTCGTGCCGGGTTTGGCGAGGCAGTGGGTGCGCAGGTGGTGTAAATCCACGGAGGTATTGTAAACGGCGCGTCAGCGAAAAGGCGAAAAGGCGAATGGGCGAATGGGCGTGTCAGCGATTCGCCCATTCGCCCATTTACCCCCTCACGGCGCCTGGAGC
>Ga0214472_10003740_pt1 | contig 16080 bp, 15 predicted proteins | sample RVTome_6_FD_207662 | JGI IMG/M metagenome (GOLD analysis project Ga0214472, IMG submission 207662) | Soil microbial communities from uranium-contaminated site in the Upper Colorado River Basin, Wyoming, United States - RVT140D175 | ecosystem: Environmental > Terrestrial > Soil > Contaminated >... | reverse complement strand
TGGCAGTACATGCACAACAGTTCCCAGTTACTGCCATCAGACGGGTTATTGTCGTGGTTGTGGTCACGGTGGTGTACGGTCAGCTCGTGCAGGTTTTTACGATCAAACTCGCGCGCGCAACGCCCGCAAATATGCGGATACAACTTCAACGCCTGTTCACGGTAACCTTTTTCGCGTTGGTCACTGGAACGCCGCGAATTGGCCAGCACCTGGTCCAGTCTGGATTTATCCACATTCGCCATATTGACCTCGGCACCACCGATTTAAAGTTATCAGAGGGATAATAATATCTACCGCGTATTTTTTGCAAAATACGCGGTATGATTTTATAGCTAAAACGCTGTCAGCTTAAGCCCTGGCAGTTTTTCTTTTTGCTTTAGCTCTTTTCTTTTTGGGTTTGGCCAGCTTACGATCAGTCGCAGTAATATGCTTCACATAGGCACTGAGCTTCTTCAGGCTTTCTTTCAGGCCGGCCAGTTCCGTCGTTACAGCCGAACGGGCTGCAGTCGTCTTCGCCAGAGTCCTGGTGGTGGCAGCCAGCTCAGAGGCAGTCGATTTTACTAACTTGCGTGCAGTTGCTGATGGTGCCTTCTTATGTGCAGCAACGGCGCGTTTCTTTTTGCCCATCAGTGAAGCACGGCGCTTTTTCAGACGACGGGATTCAGCTAACAGCTTTTTGGATTCAGAAGCAGCTGCAGATGTCGCCTTGTCTACTTTTTCAAGTGAAGTGACAAGGGCTGAAACTGAAGAGTCGATAATCCTGGAAATAACAGAATTTTTAGGATGTGAAACTTTTTTCTTGGCAGCCATTTATTTGCTCCGTTGGGGTGTTGGAAGCGCTATTCTATCAGCAACTTAGAGGAATATGAAATGTTAAAGCCGTATTCCTGTGATATTCACGATTCAGCCAGCAATATCTATTTATCCAGAATTTAACGAATACTGACTATTCGCACTGCCAGTCCTGATAAATCCCTGATTGCTCAGTTCAGATTTCGCCGTCAAACAGTTTCGAGTGCATAGATCACCCGCAATGTGTGACTATCATCTGCATCGATGATGACAGTATCTTCAGCAGCATTGGCGGATTCAACACAGAGCATTTTGAGATAGCCATCTTCACCCAGATCGCCCATTTTCTCCGCCGTGGCCTGCCATGGATTCCACACCACGGTTGACTCACTACCCTGCTTTTTAATAACAATTTTTCGTTTGCTATTTTCAATAATCACGTCATCTGGAGTATCCAGATATATCCGATCCACTTCGCCGTTAATCCTGATCGGACCGGACTGGGTTCTGCGTTTGAAGCCATCGGTTTTATCCAGATAGTCTCTGTCTTCCAGGCCAACTATTCTGGTTTTAGTGACATCTTCAACATTAAAATAGGTATGCAGCGCCTGGCCAATGGTGATCGCCTGTTCGCCGCGGTTGAAGGTGGTCAGCTCCATGGTTAAACGTTTGCCATGCGTGATTCGATACTCCGCCACCGTGCCCGGGGGCCACATCTCCCTTTGGCTGCCACTGAGCAGACTAGTGTCCAGCTCAAAAGTAATCTGAGTTTCACCCGCAGATAACATCTGAGTGTCGATCACCTGCCAGAGCACGGTGCGAGCGAAACCGTGCGCGGGAAAAGCCGGATTGTTTGCGTGCGGCCCAAACCAGGGCCAGCAAACCGGTATGCCACCACGCACTGATTTGCCCGCAGCAAAGCTCGCCTCCGGCGACAGCCAGATGACTTCGTCCTGCCCTTTCGGTATCCAGCTGAGCACCTGGGCGCCCTGCAGGCTGATTAGCGTACTCGCCTGCTGGTTCTGGATTTCGATCAGCGGAATTCCGCCCTCACCTGCTTTGAAGCGCAGGCGGGTGTCGCCGTTGTCCAGCGAAAAATCCTGGTTTAACTGTTCGATGTTCGGAGTATCCATAAATATAATCACACGGGTTGAAGAACTGGCCGATATTGTAATACCGGGCGGCAGGGAAAAAAGACCAAAAAAAACCCCGCGAAAACTCGCGGGGTTTTTTCAGCATCAAACAGGGAGGGTTTAGCCTCTGATGTTTGTCGCCTGTGGGCCTTTAGGGCCTTGCTCTACTTCGAAAGTGACCTGCTGGCCTTCAGCCAGTGTGCGGAAACCTTCGCTTGCAATAGCAGAAAAATGTGCAAATACGTCTTTGCTGCCGTCAGAAGGAGAAATAAAGCCGAAGCCCTTGGATTCGTTAAACCATTTAACGGTTCCTGTTGCCATGATGATTACCTCATTGGATATTAAAGTTAGTGTGTTGCAAATCTTACGAGGTAATTACAGGAGAGAGCTTAGTAAAGAACTTCTGACAAGAACCAGGATAGAATATAGCGCTGAGTAGAATACTGATTTTTAATCAGGAAAGCTACACTTTTTTTAATATAAGGACAATAACCGGCAATTCAATGCCAGGTGGGGCTTATTTTGTCTGTTTTTGAGCTTAGCCCAGGCGAGTCAGCGGATCCTGACGATAATACTGCTGCATAAGCCCATATATCGCCGCATAGTGCTGGCTTAGCAGATCGGGGCGTTCGAAAAAAACCTCGCTGAAAACCGCAAAAAACTCCGCCGGCGAACTCGCCGCGTAGCAATCGATGCCCATCGAGACACCACGAGCGCATTTCGCCTGAAAATCGTCGAATCCAGAGCTAAAGGTTTCAAACCAGAGCGCTGAACTCATGCCGCTGTGCAGCGGCGGAAAGCCATTCGCGGCCCCGGTCTGCATGTCCAGCTTGTGGGCAAACTCGTGGATCACCAGGTTACGGCCATCGATCACGCCGGCCTGCGCGGTCTCGTCCCAGGCCAGTACCACCGGCCCGCGCTGCCAGGATTCACCGGCTAAATGCGACTGTACGCTGTGTTCGACCCCGTATTCGTCCCGGATCACGCGTTTCGGCGCAAACCCGGCCGGGTAGACAATCACCGATACCCAGCCGTCATAGCAATCCAGGCCCAGCTCGAGGATCGGAATGCAGGCCTGCAGAGCAATAATCAAGGTCATCGCCTGGCTGACGACCAGGCCGTCAGCGCCCTCGAACACCTTGCGGTGCAAAAACAGGATCGCCAGCTCGCGCAGCCGGTCTTTTTCCTCTGCACTATAACCGCGCAGCAGTGGCAGGGCGGCAAAGGCCTCGGCCCACTGCGCCGCGCTGACATCGGAGTTTCGTAGTATGCGGCGATCCAACCAGCGGCGGAGATATTTAAACATCGCACCAGTGTGGCCCAGACTTGCGCAACAATGAAGTGATATCAGACATGACCAGAGGGAAAAGCTTGTTTTAAAATAAGGGCGATCATATTTTAGCCGCAATCTGAGCCGAGCTTATGAGGCAAAAACAGACCAATAGTGAGATAGCTGAGGAAACTCTCAGTGCCGATCCGGAGCAGATCGAACACAGCGCCGACATCAGGATCGGCGAGGATCTGGTCAGGGCCACCGCACCTTTCGCAGTGGAACAGCCGGCCAGAAGCTGGTGGCACGTGACTTCAACTTTTGTCCTGATGATCGCCGCACTCACCGGCGCAGGCATGGCACACTGGTGGCCACTGCGCCTGCTACTGTCCGTGCTCGCTGCCCTGATTATGGTGCGCGCTTTCATTACCTATCATGACTATATGCACGGCGCGATCCTGCGTCACTCGCGCCTCGCCTGGTGGTTATATCAGGTCTACGGTGCGATCGCGCTGACACCATCGCGCTCCTGGAAAAAGAGCCATAATTATCACCACGGCCATGTCGGCAAGATCAGCGCTGCCAGCGTCGGCGCCTTTCCGGTCATGAACACGCAAATGTGGCGAGACGCCTCGCGATCAGAGCGCGCTGTGTATCGTTTTCAACGCCACCCTCTGGTCGTGCTGTTTGGCTATATCACAATCTTTTTCTACAGCATCTGCCTGCAGCCACTGCTGCGCGAGCCATTGAAATACTGGGATTCTGCGCTGTCAGTGCTGGCCCATAGCACACTGATTGCTGTGCTCTGGTGGTACGGCGGATTCGATGTCGCCTTTTTTGTAGTCCTGCTGCCCATGAGTATCGCCTCAGCCCTGGGCAGTTATCTGTTTTTTGCCCAGCACAGTTTCAAACGCATACACATCATCACGCCACAGGCCTGGAGCTATTACCGCGCCGCACTGGAATCATCCAGCTACATGAAACTGAATAAAGTCATGCAATGGTTCACCGGCAACATCGGATACCACCATATTCATCACCTCAATGTGCGCATCCCTTTTTATCGACTGCCAGAAGCCATGGCAGCATTGCCCGAACTGCAATCTCCGGTAATCACAACGCTGGCGCCACGAGATATTATCGACTGTTTCAGATCAAGTCTGTGGGACGAAAATCTGCAACGCATGGTCACTTATCGTGAAGCCGGTAAGTTGCAATAAAGTTGAGTGAAATCGTACTGAGCAGGAAAAATAAAATCCGAGACTACATTACCAATAGCACCGCGCCAGCATTTTAAACCTGGCATAAATATAAGCACTACCGTATGCCGACTGTGTCAGCATACGGCACCTGGCTTCACCCTGGGTATCTAATCGTGCAGTCCCTGCTTCCCGGTATTTTTCTTAACTTTTTTCGCTTCTTTTTTCTCCTTCGGAGTCAGTAAAGATTTCTTCTTAACTTCTTTATTGCTTTTTTGTTCTCTACCCATGATGTTCTCCTGAGGTGATAATGGTTCCAGCTCTGGTCAGCGCTGAAGTGTACTGGTCGCCAGCGAGGACCGCTTGCCCTCCGCCAGCGTATCTTGCGCGCGCCCGGGCTTACTGGCAAGCCGCCGAAGATATTGACCTGGGGTTTGTTTCGGCTTCAGAATGCCCCTGCACGGGCGGGTGTAGTTCAATGGTAGAACTTTTGCTTCCCAGGCAAATCACGAGGGTTCGATTCCCTTCACCCGCTCCATTCTCACGCTTTCGGGCGCCTCAGGATCTGCGCCCGGCCCTCCTGAGAGCCGACATTCACGCCTGAGATATGGTAGAATCGCCGCAAGTTCAGGCGTATATCGACCTACAACGTCTGCCCAGCGCGACTCGTTTCTCATCGCCAGAGCCTTGACCAGACCTGTGGCGAAGCAGCTATCCACAGGTAATCTGTTAACAAAACAGTGCCTTGCCGGATCTACATCATCTCCAGGCCGGGACGCCATTGCTCACCACAGGAAGTAGTCAGCACTGCCACGCTCAGAAACGTAAGCCCGAACACCGCGCACGAAATCACACTACAGGGGGATTATAAGATGCAAGAAGCAGCACAGGAATACAAGTACCAGGTCATAGCCGTGGAAAAAACCACTGCGCCTGAGGGCATGCTGGGCGATAGCTGGTATCGCTATGTCATTAAAAAGGGCAAATCAGTCATGGAATGCAAAAAGTCCGGTTCTCTCAAAACTGTCAAAGAACACGCGGAAGGCGTGGCCGAACTGATTAATTCACGCAACGGCAAGAGCAGCCAGAAAAAGAAATAAATCATCAAAGTGTTCAGGTGAATACAGCCTGAACACTTTTTCCAATTGAATTACTTCGACCGGCTGCCAAATTCGGCTTCCATAGTGCTGGCGATGCCTTTGATAATGTCGAGAAATGTATCGACACCCGCCTGATCATTATTTCTACGCGACTCGTTTAAAGCCGATATCGCGATATTCATGGCAGCGTGATAATTCCCTTTATCAACAAATTCGTGAATAATTTTTGTTTCTGATTCAATGTTCATACTTACCTCAGCGTTCAACTGTTGCGGTAAAGCACACCTCGGCGTACCAGCCACTTCTCAATCTCGACTGCAAATAACACCAGTGATGACAATACCAGGCAAACCGCGAGATCAAACAATGGCAAAGGCTGGGTGTGAAATATTTCATTCATTGCAGGCAGATAAATTACCAGCATTTGCAGCATAAGTGTCAGCACGACTGCACCCAGGATGGGCAGGTTACTGAACAGACCAATACTAAACAGCGATGCAGACTCACTACGCACGGCCAGCGAGTGGAACAACTGTGAAACCGTGAGCACAGTAAACACCACGGTCTGCCAGTAAGGGGCATCACGCGAAATCGCCCAGGCCATCGCCGCTATGCAGAGGCCACCGATAAACAGTCCCACCCAGAGAATATGTTGCCACATGCCGTGGGAAAAAATGTTCTCCTCTGGTGGCCGTGGTGCACGTTTCATGATGCCGGGTTCTGCAGGCTCTGCTGTCAGCGCCAGTCCCGGCAGACCGTCGGTAACAAGATTAATCCACAGAATGTGAATAGGCAACAGGGGCACAGGCAAACCAAGGAAAGGCGCAAGCAACAGTGTCCATATCTCGCCAGAATTTGAACTCATGGTGTATTTGATAAATTTACGAATATTATCGAATATGCGGCGCCCTGCTTGCACTGCATGAACAATGGTGGCGAAGTCATCATCCAGCAACACCATATCGGACGCTTCGCGGGCCACATCGGTCCCTTTCTGGCCCATCGCGATACCAATGCCTGCGCGTTTCAATGCCGGCGCATCATTCACACCATCGCCAGTCATAGCCACGAACTCTCCATTGAATTGCAGCGCTTTAACAATGCGAAGTTTCTGTTCCGGGCTTACGCGCGCATAAACGCGTATGGTCTCAACCAGGTGATAGAATTCTTCATCCGATAATTTTGCCAGCCTGTCCCCGCTCAGCATTTCATCTTTGTGTTTTGCTATGCCAAGGCGTAATGCGATCGCCATCGCCGTCCCCGGGTGATCACCGGTAATCATCACCGGGGTAATGCCTGCGCTCAGACAATCCGCTACCGCCTGCGGTACTTCAGATCCTGGCGGATCCATCAGGGCAACCAGGCCGAGAAAGACCAGATCCTGCTCGATCGCTTCTGCCTGTATCGACTCAGGCAAGGCAGGCAGTTCACGTTTGGCAAACGCGAGCACGCGATAACCTTCGCTGGCCAGCTGTTCAACCTCGGCGAGTATGGCCTCGGCTTCGAATGCCACCAGCCCATCGCCTGCCTGCGCGCGTACACATTGCATCAGCACTTTTTCGGGCGCGCCCTTGATATAGGCAACAACCCCTTCAGCGTTCGGATGCAGGGTAGTCATTTGCTTGCGCGTACTGTCAAAAGCGATGGTCGCCAGACGCGGCCTTTCCAGCTCCAGTTCGTGCTTGTTAAAACCCGCCGTGTGCGCCGCTTCATACAGAGCAAGCTCGGTCGGTTCGCCAGCAGGCAGCCCGTCTTTTTCGGCAACATCATTGTTCAGTGCCAGGGCCTGGCCAAGTTCCTGCCAGTGACCGGCGCGCGGTGCCTCAGGCAATGCAGCGCGGCGCTCACCAGCGGCTAAAAACAGCTCCACGCTCATGTGGTTCTGGGTGAGCGTGCCGGTTTTGTCGGTACAGATGTAAGTTACGGAACCGAGGGTTTCTACTGCCGGCAGATTGCGTACCAGCGCATTGTGACGCACCAGTTTATGCGCACCGAGCGCGAGCGAGATGGTCACCACCGCTGGCAGGGCTTCGGGTATCGCGGCAACGGCGAGACTGACAGCAGTCAGGAGCATCAGCATCACCGGCTGGCCCTGCAATAAGCCTGCGACAAACACCACTATGCATATCGCCAGTACCGCCAGTGCGAGATAGCGACCGAAACGTATCAGTCGGATCTGCAGCGGCGTCTTCACGGTTTCTGCGCCGCGAATCAGTTCGGCGATACGGCCTGTCTCTGTTTCCAGTGCAGTCGCCACGACGATTCCCGTGCCACGGCCACGGGTAATCAAACTGCTTTTGTAAGCAAGATTGTGACGGTCACCCAGCGGTGGGTCGATGTCATTGATAACAGCAGAATGTTTATCAACAGGATGAGATTCACCGGTCAGGGCTGACTCATCCGCCTGCAGTTCTTCGCTATCCAGCAGGCGCAGATCGGCCGGCACGATATTACCGGCTTCAAGCCTGATCACATCACCCGGTACCAGTTCAGTCGATGTTAGCGTGACCAGGCGGCCATCGCGCAGCACCTGTGCGTCCGGTGCGGACATGGCACGTAATGCGGCCAGCGCACGTTCCGCGCGGAATTCCTGAAATGTGCCGATGATGGCATTCAGTAAGATGATGACAACAATCGCTATCGTGTCCTGCGGTTCACCGATAAAACCTGAAATCAGGGCCGCCACCAGCAAAACAATAATCATGAAATCCGTGAACTGCGCCAGCAACATCATGAACAGGGAACGCTGACGTACTTCAGGAATAGTGTTCGCGCCATGTTCTACAAGACGTTGTTGCGCTTCAGTTGAACTCAATCCTGTTCTTGCTGATTTGAGAACCTGGATGACCTCATCCACCGCCATGGTATGCCACGTAGACGTCGGCATATTAATCGCCTGTTAACAGATAAATGAGCAATGCAGTTCCACCAGCAACCAGCAATGTCTGGATGCCACTGCGCAACCAGGAAATGTTGCCGATCCTGCCGAGGAAAACACCGAGCATAAATATCAGCAGCAATGCAACCAGAATAGATAAATATAGTGGCGATGTCGGCAGTGCAACACCGGCCTGTGACAACCACAGTGGCGAAATAACAAGAAGTGAAATAACCAGAGGCGAAGCACCATTGACTGCGCCGATCAGGAGCGGCACTCTGCGCATCGCCTCGCCGTGTGCACTTTGATGTAAATCACTGATCATGGCATCTTCAAGTTTGGCGAGTGCGCGCTGGCTCTCGGCCTGTTCGCTAATATAAGCGCTACTAAAACCACTTGCACCCAGGGCAATCGCCGCACCCAGACAGGCATTGATGATCACGGTTAGTTCGGCTGGCTTACTCATCAGAAACCCGATGATCAGGCCCATCATGGTCAGAGCACCGTCAAAACCGTTGACCACAAAATAGCGCCGCACGATATCGTGGGTACGTGTGATATTCAGTAAGAACTTTGTCTGGTTTAACAGACCCACAGAACATTAACCCGGTTCAGCTTCGCTTTGCACTTCGACTTCATCGATGCTGTGAAGTGATCCTCCCATGTCGGCGATCGCCTGTTGAATCGCCGCAAAATCGATTGCACTCGCCTGTATTTCGATCTGGATGGTTTCGGTGTTTTCATCCATTTCCAGCACAGCCAGCCTGACTCGATAATCAACGCCAACCGCAGCGATGGCACTGCAGAACTCCAGCGCATTCGGCTGATGAGGCTTGAGAACATCTAATACGATCTTCCTGACAGAAACCATACACCCCACCTTTGTAACAACGCACGAATAATCACCATACTATTCATCCAGGCAGGCCTTTGTCAAACGACTGCAAGGCCTTGCAGGCTTTTATCTGGCGCACGCAAGAGTGACCGACCGCAGGTCTGCAGAATGACTTTGATAGTTATCCGCATGCGGGCACAGGCGCCAGAGAAAAGATTGATGTACAGCAACAGTGCTTAGGGAAACTCTGATTAATTCAGAGTTTCCGCGGCACATGGATGTGCCGCCACTACAATGGCCTTAACTAATTGAAAATGAAGAAAACAAAAAATGACATTTTTTGTTTTCGTGGTCTGAAAATTCCAGGATGGAATTATTCAGACCTTCCTTAGATAATGCACCCGTAAACTCAGCCAGCAACTGCCAATCAGGCATCAAAAGGATATACTGGCACGCGATATGACACGCAAACATTTAAAGCTGTTCCTTATCCTGTTTATTATCGCTGCCTGCGCGATAGCGCTGGGGTCCTGGCTGGGGCGTGCAAAACCGGTCAAGGTGCTGGTCGCCGAAGTGGCTCCCGGCAGTGTGCAGGACACCGTATCCAACACCCGTGCAGGCACCATCAAGGCCTGCCGCCGCGCCGGCGTGTCGCCATCCATTGCTGGAAAAATCGATGCCCTGCCGGTGAAAGAAGGCGATGTGGTGAAACAGGGCGACCTGCTGATGGCCCTGTGGAACGAAGATACAGAGGCACAGGTCAAGCTGGCAAAAAGTGAAGCCGTCGCTGCCAAAGCGCGCGCGACCCAGGCCTGCGTGCTCGCCGAAGTCGCGCGCCGCGAAGCCGACCGTCAGCGCACCTTAGAGAACAGAAACCTGGCGTCAGAAGAAGTCGTCGACAAGTCCGACGGCGAAGCACGCGCCCAGGCGGCGGCCTGTGATGCCGCCAAAGCCTCGTCCCAGGTCAGCCATTCACAGCTCGATGTCGCCCAGGCCGCGCTCGACAAGACCCGGCTCACCGCACCCTTCGACGGCGTGGTCGCAGAGGTCAACGGCGAGATCGGCGAGATCGTCACGCCCTCCCCGGTTGGCATACCCACACCACCCGCCATCGACCTGATGGACATCACCTGTCTCTATGTCTCGGCACCGATCGACGAAGTCGACGCGCCGCGTATCAAGCTCAAAATGCCCGCGAAAATATCGCTCGATGCCTATTCCGGAAAAGTGTTCGCAGGTGTGGTCCGTCGTATCGCGCCCTATGTGCTGGAAGTCGAAAAACAGGCGCGCACGGTCGATGTCGAAGTCGATTTTGTCTGCCAGCAGGATTGCGCCGGTATGCTGCCCGGCTACAGCGCCGATATCGAAATCATTGTTGCTGAAAAAACCAGTGTTCTGCGCGTGCCCAGCGAAGCCGTACTCGAAGGCAATAGTGTACTGGTACTGAGTGATGATAATGTACTCGTCGCGCGCAAAATTAAAACCGGCCTGAGCAACTGGGAATGGACAGAAGTCAGCGACGGGCTCGAACCCGGCGATGTCGTCGTGATATCGGTCGAGCGCGATGGCGTCAAAGATGGCGCACTGGCAGAACGCGAAGCCGATAAAACCGCGAACCAATAATCGCGCGTAACGCAAATCAGCACAAGATCATCATGATCGAACTCCAGAACATCCACCGCAATTTTCAGGTCGGCGACCAGACCGTGCACGCGCTCGATGATATTACTCTGCAGATAGCCGATGGCGACTATGTGTCTATCATGGGTCCTTCCGGCTCCGGTAAATCTACCCTGCTCAATCTGCTTGGCCTGCTCGATCGTCCGAGCAGTGGACACTACCTGCTCAATCGCCACGATGTCACTTCACTCTCGGATACCGAACAGGCGCGGGTACGCAACAGCGAAATCGGTTTTGTTTTTCAGATGTTTCATCTGGTACCGCGACTGACGGCAGCCGAAAATGTCGAGTTGCCATTGCTGCTCGCCGGCATGGAACAGGATCTACGCAAAACCAAAGTCGAAGCGGTGCTCGCTGCGCTCGGCCTCAGCGACCGCGCACACCACAAACCCGAACAGTTGTCCGGCGGGCAACGCCAGCGCGTGGCGATCGCGCGCGCCACGGTCACTGAACCGCGTTTACTGCTCGCTGACGAACCCACAGGCAATCTCGACCACCAATCCGGCAGTGATGTGATCGACATCCTCGAACAACTCAACAGCACTGGCATTACGCTCATCATGGTGACGCACGACCCGGAAATGGGAGAACGCGCGCGCCGCCAGTTGCGCATGATGGATGGCCGCCTCAGTTCCGACAGCGGCGGAAAAAACCGTGAGCCTGCATAGCGCCGACATTGCGGTTTTTTCCTGGCGCGCACTGCGCGGTTATCCTGCGCGCACCATCCTGATGTTGATCGCCATGGCCATCGGTGTCGCTGCGGTGGTGGTCCTCACCTCGCTCGGCGATGGCGCGCGTCGTTATGTGGTCAATGAATTCGCCAGCCTCGGCACCAACCTGGTGATCGTGTTTCCGGGTCGCTCGGAAACCGCGGGCCTCAACCCGAGCACGATGATGGGCGAAACCCCGCGCGACCTGACGCTCGACGATGCCATCGCGCTCACCCGCAACCGCAACATACGCCGTATCTCGCCGATCAATGTCGGCTCTGCCGAAATCAGCCGGGGCGGGCGCTCGCGCGAATCGGTGATCATCGGTACCAACTATGACATGCTGCCGCTGCGTCACTGGAGCATGTCGCAGGGGCGCTTTCTGCCGAAAACCGATCTCGATACGGCCACATCGGTCGCCGTGATCGGCCGCCTGATTCGCGACGAACTGTTCGGCGCAGAACGCGCACTCGGCCAGTGGATCCGTATCGGTGATCGGCGCTATCGCGTCATCGGTGTCATCGGCGATGTCGGCCGTTCCATCGGTGTCGATGTCCAGGAAACTGTGTTCATCCCGGTGGCTTCGGCGCAACAGCTGTTCAATACCAGCTCACTGCTGCGCATCCTGGTCGAAGCTAAAAGCCGCAATACCATCGAAACCGTAAAACAGTCGGTGAGCGACATCCTGCAACAACGCCACCAGGGGGTGAAAGATGTCACGGTCATCACCCAGGACGCGGTACTCAGTACTTTCGATCGCATCCTCGGCGCGCTCACTTACGCGGTTGGCGGTATCGCTGCGATCAGCCTCGCGGTCGCGGGGATTCTTATCATGAATGTGATGCTGGTTGCGGTCTCGCAACGCACTTCCGAAATCGGCCTGCTCAAGGCGCTAGGTGCCTCACAAAGACAGATCATGATTTTGATCCTCGCCGAAGCTTTTTTACTCTCGATACTCGGTGCCCTGCTCGGCCTGCTGCTGGGACAGCTCGGCAGTTATGCGATCCGCGCAGTGTTTCCCGAACTGCCGGCCTGGGCACCGACCTGGGCGGTGGTCATGTCGATGCTGGTCGCGGTCAGCACCGGCCTGCTTTTCAGTCTGATGCCGGCGCGACACGCCGCGCGCCTCGACCCGGTACTGGCATTATCGAAACGCTAAGACAATAAAACATTGCCACAGAGGACACAGAGGGAAACATTCATTGTTAAAAGCAAAAACTAAAAGCGAAACCGCAGAGGACGCAGAGAAAAGCCTTCCTGGTAAAAGCTAACAGCGGAACACAGTAGCACGGAGACAGTAACAAGTATTATGTTGATAAATGATTTTCTCAGGCTGACCAGCACTTCGCTGATCGCACACCGCATGCGCAGCGGGCTGACTGCGCTCGGCATCGCGGTCGGCATTGCGGCGGTGGTGTTGCTGACTTCGATCGGCGAAGGCGTGCACCGTTTTGTGCTCGCTGAATTCACCCAGTTCGGCACCACCCTGGTCGCGATCAATCCCGGCAAGGCGACGACTGCGGGCGGCAGCATGGGCGTGTTCGGCACCGAGCGTCCACTCAGCATCGAAGATGCGGAAGCGCTGGCGCGCCTGCCCTATGCCAGCGCCGTAGTACCCTTCGTGCAGGGCAATGCCGAAGTCGATGTGCAAAACCGCAGACGCCGTACCACGGTCTACGGCGCGGGACCGGACATGCCCGAAGCGTTCAGCATGAAAGTCAAATCCGGCCGTTTTCTGCCCGCCGACGATCCGCTGGCACCGCGCGCCTTCGCGGTACTCGGCAGCAAACTGCGCAGCGAACTGTTCGGCGATAGCAATCCACTCGGCAAACGCATTACCATCGCAGAAAACCGTTATCGCATCATCGGCGTGATGGAATCCAAGGGCACGATACTGGGTTTCGATCTCGACGACACGGTATACATTCCTGCAGCGCGCGCACTCAGTCTGTTCAACAACGAATCGCTGGTCGAAATCGATGTCATGTACGAAGAAAACGTGCCGGTGGAAAAAGTTGTCGCAGGCATCAGAAGCACACTCATCGCTCGCCACGGCAAAGAAGATTTCACCATCACCACGCAACAGCAGATGCTCGACGTACTCGGTTCGGTGCTGAACGTGCTCACCTTTGCGGTCGGTGCCATCGGTGGCATCTCTTTGCTGGTCGGTGCCATCGGCATTGTCACCATCATGACCATCGCGATCAACGAACGTACCAACGAAATCGGATTGCTGCGCGCGCTCGGCGCAAAAAAATCGCAGGTGTTAATGCTGTTTCTCGGCGAAGCCGTGGTGCTGTCCGCCGCGGGCGGGCTCGGCGGCCTGATATTCGGTGTCGGCAGTGCGCAACTGCTGCACATCGCGCTGCCGACCCTGCCGGTGCACACGCCGATATTTTATGTGATACTCGCAGAAATCATCGCAGTCGTTATCGGCCTGATCGCCGGTGTCGTGCCCGCACGCAGAGCCGCAATGCTCGACCCGGTAGAAGCCCTGCGCTCAGAATAACCCCGGCCCGGATCGAAACAATGAAACCATTTTTCATACCCGACAGAAGCATTCGGGCACATGTTTTTCATACCCAACAGAAGCATTCGGGTACAAACTTTTTATTATTCATTTAAAGCCATGCCGCCACTTTCCACATCGCTACCCACTCAGGTACTTCGCTATCGCTGGCCGATTATAGTGATCGCGGTCATTGTGTTTTTTCTCAGCAGCCTGGGCCTGACCCGGCTGACAGTCGATAGTGACCTGCGGGTGTTTTTCAGCAAGGACAATCCCCAGTTGTTGCAACTGGAAGCCATGGAAAACACCTACATCAAGAACGAAAATATTATTTTTGTCATCGCGCCGAAAAACAAAAATATATTCACCCCGAAAACACTCAAGGTAATACAGAAGCTGACCACCGCGCTCTGGCAAACGCCCGCCTCCAGCCGGGTCGATTCGATCACCAATTACCAGAATACCTGGGCCTCGGGTGATGACCTGGTGGTCGAAGATCTGTTCACTGACATCGACGCGCTTTCAGCCGCCGAGATCGAAGCGCGTAAAGCTATCGCACTGCACGAGCCGATACTTCTGAAACGCATCATTTCCAAAGATGGAGCGGTGAGTAATATTGCAGTCAATATCAATTTTGTCGACAAAAACCCGCAGACCATCACCAACATCGCCCGCTATACCCGCCAGCTGCGCGATGAATACCGCGAAGCTTACCCGGATATCGAGTTTTATCTCACCGGTAGTGTGATGTTCGACACTGCCTTTTCCGAAGTCAGCCAGAAAGACATGAGCACCCTGGTGCCGCTGATGTTACTGGTGCTGGTGGTCACCATCGGATTAATATTCCGCACCGTGATCGCCACGCTGATGACACTCATTATAATCATCATGGCCACCGGCACTGCGATGGGACTGGCCGGCTGGCTGGGACTGGCGATCAACCCCGCCTCGGCCAGTGCACCGACCATTATTCTCACTCTCGCGGTCGCCGACAGTGTGCATATTCTGTTTATGATGTACCACCTGATGAATGAAGGCAAAGACCGGCAACAGGCCATAATTGAATCCATGCGCTTCAATCTACAGGCGGTCTTTCTCACCAGCCTGACCACCGTGGTCGGTTTTCTTTCGATGAATTTATCCGACGCCCCGCCATTCCATACCCTGGGCAATATCGTCGCTATTGGTATCACGGCTGCGTTTTTCTACTCGGTGTTTTTTCTGCCGGCGCTGGTCTCGGTGTTGCCGGTCACCTTCAGGGTACAAGCTTACCCGCGTCAGTTCGTCATCATGCAGGTGATTGCCAACTGGGTGATTAAAAACAAAACTGCGATACTGGTAATCACACTAAGCCTGGCAGCCTTGCTGGCAGTGAGCGCAACGCAAAACCGCCTGAACGACAACTGGATAAATTATTTCACCAGCAAAATACCGGTACGCGTCGCCACCGATGTGCTGGAACAGCGTATCAGTGGCGCGGATTTTATCGAATACACTATCGGCGCAGGCAAACCGCAGGGCATCAATGATCCTGTGTTTCTAAATAATCTTGATCGTTTTGTACACTGGTTGCGCGCGCACCCCCAGGTGGTCCAGGTCGTCAGCCTCAGCGACATCGTGAAACGACTCAACCGAGTGATGCATGGCGATGATCAAACCTGGTATCGTTTGCCCGAGCGCCAGGATCTTGCGGCCCAGTATCTGCTGTTATACGAAATGTCACTGCCTTACGGGCTGGATCTGAACAACCTCATCAATGTTGACAAATCTGCGACGCGTATTGTCATTACCACGAAAAACCTCGGCACGCGCGCGCTCAGCGATCTCGATGAAGAAATACAGACATGGCTGCTGGCCAATACACCCGCCTACATGCACGCCCAGGGCACCGGCATCTCGATCGTGTTTGCCTATTTATCTGAACGCAACATCATCAACATGTTGATGGCATCCTTTGGCGCGCTGCTCGCGATC
>Ga0214472_10003739_pt1 | contig 16081 bp, 12 predicted proteins | sample RVTome_6_FD_207662 | JGI IMG/M metagenome (GOLD analysis project Ga0214472, IMG submission 207662) | Soil microbial communities from uranium-contaminated site in the Upper Colorado River Basin, Wyoming, United States - RVT140D175 | ecosystem: Environmental > Terrestrial > Soil > Contaminated >... | reverse complement strand
TGCGCCGCCGCGATGACGCCGCAGGTCATCGGCGCCCATCGTATATCCGTTCCCGGGACGCCTGGTACGACAATCTGATAATGGGTTCCGGGCGTGGCGTTGCGGCCCTTGAGTTCATAGGCGCGGTTCATTTCGAGCCGCACATTGCCGGGATTGCCGCTGTCTTTCTTGCGGGTCGCCTCGCAGGCCTGTTTCGCGACGAAACGACCCTTGAGATGCACATATTGCGCCGATGCGGCCGAAACGGACACCGCGAGAACAAGCATGCCCGCAAGGGCAAGGCGGGCCTGTTTGCCCGCACGTCCGATCAGTCTGTCCATGGCCGGTTCCACTGCCTGTCCGCACCCTGTCGAACCAGGCTATCCCACTTGGTTCGACAAGGACAGTGTCCCGTTCGACCGGTTCCGTCACATGGCGCCGCAATCCAGACCGACGAGCTGGTCGGCGCTCTCCTTTTGATCGTCGCTGAGCATGCCATAGAGTTTCTCGATTGCCGGCTTGACGGCTTTCAAGGCCTCGACCATGGCTTCCATGCCCGCGATGCGCGCCTCCATCCGCTCCAGCGCGCCGCCGTCCTGCATGGTCTGCGTCATCGTCTCATGCATGCCCTGCATGGTGGAGACCCGTTGCTTCACCGAATCGGCATAGTCTTTCCAGGCGGCTTCCTGGTCGGCGGTGATCCCGAGCACGGCCTTGAGATAGGCCAGCCGGCCTTCGGCCAGCGCACCCATTTCGAACCCGCCCTGCCTGCGGCCGCCTCGCATACCGCCGTCGCGCATCATGCCGGCACCCATCCCGTCCCGATTTCCGCGCCCCATCATCGACATCATCGGGCAGCCGCCGCCCATCATGCCCCTGCCCTCGAAGGCCGGCTGCGCGTGCGCCGGAGCGAGTGCGGCGACCGTAAGCGCCAGACCGAGAGCGGCGGATGTCAGTATCTTCTTCATGATCCCGTCCCTTCATGGGTTCAGTTTTGTCTTGTGGTTGGAATTGACCGTTTCAAAGCACCGGTACGCTTTATTGATGGATCAATTTATCAAAACATTTGAAAGACTTACCATCACGCCGGGAAGGTCGAAGTTGAATTCAAATGTTTGGATCGATCCACTGGCGGGCATTATCGTCTTTGACGAAGGAGGCGTATTGATTTCGATCAACTGTGACTTTGACCACGGATCAGATTCGCTTCCGCGACAAGGTAGGTCCCTGGCGCCCCATGCATCGGCCCCGCGCGCCGAATTTCACAAATCCCCGGCCTCTCCCGCATCCGGGCGGCCGCGAAACCCCCGGCGAGGGCTTCCAATGCCGGGCAAGAACCCCTATATAAGGCGTGCCGGTTTACCGGCTATGGCGATAAATGGTCAGCGGAATAAACCTATCGGACCCGGGGGCGGTACCCGGCGCCTCCACCATGACCCGTCGATTTAATCCGCAGAGGATTATTGTCCGGCAACGGACCCGACGGATTTTGATGGGGGCGAAATAGGATCGACGAGGGCGTAAAGGCTGTGCTTTTGCTCGGTATGGTACCACCGTTATCGGACCATCTTAGTAGTTGCAAATGACAACTATGCAGAGGCACGCATCGCTGCGTAATGCAGTGCTGTAGCTTCAATTCAAGCCCTTATCGGAAGCACCGGTAAGGCGGGGTTCGGAGGCACCTGGCAACAGAAGCCTCCACTTTACTTTGTGCTCAAAAACGGCATAAAGGCAGTTCCTGCTCTGATAGGTCATGTCCCTGCTCTGATAGGTCATAAGGACCCCATGTCCGACGATCACATCCGATACGATGTTCTGGTTCAAGAAGCGCTGCGCGGCGTCGTCCGCAAGGTGGTCGGAGAAGTCGTGCGCACCGGCCTGCCGGGCGAGCACCATTTCTACATCGCTTTCGACACCAATGCGCCGGGCGTGCGCATTTCCACCCGCCTGCGCGAACAATATCCCGATGAAATGACCGTCGTGCTGCAGCACCAATATTGGGACCTGTCGGTCACCGAACACACATTCGAAGTGGGGCTTTCCTTCGGCGGAATCCCCGAACGGCTGCTGATTCCGTTTTCCGCGATCAAAGGGTTTTTCGACCCTTCCGTGCAATTCGGCCTGCAATTCGAAGTCGATACGGAAAGCAAGGCCGCCAACGATTCCGACGAACGGGACTCCGTGGAAAAAGGGCCCATGCTCGCCATCGCGGAAAACGACGAAGCGCCCAGGGATGCCGTCGACAAAAAGCTCGACGCCATTCTCGGATCGGACGCGGCGCCGGAACCGGCCGCCAAACCCGCTTCCGTCAAGGCCAAACCCGCCAAGCCTGGGAAACCCCAGCCCGTTGCGGCGAAGGTAGCCGACGACGGCAGCGCCGAAGTGGTTTCGCTCGATTCCTTTCGCAAGAAGCCCTGATTGCGGACAAATGCCGCGCTTCGCTTCGCCGACAATGCGCATGCAACGAAAGGCCTGAGCGGCCTGCGGTCACGGCAGGACAATCACGGCAGGACGATCACGCCGGCTTCCGCCTCCCCCGAATACAGACTTTCGACCAGATCCGCCCGCCGCTCCAGTACGGCGCGCTGGTTGATATAGCCCTTATCGGTAATCTCGTTGGCGTCGATGCTGGGCGGCTCGCCCATCAGCAGGACCCGGGAGATGCGCGAATTCGATCCCGTCGCGGCCGCATTGTAGGCGGCAAGTCCCGCAATCAGCCTGACGCCCACCGCCGGTTCGGCGATCAGATCGACAAGCGCCGTTGCCGGATCCCTGCCCGAGGCGGCGGCGCACGCCGCCGCATTGGGAAAAATCAAAAGCCCGATCTCGTCCCGGTCGTGGCCGGTGACGACCGCGTCCTGAATGAGCGGCGCGACGGCGGCGACGGCGTTGACGCGCACGGCGCCGGCGCTCACCCAGGTGCCCGTCAACAGTTTGAAATCCTCCGCCACCCGGCCGTCGAAGACGATGCCCTTGTCCGGATCGGCTTCGTCCGCCAGGCGGCCGGCGTCGCCGATGCGATAGAACCCGTCCGCGTCGAAGGCCTCTGCCGTCAGGTCCGGGCGCCGGTAATAACCCGGCGTCACATTCGGTCCGCGCACCAGCAATTCCCGCTTGCCGCCATTGGCGATCAGCTTGATCTCCGTTCCCGGCGCCGGAACGCCGATGGTTCCTGCCCGCTCGAGCCGCAGATGCGCGCTGGTCGCCAATGGCGCGGTTTCCGTCGCGCCCCAGGCCGAGGTCATCGGGATCTTTTCGCCCCGCGAGGCGACCGCCAACTTTTCCAGCCGCTCCCAGGAGCTTTGCGGCAGGGCGGCGGCGGCATAGAAAATCAGGTCCAGATTGGAAAAGAAGTGGTCGCGGAATCCCGTATCCGCCTCCAGGGCCGGCAGGATCATGTCGAAGCCGCGCGGCACGTTGAAATACAGCGTCGGCGCGATCTCGCGCAGATTGGCGATGGTCTTCTCCACCAGGCCCGGCGCCGGTTTGCCCGCATCGATATACAGCGTGCCGCCGTTTTTCAGGATCAGATTGAAATTGTGATTGCCGCCGAATGTGTGATTCCACGGCAGCCAGTCGACGATGACCGGCGGCCGGTTTTTCAAAAACGGCCACATCTGCCGAATGGCCTGCTGGTTGGAACACAGCATGCGGTGGGTGTTGATGACGCCCTTGGGCTCACCGGTCGAGCCGGAGGTGAACAGGATCTTGGCGACCGTGTCCGGTCCGATTGCCGCCGTCGCGGCGTCGACGGAGTCCGTGGCACCGGCGCCCGCAAGGGCGGTGAATTCCGTCACCGCCCGATCCGGCGGCGCGTTGCGCGACACCACGATTTCCGGTCCGCCCCGGTCCGGCGGCGGCAGGTCCAGGGCGTCCAAGGCGCGGGCAAACAGCACGCCGTCCTCGGCGAAGATCAGTCCCGGCTCAAGCAGTGCGCAAATGGCTTTCAGTTTGGAAAAATCCCTGCTCATCAGCGAATAGGCCGGCGAGACCGGGGCGAAGACCACGCCCGCATACAGCGCCCCCAATTGCAGCAACGCACTGTCGAGCGAATTGTCGGACAGGATCATCACCGGCCGGTGCAAAGACAGGTCCCGGCCGAGCAGCGCCGCCGCGATAGCCCGCGCCTTGCGCCGCACGGTCGCGTAATCCAGGCTGTACCAGCCCCCCGCGCCGCTCCGTTCGGCAAGGAATATCCGATCCGGCGCCGCCGCCGCCCAGTGCTCCAGGTCATGACAGAGCGTATCGGGATAGGGTTCCAGCGCGACACTCGAGCGCAACACGCAGCCGCCGTCGGCAAGATCCTCGCGCGCGACGCGCGGTTTTGCGAAAAAATCCTCCGATATGTCCGTCATGTCCCGCCCTCCCGAAGCGATGCATACCAGTCGCGGCGTGATCGAACGTCTTTGCGCCGATTTCACGCCCTTGTTCCGTGTCCCGCGCGCGTGCCTGGCTCAAAGGCCCAGATAGGCCTGACGGATGCGCGGGTCGGCAAGCAGGTCCCGCCCCGCCCCCGATTGTACGATACGGCCGTTTTCCAGCACATAGGCCCGGTCGGCGAGTTTCAGCGAGACCGAGACGTTCTGCTCGACCAGAACGACGCTGAGGCCGGCTTCGTTGAGCCGTTTCACGACCCGGAACATTTCGGCGACGATGACCGGCGCCAGGCCCAGCGACGGTTCGTCGAACAGGATCAGTTCGGGCCGTCCCATCAGGCAGCGGCCGATGGCCAGCATCTGCTGTTCGCCCCCCGACAGGGTGCCGGCCGATTGCCGGCGGCGTTCCGCCAGCCGCGGAAACAGCGCGAAGGCTTCGTCGAGCGATTGCTTCGTCCGGTTGCGCGACCGCCCGGTCATGGCGCCCATTTCCAGGTTTTCCAGAACGCTCATGGACGGGAAGATCTGCCGGCCTTCCGCCACCTGGCCGATGCCCAGTTCGCACACGCGATGCGAGGCCCAGCCGGTGATCTCCACGTCGCGATAGCGCACGCAGCCGCTGCGCGGCGCGGCGATGCCGGTGATCGCCCGGATCAGCGAAGTCTTGCCGGCGCCGTTGGCGCCGACGATTGCGACGATTTCGCCTTCGGCCAGGTCCAGGGTCACGCCGTCCAGCGCCTGGGCGTCGCCGTAAAACAGATCGAGATTCGAGACTTCCAGCAACACGCTCGTCAGATCTCCGTATCTTCGCCGAGATAGCATTCCAGCACCGCCGGATCGGCGACCACCTCGCCCGGCGTGCCATGGGCGATCATCTTGCCGTAATTCAGCACATAGACCACATCGCTGAGCGCCATCACGGCGCGCATCACATGTTCGATAAGAAGGATGGTGACCCCCCTGTCCTTGTTGAGGGCACGGAAGGTCGCGACCAATTCATCGGTTTCGTTCGGCCTGAGCCCCGCCATCACTTCGTCGAGCAGCAACAGCCGCGGCTTGCAGGCGAGCGCGCGAGCCACTTCCAGGCGCTTGCGCTCGGGCAGGGTCAGGGTCCCGGCCGGCTGGTCCTCCGATTTGCCCAGACCGAGCAGATCCAGGGTCTCCCGCGCAGCGCGCAGCGCCGTCGCGACCGACGACCCGTCGCGCAGACCGCCGATCAGCACATTGTCGAGCACGGACAATTTCGGGAAGGGCCGCACGATCTGAAAGGTGCGGCCGATACCGGCATGGCACACCTGATCGGCGCGCAGGCCGGCAAGGCTCTGCCCCGCCAGCGCGATCTCGCCGCTATCGGGCGCCATGGCTCCGGCGATCATGTTGAACGTTGTTGTCTTGCCGGCGCCGTTCGGGCCGATCATCGCCGTGATCGAGCCCTCATCGACCTCGAACGAGACGGCATCGACGGCGACCAGACCTTTGAACGTCTTGCGCAGGCCTTCGACCTTGAGAAGCGGCGCGGCGCTCATTTCCGCCCTCCTCGGACGAAGCCCAGGCGCGTTGCCAGAAACGGCCACAGACCGCCCGGCATGAACCGTACGATGGCGAACAGGAACACGGCATAGACCAATTGCTTCACGCCCGCCGTGGCAATCCCGGCCGCCTCCAGAGCGATGGTCAGCCCCTCCCCCAGAATGCCGAGAACGAAGGCGCCGATGATCGGACCGAACAGGGTTCCCAATCCGCCGACGATCGGGGCCAGGATGATCTCGATGGACCGGTGCATGCCGAACACATCGCCGGGAAACAGATTGTTGTAATAAAAGGCCATGACCAGGCCGGCGAGCGCGGTCATCGCCGCCGAGATCATCACCGCGATCATCTTGGTGCGAAAAATGTTGATGCCGAGCGCCTCGGCCGCCGTCTCGTCCTCGCGGATGGCGAGCCAGTAATAACCGAGGCGCGAGCCCATCAGGCCCCGCACCAGGGCCAGCGCCAGGCCGGTCAGAGCCAGAAGAATATAATAGAACATTTCCGGAGAGCCGCGCAGATTGACGAAATCCATGTCGCTGCGGTTCTCCACCGGCAGGAAAAAGCCCTCCGTCGCCCCCAGCCAGCCGATATGGGAAAACAGGATGCGGGTGAATTCGGCAAACGCGATGGTCAAAAGGGCGAAATACACCCCGCCGATGCGAAAGCGGAACGCCAGGAAACCGATACTGGCGCCGGCCGCCGCCGCGATCGCCATGGCCGGCACCATGCCGACCAGCGGCGGCACGCCGAAATGCACGTAGAGCGCGGCGGCCGCATATGCCCCCAGACCGACATAGAGCGCATGGCCAAGGGAGAGCTGGCCGGCGACGCCCATCATCAGGTTCCAGGCCTGACCGACAAAGGCGAAATAAAACACGATCAAAAGCACCGAAAGCAGGAAATCGCCGACCACCAGCGGGGCCAGCGCCATCGCCCCGAAAAACAGCGCCAGGGCGGCCTGTTCCCGTCCCGTGAGCCCGAAGCGGCCGGGCGCCCCGTCGCCGCTCACAGCGCCCGCTTTCCGAACAGACCCTGGGGCCGCAGCGCCAGCACCACGATCAGCAGCGCGAAAGACAGCATGGACTTCATCGACGGCGTGATCAGCAATCCGGCCAAGGCTTCCGACATGCCGATCAGCACGCCGCCGATGACGGCGCCGGTCATCGATCCCAGCCCGCCGACGATGACGATGATGAAGGCGAGCAGCGTCAGTTCCGGCCCGATCTGCGGCATCACGTCGATGACCAGCGCCAGCAGGCAGCCGGCGACGCCGACGGCGGCGGCGCCGAGCCCGAAGGTCAGCCCGTAAAGCCGCGGCACGTTCAATCCGACCACCTTCGCGCCGATGAGATTGTCGGCGCAGGCGCGGATCGCCTTGCCGGTCCGCGCGTAGCGAAAAAACGCCAACAGGGCTAGCGCCGTGGTCAGCGCGCCGAGCGCCGCCAGCGCTTTGGTCTTGTCGACGATGATCAGGCCGAATTCGTAGGAATCGAAGGAATAATCGGTCATCACGCCGCGCGCGTCCGGCCCGAAGACGATCAGCATTCCATTGGTCAGGATCACCGCCACCGAGAGCAGGAGAATGAATTGCTCGTGCTCCGGCCGGGAGATGAACGGTTCGATCAGCCGCCGCTGTATGACATAGCCGAGCGCGAACAGACCGCCGGCCACCAGAGGAATGGACAGGAGCGGATCGAGCCGCCAGCCCTCGAACAAGAGCACCGCCGCATACATGGCCAGGGCGGTCATCTCCCCATGGGCGAAATTGACCACCCGTATGACGCCGAAAATCACTGACAATCCCAAGGCCATCAAAGCGTAGACCAGCCCGGTCAGCAGTCCGCCGATGACGATATTGGCGACAACGTCCCAGGTCATCGACGTCTTCTCGCAATCCCTGTGCGGCGGTTGAAACTCATCCCGATCCTTTCTGTCCGCCGTTGCCGGCGGCCGGTCGATCGACCGGCCGCCGGGCGGATTCGAATTGGCGCCATAGGGCGCGCGCTATTTGCGCGCCGCGTCGCGCCAGCCCGGCATCGGAAAGATCGGGGCGGTCCCGGCGGAGGCCTGCGGCAGGACCACGGTCGGCTTGCGGTCGAGATTTTGCAGGCCTGCCGACTTGATGTTGACATTCTGTCCCTTGGCGTCGAAGGCGATCGGACCGCCGATCATGACATGCTCTTCGATATTCGTGGCGCGGATTGCCTCGACCATGGCCTCGGACTGGCCGCTGCCGGCATTCTTGAAGGCCTGGGCGGCGATGAGAACGGCCTCGAAGGAAAAGCCGACATTCAGTTCGATGCTGTCGTCCGGATAATTTTTCTCGAACCTGGAGACGAGTTCCTTGGACATTGCCGACGTCGGATCGATCCACGGCACATTGGCGACGATATATTCGGAGAACTTGCCCAGCGTCTTGATGAATTGCGCGTCATAGGTGCCAGGGCTGCCGGGGGTCATGACGCCCATCGGCTCGTAGCGCTGTTTGACCATTTCACGCACCAGCAGGATCGCGTCGGCGCCGTGGGAAACCGGCATGACGATATCCGCGCCGGTGGCCTTGGCCTTGGCGATTTCGACCGACAGGTCGCGCGCCTTGGGATCGTAGGCGATGGTCTCGACGATCTCGAAGGGCATGTCCATGCGCGGAAACAGGGCTTCGACACCGCGCGACATGGCCGTGCCGAACGTGTCGTTGACATGCAGGAAGACGGCCGTCTTCGGGGTCGTGCCGGTGGCTGCGAACAGATCCTTGATCAGCCCGAGGCCGTTGATCACCAGCATCGGGCCGGTAGTGAAATTGCGGAATACGAATTTGTAGCCCTGTTCCGTGATCTGCGGCGCTGCGGCGATGTTGATGATATGGGGAACGCCCTTTTGCTCCGCCACTTGCGCGACGGCGGCCGTCTCGCCGGAGACGAAGGTTCCGATCAGGACCTGCGCGCCTTCGGAAATGAGCTTTTCCGCCACGGTGCGGGCCTTGTCCGGGTTGGATTCGGTGTCCGCCATCATGATCTCGACGGAATAGCCCATATCGGACAGCATCGGGCCGGCCAGTTCGAAGCCGTGTTTGCAGGCCAGTCCTTCGCGCGCGAAAAATCCGGTCAGGGGCGCCAGGCAGCCGATTTTCAGAACGCCTGCGGCGCCCGCGCCGCTTATCAGTCCCGGCATCGCCATCAGCCCGGCGCCGGCCAGTGCGGCGGACGTCACGCCGCGCCGGGTAATGCCAAATGCGCCGGTCGCCGTTTTGCCGTGCTTGAATTCCGACATGTCATCCTCCCTTCGGTCTGGAGCCTTGTTGATGTCACCGTCCGGCGGCCCAGGGCCGGACGCGTTGTCCGTCAGCATATTCGGCTGCACGCCCTTGGCAATCACCTTTCGCAAGGATTCGAAAGCCGCGAAACGGCATTGGGCTTGTGTCCAGCCCGGCGTCCGCTTTATATCCATCCAACGGAATTCTTACCCAGGGCAGCATTATGACCTCCACCCGTACAGAAACCGATTCCTTCGGCCCGCTCGAAGTGCCGACCGAAAAATATTGGGGCGCGCAGACGCAGCGCTCGCTGATGAATTTTCCGATCGGCACGGAGACCATGCCGGCGCCGCTGGTCCGGGCGCTCGGCGTGGTCAAACTGTCCGCTGCGCGCGCCAACAAGGCGCTCAGCGCCATCGAGCCGGAACTGGCCGATGCCATCGCCGCTGCGGCCATGAAAGTGGCGGAAAACCGGATGGACGACAATTTTCCCCTGTCGGTCTGGCAGACGGGTTCGGGCACCCAGTCCAACATGAACGCCAATGAAGTGATTTCCAATCTGGCGATCGAAGCCCTGGGCGGCAAGATCGCCTCGAAGGCGCCGGTGCATCCCAACGATCACGTGAACCGCGGCCAGTCCTCGAACGACACCTTTCCGACCGCCATGCACATCGCCTGTGCGGAACAGGTGCATCATGCGCTGATCCCGGCCCTGAAAGTCCTGCGCGGCGCGCTGCAGGCCAAGGCGGAAAGCTTCAAGGACATCATCAAGATCGGCCGCACCCACACCCAGGACGCGACACCCTTGACGCTTGGCCAGGAATTTTCCGGCTATTGCGCCCAACTGGACCTGAGCCTGGAACGCATCGAGGAAGCGAGCAAAGGTCTGTATTTCCTCGCCCAGGGCGGCACCGCCGTCGGCACCGGTCTCAACGCCAAAATCGGTTTCGCCGAAAAATTCGCCGAGGAAGTGGCAAGCTTCACCGGTCTGCCGTTCAAGACCGCGCCGAACAAATTCGAAGCGCTGGCCGCCCATGACGCGCTCGTCTACGCCCATGGCGCGCTCAACACCATCGCCGTCTCCCTGTTCAAGATCGCCAACGACATCCGGTTCCTCGGCTCCGGTCCGCGCTCCGGCCTCGGCGAATTGTCCCTGCCGGAAAACGAACCCGGTTCGTCCATCATGCCCGGCAAGGTCAACCCGACCCAATGCGAAGCCATGACCATGGTCTGCTGCCAGGTCATGGGCAATCAGACGACCATCACCGTCGCCGGTAGCCAGGGGCATTTCGAACTCAACGTCTACAAGCCGGTCATGGTCAATGCGTTTCTGCAATCCGTGCGGCTCCTGTCCGACATGTGCCTTTCCTTCACCGAGCGGTGCGTCGTCGGCATCGAGGCCAATACCGACCGGATCGCCGACCTGATGCAGCGCTCGCTGATGCTGGTGACGGCGCTCGCGCCGACCATCGGCTACGACAACGCCACCAAGGTCGCCAAGACCGCCCACAAGAACGGCACGACCCTGCGCCAGGAAGCCGTGGCGCTCGGTTTCGTCACCGAAGTGGAATTCGACGCCGTGGTGAAACCGGAAGACATGCTCGGACCGAAATAATGCCCGCCGACATCGTCAATCTCCGGCAGGCCCGCAAACACAGGCAGCGCGCGGAGAAGCAGCGCCGGGCGGAGGAAAACCGGGTCGCGTTCGGGCAGACGAAAGCCGAACGCAAGGCCCGCAAAAGCGAAGCGGACGGCAAGGCCAGGGCGCTCGACGGCCATCGTCTCGACGGCCGGACCTGCGATAGCGGCCAGGCCGGCGAATCGGCCCGCCGGTCGGATCCACCACAGGATGAGCCGGCGTGAACGAAAAGCGGTCCTTCACTCTGGCCGGACATCGCACCAGCCTGGCGCTGGAAGCGGAGTTCTGGCAGGTGCTGGAAGAGATCGCCGAAGACCGTTCCCTGTCGCTTGCCGCTCTGGTCAAGGAAATCGATTCCGCCCGCCGGACGGAAAATCTCGCCTCCGCCTGCCGGCTCGCGGCTTTGGGCTTTTACCGGGGCCATTCGGGCGACGGCAAAGCCGGAATTTAAGTGAAGTCCGTGAATCTATCCGCCGGGCGCGCGGTCGAGTTGCACGGGCGGCGGCAGCGGCGACAGCAGCAAAAGTCCCCGGCCGGAACGGTTCGACGAATCCGGGTCGGCGGGCTGGTCGGGATTTGCTCCTGAAACCCGATTTGTGACCCGGCCCCGGCCGGATTGCGTGCCCAGGGTCCGCCGGATACGGTCTTCGAACGTGGCCGGCTCCTTTTGCTTTCGGCTCTCGGTCTGACGGGACAGGCGCGTCTTGTCCGGCGTTTGCGGCGCCGATGCTTTCGGCGGCCGCACTTCGGCCTTTGGTTCCGACGGCGCGGCCTCCGGCTCCGGCTTCTCGATCGCCGCACCGCCCGGCGCCTCGTCTTCCGTCCGGCGCTGGCGCTCCGCCTCGAAGGCGGCGATGTCGTGCCGGCGCTGGCTCAGTTCGCGCGACAACCGGTCGCGTTCGAGGATTTCGGCCTGCAAGGCTTCCACCCGCTGCACTTCCTGCTCGAAGGTCCGCAGGGTCAGGAAGGCCAGCAACGGCGCGGTATCCAGTTTACGGGTGGGCGCATCCAGGGGTCCGGAAAACAGCAGGCCGACCTCCGGGTCCGCGCCGGCAACCGCATTTGCCCCCGGATCGACCTTGACCGACCAGTCGCTTTCCACCGACCAGCCGCCGAGATCGACCGAAGCGCCGCCGAAGGCTGTCGCCGAAGCCGTTCCCACTGAAACATTGCGCGCCCGCGCAATTCCCGAAGCGATGGTGAACGAACCGCTGATTTCGTCGAATTCGAGGGATCCGGAATCCAGATGCCCGGCGAAAACCGACTGGATCTTGGCGTCGTCGAGTTCCAGCCCGGCATCGGCCGCCCGGATCACCGCGTCGAAAGCGCCGGTATTCATGGAGCGCAAAACGCCGTTGTGCAGGCTTGCCGTGCCGCCGCCGCTCAAACCGCTCATGATCGAGGCGATGGACCGTCCCGAGCCTTCGAAATCGAACGCCATGTCGAGTGCGCCCGTGGCGACGGGTCGCCCGCCGCGCTTCCAGATGATGTCCTCGACTGCCGCGCCCTGCATGCGCATCCGTCCCGAAACCAACGCTTCGCCGGCTGCCCGGGCAATGGAGAACGCACCGGACAGGGTTCCGCCCAGAAACGTGCCGCGCAGGCCTTCCACCGACAATTCCGTCTCCCGCAACCGGGTGGCGAAGGTCGCGTTGGCGATCTGCAAATCATTGCTCCACAGGAGCTTGTCCGCAGCCACCTTGATGTCCAGGTCGAGGCCGCCGAGCAGCGGCGGTCCGAAGGCCGCCGAAGGCCATTGCGCCGCCGCCGTGCCGTCGATCGCCGACCAGGCGTCCGCGCCGAGCGCCAGTTCGGACAGGAACCGGAAATCCACTGCCGGCAGATCGAGGGATCCCGACAGTTTCGGTGTGGATTTCGAACTGTCATAGACCAGCGAACCGGCGATGGGTCCGTCCCCGAAAGTCCCCTTGACGGTGTCGAAAACCAGATGGGCCGGATGCCCCGAGGTTTGCGCTTCGAGCCGCACCGGAATGCGTCCGGCCAGTATCGGCGCCATTTTTCCGACCAGAAGCAGCGACGAGCCGAGATCCCCGGTTTCGATCCGGGTCGTTCCCGACAAGACCATCCGGTTTTGATCGGTGACCGACAAAGCGCCCTCGTAGGATGCAGCGGCCAGACCGGTGGTCAGAGAGATCTTTCCCCGCAGCCCTTTGTCCGGCGTGCCGCTCAGATCGGCCGTGAGCGCCCCGGCATCGGGCGCCGCGATCGGCAGGACAGTGAATCCCAATTGGCGCAGGAGCAGGCCCCCGTCCGCGCTTTTGGCGTTCAGGTTCAAGGAAAAATCCGCGTCCCGCCAGCCGTCCACCCGGCCTTTGAAGGTGATGGTGTTTTTCAAGGCCGTGCGGCCCACATCGCCGAAGAGATCCAAAACCGCTTCCGTGCCGCCGGCCGCCGCTTTCGCCTCCAGATGTCCGGTCAGGGCAAGCGGCGCCATGTCGGAACTGCGGCGCCGCAAGGTCTCGACGACCGCATTGTCCGGAACCAGTGCGTTCAGGACCCGCGTCAGTCCCGAGACGTCAGTCGCAAAGACCGAAAGATCGAAGCTTCCGGTCGGCGTTGTCAGCGCCTGTTCCACCATGCCGTTGGCATCGACCTCGGTGCCGGCGAGGTTTTCGATGAAAAACCGATCGACAAACAGCGAACCGTCGGAAAACGCGGCGTTGATATCGACCCCTTCGATTTCGACAGCGGCAATCCGGATTTTCCCCGCGGTGATCTTGATCAGGGAATCCAGACCCGCGACCGGCGCCACGTAACGTGCCGCGAACGCCGTCATGCCTGGGGAGTCCAGGTATCGGTCGAGATCGATGGAATCCGCCGTGAGCAACAGCGACAGGCTTGCGGGCCGGCCGCCGCCGTTGGAAAACCAGCTTCCCGAACCCGATATCTTTGCCTCCCCCAATGCGGCGGAGAATGTATCTACCTCCACCGAACCCGGCCGCACATGCAGGTTGGTATCGATTTCGAAAGGATCCAGCCTTCCCATTTTGGCGCTGTCCGGATCGAGCCAGCCGACGAGCAGGGAGGGTTGCGGCGCCCGGATCAGGAGGCGGCCGGCAAACGATGCTTCCGGACTCGCGCTGAAAAGCCCTTCCGCCGCAATTCCGGTCCGGCCCGGCAATGTCGCGGTAACCGAATTGATCGTCCAGCCGGCGGCCCGGGAAATTGCGTGCAGGCCGACATTCTCGATCAGCCCGCCGGCAACGACCACACCCGGAATTTTCACCGAAAGCCGTCCGGGCATTCCCGGCGACGGCGTGGCGCGGACAATGTCCGAAATGCGTTCCAGCGCTTCGCCCACCTTCAGGGGGTCCGCCGGCCCCTTGCCCAGGGCCCGGTCGAGGTCGATCTGCTTTGCCAGCAGATCGGCGGAAAATTCCGGCGCGTCGCCGAATTTGAAATGGGTCTCGCCTTCGAGCCGCAAGGCGCGGTCGTCCGGACCGATGGTGACATCGAGTTCCGTGGCGGAAAAGGTGCTGGCGTCGAGCGAGAACGCCGCTTCGGCCCGCACCGGCATCGTGTCGGACTCCTCGTCACGCACCCGATTGGCGTTCAGCGAACCGGCATAGGCCAGCCTGCCCTCGTCCGAGCGGACGATGCCGTCGAAGGCGAATTCAACCGGCAGGGTCGCCGTCGTGGCCTTGATCTTGACCTGCAGCCCATCCTCTTCCCGATAGAGTCCGGTGCCGACCTGCACTGTCAGGGGAGTCCCGTCAAAGGTGACGCCGCCATCGATCTTGTAGGGACCGAAAAGCGAGCGCGCTTCGAGAGAAAAATTGACGTTGTCGAGCGTGTAGCGCCGGCCGGCGGCGATGTCGTCGAGACTGATTTTCCCGCCCTGCACGGAAAGCCGCTGGATCGACAGATCATCCGGATTGACCGGCATCGCGGGGCCGCTTTTTCCATTGTCGTCGAACCAGGACAACCGTCCGTCCTCGTCCAGGGTCAGATCGAGATCCGGCTGTTCCAGCCGCATGTCGAGCACGCGAATCTCGCCCTTGATCAGCGGCGCCAGTTCGATATCGACCTCGAAACGGCTGACGGTCACCAACGGGGCTTCCGAATCGCCGATCCGCACATCCGTAAAGGTCAGCGACGGCACCGGAAAAAGCCGCGCGTCGGCGGTGCCGAGCACTTTCACCCGATGGCCGAACAACCGTTCGGCCTGGATTTCAAAGCCCTGCCTATAGGCGGTCCAGTCGATGAAAAACGGCCCGATGAGCGCCGTCAGCAGGACCGCGATGATCACAAGGCCGATCGTATTGTATAACCAGTTCAGAGCCCGTCTCCGTTATGTCGGCGCGCGCCGCACGGCGCGCCCTTACGCGAGTATCTTACCCGGATTCATGATCCCGTCGGGGTCGATCGCGGCTTTCACCGCGCGCATCATCGCAACCGACGCTTCGCCGAGTTCGGTCCCGAGATATTTCTTCTTGCCCTGGCCGACGCCATGCTCCCCGGTGCATGTGCCCTCCATTTCGATGGCGCGCCAGTTCAATCTCTCGACGAAGGCTTGCGTCGCGGCGATCTCGTCCGAATTGTCCATATCGACGAGAACCATGACATGAAAATTACCATCCCCGACATGGCCGACCAAGGGCGCAATCAGATTGTTTTCCTCGATATCCCTTGCGGTCGCCGCGACGCATTCCGCCAGACGCGAAATCGGCACGCAGACATCCGTGGCCACGCCCTTCGCACCCGGGCGAAGCGTGAAAGACGCCCAATAGGAATCATGGCGCGCCTGCCAAAGCTTGGCGCGTTCTTCCGGGTTTACCGTCCACTGAAACGCGCCGCCGCCGCATTCCTGCGAGATTTCGGCGAACAGGCCGGATTGTTCCTTTACCGAGCTTTCCGTGCCGTGAAATTCCAGGAACAGGGTCGGCCGTTCCGGCAGCGACAGGCTCGAATAGGTGTTGCAGGCCCTGATCTGCACATTGTCCACAAGCTCGATCCGCGCCACCGGGATGCCCGATTGGATCGTCAGGATCGTGGCGTTGCAGGCGGATTCCACATCCGGGAACGAACACACGCCGCCGGCAATCGTCTCGGGAATTCCGTACAGCTTCAATGTAATTTCGGTGATCAGGCCCAACGTGCCTTCCGAGCCGATCATCAGCCTTGTGAGGTCGTAGCCGGCCGCGGTCTTCTTGGCGCGCGATGCGGTGCGCATGATCTCGCCCGTCGGCGTCACCGCCTCGATGGCGATCACATTGTCGCGCATCGTGCCGTAGCGCACCGCATTGGTGCCCGACGCCCGCGTCGCGCACATGCCGCCGAGAC
>Ga0214472_10003738_pt1 | contig 16081 bp, 13 predicted proteins | sample RVTome_6_FD_207662 | JGI IMG/M metagenome (GOLD analysis project Ga0214472, IMG submission 207662) | Soil microbial communities from uranium-contaminated site in the Upper Colorado River Basin, Wyoming, United States - RVT140D175 | ecosystem: Environmental > Terrestrial > Soil > Contaminated >... | reverse complement strand
AGTTCAAGCTCGGTGTCGAGGCACCGATCCGCGCTTCGGGCGAGATCGAGGGTACGCCTGGTATTCGTCTCGAGGGCCCTGAAGGCGCCGTGGAGCTTGAAAAAGGTGTGATCCAGGCGGCACGACATATCCACATGACCCCGGCTGATGGAGAGCGCTTGGGTGTCGAAGACAGGCAATGGGTAATGGTGCGTGTGGGCGGCAAGCGCGGGATCATTTTTGATGACGTGCTCGTACGGGTCAATGAAAGCTACCTGCTCGATATGCACCTCGACACCGATGAAGCCAACGCGGCGGATCTCGGCTCTGACGCGTGGGGCGTGCTGATCAAAGGCCCTACAGGGGTCGCCCCCGATCCTAACGATTGATGCATTCGCAAAAACACATTGAGCGTTAAGTGCGACGAAGGATGCGCCCAAAGCGACGGTGATCGAAGCGCGCTGCGCTCGTCGGCATCCTTTGGGGCTGTGAGCATGCCTTCTACGGCGATTCCACAAAACTCCCCTGCAATAAAGACTTAATGCCGCCATGACCCTGCGCTACAGCCGTGTCGGGCACCTATTCCAGAATCGCTATAAATCGATTGTCTCCGATGGGGATTCTTATTTACTGGAGCTGGCGAGGTATATTCACCTGAATCCTCTTCGCGCCGGAATCGTTGAAACTGCTGAATCCATAAAGAATTACCCTTGGTGCGGGCATCGGGAACCGCTGGGGCGACCCTCCCGAACAATTCTTTGCCGAGAACAAGGTTCTGCCGCTTCTCGTGAAACGGCGCAGGAACGGGGAGTCTGGATATGAAAACGCCGGCAGGTTTCTGCCGGCGTTTCTCGTTGGGCATGAAGAGGAAGGTTAAATCACCTTCGTAAGGAGCGATGTCCGGTGCCAATAGTAAAAGGCATCCGGGTTGATAGCCTTAAGTTTGTTCAGAAATTGGAACTCACCGGAGATGGTCAGGGGACGGAGGATTTTCGCCGCCGGAACCCTCTGAGCCTCGCTCAGTGTGAAGTGTGGTGTTTCTGTCAGGAGCATCCGGGCGAGCAGGCCGGCCTTGGCGGCCGCTGTCTTCGCAGCATTTACGTCGAACCGGTGGTTTACCAGATGCCCTTCCAGTTTTTTCCTTCCGTATTCAAGCAGTTGCACGTCGGCATGCTTCGGCGCGCCCCTGAAACCGGCCAGACAATAACGCATCGACATGTCGAGAGTGTCGTTCAACGCATCCGCAACGCGAAGGTCCCTTCCCCGATAGCCGTTCTCAAGCTCGAATACCCGGGCATAGACACGCCGCACCATCTCCAGGTCTTCAGCCAGCGATAAAAGCTCCCCCACGTCGAAAAGCTGTTTCATGATCTGCATGGTTTCGACGGTCTTGCCGTCACCCCGTTCCACCGGCACCCCAACGGTATGCGGCGCAAAGGCGGTAAGTTTGTCCGCCAACAAGCTTTCGATTGTCGGGATCGTGACAGGAATTTCTCTTCTGATTTCGAGGATGTTCGGAGTAATCGGTTTGACGATGACCTCATGGGGAACATATGGCTCTTCTACGACATCCAGAAAAACATACGGCGCCGGGTTGCCGTGGACGAGAGGTGTGTAGAAAAACTTGAAATGGCGGCGCTCCGGCAGACCGCGGGAGCCACGCTCGTCTTCCTCATAGCGGACAAACGGAGGTACGGTTGCTACTTCGGCCAGAATCCGATCCAACTCTTCAGCCGGCGCGGCGCAGAGAATGTCTATGTCGATAGAGAGCCGGCGGATCACCGGGACATGTAGGAGCAGGCTGGTGCCGCCTTTAAAGATGAACTTCAGGTCACTCTCCGCCAAATGCCCCAGCAGGGCAAAAGCATGGAGCGCCCGCTCCAAAAGGGCGGGGTCGACGCCGCGCAGTTCCCTCCGCTTTCTCTCCAGCCAGTCGGCTGAAAAACAAATTTCAGCGATCATGTGTTCAACCCATTAACTCCGCATTTTTTCAAAGGAGCGGAGTTAATAGGTTATCTCCTTACTCTCAATTTTTTCTCTCTTGGTTTCGGCATAGCCAAGCAAAACAGGCAGTTGTGTTAATCCTGAGGCGAGGGCGCTATCCAGAACACGCTGGGCCTCGGCTGCATCCATCAACTGTAGCTTTGAAGCTTCGACCATGAGGTCAACCAGAGCCTTTTGAATGGGCGCCACATGCTCCCGGCACTCCGGCTGCTTGACAATTGAGGGGCGCAAAACGACGGTCTTCTCACCGGGTTGAACAAAGCGTTCAACATCGGCCTTGCTGGGGTTGACCCAGGCATCCCAGCCGGCCGCTCTCAGGGCGTCGGCCACGGCGTCGAGGGTATCGATCTCGGCGTAGAGGAGAATCGTGGGCTGGGCAATGAGGTGCTGGGCGAAGGGGTTGAACTGGAGGGTCGACCAGCAACAGAAGTCCAGCAGGGGAAAAGCCCTCTTTACCTCGCGAATGATTTTTGCGACCGGTTTGGGGTTGAGGGTGACGGGCTGCCAGTGGCGACTGTACCAGCCGCGTCCGGCGTCGGCGACGATACCGGAGGACATGGCATCGCTCATGTACTCGCGCAGAGAGTTCTCGGCCAGCTCGATCTCGGCGGCGGCCAAAGCGCGTTTGACTGCGGCAAGGGAGAAGTAGGCGCTCTGCTCCTTAAGGGTGGGGAGGAGACTGTTGAAGAGGAGGGATTTTTTGGAGGGAGAGGTTTGGCTCATGCCTTCTTTTCCGCTAAGGTAATCCCCTTCTCGACGCCAAGGGCCGAATGGAAGCGAGGATAAACTTTTTGCAGGTTTGAAATCTTCTCTAATTGAAGCTTTCCCAAGATATACTAGCAGCACCCTCTTGTAAATGCCTTCCGCGAAGCGGACGGCAGGTTGCCCCTGTTCAACAGTTTCTGAATGGTATAAATTGTCTGAATGGCCAAATTCCAACTCAAATCCGAATACCAGCCCCGGGGCGATCAGCCCCGGGCCATAGAGGAACTGGTGGAAGGCGTCGAACGCGGCGACCGCCACCAGGTGCTGCTTGGCGTTACCGGCAGCGGCAAGACCTTCACCATGGCCAACGTGGTGGCCCGGGTGCAGCGCCCTACCCTGGTGCTGGCCCACAACAAGACCCTGGCCGCCCAACTCTACGGCGAGTTCAGGGAGCTCTTTCCCGACAACGCCGTCGAGTACTTCGTTTCCTACTACGACTACTACCAGCCCGAAGCCTACCTCCCCACCACCGATACCTTCATCGAGAAGGATTCCTCCATCAACGAGGAGATCGACAAGCTGCGCCACAGCGCCACCCGCAGCCTGCTGTCGCGCAGCGACGTGCTGATCGTCGCCTCGGTTTCCTGTATTTACGGCCTCGGTTCTCCGGAAGCCTATTACGGCATGCTGATCCGCCTCGAAGAGGGGTTGGAACTGGACCGCAACGATCTTCTCAAGCGGCTGGTGGAGATCCAGTACACCCGCAACGACATCGACTTCCATCGCGGTACCTTCCGGGTGCGGGGCGACACGGTGGAGGTCTTTCCCGCCTACGAGGAAAAGCGGGCCCTGCGCATCGAATTTTTCGGCGACGAGATCGAGAGTATCAGCGAGATCGACCCGATCCGGGGGCGGGTTATCGACCGCATCGGGCGGACCGCGATCTTTCCGGCCAGCCATTATGTCGCCACCCGCCCGACCCTCGACCGGGCGGTCAAGGAGATCCAGGAGGAACTGCGCGAGCGAATCGTCTGGTTTCGAGAACGCAACATGCTGCTCGAAGCGCAGCGCATCGAGCAGCGCACCCTGTTCGACATCGAAATGATGGAGGAGATGGGTTACTGTCAGGGAATCGAGAACTATTCCCGCCTTCTCGACGGCCGCCGTACCGGCGAGCCGCCGGCTACCCTGTTCGATTACTTCCCCGCCGATGCCCTGCTGTTCATCGACGAGAGCCATGTCTCGGTCTCCCAGGTCGGCGCCATGTATCGCGGTGACCGCTCGCGCAAGGAAACCCTGGTCAATTACGGTTTCCGCCTGCCCTCCGCCCTGGACAACCGCCCCCTGAAATTCGAGGAGTTCGAGGCCAAGGGTATCCAGACCGTTTACGTTTCGGCCACCCCCGCCGACTACGAACTGGCCAAAGCCGAAGGGGTGGTGGTCGAGCAGATCGTCCGGCCCACCGGCCTGCTCGACCCGCCGATCGAGATCCGACCGGCTCGTGACCAGGTCGACGACCTGATCGGCGAAATCCGCACCGTGGTTAAGAACGGCGCCCGGATACTGGTCACCACCCTGACCAAGCGCATGGCCGAGGAATTGACCAGCTACCTGGGCGAACTGCAGATCAAGGTGCGGTATCTCCATTCGGACATCCACACCATGGAGCGGATGGAGATCATCCGCGACCTCCGTCGCGGAGTGTTCGACGTGCTGGTCGGCATTAACCTGCTGCGGGAAGGGCTGGATCTGCCCGAGGTGAGTCTGGTGGCGATTCTCGATGCCGACAAGGAGGGGTTTCTCCGTTCCGAGCGGTCGCTGATCCAGACCTGCGGCCGGGCCGCGCGCAATGTCGACGGCCGGGTCATCATGTATGGTGATCGGATCACCCGCTCGATGCAGGCCTGCCTCGACGAGACTAAACGGCGCCGCGTAACGCAATTAGCCTACAACGAAGAGCACGGCATCACCCCGCAGACGGTGAAGAAATCACTGCGTTCGATCCTCGAGGATATCGCCGAACAGGATTATCCGGAACTGCCGCAGGTGGCCGAAGGGCAGGAAGAGTATCGCACCCCAGACCAACTGAAGCGGGAGATTGCCCGCCTGAAAAAAGGGATGCTGCAGGCCGCCGGCGATCTCGAATTCGAAAAAGCCGCCGAACTGCGCGACCGGATGTTGGCCCTGGAAAAGCAGGAACTGGCGGTGCGGGACGGCTGACAACCAAAGTTGCCGGCGGTTGTCCACCTGGCTCCAGTAAAGACAAATCCTTCAATCAGCCACAGATTCACGCAGATTTTCCCCAGATATAATCCGATGTAAAAACCGTTTTTCGGCTTTGGTTAAAGACTGATTTTATCTGATTTTATCCGCCTTTATCTGCGGCTAAATTGCATTTGGGGTTATGCCCTTGAATCGGAACACACAACATGGGTCTCCACAAAGGCAACTTGAGCAAAGTGGATAACCAGATTTATCTGATATATTCATCGAAAGAGAAAAAGCGTCTGCCGGCAAGGGTTCATGAAATTGAAGACAACTGAAAGGGGAGCGAAAATGAGTGAAGACAGCAAGTGCCCGGTCACGGGCAAATCTGCCCGTCCCATTTCCGGCAGCGGTCCCTCGAACCGGGACTGGTGGCCGAATCAATTGAACCTGAAAATCCTGCACCAGCATTCTTCCCTGTCCAACCCGATGGGCGAAAATTTCAACTACGCCGAGGAATTCAAAAAACTCGACCTGCAGGCTGTGAAGCAGGACCTCAATGCGCTGATGACCGATTCGCAGGATTGGTGGCCGGCCGACTACGGTCATTACGGGCCGCTCTTCATCCGCATGGCGTGGCACAGCGCAGGCACCTACCGCATGGGCGACGGCCGTGGCGGCGCGGGGTCCGGCAACCAACGCCTGGCGCCTCTCAGCAGCTGGCCCGACAACGTGAACCTCGACAAGGCGCGCCGCCTGCTTTGGCCGATCAAGCAGAAATACGGCAAGAAAATCTCCTGGGCCGACCTGATGATCCTCGCCGGCAACTGCGCCCTTGAGTCGATGGGCTTCAAGACCTTCGGCTTCGGCGGGGGGCGCGAGGACGTCTGGGAACCGGAGGAGGACATTTATTGGGGTGGCGAAGAGGAATGGCTGGCTACGAGCGACAAACCCAAGAGCCGTTACTCCGGGGACCGGGAGCTGGATAATCCCCTCGCCGCCGTGCAGATGGGGCTGATCTACGTCAACCCGGAAGGCCCGGACGGCAACCCAGATCCGGTGGCGTCGGGCCGCGACGTTCGGGAAACCTTCGCACGCATGGCCATGAACGACGAAGAGACCGTCGCCCTCGTAGCGGGGGGGCACACCTTCGGCAAATGCCATGGCGCCGGCCCTGCAACCCATGTCGGACCTGAGCCCGAAGCAGCAGGCATCGAAGAGCAGGGACTCGGCTGGAAGAGCAGCTTCGGCAGCGGCAAGGGCGACGATACGATCGGCAGCGGCATCGAGGGCGCCTGGAAACCGAACCCGACCCAATGGGACATGGGCTATCTGAAGGTGCTGTTCAAATACGAGTATGAGTTGGTAAAGAGCCCGGCCGGCGCCAATCAGTGGCTGGCCAAGGACGTGGCCGAAGAGGACATGATCGTTGCCGCGCATAACTCGTCGAAGAAGTTCCGGCCGATGATGACCACGGCGGACCTCTCCCTTCGCTACGACCCGATCTACGAGCCGATCGCGCGCCACTACCAGCAGAACCCCGAGGAATTCGAAGATGCCTTCGCCCGCGCGTGGTTCAAGCTGACCCATCGCGATATGGGCCCCCGGGCGCGCTATCTCGGTCCCGAAGTCCCGAAAGAGGAACTGATCTGGCAAGACCCCATCCCCGCCCTAGATCATGAGCTGATCGGCGCGCAGGACATCACAGGCCTCAAGGCCAAGATCCTGGCCTCGGGCCTGTCGATCCCGCAACTGGTCACGACCGCCTGGGCCTCGGCGTCCACCTTCCGTGGCTCGGATATGCGCGGCGGTGCGAACGGGGCACGCATTCGTCTGGCGCCGCAGAAGGATTGGGCCGGTAACCAGCCCGCTCAACTGAAGACCGTGCTGCAGATCCTTGAGGGAATCCAGAAGGAATTCAACAGCGCGCAGACTGGCGGAAAGAAGGTTTCCCTCGCCGACCTGATCGTTCTGGCCGGTTGCGCGGCCGTCGAACAAGCCGCGAAGAAAGCCGGGCACGACGTGCAGGTTCCCTTCACTCCGGGGCGCACGGATGCATCGCAGGAGCAAACCGATGTGGAATCCTTCACGGTGCTCGAACCGGCCGCGGACGGGTTTCGCAACTACCAAAAAGCCAAATTCGCCGTTACGGCCGAGGAACTGCTGGTGGATCGGGCCCAACTTCTGACCCTGACCGCTCCCGAGATGACGGTTCTCGTCGGCGGCATGCGCGTCTTGAATGCCAACTTCGGCCAGTCCCCCCACGGCGTCTTCACCAAGCGGCCCGGGACGCTCACCAATGACTTCTTCGTCAATCTGCTCGACATGAGAACAACGTGGAAGCCAACATCGGAAGACCAGGACCTGTTCGAGCTTCGTGATCGCGCAACAGGCGACCTCAAATGGACCGGCACCCGTGTCGACCTCATCTTCGGTTCGAACTCCCAGCTTCGGGCCGTCGCGGAAGTCTACGGTTGTGAGGACTCTCAGAAGAAGTTCCTGCATGATTTTGTGGCGGCGTGGGACAAGGTTATGAACCTTGACCGCTTCGACCTGGCCTGATCTTGAAAAAACGTTGTTGCGGGTTTCCGACAGGACGCCTGGAAAATGGTCACCAGCAGACATAGCCGGCGTTAGGCATGGCATTTACTAACAGGAAGGAGAAAAGATGGTTAAATTGTTGCGCAAGGTTTTGGAATCTTCATTGTGGGTTTGCAGTATTTCCCTGGTGCTCGTTGCTGGTGTAAATGCTGCGGAGCCCACCTACAATCAGGGCGAAAACATTTTCATAGAGACTGGGGTGGAGGCCCCGGACCGAAATCCGACCTGGTATGCCCCAATGGTTGCCAAGCCGTATGCTCCTGTATTCGAGGTGTTGGCTACACGGGGAACGCAGGGCCGCTATAATCCCTATACCTATCCTGTGACACTAAAAGATTTCGTACGCTTCCATGGCCATGATTGCGAAGGCACCACCCACGCGGCCAACGCTGCATGGGTGGCGTTCAAGCTTCTGTTCCCTGACGGCATTATCGACCGGAGCGTTCTTGGGGGGATAAGCGGTGAGTCGCCCTGTTGGTCGGATGCGGTCGCTTTCGTCACCGGCGCCCGCATTCAATATGGCAACCTTGGGTTTTTCAAGGACAAGCGATACAGCCACGCGATCGTCCTTTACCGAGAAGACACAAAAGTCGCTGTTATCGCAACGTGGAAGGAGGGAATAAACAATATTCCCGGCGAGTCTGTTATGTTGCCCGGCAAGATTACCTGGCAGCCCAAGCTCTCCATGAAAGAAGTCGAGGCGCTCAAGGCGGTGGTGAAGAAGGCGGGAGGCAAGCCGACGCCATACCAGGTTGATCTTATGCGCTATCAACAATGGGCACACGTGAACGATATCCTTGAACACCCTCTGAACGAAAGCTATCAAGCCAAAGTGATTGAGAATTTCAAGTGGGAAGATTGGACTGATCCCGCCAAGACAGTCGCAAAGCCCCATCGGCGTACCGATACGCGCCTGAAAGACTATCCATATCGACGCAAACCGATTACGTCACCAAAAGTAGAGGGCAAACCCTGAAGCGGTCGTCTGGCGGGCTGCCCCCAATGGCTGCGTTCAAGATGCTTGAGCCGTATGACTGGCGCCGTTCGGAACACTCCCGAATGGCGCTAGTTTAAGGTCTTTTTGCATGAGAAAGCGCCTGAAAATATTGGCTGAAAATGGCATAATGCGCCATGAAAAATTCCACGCCAATGTTCCCGGGTTTTCACCTGCAAACCCTCCGTCGCAAGCCCCGTTCGGCCCAACAAAAACTTGCGGAAAAGCTGGCTCTATTACAGCAAAAATCGTTCAAGCAAATCGGCGAGCTTTTTGACAAGTTCATCCGCCGCGCGTTTCTCAAGCCCGAGTCGTCAGGGACCATGAGTCGCAGACGATTGTTCTCCAAGGAGAACACATTCTGGGCCTTCTTCAGTCAAGCTCTGGACGCCGACGGCGGCTGCAAGGAAGTGATCCGCAAGCTTCAGTCCTATGCCTCCATCAAGAGAATCAATGTCCTTTCCTCCTCAACTGCTTCGTATTGTACGGCTCGCAAAAATCTGCAGAAACAGATGCTTGCGGACATTTTTGCACATACGGCGGACCGGATAGAGACAATGCCGGCCACGGGATTGCTGAATAACCGACGCGTCATTGTGGTCGACGGAACGGGCGTCAGCATGCCGGATACGCCGGAGAACCAGGATGTCTGGCCGCAGTCAGCCTCCCTGAAACCAGGGTGCGGGTTTCCCTCTGGACGGATATGCGCCTGTTTTTCATTGGACAGCTGCGCCCTGCTCAGCTACGCCATCGGCAATAAAAAGAACAATGAGCTGCCGCTTTTTCGTCAGCAGTGGGGGAAACGTTCAAGCCAGGAGACATCTTCCTCGGTGACAAAGGCTTCTGTAGTTATTTCGATATTGCAAATCTGCAAGACAGGGGCGTTGACAGTGTCATCACCCTCGCTAGAAGGGCCCCGGTTCGAGCCGCCAGCAGCCTCAAAAAGCTTGGGCCTGATGATTTGCTGATTACATGGGAACGTCCGAAATACGCCAAGCTTCTGTCGTATTCCAAAGACGCCTGGGCAAATCTTCCGAAAAAGCTGACTCTGCGTCAGATCAAGGTCAAGGTGCCGTATCCCGGGTTCAGAACCAGGGGGTTTTACATTGTCACCACTTAGCTCGATGCCGCGCGATATCCGGCAGAGGAACTGGCCGAACTCTATTTCAAGCGGTGGGATGTCGAGTTGTTTTTCCGCGACATCAAGACAACCATGGGCATGGACGTTCTGCGTTGTCTCACCCCGGACATGGTTCGCAAAGAAATTTTGATGCATTTTATCGCCTACAACTGCATTCGGCGTTTGATGTATGAGGCGGCAGAGGAAGCGGATCTGGAGGTTCGCCTAGTAAATTTCAAGGGGAGCTTACAAGCCCTTCGCAATTGGGAGCCCCATTTAAATCAGGCGAAGATCAGCAAGGCAGAGCGCTTCAGGCTGATCAGTGATTTGTACGAGTCGATGACCAACACACCGATCCGACAACGGCCAGGACGAAGCGAGCCCCGATGCAGAAAGCGACGACCCAAAAATTACCAGTTGCTGACCTCGCCCAGACAGGTAATGAAAGAGATCTCACATCGGAACAGATATCGTGCTGGAATCGCTTAAGCTAGTGCCATTCTATGGTGTCCCCGGAATTCCGGAATTCCTGCCCTGTCGTTGCAGGGTACGGGCATTAGAGCAATATCCCCCGTCACCTTTCTCCTCTGCTGGATTTCAGATTTTCGCCTGTACGCCCTGTTCCAAGCCGCCACCATCGCCAGATTTCCCCTTGACTGAGAAAAAATAGAACCTCCCTAGACCACAATATAGACCGACCGCCATCGGCAAGGTGAGTCGATAAGATTTATTGCAAGGAATTCGGATTTATTGCGTCTATTAAGAGAGGGAAAAGGAGGTGAATTATGAACCGATTGTTGAAAGTATTTGGTTCAAATGCCGAGCAGGAAAGTCTGGCCGGATCGTATACAGTCATCGAGCGGTACGAAGGGTTCGCAGTCATCGAGGCAATGGATGATGCTGTTGGGGCCATTGCCCAGCGATTCCCAACCGAGGACATCACCGACCAATACAGCCTCCGCATAGGAGACACGCTGATCGATACGTCGCAGCCCCGGGTCGATCAAAAGGGCAAGATACGGGCGCACTCCGCTTACAAGAGTGCCAAACGACTCTCCCCCGGAGCGCACCACTACCTGGTCCAGTTCATCGGTCCTATCAAAGAGGCGTGGCTCCATCAGGTCAAAAAGGCGGGTGGTGAGCTGCGCACGCCGTTCGATGGATTCACCTGTGTGGTGCGCGCGGAGGAACCCGCGTACACCGCAATCGCTGCGCTGCCGTGCGTGCGGTGGATGGGACATTTGCCTAATGATCAACGCATTGCGATGTCCGTGCGTGCACGCCTGTCCGGTGGCAAGGTGCCGGAACTGCCGCGCACACGCGTGCTGCCGGACAGCTTCTCGGTGGAGTTCTTCGACGCAAACGACATGAAGGCGGGGCTCCCTGCGATCCGGAAGATCGGATTCAAAGTAACCAGCCAGGACGCGAATGCTGCTGTGGCGGTGGTGCGCGATTCGGGTAAAATCGGAGCAACCAAGCGGCTGGACGCTTTATCGGCAGTTCATGGCGTTTGGAAAATTCGCCCTTTCACCTTGAAGCGGCCCTCTAATGATGTCGCAACCGAAATCATGAATTCGCAGGCGAGCATGAGTAGCTCGGGACACGGGCTTTTAGGGGCGGGCGAGATCATCGCGATCTCCGATACCGGGCTCAACACGGGCGATCCGATCACTATTCACCGGGATTTTGCGGGCCGGCTCCGCGCAATTGTCAGTTATCCGATGGCTCCAGGTTATGCCTCCTATGTCACTAATCCCGGTGCCGACGATGGCCCTGCCGATCTCGACAGCGGACACGGGACGCACGTGGCAGGCTCGGTGCTCGGGGATGGCGCCGGCAGCGTGGGGCTCAGCGACGTGCACGGCGCCATCCGCGGTCTCGCCCATGGCGCTCAACTTGTTTTTCAAGCGATCGAGCAGGAAATGAAATGGCGCAATCCAGCAGACCTCCAGCATTACGGCCGGTATCTGTTGACCGGGATTCCATCGGACTTGAAGACGCTGTTCCAAGATGCCTACAATCGCGGCGCGCGGATTCATAGCAACTCCTGGGGCGGCGGCGATCCGGGAGCGTATGACGAACAGTGCGAGCAGCTCGACGAGTTCGTGTGGGAACACAAGGATTACTGCATTCTCTTCGCCAACGGCAACGACGGCACCGATGCAGACGGCGACGGTACCATCAATCCGATGAGTGTCACGTCTCCGGCCACCGCGAAGAACTGCATCAGCGTCGGCGCCAGCGAGAACCTGCGTACGAACTTCGATGCCAATACTTACGGAGGCTGGTGGCCGAGCGATTATCCCGCGGGGCCGTTTCGCAATGCCCCCATGGCGAACAACCCGGAGCAACTTGCCGCCTTCAGCAGCCGCGGGCCGACACGGGACGGACGCATCAAGCCGGATGTGGTCGCCCCCGGAACATACATCCTTTCCACCCGCTCGACGATGACCGCCGCGAACAACATGGGGTGGGCGGGGTTTCCGCCGAGCCGTCTTTACTTCTATCTGGGCGGCACAAGCATGGCTACGCCGCTCACCGCGGGCGCGGTCGGCTTAGTTCGCGAGTATCTACGCACGCATCAACAGTTCGCGAGGCCATCGGCGGCCTTGCTGAAGGCTTCGCTCATTGCGGGCGCGAACCGCCTCGCAGGCAGTAATCCGGGCGTCATCGTGGATAACGACCAGGGCTTCGGACGTGTCGATGTCGATTCCATTCTCACGCCGCTCGCGCCGACGACCGCAAGATTTATCGACCACTCCACAGGGCTGCGCACCGGCGAGGTCTATACGGAGTCGCTTTCGGTCGCATCCCGTCAAGTGCCTCTGCGTGTGGTTCTGACTTACAGCGACGCCCCGGGACCCAATCTGGTCAATAACCTCAACCTGGTAATAAGCGCTCCGGACGGCACGCGATTTGCCGGCAATGCACCCTCCGGAAGTCTGATCCTCGATGCAAAGAACAATGTCGAGATTGTGTACGTCGTCAATCCGACGCCCGGCGCATGGAACGTTCAGATCATTGCTTCAAATGTTCCGCAGGGTCCTCAGGACTTCGCCATGGCAATGCTGGGCCACTTCGGCCAACCGGTGCAGAAAGCCGGTGTGATCCAGGTCGACCACGACAAAGATTCCGGAACTCGCCAACTTCGCCGGCGAACCCACAACCGGCATCATGCATCCCGGACAAAGAGGAACGAAAGTGGCTGACGAAGAAAGGGAGTTCGGCATAATTGGCCTTGGTAGAATGGGAGCAAACCTCGCCATCCAGGCGATGGAAAAAGGCATGAGGGTCGTTGGCATCGATAAGGAAAAAATCTCCGCCGACCTGATCAAGACTCCACTGATTGTGGCTAAGAGCCTGGCAGAGCTGAAAAAAAAGCTCCAAACTGCACGCTGTATATTCCTCTATATCCCTGCCGGCCCAGCAGTGGATAGCGCCCTAAATGAGTTGGCATCCATTCTCGATAAGGGAGATCTCTTAATCGATGGAGGGAATTCCTACTGGGGGGATTCGATCAGGCGCTACCAGAGAATGAAGGGAAAAGGCATCCGGTTCATCGACCTGGGGACAAGCGGCGGTATCGAGGGTGCACGGCATGGCGCCTGCTTCATGGCAGGAGGCGATAGAGACGCCGTTGAGCTGATTGAACCGGTACTGAAGGAGTTGGCCGTGCCGGGCGGCTACATGCATGCCGGCGCCCCCGGAGCCGGCCATTTCACTAAACTCGTCCACAATGGAATTGAGTTCGGTATGCTGCAGGCAATCGGTGAGGGAGTCGATCTGCTGGAACATTACCATGAAAAACTGGATGTGGCGGAGATCCTTCGCTGCTACCGCCATGGCTCGGTTATCAGATCGTGGCTCATGGACCTCATGGAGGCGGCTTACCGGTCAGAAGGCGGACTTGAAAATGTACCCGCCTACGTGGAAGACACAGGGGAAGTAAACTGGCTGGTTGACGATGCCATCAGGATGGGAATACCGGTTCCCGTGATTGCCCACTCTGTTATGCAGCTGTTTCTATCCCGAGACGAGAGAAAGTACTGGGCCAGGGCCATAGCAATGATGCGTCATGGTTTTGGAGGGCACTGTTACGGCTCGGATGAAGCGGTCAAGCGCGAGCGCCGGGAGGGACGGATTGGGGGCTTTTTTCATAAGCCATAAAATAATGCTTTAAATTGCCTATCTGTCATTGTTCTTATGTGTTCTGAAAGGTTTTTCATCTTTATATAATCTTCTTCCCTTCTTTCAAGCGGATTCAGGATGTTGAATTGCCTATATCTCCAAAAACATGTTGCAACAGCCGCATACTCTGCGGAGGGAAATGGGGTCAGAGGGAAACCGGTCTACTCGCCCAATCGGAGAATCTCAAGTCCTCCAACACCTCATCCAACTTCCTGGCCAGCAAACCACCCGTTCCAATTCACCGCTCATTCCGGCGTAGTTCTTGGGGCCAGGTCTTTCTTTGCCACTGTTGTTGCGTAGCAAGACCTGTCCCCTGAACCCCCGTTGGATGGATAATGGCATACTTATCATAAGACTTCGGTATGTTATCTTGATTGGCCGACAACTTTTACGCTCACGGGATCAGGTTAAAGCCTCACCTGCGGAAGCTCTCCGGCAACCGTCAGGAGCCGCTCGGCATTAGCCTTGATCTTTTCGATCAGCTCCCGGGCAAAATCCATCTCCTCTCCGGCCCGAACATCACCCAATGGCAGACTCCCCACGGGGCCCAGGGTCGCTGTACAAAGATTTCTCAGACTGGTCGCGACCTGGCGCAGCGGCAGCTGGCTTGCGTCACAGAATTCCGCCAGGTCTTACGGCATAACCTTTTCGGCAACAAACTCGTCTCCGACAGCCATGGCCAAATCCCGCTCAAATTCATCCCCATAGATGTCGATGTTCAATAGATCGTAGCTCGGCACTACGTCAAACCCCCGCCTTGCCGACAAAGAACGAGATGTTCTTTCCGTGCGCATCGCTGTTACCGATCAAAATCTGAAATAGAGTCCAGTTCAGCAGATCTCTGAGGGCCATGGCCGGGATGCGGCAGTTCCGACTTGCGGTAAAAAGCTTTGGCAAACTGGCCCCGGTCCTGATGCGGGCATCTTCGCCCGACTTGCCGAAGGGACGCTCATATTTGTAGGTTGGCGGCAGATCGAGGATCTGGCAGCCATCGATCAGATGCAACCTGTCGACCTTACCCCCGAACCAGCGTCGATCGAACCGCTCGACGACCAGAACCGGCTCCCCAAAGCGCTGCAAGGAAGCAGAAATACACCCCCGTCAACTAAAATACTGCCTGGGCAGTATGGAAAATACGCGGGGCCTCCGATCAAGACAAAATACTGCCTTGGTAATATTTTATTGGAAGACCTGGAAGTGATTGCCGAGAAAACCGTGGAAAATGGCAATCGGGGAATCCTGTCTTCCATTGACAAGGATAGGGTGACGGGTCTCTAAAATGGTGCAGCCGACAACTCCAAGGAGGCTGTCGGACTATCCGGGCCGAAGCGAAAATTTGGATATTTGAGAGCAGATTTTAGCTCGCTTGAAGGCTCATAGCCATAGCTATGGGTCGAAAAGGAGCTGAAATATGGGCCAAACAGCGGAATTTGCAGCCGGCGCATGGATAGTCCGACAGCCTCCTAGGTCCGCATCTTGTAGCCGCTACCGATCAGCAGGGCCGCCCACAGGAAGAGGAGGACAGCCATGCCGCCCGTGATGGCGAAGGAAACCGCCAGGGGGATGTCGCCGACGCCGAGGATGGCGTGGCGGAAGCCGTCGATGAGATAGAGCAGGGGATTGAAGCGGGAGAGTTTTTCCCAGACCGGCGGCAGGATGGAGATGGGGTAGAAGACCCCGCCGAGGTAGATCAGGGGCAGGATGAGAAAATTGTTGAACATCGACAGGGAATCGAAGGTATTGGCATAGATGGCGGAGATCAGGCCGAACTGGGCGAAGAGGAAACTGGCCATTGCCGCCATGGCGAAGGCCGCCCAGGGATTGACCCAGGGCAGGGGGGAGAAAAAGGTGGAGATGAACAGCACCGCTCCGCCGACCAGGAGGCCGCGCAGCATGGCGGCCAGGGTATAGGCGAAGATGAACTGGGCCGGGGTGATCGGGGTAACCAGCAGGTCGACGAGATTCCCCAGGTAGCGGGAGATCAGCAGCGACGAGGAGGTATTGGCGAAACTGTTGTTGATGACCCCCATCAGGATTAGGCCGGGGATGACGAACTGGGCGTAACTGAAACCCTCGAGGACGGTGATCCGCTCGCCGAGGGTGGCGCCGAAGACGAACAGGTAGAGGGACGCCGTGACGATCGGGGCCAGCAAGGTCTGAAAGGAAACCCGCAGAAAGCGCCGGATCTCCTTTTGCAGCAAGGTGGCAAAAGGCAGCCAGGCTACGAACCGGTCAGGCTGGCGATGGCGGCCGATCATGAGGATTCCTCCTGGGCGGCATCGCCG
>Ga0214472_10003737_pt1 | contig 16085 bp, 17 predicted proteins | sample RVTome_6_FD_207662 | JGI IMG/M metagenome (GOLD analysis project Ga0214472, IMG submission 207662) | Soil microbial communities from uranium-contaminated site in the Upper Colorado River Basin, Wyoming, United States - RVT140D175 | ecosystem: Environmental > Terrestrial > Soil > Contaminated >... | reverse complement strand
ATGGCGAACGCTTCGTCGACGAAGGCGAAGACTTTCAAGTCTACACCTACGCCAAAACCGGCCGGCGCATCCTCGCCCAGCCGGGGCAGATCGCCTACCAAGTCTACGATCAAAAAACCGTGCCCTTGCTGCGCAGCACCTACATGCGCGCCCGGCCCATCGTCGCGAAATCAATAGACGAGCTAGCCGACGGCATGGGCGTCGAGCGCTCCCGGCTGGGCCGCACCATCGATCAATTCAATCAAGCGGTCGCGCCGACGCCCTTCGACTCCACCAAGCGCGATGGCAAATGCACGACTGGATTGACTGTCGACAAATCCAACTGGGCGTCACCCATCGACTCACCGCCCTATCAAGCCTACCCGGTCGCCTGCGGCATCACCTTTACCTACGGCGGCGTGAAGATAAACCCGCAATGCGGCGTGCTCAACGCCGACGACGAAGCGATCCCAGGGCTATGGGCCGCGGGCGAGCTTACCGGCGGCTTTTTTTACCACAATTATCCGAGCGGCTCCGGCCTGACCCGCGGCGCCATCACCGGTTACGTTGCCGCCGGCGAAGCGGTCAAATATATCAAGGGGAAATGACGATCGCTTAGTTTCGGGTCGCCAGTTATTGCTGTAAGAGCGGCAAGGCGGCAGGCTCGGAAGTGAAAAAGATAAACAGGCTAATGCGATTGCGCGTTGCGTTCACCGCGCAGGGCCGACGATAGCATCGCCAGCAACGCAATGAACCCGCCGATCATGAAGCTAAAGTTCATGGCGCGCACGAACAGCACGGGGTCGGCCGCGCTGGCGGTGGCGGTCGGATCGCCGCTGTAGTAGCGAAACGCCGTGGTCAGCAGCATCGTGCCAAGGGACACGCCAAAGGTCGTGCCCAAGCCGAAGGTGACATAAATCGCGCCGCTGGCTACACCGCGGTGCTCGGGCGGCACGGAGGTGATTATCGCGGTGTGGTTCGAGGTAAAAAACAGGCCCGTGGCCAGTCCCCACAACACCAGGACTCCGACCGGCGCGAGCCAATGGGAGTCGGCACGCAGATAGGAGCCGAAGAATCCAGCCCCGGCTAAGAATGAAATGCCGATGGTCGCCGGCACACGGGGACCGACTTTATCGACCGCCCACCCGACCAGCGGCGACAGCGTCACGGTGAATATCGGCGCGCTGATAAACAGCAACCCGATAAAAGACGGCTTTAGGTGTAGCACGTCTTGCAGATAAAACGGCAGGACAAAGCCGATCATCACCTGGGCAACACCCACCAAGAGCAACGCGATACTGCTCAGCGTGAACATGCGAATGCGAAACAACGATAAGTCGAGAATCGGACTCGGCGTCGTGCGCTCGCGATAAAGAAAGCTGCTCAAGAAGCTGACAAAGACAAGCATCAACAAGACCCGCAGCGTCGGAGTTAAAGATTCCATGATGCGATGATCGACGCAGGCGATCAGCGACGTGGTCGCGGCGATCAACAGCAGCGCACCGAGATAGTCGATGGTTCTTTGCGCGCCGGTGACCGCCATCGGCTGCGGCACGTTACCTTTGATCCGGTTGATCAGCGTCAGTGCTAGGCCGCCCATGGCGATCGGGATGAGAACGAAGAACACCGCACGCCAATGGATATAATCGATGATCAAACCGCCCATGCTCGGCCCGATAAGCACGCCGGAATGAAACGCCGTCGTCATAAACCCCTGTCCGCGGCCAGAAGATTCCTTAGGCAATGCCTCGAGTGCCAGCGCCCGCCCCTGGGACTGAGTCATCGACGCGCCCATGCCTTGGAACAAACGAAACAAGATGAGCTGGCCGACGCTTTGCGACAAGCCGCAGGCGAGCGCGGCAAACGACGAGACGATGAGGCCCAGACCGAAGAGCGTGTGGCGCCCGTAAATGTCGCCGATCCGGCCGAAGATCAATGCAAAACTGATCTGGGAAATCTGATAGGCGATCACTGCCCAAGAAATGCCCACGATGGTCGTCTCCAAACTATTCGCCACCGTCGGTAGTGACACGGCGAAGATGCGGCTCGAAGTGCCGGCAAGAAAATTTCCTAGCGCGGCGTTGCAGAGCAACCACCAGTTGATTTGACCCGCGCTCATGACCAATGTTTCTCGACGATTTGAAGACAATCTGCCAGCGCCGCTTCAACCTCGGCAGCGGCGATCCCGTCAGCAGTCGAATCGGCGCGCAAGTCGCGTACCGTTTGCAGGCGGCTCGCCTCCGTCGGCGTGAGTAAATTCTTTGCCTCCGCTGCCGCGAGCAAATGGCGCAAACCAGTCGCCGACCACGCTGAGACTTCTAGCCGTGCCTTCAGCCAAACTTCGATCGCCTGATCGCACATGGTGACGACGTCGAGGCCGCCAAGACTCCCCGACCCCCAACCCTGCAGCGCCCGGCTGAGCGTGCGAATCGCGCGGCCCTCCGCGGAGTGATGGCCGTACACCCGTTCCTTTTCGGTCAGCTCGGCAAAGAGCACCTGTGGGTCAAAATTCATATTGAATCATTGCAATATGGTTGTTGTGGCACAAATCACCCGGAATTTCACGAAGCCGAGAAGCCGGTTTTTAATGTCACGTCTACCCTTCCAAAATCCTTTTGCGAACTTTGCGTTCTTTGCGGTTAATATTCCAGATTCGAATCTTCTTACTTGTGACTTCTGCGCTCTTTGTGGTTAAATCGCCACAATCTTTAGGAGGCCCAACCATGGAACCACTACCCCGAGGCGCGAATTTTCAGCGAGCTTTGATGCTTTGGGAAATCGGTCTGCACATCGCCGGCAATCCTAACACGCCTTACTACGGCCCGCGCGACATGTGCATCACCGTCGGCAGCGGCTCCAATGAGAACATCAAACCCTGGCTGCGTATGTCGACCGGCTCGCCGATCTTGGCCCATGGCATCTGCCGCGGCGAACTGGAGGTGGCGATGATCAATCCCTCCGGCCTGCTCACGCAGGCTCATCGTGGCACCGGTCTCTTTCCGCAACCCTTGCCGGTTAGAATCCTGGCGGTCTATCCTTCCCTCGATCACTTCGTCTACCTGATCCATCCGCGCACCGGGCTCAAATCCTTGGCGGAAATCAAAGAGAAAAAATATCCGTTGCGGCTATCGATCCGCGAAGACCCGACCCACTCGACCCGCGTGCTCGTCGATCAAACCCTCGCCGCCTATAACATGTCCTTGCAAGATATCGAGTCTTGGGGCGGCAGCTTGCAGCTCAACGGCGGTCCAGGCGACGCTCGGCGTTTGAAAGCCCTCAGCGACGAATCCATCGACGCGATCTTTGACGAAGGTTTGCCGCTTTGGTTCGAAGCCGCGCTGGCGGCGGGCATGAAACCGATTACGCTTGAGGACGCGGCGTTCAAATACTTGGTCGATGATCTGGGCTGGCGCCGCTACACAATTAAACCTGGCCGTTTTAAGGGCCTGAATCGGGATTACAGCTGCATCGACTACAGCGGCTGGCCGCTCTATACCCGCGCATCGCTGCCGGACGACGACGCCTACCAGATCTGCGACGCTCTGGCCGCCCGCAAAGAGCAAATGCTTTGGGAGGACTCCTACACCGGCATCGGCCAGCTCGGCGAAAACACCGACGCCACGCCCCGCGACGTGCCGCTCCACCCCGGCGCCGAGAAATGGTACCGGGAGCATGGCTTTAAAGTTTAAATTGCTGTGGGATTAGTGTGGCAGAGTCATTACCACGAAGGACCTAGCGCGGCTACGCCGCAACCAAAGAGAAGAACGGGATTAGCCGCAAAGAACGCAAAGAACCCAAAGTTCGGAGTTTAACTCATTCGAATCGTTCGTGATCTTCGTGGTAAACGACATCACAGTGATAGTGCCAGGCTACCCACGGGGATGCCTGAAGACCTAAAGTTCAAGGCGCAGAAATATCGGCAAGCTTGCGAATTTGCTCGCGCAATGCAGCTAGCGTCGGGGCGATCGGCGCGAATTCTTTTTCTGGAACCTGAATCGCCTCGGGCTGTTTCAAACCATGGCCGGTCAGATTGCACACCACCACATCGTTGGTCTTGATCGTTCCCGCCGCGCGCATTTTTTTCGCCGCGGCAACCGAAGTCGCTGCCGCCGGCTCGGCGAAAATACCGGCTAGTCGCGCGGTCTGCGCCTGTGCATCGAGAATCTCGTCATCGCTCAACGCCACCGCCGTACCATTCGACTCGCGCAGCGCCGCGAGCACGCGCCAGCCCAAAGCAGCCGGATTGCCAACTTGAATACTCTCGGCGACCGTTTCTTGTGCAATCACCGGCTGGATTTCCGCCGACGCTTTTTCCATCGCGATTACAAACGGCGCCGCTGCTGCACTCTGCGCCGCGACTAATTTGGGTACACGGTCGATCCAACCGAGTGAGCGAAATTCTTGAAAGCCCTGCCACATGCAAAAAATCCCGGTGCCGCCAGCGGTGGGATGGATCACCCAATCGGGAATGACCCCATCGAATTGATCGACGAGCTCGTAAGCGTAGGATTTTTTGCCGACGCGGTAGGGATTCGATGACAGACAGTCATACCAGCCAAACTCTTGGACGGCAATTTTGTAGAGCATTGCCACTTCCCGATCGAAATCGCCGACGACGACGATCACCGCCGCGCCATAGGCGCGGGCTTGGATAATTTTCGCCGTCGCCGTGCCTTTTGGCACCAGCACGACGCTTTTCATCCCGGCAGCAGCAGCATAAGCCGCGACTGAAGCAGCCGCGTTTCCGGTCGACATCACCGCCGCGGTGCCAAATCGCAATTCTCGCGCGACGGAAAAGCCGACGCTATTGCTGCGGTCTTTAAGCGAGCCGGTCGGCAAGACGGTATCGTTCTTGAGATAAAGATTCGCGATGCCGATTTTTTCGCCCAAGCGCGCGGCGTGAATCAACGGTGTGTCCCCTTCGCCCAACGACACGATGGACGAGGGATTCTCCGCCGGGAAGAAATCATACCAGCGCCAGATCGACCGATCACGGCTTTGACGCATGCGCGAGAAATCGGCGTCCGTGAGATGACCGATCGAAACGTTCACCTCAAGAACGCAGCCGCATGACGGGCAATGAAAGCTCGCCCTAGGCGCGGACGCGTCGCCGCATTTCGGACAGCGCAATTTGATTTCTTTTGCCATTGCCCTAAAACAACATGAGCGATCCCCGTCGAGCTACAACACGCCGAGCGGCAGCATCCCCCCAAAGCTCCATCACTCCATCACTACAGTAATCGACTTGCTCATCCCGTCCTCCGCTCGATTTCATTGAGCGATTTTTCCAACTCTCCTTCCAAATCGCCGACATCGAAACCCAGTGCCCGAGCGCCATCCAACGTCGCGATGCAGATCATGATCAGATCCAAACACTCGCGCGGCGGCGCTTCGTCGGCATGTTCGTAGAGATAATGATCGACCCGTTGCTTGAGTGTAATGAAGTCGCGCAGACAAACCACCGGGGGTAAATTGTCCACCGGTCCGCAATTTTCCGTTGATGGCGCAAAGGCGACTCCTCCGGGATCGACCAAGGCGACTTGGCTGCCGTCCTCGAAGAGCAAGACCAAATATTTTTCCTGGGTTTCGGGATGGCTTTTCTCTTCGAATCCGGTCAAATCGCTCCAGGCAAGCCGCAAAGACTTGCCCGACGCGACATCGAAAAGCATCGCGCTGGCCTCGTCGTAGAGCGCGGCCTGCTTATGGGCTTCAGCCCAGACCCGGAGCAGCGCTTGGGCGCGATCTTGCACTGTGTTCATGTCTGTCTTTGAATTGCTATCCGATATTGCGGGAGCCGAAGTTCATCGAGCTTGGATACTCCTCCCGCAAAGGCGCAAAGACGCTAAGTTCAATATAAAAAACGGTCCTCACACGAATCCATTTCCGCTTTTCCGCCCTTTGCGCCTTGGCGTCTTTGCGAGAGATATTCCGAGACTGGTCAGTGCGCGCAGCGCACCTTGCGAAATCTTTGCGTCCCTTGCGTTCTTTGCGGTTAATTTCTCCGCTTCCGAATCTTTGGTTGCTGCGCTGCCGCTCTGGGTTTCACACAGATTGCGGCTCGGCCGGCACGCTAAAGCCTCGTGCGAAGATAAGCGCGATGAGAAAATAGATCAATGCCATGCGCGGTGTGTCGAACAAGAAACCAAAGATCCCGACGGAGAGAAAACTGGCAACCCCCGCCAGGGCGATGCTGGCGAGCCAATCTCCCTCGCCGATCTGTTTGACCAAGCGGCAAAACAAATACGTGACAAAAAACAAGAACGCCATTACGCCGAACCATCCTTGTTCGAAATAGAGCTGCACCCCGTGATTCCAATTTTGCCAAGGCGTGTGGTCATCGACGGTGAAAAACCAGCGATCCATGCCGCCCTCGAAGTTGCCGTTGGCGAGCAGATTTTTTCCGGTTGCATCGAGCAACCGGACATTATCGACGTCGAACACCGCTTCCTTGGAACTATTGGCGAGCGCGAACTCCACCGGACGAAGGGACAGCCAACCGCCGAGCCCTTCCTTGGCGCCGACTAAACCGGCGTCGATCTCGGCCTTCTGTTCGAGCCAAGCCTCGCTCGGCGCGAGGGCAAAGGATTTGTTGGCGCACTGAAATGAATACTGCAAAGATTTCTCGCAAAGATAAGTGCTGAGAGACCCTTGACCATGGGCGCGTGCGGTGAAACTGAGCTGATAAATATCGAACGGCTTTATGCCGCTGATCCATTGGCCGAAATAAAGCCGGTTGCCGGGATAAAGACGCAAAAAGGTATTGTCACGTTCGCTCTCGAATCGATAAGCGGCGGAGCGATTGTTGAGCGGATTGCGCTGATAGACGATGGCCGGGTATCGCCCCACCCCCATGCCGAACCAGCGGCTTTGCCAATCCGGGTTCATCATCTCGACGGTCTTTTGCGATTGCAGCACGCGGTAGTCCCAATCCTTTTTCGCCCGATCCAGGCGAGCCTGAAAATAGCGACCGCCGACCACCAGGGAGACCAGCAGCAGGACCACGGTCCCGAGCGCCGTCCCGACCAACAGCGCCCTAGGGTTCAAAAATCCGCGCCGCCGGCGAAGACTCACGGCAAGCCCTACGGCTAAGAAAATCCCATTGACCACGATGGCGAGCAGTCCGGCGCGCGAGAAGGTCACAAACAGGGAGTAAGTCGACAGTAGAAACAATCCGATGCCACCGAGCGTGGCGAGCGAGTTGCGGCAAAGAATCATCGCCGCGACGATAAAGGGCTGCGCCAGGACCAGATAGGCCTCCAGATCGTTGCCGCCGTTGTGCATGCCGGAGAACGTTGCGGTCACGCGAAAGTCGCTGGCGAAGTCAAACAAACCGGAAAAGCGAAAACGTTCCCAGACCACAGCAATAACCGTTCCGACCGTGCCCAAGACCATGCCGATGACGAGATTGCGCGCCGCTAGGACATCATCATGACGCTGGCGCAGGAAAAGCAAAAACAAGCCGAGCGCCTCAAAGAAACCCTTGCTCATCCTAAGACTATTGTAACGGCTGTAGTAGTTGGAGAAGGCGTTGCCATCCAATGGATCCAACGGCAAGAGGCCGATCATCAGGCTCACGACGAAGGAAAGAGTGAGCAGCACGACGGCCAGCGATAGCAAGCGCGGCACGGGCCGCGGCTCAATCGACGGGATATCGCTCTGCCACAGGCCCATCGCCAGGGTCAGTAACACGACAAAATCTAACTCGTCGAAAAAGAACCAACCCGACCATGGCGCCAGATCGAAAACCGGCAGGAGCGCGGGAACCACCGCCAACCAGGCGCTGGGATAACGGTAAAGAAGCGTGGCGTAGAGGAGCAAGCCGAGCGTCAAGGGAATATGCGCAAAGGGATAGCGAAACAATCCCAGCGCCAGCATCGCAACGAATAAACCCGCGACGGCGCGTTGCAGCAAGGTTCCGAGACTCGTCCTACTCTGAGCGACCGGGTTAACCTGATTCATGGGCAGAGAAATCGTCGGTACCGGGAGCAACGTTCAAACTTGCGTGGGTGCAAAAAGAGACCACCACAAAGGCAGCAGCCGCAGCGGCGGTTGCGATAATCAGATTCGACGGATCCGGGCGAGTGCCGCGAAAAAACAATTTACTGGATTCCAGCGCCGCGGCGAGCAGCGCGCTGAGCAGCGCCACCTGGACAGCGCCGCGGCCAACAAACTCGCGTATGCGCACCACGCGCCATAGCCAAAACAGAATCCCTATAGGCAGAAACATGCTCGACACGCCAATCAGACTGGTCATCGCCACCGACTCAGTGGTGTAATAATGGTAGTAGAAAGGCATGAAATAGATTTCCGTCAAGCGGCCGAGCCCTTCTTCCAAGCCCAGCATCGGCCCCTTACCGAGCAGGTTAACCGCAAACAGTAGAGCGACGTAAACTAAGCTGGTTAACGGCACCCAGGGAGCCAAAAGATAAAGCAGCGGCCAAGGACTGACTCGCCTGAGCGAATCGCCCGCCGCCGCGCCGCCGGCGACGCCGGCAATACGGGTGAGCACCGATGCGACTAGCGTGACTCCAGAGGCGAGAAAAAACTGCAGGCTTTCGATCACCAGCCCCAGCCACATTCCAATGGATGCGCCGGTCTTAATCAGCCGCCAGCCGCTCTTGCGCGACACCATGCTGAGCAAAAAGCCCAACGGCACCACCGCCACCGCCTCCGCTAACATCTTGACGCCGCAGCGCAGCCCCGCGCCGCACTGCGGCGACGAAGGGATCCAGGAAAAATAATCACCGGCTAGTTTTTTATTGAACTCCTGCGCCGAGATCAAAAAGTCGAAGGGGAATAAACTAAATCCCAGGTACGCGCTCGAATATAAAATCGATCCCGCGTACGCGGCGTTTCGTCCCTGTGACGTAACCAACTCGAACAGACGCCGCAATCTGCGCCCACTCGCCCACCACAGCACGATGCCGAGAGTGGTACCTATCACCTCGGCGATGAGGTCGTTAAGTGAAACCGTGCGCGGCGGAAAAAACTGTTGAGTAAACTCAACCGCCACGCTCAGCGCGACGCAGAAACAAAACACGACAATCGACCAAAATGTTTGCAGAAAGTATCGCCCATCGCGGGTCAAGGCGCCGAGCCAGAGATAGGCTAACGGAATATAGAGAAGAATATTTGCCACCCAGTCGGCACGCGATGCCACCCCAAGCTTGAGGTAGCGAATGTTGTAAAAATCTTTGAGTGCCGCTTCAAAAGGCCGAGGCTGAAAATCCAACGGCACCAAACTGCCGTAGATAACAAAGACTAAGTAGCCTAGCCCGGCAAGAAAATAGATTTTACGTGGATGAGTCAAGACGTTCCCGCAAGGCACGATTTCGCGATTTTCACCTGACCAACTTGTCAACTTTAAGCGATTAGCAAAAATAAATAAACGACGAATTTTTGGTAAAGTTTCAGTTAGAGTCAGCGTTTTAGCCACGTACGATTCGATCTTCCGGCAATGCGTCGCCGACTCTGTGGTCTTGTGCTGAGCTACCGCGGGTGTTCACTAAACTGACAAGTGGCTTCGATAAAGGGACCAACGTTTGTTGGAACGTTTGAGAGTTTTTGAGCGAGCGAAGGTTTGTAGAGAAAGGGATGTTTGCGAGCTACGCCGACGCTGACTTGTGTTAGGAAAATGTTACACGGTTTGTCCTTTTTTTGTGGTGTGGAAATAACAACGTTTGCTTATTTTTATGTTGCGCAAATGCAGACCTGCTTTTGCCAATTTACCAGTAAAAATGTGCTTTCCAGATTCATTGTTTTGGGGCTTCGCGCGCTTGCGCGCCGACTAGTCTACGACTATTATTTTTCATATCCAATCCTAACGGAGGTGTCTTGATGAATCGGTTGGTTTTTTTATTCAGCATGTTGTTTCTAGGCGCTGGACTGAGCGATGCGATCGCACAGTGTGCGAGGGGACCAAGGATTACCGATGTTCGAGCTGCTCTCGATAACAAGCTTGTTTGCGCAGCCAGCACCAGTAATACCGACACATGGTCGGAAGTGCATGGGACCCTTTCAGGTGGCGGTACCGGGGCCGGCAGCCTTACCGAGTATGCGAAAGGTCCCGACCACCCAGTGGACCCCAGTAAAGTAGTTGGCACTTGGGCCGTGGCAAACAATAATGGGTCTTCTGCATATCTAGTGGGTAAAAATGGGGTAATAAGTGCGGTAATTACGAGGGAGAATCGCCTTTTTTAATGGTCAATAAATCTGTCATGATTTGGGGACGCGAAAACATCAACGTTTGTGCGACAAAAATCGCTTCCCGGCTTTATGCCCTGAACGACAAGAACCTTGTGATTTAAAGACGAAGCTACGGCTTACATGATAACGCGTACTCATATGAAGATCCTCACTTGCACGCTGCCGCCGATCTAAAATCATGCAAAATCACCCACTAGATATGCAGAAGACCCGTCTTATGAATGCAAGCCAACGCGCAGGAATCGCTTGAGAACGGACAAACATTTCTAATGTACGCGTGCGCGGGAGATCGAGATGAACATACTTAAGACTACCTTCTTAATGGCGCTTCTGACGGTTCTATTAGTCACCAGTGGCGCTTCGCTGGGCGGCCAAGGGGACATAAAAATAGCCTTCATCTTTACCGTGCTCATGAACGGTGTCAGTTACTGGTTCAGTGACAAGATCGTGCTCCGCATGTACGGGGCAAAGGAGATCGGCGCGGACGAGGCCCCTGCCCTTCATCGCATCATCCGAGAATTGACGTTACGTGCGCAGATGCCCAAGCCCAAGCTCTATTTGATTCCACAGCAAGGCCCGAATGCTTTTGCCACTGGCAGCTAGGGGGTGGTGGCAGGAATACTGACCATCTCTATTCTGGCTTCTCTGGTGAACCCGAAACCTGCGGGGGTCCGAACCTCAGGACTTAACCCCGGCCACGACCCAAGCGAGCGGTGGCCCAAGAGGCTGGAAGGAGGACCATTATGAGGTCAAAAGTGGGCCCCGTTAAAATTGCCGTTTTGCTAGCAATAGTCGCTGTCATCCTTGCAAGTGTTAAATGGGTCTCCATTTCAAGCGGTCCGTCCGCGGATGACGCGATAGTGGCCATTCGGGTTGCGCAGCGCGACTTATTTGAGGCCAAGAGGAGCCGCCGCGCAGTGGGCTCGCCAAAATTTAATGACGCCGAAGGTGCGTTGAACCTTGCTTTGGCCGCGCTCACTGAGAAGCGTTATGAGGACGCCATCGCGGAGGCGCACAAAGCAAGTCAGTTGGCGCGAGGGAGCGGCTGAGATGAAGAATTGTCTCATAACGGGAACGCCGCTTTTCATACGCGGCAAGGTGAAAAATATTTACGATTTGGGCGATCGCCTACTGATCGTGGCTTCGGACCGTATTTCCAGTTTCGATGTAGTCCTGCCAACCAACGATATCCGGCAAGGGAACAATCCTGACCGCCCTTTCAGCGTATTGGTTCCGCGAGATGGAAGACATAGTAGGGAGCCACCTGCTTACCACTGATGTCGAGCGATTTCCCTTCATCTGCCGGCGTCACAAAGAACAGTTGGAAGGCCGTAGCATGCTGGTGAGAAGAGCGATACCCACCTGCGTGGGTGCATCGTAAGAGGCTACCTTTTTTTGGCTCAGCCTGGACGGAATACCGCAAACACGGCGAGGTTTGCGGCATGCGCTGACTCATCTGCGGGGGCACGGCAATATTCTCAAATGGCTGCTGGTGCACGTGGCGGCCAGCAACCTGGGCCTGTGGATGCGCACGTTAACGGGCATTGGAACGCGCCACGCGGCTTGCAGGGCCGTCTGACAGCCGTACTGGCTCTCTGTTTTACTCTGTGGGTGCTCCTGCGTGACCGAGTGACCGCGCCTCGGCCCCGGGGACTTAATCTGAGACTGTTTGCGATCCCGAGTCACTGCCTCGTGGCGTACCCGTGTGTCTTGTGAAAATCCGGATTCACCACGGGCTGCTAAGCCATATTGAAGTTGAGGCACACCTTTGCTGCAGGTTGACTTGGCTTTTGACGAGATTTTAGTGCTTTGAGTGAGTAAGGATATGAATGAAAAGACTCTAGTGCTTTTAGTTTTTGCTGCCTGTTACGCTCTCGCTCTAAGTAGAAGGGTAAAGATCGCCTACGCTTCGTTAGGCGCATCCGCACTGCTGCTTGTCTTGGGTATCCTGTCACCCGGTGATGCCTTCTTCAAGGCGATCAAGTGGGATGTCCTCGGTATTTACTGGGGATTCATGATGGTCTCTTTTGTTTTTATGAAAAGCCGGATGCCGGAATTGATTGCCAACAAGATTCTCGCAAAGGTTAAAAGGGAAAAATACGCGATCCTGTCACTTGCCGCGATTACCGCGTTTCTCTCCGCTCTCATGGAGAATGTCGGCGTTGTGCTCATCATGGCCCCGGTGGCCCTAGAGATAACCCGGAAGCTTGACTCCTCGCTTTTTCATTATCTCATCACGATTGCGATAAGTTCCAATGTGGTAACCACCGTGTCCATGATAGCCGATCCGCCGTCAATTATTCTGGCTCTGGAAACCGGCATGAAGCCTCTCGATTTTTATTGGTTTCAAGGCAGACCCGGGCTCGGAACCCTGACGTTCTTCGGCGTCATCGCGGCCCTCTCCACGCTTCTCATACAGTTTAGAAAAATGGATAAACCGGTGAATGTCGAACCCGAGAAGATTGAAGTTACAAAAGGCGGGTCGGTTCTTTTTGTCGGAGGCGTAGCGGCTCTCGCGTTAGCGCCGGAATTTGGCATTAGCGTCGGCATCGTGGGGTTGATCGCCGGATTGATATCGCTTTACATGGGAAGACAAGACATTAAGGAGATGATCGTTGAATTCGACTGGAATTCCATGCTGTTTATCGTCGGCGTGTTTATGGTAATATTCAGCCTCAACGCCTCCGGGCTGCTAAAAGATTTCTCCCAAGCGATCGTCGGCGCTGGTTTCCGAGACCCGACTTTCATGCTTGCCTTCCTGACATGGATCTCCGTCGCTTTTTCCTCTTTTATGGATAATGTCCCCTACACTATCTTAATGATTCCCGTGTGTCAGAACTTGGCAGAACTGATAGGAATAAGCGCATGGCCTTTGCTCTACGGCATGATTGTCGGCACCGGCACGGGAGGCAATATCACCCCCGTAGGGGCCGCGGCAAATGTTTTTGCCTGCGGTATACTGGAAAAACACGGATATCAGATTACACTCAAAGAGTATCTGAAAATCGGCGTGCCGTTTTCGGTGGCAGCAGTGGCGACCGTGCATTTACTAGTGCAAATATTCTGGTTGAGGTGATTTTATGTGGCAGATCAAGAAAATATTAGTGCCTACCGACGGCAGCGATATGGCTAAGCTTGCCCTCGATGCCGGCATCGATATTGCGAAACAGAATGGAGCTGAAATTGTCGCACTATTTGTCGTCGATATACCTCACCAGCTGTTGGCCCATAGGCTTGAGGAAAAGATCAAATCGGATCTGGGGGAGCCGGCGGTGAATGCCGTAATCAGCGCCACAGAAAAAGAGGGGCTAAAAGCCAAGGGCCTCATCGAGCAAGGACATGCGGCGGATATAATCTTAAAAATAGCCGACCAGGAGAACATTGACCTCATCGTTATGGGAACGCGAGGCGCGTCGAAGATGAAAAAGCTGCTGCTCGGACTCGGCAGCATCGCCTCAGCCGTCGTCGCCCATGCCCACTGTTCGGTTCTGGCCGTAAGAGAGACAGGGCGAGGGCAGGAATCCGCACGCCGAAAATCATGACTCCGCGAGAGACGGCAAAAGCTCAAAGCTTATGCAATGTTGCGGACCTCTTGGCTCTGACGCTGGTCCTTTGAAGAGACGGTAAAGCTTTGTCCGGAGAGCCTTAAGACGCGGTGATGCTCAGGTTGGATGTTTCCCTTACCAAGTATTATAGATATGTTATTGAGCAGATAAGACGGAACGAACGGACGCCACTATCAAGAGCTACAGCATATTTTATTTGAGGAGCGAGGTGTGAACAGCAAACGCCAGCCTTCCCAAAGATGGTACCAAGGTCATCGTTGAATTCGATGACAGGGGGAGATGTCTCGGTTCCTTCCAGTCAGAAAAGAAGGCGCCTGGTCTCGAAGAAAGGGCGATGACTGGCCATGGAGGGGCGGAGATGCTGATTGAAGTTGTTTTTTGAGTTTGTTAAAGCCATAGAATAGTAGACATGGATAATAAGAAGGGGTTGCATTCTCGGTGCTTTATTTTCGCTGGTTAAACGTTGATCGTCTTTAATCTTGCCGGGATTCCCTGCTCACGCTCCTCTACGGGAGTCGCCGTTGGCTGAGGACGGTGATGGCCTGGTTGCCAACAATGCCAATGAAATTGCGCCAACAGAAAGCGTATTCGCCAGCATGTAGGGAATATACCTGTTTTGTTTTAAGAACGTTTCGCAATGTTTAAATAACTCAAAAATCACACCCTCGCACCGATTGACATTAAAAACACGATATGGTGAGGATTGACCTTCCTGTGTCGCCCGAGTCCAAACAATTGGGCTGACGACCACTCACCACCAAAGCAATTCGCAAGAAAGGTTACCAGATGGCGGAAGAAACACTGTCAGGTTTGACTTTATTTAACCGCGGTAAAGTACGCGACATTTACGATCTCGGCGACCAGCTCTTACTGGTCGCCAGCGACCGCATTTCCGCGTTCGACGTTATCTTGCCGACCCTCATCCCGGACAAAGGAAAAATTCTAACGAAATTGTCCGAATTCTGGTTCGCGATCATGAAAGACATCGTACGCGATCACTTGATCACGACCAAGGTCGAGGAATTTCCCGCTGCCTGCCAGCCGCACAAAGCCAAACTTGAAGGGCGCAGCATGTTGGTCAAGAAAAGTATGCCGGCGCCGGTGGAGTGCATCGTGCGCGGCTATTTGGTGGGCTCGGGCTGGAAGGATTATCAGAAAACCGGCGCGGTGTGCGGTATTCGCCTGCACAAAGGTTTAATCAAAGCCTCGCGTCTCGATCAACCGATCTTCACCCCCTCGACCAAGGCACCGATGGGTTCCCACGATGTCAATATTTCGTTTGATGATATGATCAACAAAGTCGGCAGGAAAAGAGCTGAGAAAATGCGCGATACGACGATCGCCATCTACAACCGTGCCCGCCAACTGGCGGAGAAGAAAGGCATCATCATCGCCGATACAAAACTGGAATTCGGCATGGAGGGCGATGATGTGATACTGATCGACGAAGTGTTGACTCCCGACTCGTCGCGCTTCTGGCCGATGGATAGTTACACACCGGGCAAGACGCCCGACAGCTTCGACAAACAATTCGTACGCGATTACCTGCTCAATTTGCCCTGGGACATGCAATCACCGCCGCCGGAACTGCCGCCGGAAATTGTCCGGAAGACTCAAGAAAAATATCTCGAGGCGCTGCGCCGACTGACCAGCTAGCTTAGCCGGCAGCATTGCCGTAAAACTCTTCGGACCACTTGCCCGGCCTTGTCCAAGTCCCAATCGTGCGGGATATGGATAAAGCCAAAGCGAACCGCACGGCCCTCCCGTGCAATCGCGTCAAGCAGTACGTACATCGAATAGTTACAAACGTAGTCGCCGGCATCCGTCGAACTACCAACCGAACGGCCGATGCGAACTTGCCAAGTCATCGGCAAGGAAATTGCCCGGTCTTTAAAGATCGGCCTCAACTCCGCCGTCTTGCTGGCACGCCGCCGATTGCGTGCCCGCGTCTCTACGTCGATTTGTTTGCGCGAGCTCTGCCCTAGCCCGAGGATGATATCGGGGCGATACCGGTTCAACGCTACGATAAACTGCCGGCGCTGAAAGCGCACCGGAAAGATCTGGGTCACCAGATCAGCGGATTTAGGCAGGGACTCGATGATGCGCGCGGTGATGTTGTCGCGGAACTGCCGGTACGGGCCAAATCCGTAAACTAACACGCGCATGGGTGAAGAATAGGATTTTTTGCGTCTGGAGCTTGCCAATTAGGATCAGCTAAGGAGCCAAATGCTCAATCAGGGCGTTGCCAATTAAAGCTAAGATCGCGCCAATGCAGACAAGGGCAAATGCCGTCCGATAATCGCGCTCCCCGATGCCCGTTTCGGTCGGGTCCGG
>Ga0214472_10003735_pt1 | contig 16086 bp, 13 predicted proteins | sample RVTome_6_FD_207662 | JGI IMG/M metagenome (GOLD analysis project Ga0214472, IMG submission 207662) | Soil microbial communities from uranium-contaminated site in the Upper Colorado River Basin, Wyoming, United States - RVT140D175 | ecosystem: Environmental > Terrestrial > Soil > Contaminated >... | reverse complement strand
ATCTGCGCGAACGCACCACTGACATCAAAGACGCGGCCCAGAGACTGTTGGAAAATCTCTCAGGCAGCGATGGCCAACAATACCACATTCCCGACGACGCGGTCTTGGTCGCTCAGGACCTATCGCCCGCCGACCTGAGTATGCTCGAAGGCGACAAATTCAAAGCCATCGTCTTGTCCACCGGCGGCGTCACTTCCCACGCTTCGATCTTGGCCAAGTCGTTTGAGATCCCAAGCGTCGTCGCGGTCGAAGGCTTGATGGACAACGTCCATCAAGGCGATCTTTTGATTGTCGACGGCAATTCGGGCGGCGTCCATGTGAATCCAAAGCAGGAAGTGATTCGTGAGTACGACCGCTTGGAGCGCGATTACGCCAAATTGAATCGTGAGCTAGGCGAATTGAAAGACTTGCCCGCCGAGACCACCGACGGTCACCGCGTATCGCTTTACGCCAACATCGGACTTCTCAGCGACGTGGCGTTCGCCAATCTGCACGGCGCCCAGGGCATCGGACTCTACCGAACCGAGATTCCGTTCCTCTCGCATCGCGACTTTCCTAGCGAAGAGGAGCAATACGCACTTTACAAACGCGTCGTCGAGGGCATGGCAGGAAAGCCCGTGACGATTCGCACTTTGGACATTGGCGCCGATAAATATCCGACCTATATGCGCAGTATCGCCATAGAACCCAATCCGTTTTTGGGCTGGCGTTCGATCCGAATTTCTCTTGAGATGGAAGAAATCTTCAAGACCCAGCTGCGCGCGGTTCTGCGGGTTGGTGACTTAGGCCGAGTACGCATGCTCGTGCCAATGATTTCAAGCCTTGAGGAAATTCAAAAAGTCAAAGAACTTTTCGCGGAAGCAAAGAACGAATTGCAACGCGAAGGCACGCCTTTCGATCGGCAAATGGAACTGGGGATCATGGTAGAAGTGCCCGCCGCAGTCCAGCTCGCCGACCGCTTCCTGCGGGAAGTCGATTTTCTGAGCATCGGAACCAACGATCTGATCCAGTATTTGCTGGCCGTCGACCGCAGCAACCGCAAGGTGGCCAGTCTCTATGAGCCCCTCCACCCCGCCGTGCTCTCGGCGCTAAACGCCACTATCGAAGCGGGAAAACGGCAGGGCAAGCGCGTCGGCTTGTGCGGTGAAATGGCCGCCGATCCGCTTTGTGCGCTCGTGCTCCTCGGAATGGGTCTCGAAGAATTCAGCATGGGCTCGCTCTATCTACCCGTCATCAAAAAAGCGCTCCGCTCGACCAGCTATCAAGCCGCCAAGACCACAGCACAAATCGTCCTAAAAATGGACGCCGTGGGAGAAATAAAGCGCTATCTGTTCGAACAGGTGCGCCAGCTCGGCATCGTAGAGCTGCTGGAAATGTATCGGTAATTGGCGACGGCCGTGACCACCGCTTAACGGAGGCCATTTCGACTGGCCCGGAACGCTTGATTTTCGCACTCTAAACAGCTATAAAATAATTCGAACGAGCGTTCGAATTTCCCAGGAAAGGGACTTTCCATGGTTAAAATCTCAACCTTTGATGACTGGATTGAATATTTCCGTGAGTGGCAAAAGGACATCGGCTACGATCCGGCGCTTTTGGGCGACTACAAATTCGAGACCAAACTCGGCGAGCTTCATGCTCCCGAGATAGAGTTTGGCGACTTCAAGGGACAGCCAAAATGGCAACGGGTCACGCAGATACCCAATCAATCCATCCGCGACGCCTTGATGAATTTGATTGTCTATCAGGGTGACACTGAGTTCGCGTCGGTTGAGCAGCAGAAGAACTTGCTCGACACCGCGCCGACGGAATACGACCGCCAAGCGCTGACCCGAGTTAATAGCGAAGAGATGCGCCATGGCTGGCAGATGTGTTATCTACTGGTCAATTACTTTGGCGATTCGGGCAAGCTCGAAGCGCGCAAAATGTTGGAGCGTCGGGCTTTTCGCGGTGATCGCTTGCTCGGCTCTTTCAATGCGCCGGTCAATAACTGGCTCGATTTTTTCACTTATACCGAGTTCGTCGACCGCGACGGCAAATACCAGCTGACCATGCTCTCGCACTCGGCGTTTGCGCCCCTGGCAGAGAGCGTAACGGCGATGCTCAAGGAAGAGTTTTTTCATATGTTCACCGGCCACACCGGCCTCACGCGCATCCTACGAGCTGGCGAGATTCCAATTCCGATCGTGCAGAAGTATTTTAATAAGTGGTTATCGACGGCCTACGACCTGTTCGGCACCGACCATTCCTCTTCGGCCCACTGGGCCTACACCTGGGGATTGAAGGGACGCTATGACGAGCATGACGCCAAAGTTCCGGCTGATAAAGACAAGCTTAATGACCTCGCTCGTGAGCACTACATGGGTGAATCGCAAAAACTGATCGACCAACTCAATCAGCTGATCCCCGAGGGTCAGCCGAAACTTCGCGCGCCCGACTTGAACTTCAACCGTTCCATCGGCGAACAGGTAGGCAAACCCTACAGCGTCACCGGCGACCTGTTGTCCGCCGAGGCTTACCAGCAACACTTGCTCGAAGCTTTGCCCACGCCACAAGACGAAGAGATTCTGGCCGACATTATCAAAGGCAAAGACTGGGTAGCTCAGCTGCAGATGAATTGAGCGCAACCCGAACCTGTTGCATATCAAAACGGACGCTAGTAATTAGCATTCAAGGAGAAAGCCGTGAGTCAAGCATGTTTGGTATGCCAGAATATCGATTGTAAGTCGCGTGGATCGGAGCCGCTGATGGCGGCGCTCCAAAAAAAAATCGCCGCTAAAGGGCTGACCGACGTCGAAGTGAAGTCCTACATGTGCTTTGGTGCTTGCCAGGAAGGTCCCAACATCGTGATCTACCCGGAAAAGAACTGGTATGCGCGCGTGAAGCCAGAAGACCTCGACGATATTGTCGAACACCTCGCCGGTGGCCCTCATGTGAAACGCTTGGACACGATCGACTCCTCCTTGAAGGAACTGATTTACCAACTTCTCGATACGGGGGTTTTTTAGGTCATGGAGGGGATCCTTTTCCCCCGCGCGGTTCCTGAAGGACGCGAGGGGTTGAAGGAATACCGTGCCCGAGGGGGTTACGAAGCGCTCGTCCACGCCATCAAGGGCGATCCCGGAGCTATCGTAAAAATCGTTTCGGACGCTGGCCTACGCGGTCGCGGCGGCGCCGGATTCCCAACTGGAAAAAAGTGGCAATTTACCCGCGAAGCGAAGGAAACACCCCGCTATCTGGTCGTGAACGGCGGCGAAGACGAACCGGGCAGTAAGAAAGACCGGGTGCTGCTGGAAAATTTGCCGCACCTGGTCATTGAAGGGACGATCCTCTCAGCCTACGCCATCGGCGCGAACAAGGCTTACCTCTATATCAACGCCCAATACGACGCCGCGATTAAAAGCATCACCGATGCGCTCGCTGAGGCGAAGGCCGCAACTTATTGGGGTGAAAAAGTTCTCGGCTGCGATTTCAATCTCGCTATAGAGATCTTTCCGGCGCCGCACAACTATGTCGCGGGTGAAGACACCGCGGCGCTGGAAGTGATCGAAGGTCGCAAACCGCAGCCACGGCAAAAACCTCCGTTCCCCGTCACTGTCGGCCTGTTCGGCAAACCGACATCGGTCAACAACGTCGAAACGCTCGCCAATGTCGCGCCGATATTGCTCAAGGGTGCCGAATGGTACCGAAAATTCGGCACTGCTGAGAGTCCCGGCACGATGATTTTTTCGCTCAACGACGACGTCAATCGGCCGGGTGTTTACGAGCTGCCGTTTGGTACGCCGCTGAGATATCTGATCGAACAATGTGGCGGCGGACCGAAGAGTGGCAAGCCGATCAAGGCGATCATGCCGGCCGCCCCGTCTTCGGCCTTCTTACTGCCGGAGAAAATCGACACGCCGCTGGACCATAATTCCATGCGCGAGGCGGGCTCTGCTTTAGGCTGCGGCGTCGTCAAGCTCCTAAGCGAAGGAACTTGTATCGTCGAAGAAGTGCTGAGCATCGCCGACTTTTTCACCGCGGAATCCTGCGGCAAGTGTCCGGCCTGCCGCATGGAAACCAATACGCTTTCGATGATGATGAAAAAAGTTCAAGCCGGCCAGGGCGGCCAGCCGATCCTCGAACAGTTCGGCAAAATTCTCGCGTTTAATAAAGGTAAAGGATTTTGCAACTTGATCGCCATGCCCGGCCCGCCAATCGAAAGCGCGCTCAAACTTTTCCCGGCCGACTTCGAGGCCCATCTCACGACCGGTAAATGCCCGGCGAGTTGACCAGGCGTTCCCCTCCAAACGGACGCCTTGTGGCATCCCGCTCTTTTTTTTCCACGCCAGCGAGGCTGTGCCCTCAGTTAGTCCTCGCATCGTGTTCCCGCTCATCCTCGTATCCGCAGCGTAGCAAGCGTCACCATGGCCAAGGAATACTTTGCGGTCTGCAACTCTGGTTCACGACGGACTGGCGCAAAACCACCTGGATGGGGCCAAAAAGGGATCCCTCAAGCTATCCCTTCAGGGAACGATGCTGGTTGTCTTCAGGATCCTCTCCGATAATCTTCTTCCATCCGATCCAGGCGCTTTAAGGCTCCAAGCGAGCGACTTCTTTTTCGGTTCGCCACACCGATGGCCAAGGCATTCAGCAATGCCATATGTGCGACGAGAGATTGCGTGCGGTCATCACGCCTGCGAGCGACCAGGCAAACGGCCGCTTTGCGCGCAATCTCAGACGTCGATGAGTGCGTGATTCCGAGGATGCCGACCTTGCTGGCAATTGCATGATTCATAGCTGTGCTAGTTTCCTCTGGTATGCGGTCGAAACCGATACTCACTAAGAGGTCTCTTGAATCCATCAAGGCGAGCTGCTCCAAAAGCGAAGTTCCGCCGGTCATCAGAATTAAGTGGACGTCCAGTCCAAGACGTACCAAGCGAAAATTTAGAAAACAGGCCAATGAAAAAGCGGATCTGAAGCCGATGATGAAGGTTCTGCGGGCTTGCCAAAGAAGATCAATCGCACGGGAAAAGTCTTCGTAAGACAAGTGGGTAAGCGTCTCCTCGATTAACTCAACGTCCTTGCGAAACAAGGATTCAACAAAACCCTGTTCCGGCAAGTCATTCACGGCTCTCTGTAGTCTGCCGGCACCTCCTATTTTTTTCTTAGACTCTTCTTGAAGATCTCGACGCAATTGTGGATATCCATCGTATCCGAGAGCCTGCGCAAAGCGCACCACAGAAGACTCGCTCACCCCTACTTTCTTGGCTAGTTGCTTAACGGAGTCAAAAGACACCATCGCTCCGTTTCTGCCAATATACTCCGCAACTTTTTTCTGGTTTTTACTGAGGCCAGCGAAGCCTTTATGTATTCTTTCTAGAACATGCATTCCATTATCTCGCTCCCGTACGACCCAATTTACGATCTGATACCGGGCACGCGTCAAGGTCCTTTTATATATGAGCTTTAATCATTGCGAAATCGTGACACATATCAGCCACATATCAAGTCCCTTGACAACATGTGGAGCAAGTGATATCGGCAAACCTAATTGCAATTAAATATGCAACAGACGGACAGTTTGCAATAAAGTTATCACGATTACGGTCCGCGGTTTTTTTCGCCTATGCGGGCTGCGTGTAGCTTCTCGTGCGCTCGCATCATTTTATTTACGAATCTGTTCGCAACAGAATCTGGGCCACGTCCAGGCTTGAAACAGAAACCAGAAATACTTCAATTGCCGCTTATATGAATTCGGAAAACACGAGGATATCTTATGGAGGAGCGAATCTCGACGGCTGCTCAAAAAACTGACACAGCTAATTCCAAATGTTGGATCTATGACATGGACGCCCACATCATAGAGACCGATGACGATGTCCAGGCTTTCCTGGAGGAGCCCTATCGCAATCGTCGGGGGGGCTTATTGGCTATAGACGAATGGCACCGGGGCGGCGGGGCCCGACGGCCGCGCGCGCCGCAAAATCTGGAGGACCGTCTGCGTGTTATGGAGGAAGAGAACGTAGTTTGCTCCGTCCTCTTTGCCACACGAGCGATGGATGTCAACGCGATGCGCGATAGAAACTTTATTACCGCCTACTGTCGAGCCTACAATGAATTCATCGCCGATTATTGCCAGAGGGCCAAAGCTTTGAAAGCTATGGCGGTACTTCCCTTCGACAACGTCCCTGCTGCAGTGGAAGAATTAAATCGTGCAGTAACAAAGCTGGGCTTGGTCGGAGTGATCATGTCATCCTACGGTCTACAAGAACATATCGGCGCGCAGAAGTATTGGCCGATTTATGAAGAAATGGAGCGCCTCAATGTTCACATGGGAATCCATAACTCTATTCAAGGGGGCCCCATTGGGGATTTGCGTTCCGATACCTTTATGCAACAACACACGGTAGGTCGCCCGACCGCTACCATGATGGATTGTACTGCCCTAATTTACAGCGGTGTCGTAGAGAAATTTCCGAAGCTCAGAGTATCATTTCTCGAGGCAAGAGTTGCGTGGGTGCCATACTGGATGGACCATATGGACATAAAGTGGTCGAATCGCCGCTCCGATGCTCCTTTACTCAAGGCCAAACCGAGCGAATACATGACCAATGGGAATTTCTTCTATTCAGCAGAGCCCGATGAGAAAGCACTGCCTTACGTCGTTGAGCGCATTGGTGAAGATCTGGTTATCTTCGCTAGTGATTATCCCCACACAGGCTCCGGCTTTACTGGCGATCTGCTCTGCCGGAAAGATATCTCAGAATCGGTCAAAAGAAAGATTCTCGAGGGAAATGGTATTCGACTTTTGACCGGAACTAACCAGAGGAAAAGCGCTAGAAACGCTTAACGGGAGCAAGCCGTGGCAGGCACACAAATCATCGACGCTAACGCGCATCTCGTCCAGCTCACCGACGACTCCGATATTCGGGCCCACATGGAGAAGCCGTACAGTGACGTCCTGCGTTCGATTTTCCCGGGTACCGGCTGGGATCCCAGTAATTATGGTCGCTTGGGTTGTCGCGAATGGAACTTAGAGTCCCATCTTAGGGCTATGGACCAAGAAGGGATAGACCTTTCCGTTCTTTCCCCCACGCAGGGCCTACTCGTGAGTCAGATACCGAGGCAAGGGTTACCCACCGGTTATCGGGCACAGATACGGGACCGAGGCCTCGCCGCGGCTTACTGTCGAGGCTACAACAACTACGTCACGAAAATCTGTAAGCAGAGCCCACGGCTTGAAGCCGTTGGGCTGGTCTCATTTCAGGATGTTTCCGCTGCCGTGGCCGAGACCAACCGGGTGATAACCGAACTTCATTTGGCAGGGATTATCGTGTCCTCATTGGGCCTTACTGAGCATTTAGGATCGCAATTGTACTGGCCTATTTTTGAAACGATCCAGCGTCTCGGTGTACCACTATTTGTTCATAATCTGTCCTATCAGGTACCGTTGTGGCACCGTTATCCGGACACCTTCTTGTTTCAGGATACGGTGGGCGGATCCGTGGAAACACTTCATGCTTTTACGGCATTGATGTATGCCGGGATCCCAGAGAAGTTTCCGGAACTCCGTATCGTTTTCTCTAACATTGGAGTTGGCTGGATTCCTTACATGATGGAGAGAATGGACAGCGATTTCGAAAGAGGCGGCGCAGAACAAGCGCCACTGCTTACGCACCAACCGAGCGAGTACATTAAGAAGGGCAACTGGTATTACACAACCACCGGCAACGAAAGTACTATCCCCTTCGTGCTCGACTGGATCGGCGAGGACAAAATCATATTTGGCTCTAGTTATCCCGACGTGGATAGCCCCTTTCCCAATGCCGTTTCAGGCTTTCGGCAACGAGATGGTATATCGGTGCGGAGTAAAGGGAAAATACTGGGAGAAAATGCCGGCCGGCTATTTGGGCTCAATTCCTAGAAACCGGATGAGCCTGAAAACCACCATCGACAAGAGAAGTGGAAGACGGGTTGCCCTCAACGCTTGAGTATCTTAGGAAATAAGATTTTCTTCGGTCTATTCAAAGGAGGTACCAATGAAGCTCCAGTATCGACTCCAGCCCATACGGTCAATCCTTTCATCGCTCATTCTTTTGCTGTTCTCTTTTCCTGCTTTTGCCGACAGCTCGCTTTACGAGAAAGCTCGACAGGAAGGACAATTACTCGTCTATTCCAGTTCTACCGTGTCCGAATTTAGCAAGCTGAAGGCATTGTTCGAGATGAGGTATCCAGGGGTCACCGTTGAGCACTTACGTTTATCGGGCGCGAAGCTCATGCAAAGAATTTTAGCGGAGCACCATGCAGGCAAGAATCTCGCGGATTCCGTCCAAATAAAGGGCGAGGCTATGTGGGTCTTGGCACAAAAGGGGTTGCTGGCTAAATATGACCCTGTAGAAGAAGAACGAGACGCGGTCGATAAGATGTTTAAACATCCGGAGCGCCTCTATACAACAGTGTACTTGACGGCTCATTCCATCGTCTACAATACCAAAACGGTCGGGGCAAAGGATATTCCCCATCACTATACAGACCTTCTTCGACCACAATGGAAGGGTAGGATTGGAGTCAATACGACGAAGTTCAGCATCCTTTATGGCCTTATGGACTTCTTTGGTAAAGAAAAAGGTATGGAGTTCTTAAAGCAGCTTGCCGCCCAAGAGCCAGTTGCCCGCGCCGGTGGAACACTAACAACCCAGTTGGTGGGTGCAGGGGAGTTTGCCCTGGGATTTTCCATAAACGCGGACTCTGTAGAAAACGTAAAAAAGAAAGGGGCTCCGGTGGACTGGGCTCGCCTGGACGATCCATCCTACGGCGACATCCAAGCGATTGGTGTCCTTGCCAACGCGAAGCACCCAAATGCCTCTCGGCTCTTTGCCAACTTCCTATTATCGAAAGAAGGACAGACCAAGCTTAGTGACCTCATGAATACCCCGATCCGCAAAGATGTTCAGCCAAAGATTGACGTCGACCGCTCGAAGCTCAGAGTCATCCCGCCTTCTGAAGGCAACAGGATAGATTACTACATGGGTTTAATGAATAAGCTTTTCGTCAAAGGCAAATGAAGGATTACAGGAGGAAGTCAAATGGAACCGACATTTTTCTCAGCAGACTCGCATGTTAACGAACCGCCAGAAGCTTGGGAACGGATTCCCAAGAACCTGCGCGAGCATGGACCGCGTTTCGTCAAAGACCCGCCCGGCAAAAAAGGACTCTTCATGGTCTTCGACGGCCATGAGCCGGACCCTGTAGGCATGACCTTCACTGCCGGCAAAGACCAAAGCGGCGGTGCAATTCGCAAAATCATCGAAACTTTCACCTGGGAAGATTGGCGCGGCCCATGGGACGCCAAGGCGCGTTTGGCCGATATGGATTTGGACGGTGTTAAGATGGAAGTGCTCTATCCCAGCATGGCGCGTAATTTTTACAGCCTCAAAGGCGAGGAAACACCGCTGCAAAAGGCCGGACTGATTTCCTATAACGACTGGCTGCTCGATTATTGCGCCGTGGCACCCAAGCGATTACTCCCTTTGTGCCTCCTCTCGGCACTCGATGTCGAGTGGTCCTTGGAAGAAATGAAACGGTGCGCCAAGCGCGGCCATAAGGGCGTCGTACTGCCATCGGCATTACCGGAAGGCATGAGTTACTCCGACCCTGAGTTCGATCCGCTTTGGACCCTCGCTCAGGACATGAACTTCCCGATACACTATCACGTCAACATCGTCCAAGGGCGGGATCGCATGGCGGCGCGGCTTAAATCCATCAGCCAACTACAACAAGGGCGCAACTCGGTCAACCGCGGGATTCTCGAGCCCCTCAAGCTCACCACCGACCTGGTGTTCGGCGGCGTATTGGAGCGTTTTCCAAAGCTACGCGTCGTGCTTGCTGAATATGAACTGTCATGGCTCCATCCCTTCATCAGCAAGATGGACGGCAGCTTGCAAAGATCCCGCTCAGAATCGCCGGGCTCACCCACCGTTTCACTGCTTCCCAGTGAGCTAATTCGGCGACAAATGTACATCACGTTTCAGAATGACCGGGTGGGGGTTCTTGGGACCGAGGCCTTAAATATGGCCGACAATTACATGTGGGCCAGCGATTATCCACATGGCGGTTCCACTTGGCCCAATTCACCCAACATCATCGAAGGCCAATTCAAAGGTGTACCAGGTCAAATTAAGCAGAAGCTAATCTGGGACAACTGCGCTAAGTTCTACGGGGTGTCGTAAAGCAGATGAAAAGGAGCGTGTCCCCGACAGTTTATTGATGAGCGATACGACTATTGATGACGACTACAATGCTCTAATGCCTGATGAATCAATTGTAGGAGGTTCATGATGACGCTCGTTTTTGTCAAGTGTCTGACTATTATTTGGCTTTCGGCCCTAGCGACGGTGAACTTTAGTGGGCGTTTGGCGGCACAAAGCTCTGCATTGGATAAGGCCAAAAGCACGGCGGAAGCCAAGGGCTACCTGTTCGAAACCGATCACGATGCAATCGTAGCCAAGGCTAAAAAAGAGAAGGGATTTAGCTTTCTCAGCAGCTGGGATTCGGACGTCCTGGAACCATTAAATAAAGCCGTTAAGAAAAAGTATCCCTTTATCAACGTTAGGGTGGGAGAACACGGCTCGGTGGAGTCAGCCCAGCGTTTTCTCCTGGAAGTCAAAGCGGGTAAAGGTACGGAATGGGACGTCGTCCGGATCTATACAGAATTTTACGACCAATATCCGCCTTTTCTGAAAAGGTTCGATCTTTTCGGTATGGCGGAGCATGGAGTTCTTGCGATCCCGCCGAAAATGATTGATTCGCGAACCCGGAGTGCCCTATTCCTCACCAGCGTACCCAGTGTGGTTGCATATAATAAGAAGCTCATCTCAGAAAACAGAGTGCCCAATACTTGGCAGGATTTCCTTAAACCTGAATTTAAGGGGAGAAAGTTCATCACAGATATACGACCCCTAGCGCTTGCAGTATTAGTACCGGCATGGGGAATGGAGAAGGTGCTCGATTTTGCAAGACAAATCGCTGCTCAGAATCCTATCTGGGTCAGAGGGCATACCAAGCCTGCGACTTCCCTAATGGCCGGTGAATACGCGCTGTTTCTAGGACCAAACTATGGATCCGTTGCGCGTGTCCAAACCAAAGATCGATTGGGTGTTCTCGCTTACAAGATTCTCGAGCCGGTTCCTTTTAGGATTCATCAATCCCACGGCGTCCTGGCCACTGCAGCCAATCCGTATTCAGGTTTGTTGTGGCTGGAGTTTGCGGCGTCTGCGGAAGGGCAAAAGATCATTGACCAATACGGGCCCCTTGACGCATCGGCCTTTGCGCCGGGCTCTCATCAAGAGGAACTATTGAAGGGAAAGACCCTATCCATTGTCGATGCGAATCATTACGAAAAATTGGATGACTACATGAAGCAGATCGTGGGCGCTTACGGCTTTCCAAAAGTAACGAGATGAGGCAAATCGGCAAAGGAGCTTACACCGCGCAAGATGCCGCCGACCGAGGATTAACACAAGTCGCCGTAAGCGGCTATCGCCGCGCTCTTTGAATCGCGCGTTCAGGGGCTAATATCGTTGTCTGAAACTGTTAGGAAGCGACCTTTACATTTAATCATCACGAGGTTTACCATGATAAAAGAAAACTTCATTTCTGCCGACTCGCATGTCAACGAACCCGAAGCGGCTTTTGCAAGAATCCCCAAGAAATTGCGCGTGAAGGGCCCGCATTTCGTTCAGGATCCTCCGGGTAAGAAAGGACTTTACATTGTCTTTGAAGGCCACAGTCCCGATCCTGTCGGCAACACTTTCCTGGCAGGAACCGGGCGCGATCCGAGCGTAGTCCAGGATCGCGTCGAGAACTTTACCTGGGAGCGTTGGCGTGGACCATGGGACCCCTGTGCTCGTCTAGGTGACATGGATCTGGACGGGGTCAAAATCGAGGTGCTCTATCCCAGCATGGCGCGCAATTTCTACGGTTTGAAAGGCCAGGACACACCGCTCCAGCTGGCGGGCCTCCAATCCTACAACGACTGGATGGTCGACTATTGCACTGAAGCCCCTGACCGGCTGTTCGGTCTGGGTCTCCTGTCCGTACTCGACCCACAATGGTCGGTGGGCGAGATGGAACGTTGCGCCAAGCTGGGCCACAAAGGCGTCATGCTGCCGGCCAATCTGCCCTCCGACATGAGTTACTCCGATGCTAAATTTGAACCGATCTGGGAAGCTGCCGAGAGCATGGATTTTCCGGTCCATTTCCACATCAATATACACCAGAGCGCCGATCGGGACGCCTACGAATTGGCGCGCAAAGACCCGGGCATGAAGGAAGCGGGCAAGCGCTTCGTCAACCGGTCGCTCTTTGAGGGGCCGCGGCTATTGACGGATCTCATGTTTGGGCTTGTTCTTGAAAATCACCCGCGCATGCGGGTCGTGTTTGCCGAGTACGAACTTCTTTGGGTCCTGCCGTTCATGATGCGGCTGGAAGGCAATGTCACGCGCTTCGGGTTGGAACATCCCGACATTCCTCACATGACGGCGACACCGAGCGAAACCATCCGCAGGCAAGTCTACATTACGTTCCAGAGCGATCCGGCCGGGGTGGCCGCGGCCGAAAAGCTGGATCTTTTGGACAATCTCATGTGGTCAAGCGATTACCCTCATGGCGGCTCCACTTGGCCCAAATCGCGTGACGCGGTTCAGGCCCAGGTCGGGCATATGTCAGACGAGATGGCTTGGAGGCTCACAGTCGGGAATGCCGCTAAGTTCTATAATATTGCAGTGTGAGCTGAACGCAGACAATAGAGCTCGAACGATGCGCTAACGATGACTGGCGCCTGGGTCAGAACGGCAGATCCAATCGCTTCTGCCTACTCGACTCGTTCGCCTCGAATTCACCCCCACTAAGCCGCGCTCACCCGTCGACTCTTCGACAGGTCGAGTCCAACGATGAACGCCGGGTTTACCGTGCACATGGTGTAAATTTCCTCCCCCGTGCAGCCAAACGCCGTCATGTGGCCACGCAGCAGGCGGAGCGACTCGACTGAATTGGGAAACAGTGGTTCGCCGGCGTCCGACGACAGCGTGCAATGCTCGGGGCCGGTCGTGCGGATCGCCTTGTACATGTTGCCGGGATCGATGCCAAGCAGCGGCGACAATTCATCGTAGGTGAAGTTCACCCACAGGCCGGCAGCGCCCGCTTGCTGCATTTCCTCGATGGTCAAACTGACGAAGGGACTAAACGGATGATCGACGACTCCCTTTCTAAAGCCGATCTTCTGACTGAATTCCGCCATTGCACGGAACTCCGGTTTGGTCGGGTGGCCAAAAAAGATCGCCGCGTTGTGATCATGGGCCATACGAAAGATCTCTTCGATCTCCGGCAAGAGCCGCCCTTTGTCGTCAAGCAGATAATGGCCGTATTTGAGCGAATCTTGCCACGACAGCGGCTCGGTGTGCGCTTTCGGATCGGCCTGCGGATCCCATGCGCTAGGCTTGCCGCCGACGATGTTGAGCGTGTTGGCTGAAGTATTGTTGGGCATCCACAATCCAACCACGCCTGCTTTCAAATTCTTGGCCGACCAGGCCGGTTCGATTTTCGAGAGAAAACCTTGGGTCACCGAGCTGCCGGGCCAGAGATGCACCGGAGCAAATCCTTTTTCCGCGCACCAGGACTCCAAGGCGTTGCGTACGCCGGCGACGGTGCCGGCCGGGTCCTTCCGTCCGACGATCGTCTTGTAGAGAATTCCCATCATGCCGCTTTTCGAAGCGAGCTTGGCGACTCCGAGCGCGTCCTGCTGCCCCTCATGCGCGTGGCAATGAATGTCGATGGAGTCCTCGACGCCGATCACGTAATCGAGCGAGGGATCCACGGGCCCCTGCTTAAAACCGCGGCGCGCCGGATAGGATGTCACCGAGCGAACCGAGCTTGGTGTGGCATAGTTAGGTCTCGTGTCGGCCATGGTCAATCCTCCTGATTAATAATTTCATTTGGACAATAGCGCGTGATGACGAGCCCGGCAAACGATTTTTCTTTCGGCTAGGAACCGGGTCGCCAACGGAATTCTCCCAAGATCCCACAGATCATTTTCCCATCCAACCTTGAACCCTTGAACCTCCCCCCCAACCATCATTTGCCCCGACTAGACTCCGATGAAGCGCGGGTTACGCACCAGGAAAGCATTTCGATTTGCGCCATGGTTTCTACGGTGGATCCCGCCTGCGAGACCACGCTCTCCGCCTGATTCACCGGTTCGCCCAAAGCAAGCAGCACCGCCACCGCGAGCATTGCGGTGCGACCGATACCGCCCGCGCAATGAATCAGCACCGCTTCGCCGGACCGCAAGCGATTCGCGACATCGTTCGCGAGTCCCCAGAAAGCATCGCGATTATCGGGCACCCCGCCCTCACTAATTTCAAAAGGAAGCACCGCGCAGGGAACGCTCCCGGTTTCTAGGGCTTCTGCGTATTGAGAGGATTTTAGGCGAATTTCGTATTCTTCGGTTAAACAGACGATCGCGCCGACCGCATCGCTTCTCACTTGCTGCCAAACTCTCTCAATCGTTTCAAAGCGGCCCGGCATGCTGTGCAGCAGCATTCTCCCCGGTCCCCGCGCGGGCAGTTCAACGAGACGAAACAACTTTATCTCTCCAGGAAAATTCGTTTGCACGATGGCGACAGCGCCGAAACTGTTACAGCGGTTGTGATGGCGGCGCTGCCGAATCAATTTTTGTATTCGATGACGTCGAGGCCGCGCTCCTTGTCGGTCACCCACAACAGACCGCGGTGGTCCTTGAAGACATCGTTGGTCAGCGGCGCCGCCACCCCATCCCCCGGTTTCGGAATGAAGTAGCCCCGCTCCTGGGGGCTCACCGGATCGCTGATATCGATGATGCGCAGTCCGCCGGCGAACCAGGTGACGTAAAGCAGATTGTCCTGGTCCACCTTCTCGCGCAGCTGATGGGTGCCAAAACGAACCTTGCTGGCGGGGTAAGGCGTTGCGGACTCCGGCAGGTAGTACGAGTGGAGCAGCTTGGGTTGGCTCGGATCGCTGACGTCCCAGGTGCGCAGCGGCGCGTGCGGCTTACCGGCATCGGCGCCTCGCTGCGAGCGTTCCTCTTCAGTCGATACCGCGATGAACTTGCCGCCGATCGCGTGCGGCACCTTGAGGAAGGTGTGGGTCGGCTCGGGGCAGGCCGGGTCATACTCGTAGCGAGAAAGCGTGCGCGGCGCGTTGATGTTGCTCACGTCGATGATCGCGATGCCCGACATCCAGCAGCCGGCATACATCTCGGTGCCGCAGCGCAGCGCATGGTGCAGGCGGTGCTGGGCTCGCTTCGGGTGCGGCTGGTCTCCGCCCGCCACGTTCTGTCCCTCCATACACCAACGCGACACCTGCACCGGCTTCGATGGATTGCGGATATCATAAATCACCAGAATGTTGCCGACGAAACCCTCCATTTCGGTGGATATATAAGCGTAGTTCTCGTCGAGATCGAACCGATGCACACCCTTGCCGTGGGTTTTCACGAAGGTCACGAGCTTGGGATGGCTCCGATCCTTGACGTCATAGATGCGAAAGCCGCCGTCCGGGTATTCATCGCGTCGGCCGGGGCCGCCCTCATACTCGGAATTAACCACCATGAGGTCGCCGACGCAGCGCACCTTATGCGAGTGCGACGATGGGTGGTTGGGCGCCAGGGTGCTAAGAATCTTCGGCTTGCGCGGGTCGGAAATGTCGAGGATCGAGGTTCCCGCCGGCCGGTGCTGATGGCCGACATAGGCATAATTGCCATCGATGACAATCTGTCCTCCGCCGGCAATTTCCATGCGGCAGAGTTGGCGAATGTTCGACGACGCGCGCGGTGTGGTATCGATCGCGCCTTCAGCAGCGGACAAAGTTTCGCTCATGTTGGACCTCCCATCAAACCTGCCAGAAGCGATGGCCGCCAGCGCTTCCTCGCCGCAAGATCACTGGAATTGTTCACTTCGCCATGGCCGTAAAAAGCGCACCAGCAGCGATTTCTCAGCGCCTGCCGAACTCGGTTAAGACCCCAATAAATAGCTAATCGCGACGGCCTGTATGCTTTTCTTCCCGGCGGCC
>Ga0214472_10003734_pt1 | contig 16087 bp, 12 predicted proteins | sample RVTome_6_FD_207662 | JGI IMG/M metagenome (GOLD analysis project Ga0214472, IMG submission 207662) | Soil microbial communities from uranium-contaminated site in the Upper Colorado River Basin, Wyoming, United States - RVT140D175 | ecosystem: Environmental > Terrestrial > Soil > Contaminated >... | reverse complement strand
TGACTCGGCCGGTGCAGAATCTTTTTGAGGGCCGGTCGAGGCGGTGGCAGGACCGGCAGCCTCTTTTGTTTCGCTTTGGGACTGGCAACCGGTCAAGGCCCAGACCGTCATGACCATAAGAATCAGGCGGATAAACATAAGAGCCTTTCATTTAGGGTGAATTTGAAGGAAAATTACACCTTAGTATAGGGATTTGACAGTGGTGAATCAATTTTTCCCTTTTGTCGAATTGCTCATGCGGGCAAGCCGGCAAATCGATATCAGGTGGTAGATGAAATTTTTCGGTTCGATCCGTTTGGCCCTTTCTCTGCTGATACTTCTGGCACTGGCGGCAATCCCCGGGACTCTTTTCGATATCGGGGACGGCAGGTACCAGAATTTTTATCAGCATCCCCTGTTCCGTTCGCTTTTCGCCCTGCTCTTCGTGAACACCCTGGTCTGCATCCTGCGCTCGGTTCGAAGGCTGCTTGGGGAAAAGAGTTCTGCCGCGTTGCCGTACGCGGATGCCTCCGTTTCGCAAACCGGTACCGTTCAGGTTGCCGGTGTCGATGTTGCCGCTGCGGCAAAGCGCATCGAGGCGGGCGGGATCCGGGTATCTCCGGCCAAGGGCGGATTCGTTGTCCGGACGGGTCGTCTCGGCGCCTGGGGCCCCACCCTGATTCACCTCTCCGTTCTGATCCTGATGGCAGGGGCCCTGTTGGGCGAGGCAGGGTATGTGGCGACCCTCAACATGTATCCCCGCTCTACGACGACGCATGCCTACGATTGGGATCTCCAGGCGGAGCGAGAGCTGGGTTTTGAACTCCGGCTGGATCATTTCGAGCCTCTTTATTACCCCATCGAACTGAGAATTCAGCTCATCCAGGGGGTAACCGGTTCCGTCCTGGAGCAACAGCTGACAAAGGAAGGGGACTGGTTCGACCTCCCTCTGCCTCAGGGGCGCGCCAAGGTCGAAAGATTTTCTCCCCTGGAGGAACTCCTGGAGCTTTCGATATACCGTGATACCGAACGCCTTGGAACCTATCGCATCAGCCGGGAAAAGGGAGTGGAGCCGGGTCCCCTGCCGCCGGAGCTGATTCTTCAGCCCTCGGAATACAGAGACCCCCGGTTGAGACAGTTGAGGAGCGAAGTCAGCATTCTGGAGGGCGGGCAGATTCAAAGCCGACAGCGCATCGAAATCAACAGTCCCGCAGAATATGAGGGCGTAACCATCTACCAGACGGCCTTCGAGAGAGACGATCAGGGGCGGCTCTATGCCGGATTTCAGTTCAGCAAGGATCCCGGCAAGCCCCTGGTGTGGAGCGGCTGCGTACTCATGATCCTGGGGCTGATGGTCAATTTCCTGATTCCCTGCCGGATGTTCCTACTGAGGGAGCGGGGCTCCGGAATCGAGCTGGTGCCGGTAAGGGGCCATCGAGGCACCGTCCCTCCGAGGCTGGTTGCGAAAATCGTGAAACATATTCAAGGCGACGCCTCCGGGGATGAGAAATGAGTTTTGCAGCGTTCGGCCCCAGGGCCGCGGCGATCCTCCTGCTTTTGGGGTTGTATTTCTCCGGAGTAGCGGTGCTGCATGCGGGGAGCCTGGAGGGAGTACTGTCGGAAGGGGGCAGGCCGGTTCCGGCGGTGCGCGTTCAGGCTGCGGCCCTTGGGCTTGAGGCGGGCGGAAAAGTCTTCCTGTCGCCGCCCAGCGCAGAGGACGGTCGCTACCGCATGGAGTTGCCCGCCGGATATTACCGGCTCATCGCCTTTACCGGGGCAGCTCCCGCGGAGGGCGGTCTGTTCGGAATGGACGCCGATGGACCCGTTTTCGTGCCTGAGGATGCCGTCATAAGGGTTCAGATCGCGCTGGCGGAGGTTCCGGCTCAGCCCGCCCCCGTTTCGTCCCCCCAATCGGGCATAGCGGGAGTCGTACAGTATGAAGGCGGCGCCGTGGAGCGCAGCTACCTCTATCTTTACAGCACCGCTGATAAGGGCTTCAAGGGGCCAGGAGACAGGCTGATCCCATTGGAAAACGGGAGCTTTGATCTCAGTCTGCCCGAGGGAGACTATTACGTCATCGCCAGAAAGCGCAGGCGGGGCGGCGCCTACGGCCCGCTCGCGGCAGGCGACCTGTTCGGGTATTTTCATGGAAACCCGATTCGGGTGGTGGCGGGCGTTAAGAAAAAGATCGTCCTTCCGCTCATAGAGAAGCGCGATCCGCTTGAAGTGGTGAGTGTCGAGCCGCTCTGGACCATTTCGGGGCGGATTGTCGGTCGAGATGGGCGGCCACTCGAGGGGGGGTATGTCCTGGTGTATGATTCGAAGGAATTGAAGGGAGTGCCCGCTTTCTCCTCCCTGCCGACGGGCCCCGACGGGAGTTTCACGCTCAATGCCCAAGGGCCGGGTCAATATTATCTGAAAGCACGTTCGCAGTTTGCCGGACCTGCGACTCAGGAGGAATTCACTGGCGGTTTGCGGGTGGAGCTGAGTCAGGGGAGTCCGAACGCAAAGGTGGAAATTCATGTGGAAAGAACGACTGAGAAATAGGGTTTTCTTGTTTTTTTTACTGTTTCTCGCTGTCCCGAGCGCCGCCGCGCAAACCATCGCCGGAGGCAAAATTGTCGATGAAGTCCGATGGTCCGGTGAAGTCGTTCTGGATAGGCCTCTTCAAGTCGAGCCCGGTGCGACGCTGGTGCTCGAGCCGGGCACCCGCGTACGAATCCAGTCGCCCGGTCTCAGTTTTCATGTGAAGGGTCGTCTCGTCGCTCAAGGCACTCAGGAGATGCCTGTTCGCTTTGAGGCCCCGCCAGACTGGGAGGGAATTCTTTTTCTTGAATCGGGGGATCTCTCCTCCCTGGAGTACATGGAATTCAAGGGAGTCAAATCGGCGCTGCGTTTCATTGCGGCCTCTGCCCAAATCCGGCACCTGACGTTTCGGGACTGCCAGATAGCTGTTCAGCTCCTGAAACAGTCGGATTCACGGATTGAAGGCAACCGTTTTGTCGACAATGAGATCGCGCTTAAAAATGAAATGAAGTCCCACCCGCTGATCCGTGGGAATCGTTTTGTCGGAAATCGAAATGCCGGGATTGTCGCCGGAAACAACAGCCGAGGGCTCATCGAAGAAAACCTCTTTGAAAATAACCGGAACGGTATCGTCTTGACCGGTCCTTATGAGGATTCAATCCAGAAAAATAAGTTTATTAGCAATGGAGCGGCGATTTATTGCAGTAAAAGTCAAGCGACTCCCGAGATTGCGAATAACCTTTTTGAAAAAAATGATGTGGGTGTCTACAATAACTTTTTTGCATTTCCTTCTTTGGTAGACAACAGGTTTGTCAATAATGTGACTGCAGTTTCCAATGACAGGTTCGGTTCCGCGCGGATTCTTCATAACCTTTTTTCAGGTAACGAGAAGGCTTTGAGCAATAATCGCAAGTCACAGGCGGTTGTTGAAAAGAATGTTTTCACGAAGAATGCACTCGTCTTTTACAGCAATTATTCTTCCTATCCTGTGGTGAATGAAAACATATTTTCTGACAACAAGGTCGTTGGATATTTAGATATCCACATGAGTGCCGATTTTGAGGCTAGGGAAGGCTCCAAGAGCATCGTACGGGAGGAGTCGAAAGCTTTCAAAACCCAGAACCCCATGCTGGAGCAGGCCCCCGAGCAATTCGAGGATTTCCTGGATCTGAGCCAAAACTGGTGGGGGGAGGATACGGCGAGGCTGGAGTCGGCGGGGCCCGATGCCAACCTGGATCTCTTCTTCGACCGGCACGACATGCCGGAGGTGGAATACGAGGGGTACGAGGGAAAGCGCTACGCGCTGGACCGGGTGGTCTACGCCCCCTGGCTCGAGGCCCCGGTGCCCGACGCAGGGCCTCGGGCGCCGTCAGCCGCGCCTTAACGGGCGCGGCTCAGGTAGACGTAGTCGTTGGCTTTCTGTCCCAGGTGGCAACTCAGGCAGAGCCCTTCCTTGTCCGGATACTCCACCAGGCTGTTTCCTTCATATCGGGCGAAAAACCACTGCCCGTCCTCCTGCTTCAGCATGACGCTGAGCGCCTCGAACCGCTTTTGGGCGTCGAACTCCTCCTTGACGATAAGCGAACCCGAAGGCAGTTCCCTCTTTCCCTTGATCGCTCTTGCGGCCCGGCCGTTGACGCGGGTGCTCTGGAAATTGCCGTGGGGAAAGCTGCTGGGGGCGAGCTCAAGGCTGCCCGGCCAGAGTTCCCATCCCTGGTACTGCTTCTCGCGCAGGTGCTGATGCAGCGATCGACCCTCGGGTTCGGCCGCCGGTCCGTCCATCAGATCCAGTATCGGGGCGCATCCCCCGGCAAGAAGTGCCAAGAGGGCCGCTGCCAGTGCCTTTTTCGGTTTTATGTTCATTCCGCCGTCTCCCTGAAATCCGCTCACCAACTCTTCGCCTTGGGCGTGAGGCCAACCAGCTCATAGCTGCGGCTTCCCAGCCCGATTTTCTCCGCGTGCTCCAGCGTGACTTCCCAGTCGATTTTGGGGTGGACTCCCCGGAACTTGTCGCCGCCCGGCTCATGCCCGCTTGTGAGGGCCGTGCCGGGAAGACCCTGGGCCTGGTTCACCAGATCGGCGCAGGCCTGATCCAGGGCCACGGGGTCGATGGAGGCCAGGATGCCGATGTCGGGCACGATGGCGGCGTCCGAGTGGCCGTAGCAGTCGCACTGGGGACTGACCTGCTGGATGAAGTTGACGTAGAGCTGCTTGCCCGCCTTGCCGCGGGTGGCGCCCAGGGCGTACTCGGCCATCTTGCGCATGACCAGGGAGGAAGCGGCGTTCCACTGGATCTGGATGGCCCGCCCCTCACAGAGGCTGATGCAGCGGGCGCAGCCGGTGCAGCGATGGGGGAGGATGGCGGCCTTGCCCTCGTCGATGACGATGGCGTCGTGGGCGCAGCCCCTGAGGCAGAGGGCGCATCCGGTGCAGTGCTTCTCGGAGATGACGGGGCAGGAGGTGGAGTGCTGCTCCATCTTGCCCTGGCGGCTGGAGCAGCCCATGCCCAGGTTCTTGATGGCGCCTCCGAAGCCCGTCAGCTCGTGGCATTTGAAATGGGAGAGGGTGATGAGGCAGTCGGCCTCCAGCACCTCCAGGCCGATGTCCACGGATTGGAGCACTTCTCCGGGCACCTCCACCCTTCTGGCGCTGTGGCCGCGCAGGCCGTCGCACATGATGAGGGGGGCGCCCGCCACCGCATAGGCGAAGCCGTTTTCGATGCCGCAGGTCAGGGCCGAGACGGCCTCCTTGCGCTGGCCGGGGTAGAGGGTGTTGGATTCGGTGAGGAAGGGTTTGCCGTCCAGCTCCTTGATGCGATCGACCACCTGGCGCACGAAGGTGGGGCGGATGTAGGCGTGGCCGCCCTTTTCGCCGAAATGGATTTTGACGGCGCAGAGATCGCCGGGCGCGACCACCTCCGGGATGCCCGCGGCGTCCAGGAGGCGCAGCAGCTTGACGTAGAGATTTTCACGGCTGCCTGTTCGCAGATCGGCCATGTAGACGGTGCTGCTCATTGGGGTTTGCCTCCCTTGGGGGACGAAAAATCCTGCTGTTGCAGCAGGGGGCAGGTACAAACCCTGGAAAACTAGCACAGGCGCCGCACCGGGATCAATGAGCAGAGAATAATCCGCGTTTCGCTTGACGAATCTCTGTTGTGAAAAATCGGGGTGCGTTTCCAAGTGCCCGATAATAAAAGACTTGGCTTCTTTTGGGGCCGCCATTGCCTGATACAATGGAAGCTGTGCAGTCTTCGGCAAAGGGTAGAATTCAAATAAGAGGGAGGGACCGGCGTGGAAGAACCTCAGGTGCATCGCCTGCTGCAGCGGGCAAGGGTCAAGGCACTCATCCGCAAGACGCTCCTGATCTGTCTGGGAGGCGTGCTTCTTTATTATCTGGTGGCGCTGGTTTACGCCACCAAGACCATCTACAAGGTGCGGCGCAATTACGCCCTGGTGCTGGAGGATCTCTCCGGCCAGCGCCGGGTGGTCCGGGAAGTGGGGTGGCACATCCGGCCGCCGATTTTCTCCCGGCTGGAGCAGGAAGTCTCCCTGATGAACCAGCAGCTCAACCTGGGCGGCAGCAGCGAGATGCAGCGCATCATGTCCCGGGGCAACGTGGCGCTCTGGACCAGCGCCATGATGACCTTCCGCATTCTGGATCCGGAGCGCTGGGGCATCGAGAATCACCACCCCCAGCAGCTGCTGCAGAACGATTTCGACGGCATCGTGAAGGACGTGATGCAGTCGCGCAAGGTGGATGAGCTCATCTCCGAGCGCGAGCGCATCAAGGGCGAGATCTTCGAGGCGCTCAAGAAGCGCACCATCAACGAGGGCGGCCAGACGCTGCAGGACAAATACGGCATCGAGGTCGTCTCCTTCGTGCTCATGGATACCCGCTACGGCGACAAGCTGGCCGAGGCCAGCGAAGAGAAGAAGCGCCGGGAGCTCATCGCCGAGGCGGAGAACTACGCCGCCGATCAGGAGGCGAGCCGCACCCGCAAGCTCTACGACGCCTATCGCGAATCCATCGGGCGCTTCCGCAGCGAGCTGAAGATGGGGCAGGCCGATGACGGCATTCTGCTGGATTTTCTCAACCAGCAGAAATGGGCCGCCGCCTACGAGAAGAATCTCAAGGGACAGAACACCTTTGTGCTCAACACCGGGGCAGGGGCGCCTTCGGTGGTATTGCCTTCCATGAACAACACATCAAACGAAGAGGATGGAGCCGATGAGCGGCGCGCGCAAGACACGAAGTCCGGTATACGTCAAGCTGTCGGAGCGCAGAATCGCCCAGATTGAGGAGCTGGTTCGAGGCTGGAGTTTCGAGACCCGGCTCTTTGTCCTTCGCAGGCTTCGCCAGTACAGCCCCAGACGCCCGGGCCTGGCGGGGCTTTTGGTCAGGCTGGGGCGCATGAACCGCTCCCGGGACGGCTTCAAAAACCTGAAGGATCCCCAGTTGCTCAGCGATTGGCGCCGCAGGTTCGAGCTGGCCGGCTCCCAGAGCACCTCGGCCGCCTGGGAGAAGATCCTGGATCGGGAGCTCTTGCCCCACGACTACAGCTATCTGACCTATCTGCTGGAGCGGGAAACGGACGACATCTACGTTCCGGATGATCTGCTGCGCCTGTTTCAGAAGCTCTACCGCGCCTACATCCTGAAGGATTACACCGAGGATCCGGAGGTTCCCCGGGCGCCGCTGATCCTGGCCATCGGCGCCTCGGGCAGCGGCAAGACGGCCACCATCCGCCAGGCGGTGGAAAAGGCCGTCTTCGCCTCGGAAGTGCGCCCGGTGGTGGATCTCCAGGTCAAGCGCGAGGAGGCGCTGGCCAAACAGCCCTTCTGGCGAAGCCTCGCCGACGTGGATCCGGAGCTTGCCGTGCGCATCGAGCGCCGCCGCAAGCTCAGGTGGCTGCAGCTGCTGGCCCGGGTGCCCATGATGCGCTACCTCTACCGCGGACGCATCAGCCGCAGCCTCCAGTCCCTCCAGCAGGAAGGCGTCCTGGTGGATTACGCCATGGTGACCCCCAACGACTACCAGACGGCCTGGGCGGGGGAGCCCGGCAACTACCTGCGCAAGGCCATGGGGGACCCTGGAAAGACCTGCATCCGGCACCTGGAGGAGGCCCATTCGGCCTTCGGGCGCAGCGACCAGATGAGCAGCGTCAAGCAGCAGCAGGCCAGCCTGGTGGATGCCTCCAACGTGATCCTGGATGAAATCGTCTTCGGTCGCCGTGACTGTCTGCTCATCGCCACCTCCGATCAGCCCGAGCAGTTCGAGAGCTCCATCTACCGGCGGTTTGTGGAGCGGGGGCTGGTCATCGATCTGAATGAGCTCTGGGAGAAGCCGGAAAATCTGCGGGAGGTGCTCAAGCAGGAGCTCAAGCGTCATAATTTCCGCCTTCAGGGATCGGGTGCTTCGCCCGGGGTGAGCGATGCCACTCTGGATGCGGCCGTCGGCAGGCTCTATCCCATCTTCAAGGAGCGCAGCCTGCGCATCAATCCGGCCTATGTCCGGCGTCTGCTCGATTCGGTCATCGCCCTGAAGGGGGAGTTCCGGGCGGAATTTCTCGATGATCAGTTCCTGGTGCGCGACGCGCTCAAGTCCGTGGCCAAAAACGTCCATGGCGCCATCTACAAGAAGGTGGTGGGCCGCATGGACCGCAGCATCCCCTGGAAGGATTACATCGGCGGCATCAAGAACGAGTTTTCCGAGATGGCCAACAACTCCCTCTTCTACAGCGTGAGCGAGGAGAAAGGCGTGGTGCTCACCGGTCCCCCGGGCTCGGGCAAGACCTTCATGGTGCGGGCCTGGCTGGGGGACAACACCGAGGTGCAGGATCTGGTGGTCAATCTCAACGACCTGGCCGACCCCGTCCATCCCCTGGACGGCATGGTGGAGAACCTGGAGCGGGTCTACGACGTGGCCAAGATGCTCTCGCCGGCCATGGTGTTTTTCGACGAGGGCGATGCCCTGGCCCCCAGGCGCAGCCAGCAGGGCGGCAATCCCTACGACAAGGTCACCAACAAGTTCCTCTCCCTCATCGACGGGGAGTCCCCCCTCAATAGGGTTTTCACCGTCCTGACCACCAATCGCCTGGACATCCTGGACCCCGCCCTCATCCGCTCCAAGCGCCTCAAGGTGCTCAACGTCACCGGGCATCTGCGTGACGAGGATGCCCTGCGCATCCTGCGCAAGGAGCTGCGCGGCATCCCTCTGGAGGGGGATCTGGATCTGCCCGAGATGGTCAAGACCAGCCGCTCCCTGTGCGAGACGCCGGCGGACTTTGCCGCCTTCGGCGAGAAGATCCGATCCCTGAGGGCGACGGAGCGCGAGGTGCTGGAGGCCCTGTTCCAGGCGGCGGACCGGGCGCCAGCCCTCCAGGGGCGCTTTGTGCGTTCCAATTACAAGATATTGCTGGGGCTGCTCGAAGCGGTGGGGGGCGATCTGGAGCTGATGATGCAGGCAAGAAGCGGCGAGGAAGCCCTGCTGGCCCGTTTCGAGGAGGTGACGGGGGTGCTTCGGGGGCTCTACCGCGACGGAACCTATCCCGTGACCCGCTGGCATTTCCTCACGGCGCGGCTTCAGTTGCTGGAGAGCCCCATGCGAAAAGGGCGGCAGCAGCTCGACGAGTTCCTGGAGACCGAACTCTCCCGGGAGCCCCAGGTGGGCTTCGTGGTGGGAGTGGGCGCCAACGAGCAGAGCGGCGTGCTGCTGCCCATCGCCTCATCGCTCATCTACCGGGTGCATCCCGAGAAGATCCTGGTGACGGGGGCCGTCTCCACCAGCGCACCGGGCAGCGCCGAGCTGGATCTGGCCGTCCAGATGACGCGCCAGAGCGCCGCCGAGGCCCTGACCCTGGTGGAGAACTATCTTCAGTCCCTCTGTCCCGAACTGAATCTGCCCCGCATCCTGGGCGAGTTCCTCGAAGGCTACAGCCTCCACCATCAGCTGCTCTCCGCCTCCTACAACGTGGGCGGGCCCTCGGCCGGGTTCGCGCTGGCCATCAACAGTCTCTCGGTGCTGCTGAATCTTCCGGTGAACAATGATTTCGGCATCACTGGTGCTCCCTGGATCAAAGGAGCGAGATCGGGGGAGGTGGGCTCTTCGGTCATCATCGGAGGGCACCGGAAGAAGACGGAAAAAGTTCTGCAATATCTGAGGCGCATGTATCTGCCCGAGCGCAATTTCAGGGAGCTGGAGCCCGAGCTGCTTCAAGCCTACCGGCTGGAGGGCAAGGAGGTGCGTGGGGTGGGGAGCTTCTCGGCGCTGGTTCCCGAGGTGTTCATTTTCAGCGAAGAACATTCGGCGTTGCTGGTGCGGTATCTGGGGCATCGCCAGAGGGCGGGCCTCGGCCCGGAGGAGGCGGCGCCCGAGGCCTGGTCGCAGCTCGAAGCCATGGCCAAAGAGCTTCGCGCTCTGGCCGAGGCGGAAGTCAGACGCAGAATCCAGTGCATCCGCTGCTGCCTCGCCTCCGGCGGGCTTGCGGAGGCGAGTCTGGACGTGGTTTTCCGCAAGCGGGATTGAATTGCCTGGTATGCCGCCCTGCGGCAACCCCTCCCCCCTGCCCCCTCCCGCAAGGGGAGGGGGGATCGTGCAGATGTTTGCGTTGCTTGAGCTCAGCCCACAGAGGCAGCATGACAGGGCTGCGGCCAACATCTTCCCTCCCCCTTGAGGGGGAGGGGCAGGGTGGGGGTGACGGTCGCATCGACGAAATCGGTTGCTGATGTGTTTGGGGGCGGCTGAAGATTGACGCGAATCCGCTTGAATTCGGGGTTCAAGCCTTCTCAGGCGGCGTGGTTTTCAAGGAAGCTGCAGAAGTTGCCCAGGGGTTTTTCAAACTGGACGCTCAGGCTCAGTACCCCCGAGGACTTGTGCCGGGTGCAGCGAACCACGGTGGCCGGGGTGAGCCTGTCCTGGGGCCAGAAGGGTTTGCGAAAGCGCAGCAGCAGGTTCTGTCCGGGGGCGAATTCACCGTCGCAGCCGAAAGCCGCCCCCGTATCGCTGATGTCGTAGGTGACGGCGGGGCTGTAATCCCGGCCGCTTCTGGGGCTGTAATCCAGGACGCTTGAAACCCGGTGCCGTTTGGCCATGCGCCGGTTGAGGCGGGGAGGGATGATCTGTACGCAATTCTTCAGGACCCGGGCTTTCTCCAGGCCCTCCCGGGCCGCCCGCAGCAGATCGGAGCTGCCGATGCCGTGGGTGGGCAGGGAGGCGACTCCGATGCTCAGAGTCAGCTCCCCGTTCTGGATTTCCCTCGGACCGCGCAGGGCCGAGAGTTCCATGCCGCGGCGCATGACTTCAGCCCTGGTCCGCCCCCTCTCTTCGTCCAGGCCGGGCAGAAACACGGTAAACCCTCCCTGGTGTCGACAGAGAATGTCCTGCTCGCCGCTCATGGAGCGCAGCAGTTCGGCGATTTTACGAAGCGCCCTGTCCGACTCCCGGCTGCCGTGGCGCTGAGCGTAGCCGGACAGGCCGTCCACGCCGATGGAGAGCAGGGATGCGGCCGGGTTTTTCTGGTTGAGGAGATAGGGCAGGAAACGGTCGATATAGTTTCGCAGGAAGGACTGGCTGTGGAGCCCGGTCAGCCCATCGCGGGAGGAGCCGAAACGCTCCCCCGTGACATGATAGAGATAGTCCAGCAGCGCGGCGCGCAGCTGCTGTCGTCCCGATTTGCGGAGGCTGGGGTTGCGCCAGGAGGCCAGGGCCTCGCGCCAATAGCGTTCTGCGGAGAGATCCTGAACATCGTGGCCGATGAGATACCGGAACGCCTCGCGGTAAATCCAGGTTTCCCCCGAAGAAGCCAGCGCTTCGATACCGGAAATGATCGACTCTTCACTGTCCCCCCAGGCTTTGAAAAAGCCCGGAACATCACTCAACATGAAACCCCCTCCGACCCTTGTGTGAAATCGGGAAGAATCTACCCATTGGAATGCAATCCTGCAAGTGCTTTAATCTCGAATCGGGTTCCGCTTTGGGGACTGAATCAAAAAAAGTCGCAATGATTTTAGGCCTCTGCTTCTCGCTCTGAACCTGCCCTTCGTCCTTGCCGCGCCGGTAAATAAGGAGCTTGCGAGGCAAAAAATAAAAAAGGACAACGGCATTTTCAGCCGTTGTCCTTCAGTGGGTTGCAAAAAAATCCCTCAATTTTTTATCGTCTCATCGAACGCAACCGCCGGCCGGATGAGTCTGCTCGCGCCTCATTCGACGATCCAGAGTGTCCTGCCCTTGGCTTTTTCCAGGAGCGAACTGGTGATCTGTTTTTTGAATATCGCGCCCAAACCCGACTTGGGCTCATGTCCCAGGCAGATGGCCTCATAGTCGCCGCGTTGCGCTTTCATCAGGATTTCGGTTTCGATATCGTTCATCTCGGCACAGGTTTCTGTATCGATCTGCTCGGGTTTGAGACCGAATTTCCGGGCCAGGGATTTCAGGTGGGCGAACATGGCCCGATCGTCGCGCTTTTCCTCCCGCTCGTATTCATCCACCTGCTCGCGGTGCGCTTCCAGTTTTTCCTCCCAGGTGCCTTCACCGGGCAGCTTGTCGTATTCCAGCACGCCGGCCGGGATGGTAGGGCCGACATGAAAGAGTGTGAGGCGGGAATCCTTGAGATCTCTCGCCATTTTTGCGGCATACTCCAGGGCGTGTTCGGATGCCTCGGACCCATCGACAGCAACCAGTATTCTGTGTGTCATGGCATTACGCCTCCTTCCCCAAAGCTTTGCAAACAGTATATCATGCACTCTTTCTTATATCCGTTGGTGCGAGTTAATGGGTGACTAAAGGGAGTTCAGAGATGGTCGATAAAGTGCTGATTACGGAGCTGAACCGTTTGTCGGAGCAGATGCGCGATGTTCTTGAGGCGAAGGAGCATGGGGATGCAGGCCTTATTGAACACAACGGCTGGGAACCTGCCTCGGACATCTGTTTTTCGGGCGATGCCCTTGTGATCGAACTGGAGCTTCCGGGCTTCGGCATCGAGGATATCCGTCTGAGCCTGGAGCGAGGGGTTCTCAGGGTCGAGGGGGAGCGGCGCCGGAAGGCCGGCTGTCGCATGCTTCGTTCAGAGCGGGCAGTGGGGCCCTTCTGCCGGGCCTTCTCCCTTCCCCCCGAGGTGGCGACGAAGGAGCTGGAGGTGGATTTCGAACGGGGCCTGCTGCGTATTTCCATCCCTGCAAAGGACGTCGTATCCGCCGCTCCGGTTCAGCTCGGCTCGAAAACCTGATTTGATACCGCCTCAGCAGTTCCAAAGTCCTGAACCGCATTCAACGAGGACATTACAATGAACCGCCTCAACTTCGGCAGCGCGGCAACCCGCTCGCAGACCGCCAAACTCGGGACCTTCCTGGGTGTGTACACCCCCACCATCCTGACCATCCTCGGGGTCATCATGTACCTGCGCTTCGGCTGGGTGCTGGGGCAGGTGGGCCTCGGCGCGACCCTGCTCATCGTGGTGATGGCGAGTCTGATCGCCTTTATTACCGCCCTGAGTCTCTCTGCGGTGGCCACCAACACCCGGGTGGGGGTAGGGGGGGCCTACTACATCATCTCCCGAAGTCTGGGGCTGGAGATCGGCGGCGCCATCGGCATCCCTCTTTTTTTCTCCCAGGCATTGTTGGTCACACTGCACAGTTACGGTCTTGCCGAATCCCTGCGGTTCGTCTGGCCCGAAGTGCCGGTTCCGGCGGCGGCCTTCCTCATCATCCTGGCGGTGGGGGCACTGGCCTTCCGGGGGGCTGACGTGGCCCTCAAGGCCCAGGTTCCGGTGATGGTGCTCATCGCGATGTCCATCCTGGCCCTGGCGGCGGGGGCCTTTTTCTTCTCTCCGGAGATGGGCGGGCCCGCACCGGCGGCGCCTGAGGCGGCTTCGGCCGGATTCTGGGCCGTGTTTGCGGTCTTTTTCCCGGCGGTGACCGGCATCATGGCCGGGCTGGGGCTCTCGGGGGATCTGGCCGAGCCAAAGAAAGCCATTCCCCTGGGCACCCTGCTGGCGTTGTTGACAGTCTTTGTCCTCTACATGCTGATTCCTCTGCTGCTTTCCATGGGCGCCGGGAAGGAACAGCTCCTCGAAGATCCCCTGGTCTGGACGAAGATCGCCGTGCTGGGCCCCTGGCTGATCCTGCCCGGGCTCTGGGGGGCTGTTTTTTCCTCCGCCGTGGGTGCGATTCTGGTGGCGCCCCGCACCCTTCAGGCCATGGCCATGGATCGTCTGGCGCCGAGATTCCTGGGCAGACTCTCCCCGAAACGTCAGGAACCCTTCCTCGGTATGGGAGGGTCCCTGATCATCGCCCTGGGCGCGGTCTTTCTCGGTGATCTCAATACCGTCGCCCTGGTCGTCTCCATGTTCTTCCTGAGCGTCTACGGCACCGTCAATCTGGTGGCGGCCCTGGAGGAGCTCACCAAGCCCCCGTCCTGGAGACCCAAGCTGCGGGTGCCCTGGTTCCTGAGCCTCGCGGGCGCCTGCGGCTGTTTCGCCGTCATGCTGCTCATCAATCCCGCCGCCTGCGCCGCCGCCGTATTCATCGAGCTGCTGCTTTGGGCGGTGCTTCGCCGCAAGGAGCGCAAGGCCGACTGGGGCGATGTGCGCCGCGACGTCTACGAGGCCCTCATCCGCTGGGCCCTCATCCGCCTCTCTTATCGCCCCATGAGTTCCAAAAACTGGCGGCCCCACATCCTGGTCTTTGCCGGCAGCATCGAGAAGCGCCTGGATCTGGTGCGCTTCGGCATCTGGCTGAGCGGCAACCGGGGGGTGGTGACGGTAAGCGAACTGGTGGTGGGCGACCCCCTGGAGCTCGATTTCGACCGCCAGGGCCGCCAGCACCATATCGATCTGGTATTGCGCCGCGAGGGGCTCGTGGCCTTCGGCGAGGCCAACGTGGTGCCCAGCGTGGAGCGCGGCATCATCGATGTGGCCCAGGCCAACGGCATCGCGGGCATCGAGAGCAACACGGTGCTGCTGGGCTGGCCCGACGAGCTGGAGCGCCTGACGGCCTTTTTGCGGGTAATCCGGCCCTTGAAGCAGCTGGGCCAGTCCCTCATCATCGGGAGGGTGGAGGTGCCCGCCATGGCCAGGGAGGGCCGCAGGCGGACGCTGCATGTCTGGTGGGGCGGATTGCAGCGCAACGGCGATCTCATGCTGCTGCTGGCCTACCTGATGACCCGCAATCCCGAGTGGCGGCAGGCGGATATCCGCATCCTGAGCATCGCGTCCAACGAAATGGCCAAGCAGCATGTCGAAGGCGTTCTGGAGCGGTTGATTCCCGAGATTCGCATCGACGCCGAGATCGAGGTGATGATCAAGCCCGAGGGGGTCAGCGTGCGCGAAACCATTCTGCGCGAGAGCGCCGAGGCGGATCTGGTGCTGCTGGGGCTGGCCACTCCGGCCGCAGGGGAGGAGGAAGCTTACGCCCGCAGGCTGGAGGAGCTGGTCGGCGGCCTGCCGTCCTTCCTGCTGGTGAACAACGGCAGCCTCTTTATCGGGGAGTTGGTCTGATGTCCCATGGGAAAGTCGAAAAAATGCTGGTGGGCTGGCGCGAGTGGGTCTGCCTGCCGGAGCTGGGCATCGAAGCCATCAAGGCCAAGATCGATACCGGGGCGCGCACCTCGGCGCTTCATGCCTTTCGCCTGCGGAGCTTTGAAGAGGATGGCCGGCAGATGGTGGCCTTCTCCCTGCACCCTCTGCAGAAACGCGACCTACCGGAGGTGGACTGCATCGCGGAGATCATCGATCGCCGCAGGGTGCGGGACTCGGGCGGCCATGCCGAATGGCGCTACATCATCCGCAGCAAGGTCTCTCTGGCGGGCCAGATCTGGGCGGTGGAGTTCAGCCTGACCAATCGGGAAAACATGGGGTTTCGGATGCTGCTGGGCCGGGAGGCCATGCGGGGAAGGCTCCAGGTGGATCCGGGGCGCTCCTTCATGACGGGCAAGGCGCTCTCCAAAATCTACCGGTAGCGCAGGGACGAAAAAGGACTAGAATTTTCATGAGAGGTGAAGGACGGGGACGTTCTTCCACCGAATCGATGCACAAAGAGAGGGCGGATGCAGGCACCCATCGTCATCGCGGGGCAGAGTATCGAGCCGGGCGGCCGCAGGATCATCGAGCTTCCGGTGGCCCGCCTCTACACCCACACCGAGATCCAGATCCCGCTGCAGGTCTTTCACGGGCGCAGGCCCGGCCCGCGGCTTTTCGTGAGCGCGGCCATCCACGGCGACGAGATCTGCGGAGTGGAGATCATCCGCCGCATCGCCCAGCAGCACCAGCTGCGCCATCTCAAGGGCACCCTCATCCTGGTGCCCGTGGTCAACATCCACGGTTTTCTCACCCATTCGAGATACCTGCCCGACCGCCGGGATCTCAACCGCAGTTTTCCCGGCTCCGACAAGGGCTCGCTGGCCGGCCGGGTGGCCCGGCTCTTCATGGACGAGGTGGTGGCCCATTGCACCCACGGCATCGATCTGCACACCGGCGCGGGGCACCGGGTGAATCTGCCTCAGGTGCGGGGCTGCCTCAACGACCCTGAAACCAAGCGTCTGGCCCAGGCCTTCGGCGCCCCCATCGTGCTCGATGCGGTGGTGCGCGACG
>Ga0214472_10003733_pt1 | contig 16089 bp, 13 predicted proteins | sample RVTome_6_FD_207662 | JGI IMG/M metagenome (GOLD analysis project Ga0214472, IMG submission 207662) | Soil microbial communities from uranium-contaminated site in the Upper Colorado River Basin, Wyoming, United States - RVT140D175 | ecosystem: Environmental > Terrestrial > Soil > Contaminated >... | reverse complement strand
TCGTGCGGGGCGAACTGTTGAGTTATGAAGCGGAAAATGCCGTCTTCCAGCCACTGGTCCACCGCCCTTGAACCATACTCCCGCACTCCAGAATACTATCCGAAAGTACCAGGCTTTGCTGGCCACCATCGATGACTGGTTCAATCGCTGCAAAACCCTCAGCGGCAACCGGATCCATTGTGTCGCGGGCTGTTCCGCCTGCTGCCGGGGTCTGTTCGACATCACCCTGCTCGATGCTTTTTTGTTGCAAACCGGTTTCTCACAACTGCCTGAGAATCGTCGGCAGGCCATTCGCCTCAAGGCCGAAGGGCGGCTCAGGCAACTGCGGACCGAATGGCCCGATCTGCATCACCCCTTCCTGTTGAATCACCTGCCCGATGAGCTCTGGACGGAGATGCCTGAGGATGACGAAACGCCTTGCCCTCTACTGGATGAACGGGGCGTCTGCCTGATTTACGATTATCGGCCCATGATCTGCCGTACTCACGGACTGCCAAATATCGACAGCAGCGGCGAAAGTTTCTCCGATCTCTGCTGCACCCTTAATTTTCCCAACGACGATCCCTTGCTGGCAGAAGAATTGCGTTGGCCATTTCGTCGTGCCTTCGAACAGGAACTGGTGCTGTTCGAGGAATTTACCCGGCAACTGCTCGGCGCCTCCGTACGAGAAGCCGATACCTTCATTCCCCTCGCCCTGCTGATCGATTTCTCCGCCCTTTCGGCCAACCCTCCTTCGAACCGGTTTCCTTGAGTCACATGACCTCCCCTTCCTGCTAAAATTGATACTCTGGCAAAAACTCATAAGATGGCTAAGCAAAAATTTCGTCCTACAAGGCTTGGTGGTTTTTCAGGGGTGAAGGCATACATCAGGTATGTCGAGGTCCTGAAAAAACGCCGTAACGCAGTGGGGCGGACTTTTTGCGACGCCATCAAGATTAGTTGAGCGGATAATTCAGAAGAGGAGGGGAGCGGTGTGAGCAAGACTGCCCGTTTGTTCCGTTACCTGGAACCCATCTTTTTCGCCGGCCTGCTCGACGATCCGGTGCTGCTGGTCAAGATCCGGCCACTGGGCCGCAGCCTGTTGTTCGATTGCGGAAAGCTTCATCACCTGGCCAAGCGGGTGCTGAAGCAGATCGAGGCGATTTTCATCAGCCATGCCCACATGGATCACTTCATGGGCATCGATACCTTTTTGCGCCATGTGCTGGTGTCCCCCCGCACCTTCGACCTGTTCGGCCCGCCCGGCCTGGCGGACAAGCTGCAACACAAGCTGGCCGGTTACGACTGGAATCTGGCCGAAGCCTTCTGGTGCAGCCTGCGGGTGCATGAAATACATGCCGAGCGGACCGTGACCTGGTTGTTTGCGGGGCCGGCAGGATTCGCCCGCCGTCTGGAAAGCGACAATCCACGGTCTGACGCCACCATCTACCGCAACGACTATCTGCGGGTCGAAGCCCGCTTGGCGGATCACAAGATCCCGGTGCTGATGTTTCGCTGCTGGGAGCGTCCATCTTTCGCCGTCAGCGAATCGGCCCTTGACGCGCAGGGGCTGGTTCGGGGACCCTGGCTGGCAGAGCTCAAAAAACGTTTTTACCGGAGGTTTGCCGAAGACCGGCCCCTTACCGTACCGGTCCGCCGGGGGGAAGAGGTGGTGGAAGTGCAGGTGGATGAACCCGCCGAACTTTACCGGCGGATCCTCATGCGCCATCCGCCGGCCAGCATCGCGTACCTTACCGATGTCGGCTTCACCCCGGCCAACATCGAGTGCATCACCGGTCTGCTGAAGGGGGCCACCCTGCTGGTGAGCGAATGCGCATTTCTTCGGCAGGATCAGGGCAAGGCCCGAAATTCCTGCCATCTCTGCACCAGCGACCTCAATCTGCTCCTCGACCTCCTGCGCCCCGGATATATCCTGCCGATGCACCTTTCCAAAACCTACAACGGCCGAAGCGAACAGCTCTATCAAGAACTGGACCTGCCGCAAGGCGTAACCCTGCTGAAACTGCCGGAGCACCTGTTGCCCAGGCCCCTGTTCCCCTGCGACGTCCCGCCACCGGATAGATTCAAGTAGGGGCACGGCATGCCGTGCCCCTACGGAACGATTCGGGTGCCCGGTATCGGTTTCAATTCCGACGATTTGAACATCATTATAATCCTTGACCATCAAGCCCTCTGGCGCTAATTTAACCTTTACTTATGTGATTGAGTTTCCACTGGTATTTTGATGTTCGGAGGATGGGGTGATTGTTCGGGGGATGATTGACAGGTGGAAAACCGTTCTGCGCCGGTAAGGCGCGGGCGGTTTTTTGTTTTTTGTGTTATCTGGCCAGCGTGGCCGAGACGCGCGAGGCGCTGAAGTGGGAATTGATGGATGCGTTGGGAGGGGGGAAATGAGCGACGTCATTATCTACCAAGCTGATGATGGAGGTACCGAACTTCAAGTTCATCTCGATCAGGAGACGGTCTGGCTGACCCAGGAGCAGATGGCCGCATTGTTTGGCCGAGAGCGCTCTGTAATCACCAAGCATTTGCGTAATGTTTTCAACGAGGGAGAACTGGAGGAGAGTTCAGTTCGTGCAAAATATGCACATACTGCCTCAGATGGAAAAAGCTACCAGACTCAATTCTATAACCTCGACGTCATCATCTCCGTCGGCTACCGGGTCAAGTCGCAGCGCGGCACCCAGTTTCGCCAGTGGGCAACACGTATCCTGCGCGAGCATCTCGTCAAGGGCTTTACCCTCAACGAGCAGCGCCTGCGGGAAGAGCGCGCCAAGCTGAAGGAGATGCAGCGGGCCGTTGACCTGCTCTCGCGCACCCTGGAACAACAGCAACTGGTCAACCATATCGGTCAGGAGGTGCTGCAGGTCATCACCGATTACGCCTATGCCCTGGCCACCCTCGATCGTTACGATCATGGAACGCTGGCGGTGGAAGCGACCAGCGGCCCCGCCGGGTATGTGCTGGAATACGCAGAGGCCATAGCCATCGTCCAGTCGATGAAAGGGGAATTTGACGGTCTGTTCGGTCAGGAAAAGGATCAGGGCTTCAAGAGCGCCCTCGGCGCCATCTACCAGACCTTCGACGGCAAGGACGTTTATCCCAGCGTCGAGGAAAAAGCCGCCAACCTGCTCTACTTCATCGTCAAGAACCACGCCTTTACCGATGGCAACAAGCGCATCGCTGCCGCTGTTTTTATCTTCTTTCTGGCGCGTAACGGCATTCTCTACCGTGCGGACGGCTCAAAGCGACTGGCCGACAACGCCCTGGTCGCACTGACCCTGCTGATAGCCGAGAGCCGACCCGAGGAGAAGGACACTATCGTCAAGGTGGTCGTCAACCTGATCAACCGGAGCAATGACTGATGACCGTCGAGACTTTTTTACAGATCCAGGACCCGGGACAAATTTTGGCGAAGGCGAGCGCTTGAGAAATTTACCGATATGAGCACCGAGAGCAGAAGGAATTCCTATGAGTGACTCGCAACTTCTTATCTACCAGGCTCCCGACGGCAAAATCAAAATCGATGTCCGGCTGGAGGATGAAACGGTCTGGCTGACCCAGGACCACATGGCGAAGCTGTTCGGCAAGGCCAAATCGACGATCAACGAACATATCAAAAATATTTTTGCCGAGGGAGAGCTGGAGGAAAGGGCAGTTGTAAAGAAATTCGGAATTTCCGAATTTCAGCAAAAAGCGCCGAATTTTTACAACCTTGACGTGATTATCTCCGTCGGTTACCGGGTCAAATCCCACCAGGGCACCCAATTCCGCATCTGGGCGACGCAACGGCTCCGGGAATATATCGTCAAAGGCTTCACTATGAATGACGAGCGTTTCAAGAGCGGCAACTCCATGAAATATTTCACGGAGCTGCAGGAGCGTATCCGGGAAATCCGTCTGTCTGAGCGGTTTTTCTACCAGAAGATCAAGGAAATCTACGCCACCAGCATCGACTACGATTCAAAGGACGAAAGAACTATCGAATTTTTCAAAGTGGTGCAGAACAAGCTGCTCTGGGCCATCAGTCAGCGCGAAGGATGAAGATGGGGGAGGGGCATTGGGCGCTGAAATCAGGTCATTCATTTTTTATTCCGAAAACACCACTTTTCGGTTGAGGTGCTGAAGGAGGGATCATGACTGGTAAAGATTATAAAATTATTACCCAGGGAGAAGTCCATCCAGGATTCAATCGCAGCGATGTTGAATCCAATCTTCGTAAGCTTTGCAACTATAAAGAGGAGAAAATTCAACAAATCTTTTCGGGGAAACTATTTGTTTTTAAGTCTAAGCTGGATCTTGCCACGGCAAAAAAATATAAAAACGCCCTGGACAAGACTGGTATCGTCTGTCGCATTTCCCAACCTGAATCAATTTCCAGTAATGCTGATTCAGCTCAACCCAAACTAAAGCCTAAGGTTGTCACTTGCCCCAAATGTGGGACTGCGCAGGAAGAAGGGCTCTGCTGTGTCGCATGCCAAGTGGTCATGGGGAAATACAATCAGAGGTCCTCGGTTCAGAGGCACTCCGATTATGTCGCTCCAGAACAATTTTGTGGAAAGGAAAAGGAATCCGGGGGCTTTCCGCTTTTCAAGGTCGTCGTGGGAATTCTGGTTGTTTTAAGCTTAGGTGTCGGCATCTTTGTTTTAAAGCCATTCGCTTCAGCTAAAGGAGAGCTGAGTAGTGAGGGTGGGCGTTACGAGAACCACCACTACGGGTTCGCCCTCTCTTTCCCCGACACTTGGAACACGTACACTGTGGAGGAAGCGATCAAGTGCCCGACCATCCGCCGTGAGTATGCTGATGCCTACCTCCTGTTGATCAGCCCGACGAACCCTGATCATTGTATGTTGGTGGTCAATATTTCCGGGATCACACTCGATTCCTTCACGCAGATGGGTTGGGAAGGTATGGTTGAGTCGACCAACAAGCGACACCCGATTTCCTACCAGCGTGTCGATGATATCAACGGTCTTACTGTCTACCGAGTAGGTTACGATATCGCAAATTCCTACAGGGAAGATGCCTACTTCGAAGCAAATGGCACCCTGATCCAAATATATTTCTATGTAAAGAAGTCTTTTGACACCGAGGACCTGGCTGCTGAAATGCGTAGCCTTCTTGATGATAGCCTGAGTGCGATTTGATGAGAGTTGTTCAGTAGACATGGATGCCGTGGAAATTCTCGGAGCCTTTGTGGTTGGAAAAATCCAACCCATTGGGTTGGGCGGGGTCTGCCAAGGTAAGTCACCGAAATTTTCGAATAAATATTTAATAATATTGCTCATTTTGGGCTTAAAATACCCATTTCGAGGATGAAATTGGCCTGCTAAGATTGTCTGCAACCTGGAAAAAGGCCACAGTTCGGCAGCCATTTCCAGCCATCCCTTTTTTTTAATGAGTCCTTCAAATACCACCGGGATGGTGCGTCTTCTGGCAAAAAAACACACTGGCATGAGGGAAGGGGAAATGTCGGACAGTGATTCGTTGATTCCGAAACATGGCGGATACCGCAACCTCAAGAGTTTTCAGATTGGGCAGCTTGTTTATGATGTCACGGTAAGGTTCTGCGACCGTTACATTGAAAAGCGCAGCCGAACCCACGATCAGATGGTCCAGGCAGCGCGTAGCGGGGTGCAGAACATCGCGGAAGGAAGTCAGGCCTCCGGCACTTCGAAAAAGTTCGAGATCAAATTGACCAATGTGGCACGGGCCAGTCTTGAAGAGCTGCGGCTCGACTACGAGGATTTTCTGCGACAGCGCGGGCTGCCGAAGCTGGAGCCTGACCACCCTGTGCTGCGGCGCTTCAAGGCGAAACGGTGCGCCAGCCTGGATGAGGTGCGGGGCTGGGTGGTGGAGGAACGTGGAAGGCACACAGACGAACAGGGACGGACACGGACCAACACGGACTTGCCCCAAGCCGGGTCCGTGCCTGTCGGTGACAGTCCGTGCCGGGCCGTGTGCCTTTCTCTTCAGCCTCCTTCTTCCCCCTGCCTGCCGGAGTCCGCTCTGGTCACCAACGCCGCTCTCTCGCTTCTCAACCTCTGCTGTTACCTTCTCGACCGTCAGGTTGCCGCCCAAGCGGCGGCATTTGAAAAAGACGGCGGTTTTACTGAACGTTTGTACCGCATCCGTTGTCAGACCAGGAAAAAACCGTGACCGGTTGTCGTTTCAACAGGGACGTTGAGATTGAGGAATAGGGTATCCGGGTCTGACCAAACTAACCTATTGAAAATACAACCTTTTTACTGGAAATATGCCCTCAAGAACCGCCTATAGCCCGGTTTTCGGGGGCAAAATGGGCGGTTTTCAAAAGCCAGTCCTTTTCCCGAGAGCCCTCTATCACTCATAGGTTGCAAAGAAAGCCTCCGGTGAGGATGAAGACCCGCTTCCTCCTCCCCGTTTGACCGATAGGAGGGGGAAGCGGGCCTTATGTTGCAGGTTGCTAAATGAGCAGGTCTTCGTAAAAGGCTCCGAATTGATTCCCGGTATCCCGAATATGGATCTCCACCATCCAGATGTAGGGCGAGGGATGGAAGGTAATCTGGGATAAGGGGCCATTGTAGTTTTCTTCGCTGGGATGGTCTCCCAGACGATGTCCGCCCAAATCAAGATTTAAAACCCAGCCTAGATCTTGCGCCATTTGTTGGGCGAAGTCGTACAGTTCGACGCCGGTTGACTTCTCTTCTTTCCATTTTCGCGCAACGGATTCATAGATTTTTTTGGCGTCAAGGGCACAGCGTTTATAGTTCGGATTGGTTCCGGTTACATACGTATCGCCCGCGTCACCTTCATAGCCGTCCCATACAGGGCCTACGTCGATAAAGAAAATATCATCTTCACCCAGACAAATCCCTTTGTCGGAATCGGCCCCGAAGGTTTTAGTCGTATTGCTGCCAAACCGAATATAGGGTTTGTGAAAAGCTTTTGTCGCCCCCATTTCCTTAAGAGTGTTGATTACCAGTGTATTGGCATCCTCTTCCATCATGCCAGGCTGAACCTGTTCGGCAATCCGGCACACCGCCTGCTGTGCCTTCGTTCTGATTTCCAGCATTTTCTCAACCGAAAATCCTGCTTTGGTTTTCTCCAGTGTTGCCTGGTCTTGGATCGTCATACCATAAACTCCTCTTTAAGATGTTTTGGTTCTGTAGCTGACCCAATGGCCCCTGCGTCCTTGTTGTTTTGCAGCCAATCTTGATGCTTTTGCACGCTTCAGCGGTGGGATACTTTTTCTCGTATCATGCGGTCCGGATGTGCTCTGTTTTGTGAGTTTTCACCCTAATTTATTTTGCTACAGCTGAAATTGATCCATATCAATTTTGATGCTTGCATCCGGTGTCAGACCAGCAGAATACCATGACCGGTTGTCGTTTCAACATGGACGTTGAGATGGAGGAAAAGAGCGGTTTGAAAGTGGTAAATTTGACAAAGGGCAGAGTCGCTGCGAATTACCCGCAGGCCGTAGGAAATGGAGCCGACCGATATGGAAACTATCTGGCTTGAACTCGTCATCGTCCTGCTGCTCATTTTAGCCAACGGATTTTTTGCCGGCGCGGAACTTGCCATCGTTTCCGTCCGCCGGAGCCGCATGGCCCAGTTGGCGGACGAAGGAAACAAACGGGCCAAGGTGGTGGAGCAATTGCTTTCCGATCCTCACGGTTTTCTGGCGACGGTCCAGATCGGCGTCACTCTGGTCGGAACCCTGGCTTCCGCCGTCGGCGGCGCCGCCGCGGTGGAGGTGATCAAGCCGTACCTGCAGCAAATTCCTCTTCGCCTGGTCAGCAATGCCGCCGAACCTCTAGCCCTGTTTCTGGTGGTCGGTTTTATCGCCTACTTTTCCCTGATCCTTGGCGAGCTGGTGCCCAAGGCCCTGGCGTTGGAACATCCGGAACGGATTGCCCTCGGAGTGGCCCGTCCGATTCGTTTCCTGTCCCGGATCGGGGCCGTGGTGGTTTCCACTCTGACCCTGTCGAGCCGGACGGTTTTGCGCCTGCTGGGGATCAAGGGCTCGGGGAGGCGGGCATTTATCACCAAAGAAGAGATCCAGCATCTGGTGGCTGAGGGGCGGGAAACGGGGGCGGTCACTCTCGGCGAGCAGGAGTTCATCCATAACGTATTCGAGTTTTCTAGAACCCAGGTGCGGGAAGTCATGGTTCCGCGCCCCCGGATTGCGGCCCTGGATCTGGACCAGGACCATGAGCAGATTCTGAAAACCGTTCTGAACAGCCAGTATTCGCGCTTTCCGGTTTATCGGGGAGAGATCGAAAACGTGGTTGGTTTCATCCATGGCAAGGACCTGCTCAGGCAGGCGGTGAAGACCTCTGACTTCGACCTGGAAAGCTTTTTGCGACCGCCTTTCTTTGTCCCGGAATCCAAAAAGGTCAATGAATTGTTGCGGGAGATGCAGCGACGGCACATTCACATGGCGATGGTGGTGGATGAATACGGCAGCTTGAGCGGAGTGGCCACCACCGAGGACCTGTTGGAAGAGTTGGTCGGCGAAATAGAGGACGAGCATGACTTGGTTGAACCGAAACGCATTCAGCGTCTCAAGGAAGGCAGCTACCTGGTCGATGCCCTTCTTTCACTCAACGACCTGCGGGACCTGCTCGGGATTCGTTTTGCTGCTGGCCTGCCCTATGAAACCCTTGCCGGTCTAATCCTTTTCGAGCTGGGACATCTGCCCGTGGAAGGAGAACGAGTCGTTTGGGGGGATTATCTTCTGACCTGTGTCAAGGTTACGAGGACGGCCATTCGAAGGGTTAAGATCGAACCGGCGAAACAGGAAAAAATACCAGGGAAATAGGACACGGGTTGAGTGCGGCGGTGCTGCGCCGAAACATGATGATCAGGGGGATTCAAGACCATGGCAGACGAGAATATGAAGCAGAGCAGGGTACTGGCCAAGCTGGAGGAACGCTCCTTTCTCCTGATGCTGGTTCTGGTGACACTGTTATTTCTTTTCCTCCTCAAGCAATTTTGGGGAGCGATATTCTGGGCGAGCATCATCGGCCTGCTGTTTTATCCCCTGCACCGACGCTTTCTGAAGCTCTGGGGGCAGCGGCCCAATCTGGCGGCGCTGGCGACGCTGATGGTTTGCGTGGGCATCGGCATCGTTCCGGCGCTGTTCGTTCTCGGCTCCTTTTTTCAGGAGGGCGCCGGGTTGTACCAGCGTCTGCAGAGCGGCGACCTTGACCTTGGAAACAGTATCGAGCGCATACGGGAAGCATTCCCCGCAGTTCAACCTCTGCTGGAACGTTTGAATTTAGACCTGAACACCGTCAAGGATCAACTCTCCGGCGCGGCCCTTTCCGTCAGCGGTTTCATTGCGCAGAACGCCGTTCAGTTCGGTCAGGGCATCCTGCAGTTCTTCGTCAGTCTCGGCTTGATGCTCTATGTAGCGTTTTTCATGCTGCGCGATGGGCACAAACTGGTGGACCTGCTGGTTCGCGCCCTGCCTCTGGGCGACGAACGGGAACACCTGCTGTTCACAAAGTTCGCCGAGGTTGCCCGCGCCACCGTCAAGGGCAACCTGGTGGTTGCCATCGTGCAGGGTACCCTGGGTGGGATCATATTCTGGATCCTCGGCATCCAGGGCGCATTCCTGTGGGGTGTGGTGATGACCTTGCTTTCGCTCATCCCCGTGGTTGGAGCCGGCTTGATATGGGCACCGGTCGCGATCTATCTGTTCGCCACCGGCGAATGGGGGAAGGGGCTGATCTTGACCGCCTTCGGCATGGGTGTCATTGGCCTGGTCGATAACATTTTGCGCCCGATTCTCGTGGGCCGCGACACCAAACTGCCCGACTATATCGTGCTTCTCTCGACGCTCGGCGGTTTTGTGCTGTTCGGCATAAACGGGTTCGTGGTCGGCCCGTTGGTCGCCGCTCTGTTTGTCGCCTTCTGGGGGATTTTCATGCGGGATTTCAATGCGCCGCAAATCGCCATTCCGAAAGACGATCCCCCTGCAGATGGGTAGCAACCTTTTCCCCGTTTTGCCTGGAAACTTATTGGTACTGGATGTAGAGAGGCTTGGGGCTCAGTTTGAGCATATCCGCTGGCGTCATTAATTCATCGCCCTTTTTTGTGTCGTTATGGAAGAAGATTTTGAACCCGGCATATTGGACCGGTTCGTTTACTATATAACTCTTGTATGAATCCCGTTTCAGCCAAGGACTTCCCCAGCCGTCCATATGCATGACGATCTGGATTTCGGGATTGAGTTCGATTTCACGGAAGTTGGTGACGCCTCTTTGGGTGAAGCGGTGTACCGTCAGAACCTTGGGGGGGAGATTGTATTTTTGCACAAGCTCCCGCAAATAACTGGTGACGTAGTTCACTTCCTCGGCATCGAAGGTACCTATTTGGGTCCCCGGCACCGCACGGGTTTTGACTAGATTGAATTCCGGATCGATTCCCAGGTGCACGTCCGGATTTTTCAGTATCCACTCGAAGCGTGGCAAAAGGTCGCGGATATCTTCATGTCCGGTTTGAAGGTCGATGAACAAAAGAGCGTTTGCCTCCTTTGCCCAACCATAGACCTGGTTGACGATTTTGTCCGGCATGATCATGCGGTATTTACCGGCTTTGCCCGACGTGCTCTGCGCCGTCACCGCGATCAGGTGAAGAGCGGGCTGGACCTTCAAGGACGGATCCGCGGCTTCCCATTGGGCCACTTCCTCCTTCAGTCGCTGCAGCATGTCCTCCTTGGAGGACTTGCCCAGAATACCCATCCTCCAGGACAGGGGATTGCCGTAGAAGGCCAGGATGCGCTTATGCGGCAGGATGGCACCCGCCAGGGGCTTTGGACCCTTTACCGGCCACCCGCTCTGTCGGGCGAACTCGGGGTCTTCGCCTGCCCGGTATTTGATCTTGGGAGTCGGGGCCGGTATGGTGCCTTGCTCCGCAGTCGGGGCCGGGGCCGGTGTGGCGCTTTGTTCCGCGGCCGGGGTCAGGGTCGGAGTCAGGGCCGGGACAGAGAGGGCGGTCTCGTTTGCCCTGTCGGATAAGCCAGAGATCGGCAGGGGAATTTCCTCGGCCTGGTGTAGGTGTTCTGGCTCCACGGCGGCAGGTACGGATGCATGCGCCAAACTGCCGGCATCGCGAGTGTTTGACCAGGGCAAGTGCCCAGTCTGGTACCCGGTCAAGCCGAGAAGAAAAACGAGCAGGGTGAGCAACAGGGAGACCGTAATCAAATTGGATGAGGTTATGGCTGCGGTTTTCAAAAAAGTTTCCTGCAAATAAGAGGATGGTTCGCACGACCAGGGGCTTAGAAGTCTCTGTTTTTCGGGCGAAAGTTAAATCGGAAGACCCGATGAATTTAAGGAATGCAAGCTTCGATCCAGACTCGGCATATTTGGGACCGGGCCTGAAATGCCGGGGTCCTTCCTCTTTCCCTCCTCCCATTCCTGGGAAAACATGACAAAAATTTGTCATTACAGCCCCGGAAAAACCGAAGCTCCCCTTTCCGTAAGAACAGCTTCTCGCGTTTTGATCAGGTGTCTTTAACAGGAAGGGTCGGCACTAAAGGCAGGAGTCTCAGGAGGTTATGATGGTTTGGCGGGGTCTGCCATAGGGTTTGGTCAGTGGCGCATACAGGACGGCTTGAACCGCATTCAATCAGGAATCGAAATCCTGCTTAAAAATTCTCACGCCGTTGCCCCCGCTCTTTTTCACGGAATACATGGCGACGTCCGCACATTTCAGTAATAGATTGGTACCGGCACCATGAGCCGGATACAGGGAGATACCGATACTGGAGGATATGCGCAGGGTGAGTTCCGCCAGGTCAAAGGGTCGATGGAGTTCGCTACGGACGGCTTCGGCGACACGCACGGCATCGTCGACGGAGCCGACCTCACTCAACAGGATGACGAACTCGTCGCCGCCGATACGCCCGGCGGTATCCGAGGCCCGCAGGCGTCCCCGGATGCGGCGTGCCGCCTCACACAATATCTGGTCCCCAACCTCATGGCCGTGGGTGTCGTTGACCGGCTTGAAATGATCCAGGTCGATGAGCATGAGCGCCGCTTGGGTGCCATTGCGCTGTGCCAATTTGATGGCCTGTTGCACCCGATCGAAAAACAGGGTGCGGTTGGGTAATTCCGTCAAGGCATCGTGGTGCGCCATGTGGAAGATCCGCGCTTCCGCCTGTTTACGATCCGTTATATCGGTATCGGAACCCCGAAATCCGAGCAGTTCATTCCCTTCTGCCGGAATCGGCACGCCACTGCTCAGCATCCAGAGAATGCGTCCGTCCTTGGCGATCATGCGGTTTTCAAAATGGGCCAGCGTTTCACTTCGCTGGATGACGCTCAACCAAAACTCCTTCGATGCCTGCTGCTCTTCTTGCGGGCACAGGTCGTAAAAATGCTTGCGGCCGACGATTTCCGTTGGATGATAACCAAGCACTTGTTCGATCACCGGGCTTATGTAGGTGTACATGCCGTGCCTGTCCACTTCCCAGGTGATGGTTCGGCTTTGTTCGGCAAGTTGTTCGTACCGCCGCTGGCTTTCGCTCAGGGCCATCTCGATCTGTTTCCGTTCCGTGATGTCGTACACGGTGCCGGTGGTCGATGGCCGGCCCCGATAGACCACGCGTCCCGCAGTCACCTCGATCCAGCGTGTCGTGCCCTGCTTGGTGATGACTTCCATTTCGTAGCGCAACGGCGCTTGATTCCTGCGCTGCCGGGCAATGACCCGTGCCTTCACCATGCCCCGATGTTCAGGATGCACAAATTGCGGAAAATCACTGTTGAGCAATTCTTCCTCGGAGTAACCGAGGATGTCGGTTAACGCTCGATTGACCACGACAAAGCGCAGGTCTCTCAATATGAAAATACCGGCCCGGGCACTGTCCGCCAAGGCCCGAAACAGCTCTTCGCTTTCCTTGAGTTTGCCGTGCCCCTCCCCAAGCTGGGCGACCATGGAGTTGAACGCTTCGGAAAACTCACCCATATAGTCGACACGTTGACTGAAATCCCCCTTGGCCACCATTTGTGTTTGCCAGGTAAGATGGGTGAGATGGGCCTGGAGGGTTTTCAGCACCCCGCCGAAATATCCCTTGAGTTGGATGGTTTTGGACAGATCTCCACGGGCCAGCGCGAAAATGGCGTCGCGAATGACCATGATGTCGTCTCTGATCCTGAACAGTTCCTGGTGCCCGGACAGGGAGGCCGGCAACTCTCCCGGCGGCTTGGCCAAATGCAGGGCGTCATCCACGAAGCGGATGATTTCCGCCACCGGATGCTCTCCACCGGCTCGCGTCTGACAGACGGTCGAGATGGCAATGGCAGCCTCGCAGGTCTTTTGCCAATCGTCTTGGCAAATAGCCTGGTCAAGCTGGTTGCGCAAACCAGCGAGAAGATGCAATCCGTCGGGAACGCCCATTGACCCTATTCCTTGGTGATATCCGCCGTGAACCGGCAGGTACGGTCGCCGGTGCACCAGCAGTCAACTTCCTTTACCTTGAACGGCTTGCCGGTAAAACCCTCCAAAAGCCCGGCGATTAATCCTTCATCGTAGGTGCAGATTTCATCGCCATTCTCGGGCAATCCTGAGCAGTCCAGGTCCTCGGAAACCGAGAGGATGAAGGAGCCAGCTTCTAAATCAGCCTTTTCCACGCGCAGGATGCCGATGCCCATTTCCCTGAAGGTGCTCTGCAGAATGTTAACGAATTCGTGGAAATCTTTTATGTGACTGAATTTGTTTTGATAAAACTGACTGCCGGCCAATTTGCCGGCCTCATAAAAAATTTCATCGGTCTTTGCCGTGCCACAATGCCTTTCGATGATGTCCCGAAAAGTGAATTGCATAAGACGATACACTTCCAGACGGGTAGTTGCCCCGAGGTGCGGGCGACCCAATTCAAGGTCGCCCAGCAAATCCCATGAAAATGTGTACTTTCTTTTGGCCATGCTCCGGTCCTTTGCAGGTTCAATAATTCACAGGATTGGCCAACTCGGCGCCGCAGGTCGTTTTTACCGGTATTGCAAAGCGGGTGACCGCCCCGGATCAGTCAATGATGACTTCCGGGTTAAGGCCGATACGCACGGCGCCCCAGTGTTTGCCGGCAACCTTGATCGGCAGCGAGAATTCGGCCAGCACTTCACCGGTATCGCGCAGGTAACTGTGCAGCAGCACCGGCTTGGTGTTTCTGGCCGATTTGAGACCGATCTTGTCGTCGAACAGTCGTTTATCGCGACTGTGGGCCAGGTCGGTCTGGTAATCCCCGGTAAGGGGCTGGGAGTAGATGCCGTTGTGGGTAGGCGCGTAGCCGTTGGTGTCGACGCACAGGACGAAGCTGCATCCCTTGGTATCCCGTAGCAGGCCGTCGAGATGTTTCTGGATCAGGCCGGCGAAGGCGTCGTCGTAAGCGGTTTGGTATTTCTGCGGACTGGTGCCCGGGATCGCCTGATAATTCTGATCGAAGACGTTGACCCCCCGTTTGTTCATATCCTCGAGAACCAGGCGGATATCGCGCCGCAGGTCCATGGTTTTGGCGACGACCGCCTCGCCGTAGCCCTTGCCAGTTTTAAACTGGGAGTTGCTTTCGAGCAGTCTCTCGGTGATTTCGTAAAGGTCCTCGGAAAGATGTCGCGATTCTTCCATGAGCTGGGCGACTTCCTGGCTGACGTCGTTGATGGTGGTCACCTTGCCGTGAATCTCGTCGTTGGCGGCGGAAAGTTCCTCTACCGAGGCGGTGATGCTCTGCAACTGGTCGTCGTTCTTCTCGAATTCGCCGATCATACCCTTGAAGTTGCCGCACGATTTGGCGACCGCAGCCTTGGTGACCTTGGCGTACTGGGCGACCTCCTTCGATTCGCCGATCGACGTTTCGATATGACCCAGCATGACGTTGATCTTGCCGGCGATATTTTCGCTGGCGGTATTGACCTCTTCGGCCAGTTTCTTGACCTCGTCGGCGACAATGGCGAAACCCTTGCCGGCTTGGCCGGCCCGGGCCGCTTCGATGGCGGCGTTGAGCGAAAGCAGGGAGGTCTGGGTGGCGATCGATTTGATCAGGGTGACGATCTTCTTGATCTCCTGCGACTCGGAATCCATCTGGTTGATCGTCCGGGTGTAGCTGTCGATCCTGTCGGACATGCAGGTCATATGGCCGTTGACTTCCATGAGTTCTTTGAAAGAAGACTTGGCCTTGTCCAGGTTGTTGCTGGTCGATGCGCAGATGTGCTGGGTGTTGTTGGAAATTTCGGCGTGGGCCGAAGTCGCTTCCTTGCTGCTGGCGAAGATATCGTTGGTGATTTCGCTCTGCTCATGGGCGTGGTTGGCCGACAGTTCGACCTGTTTGGTCATACGCACCGCGTTGGAGGCGATCCTGACCCCCATGGAACGGACGCCGACGAAAATGTCCCGCAGGCTGACGACGGTTTTGTTGAAGGCCTCGGCGATCTGGCCGATTTCGTCACCGCGCTGCAGGTCGAGGGATATATCGAAATTTCCGTTGCCGAGCTTTTCCATGGCTTCGACGGTCTGGGCCAGGGGCCGGCAGATCTGGCGGGTGACCAGCAAGGTGACTGCGAGGGCGCCGACCACCAGGGTAAGCAGCACGATCAGCGTGGTGAAGAGCATTTGGTTGAGGGTTTTCTGGATGTCGTCCAGGTAGAGCCCGGCGCCGATGACCCAGTTCCACTGGGGCAGTTTCTTGACATAAGAAATCTTGTCCACCGGGTTTTTAACGCCCGGTTTCTGAAAAACGTACTCGATAAATCCCTCGCCATTCTTTCGGCACAGGTTGATCATTTCGACGAACATGGCTTTGCCGTTGGGATCCTTTTCCCGAGTCAGGTCCTGGCCGATCAGGTCATCCTTGAGGGGATGCATGATCATTCGCGGTTGCATGTCGTTGATCCAGAAATAGTTGTTGTCCCCGAACCGCAGGGCCTTCACCGCGTCTTTGGCTCTCTGCTGGGCTTCTTCTTCGGAAAGGAGTCCCTGGGAAGCCTGTTGGGCATAGTGGTCGAGAATCCCCCAGGCCGACTCGACCAGATGCCTGATTTCCACCCGCCGCCCTTCGATAACGTTATGCCGGGCGGAGGCGTACATCCAGCCGATAACCAGGGCAAAAAC
>Ga0214472_10003732_pt1 | contig 16097 bp, 10 predicted proteins | sample RVTome_6_FD_207662 | JGI IMG/M metagenome (GOLD analysis project Ga0214472, IMG submission 207662) | Soil microbial communities from uranium-contaminated site in the Upper Colorado River Basin, Wyoming, United States - RVT140D175 | ecosystem: Environmental > Terrestrial > Soil > Contaminated >... | reverse complement strand
CGCCGTCGAGCAAGACGCCTTCCTCTTCTATGCTCCGGCTCATCGCCGGCATCGATCCCGGGGTGCGTCCGCCGATATCCGCATGGTGGGCGCGACAGGCGACGTTGAAGCTCGGCCGGCCCGGCGCCGACGTTAAGACCGGCGCGACCACGGTGACGTCGGGAAGATGCGTGCCGCCGTTATAGGGAGCATTGAGGACGTAAACGTCGCCTGGACGAAGCGAGCCCGCGTGCTGCCGGAGTATCGCGCGAACGCTCTCGCCCATCGAGCCCAGATGGACGGGCATGTGCGGCGCGTTGGCGATCAGCCCGCCGGCGGCGTCGAAGACGGCGCAGGAAAAGTCCAAGCGCTCCTTGATGTTCACCGACACAGCCGTGTTTTGCAGCACCGCGCCCATCTGCTCGGCGATATGCATGAACAGGTTGTTGAAGACCTCGAGCATCACGGGATCCGCGCGCGTGCTCAGGAACTCCCTTGCCGGTGGAGGGTCGCGTCGCGTCAGCATCAAGTCGCCGGCCGCGGCGATCCGCCCCTGCCATTCCGGCGCGATCACCGTCGTGGCGTTCGCCTCCACGACGATCGCCGGCCCCGCAATCGTCGCGTCCAGGGGCAACTCGCCGCGCTCGAAGATCGGCGTCGGGACCGCTGCGTCGCCGAACCAGACTTTGCGCTCGCAGATCGGCCGCGGCGGCCCACTCGGCCGCGGCGGATGCTGTGGTGCGGTCCTGGGCATGCGGACTATGGCTTCGAGCTCGATCGATTCCACGACCACGCTGCGCTCCGGCGCGTCGAAGCCGAAACGCCGTTTGTGGGCGGCGTGGAAGTCCGCTCGAAGCCGTTCCGCGCTCCCGGCCCAGGGAATCGTCAGCGTCGCGTCGCTGCCCTCGAGCTTGAGCTTGGCGCGTCGCGCGAAATCGGGCCGGGAGTCGGCAAGCCCTTGGGCGAGCAGATCCGCGCGAGCGCGATCTTCGAGCGCGGCGAACGCGGAGCCGGCAGCGGCGACGGCGGCCTTCGACAGCGGCGCCTCGATCATTCGATCGTGGATGGCGCGAATGTCGGCCAATCCCATGCCATAGGCCGAGAGCACTCCGGCCAAAGGGTGCAGCAAGACCGTTCCAATGCCGAGCGCATCGGCGACCTCGCAGGCGTGCTGGCCGGCCGCGCCGCCGAAACAGCAGAGGGCGAACTCGGTGACGTCGTGACCTCGCTGCACGGAGATCTGCTTGATCGCATTCGTCATGCGCTCGACCGCGATCCGCAGGAAGCCCGCCGCGAGCGCCTCCGGCAGCAGCGGCTTGCCGCTGTCGGCGCCAACGGCCTCGGCGAGGGCTGCGAACTTGGCTTGGACGATCTCGGTGTCGATGCGCAGGTCGCCGTCGGGGCCGAATACCGCTGGAAAGAAATCGGCCTGGATGCGGCCGAGCAGCACGTTCGCGTCGGTGACCGTCAGCGGGCCGCCCTGCCGGTAACAGGCGGGCCCCGGCGAGGCGCCGGCCGACTCCGGTCCGACTTGAAGGCGCCCCTGCTTGAACGCGAGTATCGAGCCGCCGCCGGCGGCGACCGTCTGAATCTGCATCATCGGCGCGGTGATTCGAACGCCCGCGATCATGCCCTGCGCGGTGCGCTCGAACTCACCCCGGTAGAGCGACACGTCGGTGGAGGTTCCGCCCATGTCGAATCCGATCAGATCGGTGAAGCCGGCCGTCTTTCCCGACTCCACCATGCCGACCACGCCCCCCGCGGGTCCCGAAAGTATGCTGTCCTTGCCGCAAAAGAAATCGGCGCGCACGAGCCCGCCGTGGCTTTGCATGAACAGCAGCGAGCCGTCGCCGAGGGCGCCGGCAAGGCCTCGACGCAGCTGGTCGACGTAACGCCCGAGCACCGGCGTCAGGTACGCGTCGACGAGCGTGGTATCGCCCCTGGATACGAGCTTGATCAGAGGGCTCGTGCGGTGCGAGACGGAGATTTGCTCGAAGCCGACTTCCTTCGCGAGCTCAGCGGCCAGGGCCTCGTGCGCAGGGTATCGATACGCGTGCATGAATACGATCGCGGCGCTGGACAGGCCTTCCCGGCGCGCCGCGAGCAGATCGCGGCGCAGCCGGTCGACGTCCAGGGCCGTGAGCACCTCGCCGTCCGCGGCGATGCGCTCCTCGGCCTCGACGACACGGCTGTAGAGCAACTCCGGTCGCGAGATGCTCAACGCGAAGATGTCCGGGCGGTCCTGGTATCCGATTCGAAGCGCGTCGGCGAATCCGCGAGTGACGATCAACACGGTTGGCGCGCCGCGCCGCTCGAGCAGAGCGTTGGTGGCGACCGTCGTGCCCATCTTCACGGCATCGATGCGAGTGTCGCAGCCCTTCTCGCTCGCGAGCCGCGTCGTGATGCCGTGCACGGCGGCGTCCTCGTAACGCCCGGGATTCTCGGACAACAACTTGAGCGCCTCGAGCCGGCCGTCCGGGCTCAACGAAACGATATCGGTGAACGTTCCGCCGCGATCGACCCAGAATTGCCAGCCCTTACGGCTAGAGGGTTCCCCTGGAGCGGCTCCGCCGCTAGCCGGCATGCCCGACCGCGGCGAATCGCGTTGAATGCTCGCCCTTCGATGCCTCAGTCGTCGGCGGTCGGACGGAAGGCATGCTCCAGTTCCTTCTGGATCGGCGCCGGGGCCGCCTCGTAGTGATCGAACTCCAAAGTGAAAACGCCTTCCCCGCCGGTCAAGGACTTCAACGTGGTCTGGTAGTCGCCGAGCTCGGCGAGCGGCACCTGAGCGGAGATTCGCACTCGCCCGCCGCTCGCGGAATCGCTGCCGGCGATGCGACCGCGAATGCCCGCGAGATGGCCCGTGATGTCGCCCACGGAGTTGCTCGGGGTCGTCACCTCGACCTTGGCGATCGGCTCGAGGACGACCGGTTTCGCCTTCGATATCGCGTCCAGGAAGGCGCGCTTGCCGGCGGTCACGAAGGCGATCTCCTTGGAGTCGACAGGGTGATGCTTGCCGTCGTAAACCGTTACGCGCACGTCGTTGAGCGGGTAACCGGCGATCGCGCCTTGCTCTAGCACTTGCTTGACGCCTTTCTCGACGGCGGGAATGAATTGTCCCGGAATGGATCCGCCCACCACGCCGTTCTGAAACTCGAAGCCGCCGCCGCGCGGCAGGGGCTCGACGCGCAGATAGACCTCGCCGAACTGCCCGGCGCCGCCGGTCTGCTTCTTGTGCCGGTGATGGCCCTCGGCGGGCTTGGTGATGGTTTCCCGGTAAGCGATCTTCGGCGGGTGCGTGGACACCTCGACGCCGAATTCCTCCTTCATCCGCTCCATGACGAGACGCAGATGCAGCTCGCCCATGCCTCGAAGGACCGTCTCGTTGACCTGAGCATTGAACTCCACCTGCAGGCTCGGATCCTCCGCGGCGAGCTTGTGCAATGCATCGGAGAGCTTTTTCTCCTGCCCTCGCTGACTGAGCTCCAGCGCGACGCCGTGCATCGGAGGCGGCATCTCGATGGAGCGCATGCGAATCGAGTCCTCGTCGTGGCTCGAGTGCAGCACGTCGTCGAAGTGAATCTCCTCTATCTTCGACACCGCGCAGATGTCGCCCGCGGCGCACGCCGGAACCTCCTCGAGCTCCTTGCCTTGGACGCGGTACAGATGGGCGAGCCTCACACTTTTGCGCTTCTCGCCGATAAAGATCTGGCTGCCGCTCTTCACCTCGCCCTGATGCACGCGAAAGGTCACGAGACGGCCGACATAGGGATCGACGTTGATCTTGAAGGCGTGGCCGACGAAATGCCCGTTGCTCTCGGTGGGATCGACTCTGAAGGTCTTCCCAGCGCCGTTCGTCGAGATGAATTCCGGTGGATTGGCTTCGAGAGGGTTCGGCATGAGCTGAGAGAACACGCGCAGCAGCTGCCTCAGGCCGGCACCCGTTTCCGCGGAAACGAAGCACACCGGTATCAGATGGCCGCGGCGCAAAGCCCGCTCGAGGGGATCGTGAAGCTGCTCGAGGGAGATATCGTCGCCTTGCTCCAGATACAGCTCCATGAGCTCGTCATCGAGCTCGATGACCTGGTCGGTAATCTCGGTGTGCGCCGCCTCCACCGAGGAAAAATCCGGCGTTTCGTCGGCGGGCTCGAAAAAGCAGTCGGCGACGGCCTTTCCCTGGCGCGCCGGGAGATTCAGCGGCAGGCACTGCTTCCCGAAAGTATTTCTGACCTGGCTCAGCACCCCTTCGAGGTCGACGCCCTCGGCATCGATCTTGTTGATGATGATCAGCCGGCAGAGCCTGCGCGCGGCGCTGAAATCCATCATGCGCTGGGTGACGAGCTCGATTCCGGTCTGAGCGTTGATGACGACGGCCGCGGTTTCGACCGCCGGCAGCGCGCCGAGCGCGCGCCCCATGAAATCCGGATAGCCCGGCGTATCAAGCAAGTTGACGAACCGCCCGTTATGCTCCAGGTGGCAGACGCAGGTATCCAGCGAGTGCTTGAGGCGCTTTTCCTGGTCGGTGAAATCGGAGACGGTCGTGCCCTTGACGACGCTGCCCGGCGAGCGAATCGCGCCGGCCTTGTGCAACAAAGCCTCTACCAGCGTCGTCTTTCCGGCCCCGGCATGGCCGACGCATGCGATGTTGCGGATCAGTTCCGTCTGGTGCGCTGAAACCATGAAATCCCTCCTGGGTTCTGACTTGTTCTAATGAGGTATCTCAAGCCTGTCTATATCCTAGAACCTATCCTTCGTTTTGCCCAGAATCGATGGACTCCGTCGGCTCGCCCAGGGCCGCCGGCTCAGCGGTAGCCCAGGAGCTTTCGCAGCCCGAGCAGCGCCGGCATCGGCGCGGTGATGACGTAGGTCGGTATCGCTGAGAGATAACCGCGATAGCGGCCCTTCGCCTCGAAGCGCTCGCGGAAGTCCGATTCGAGAAACGCCGCGAGCAGCCTGGGCACGATGCCGCCGGCGACGTAGATGCCGCCGCGCGCGCCCGCCGTCAGCGCGAGATCACCGGCCATGCCGCCGAGCAAGCCGAAGAACATGTTCCGGGCCGCGACTGCCAGCGGCTCTCCGGCCGCGGCCGCCGCCGAGATCGCCGCCGGCAGGAGCGTGGCGGCCTCTTGGCCTGCGCGCTCGACCATGAGCGCGTATATCCGGCTCAGTCCCGGGCCCGAGAGCACGGTCTCGGCGGCGCAATAACCGCTCGGGTCCCGCAGGCTGTCGACGATCGCGGCTTCGGCGGGCGTGCTGGTGGCGATGGATGCGTTGCCGCCTTCGCCCGCCACGACGGCCCAATTGCTGTTGAACGGCACCAAGGTCGCGATGCCGAGGCCGGATCCGGGGCCCAGCACCACCAACGGTGCGCGCGCCGCCGGCTCGCCGCCGCCTACCTTGCACAGATCGTCACTGAGCAAAGTCGGCAAGGCCCACGCCACGGCCGCGAAATCGTTGACGACGATGAGCCGATTGGCGCCGAGCTCTTTCTCGAGCGCCGCTTGGGAGAAGCGCCAGGGGAGATTCGTCATCCGAACCTCGTCACCGCCGACAGGGCCTGCGACGGCGAGCGCGACGTCCGTGGGGCGATCGCTCAATCGCCGCCGTCCGAGGTAGTGCTCGAAGACCTCGAGGATACCGTCGAACTCGTGGTTCTCGAAGCTTTCGACCGCGATCAGCTTACCTTTGTCGTTGACGAGCGCACAGCGCGAATGCGTGCCGCCGATGTCGGCTATCAGATCCATCGATCGCTTCCGAACCGAACTCCAAGTCTCAGGGCCCCGATGGTAAGGACTGCTCAGGCGCTTTGGAAGCGCTCGGAAACGGCGGTTCGAGGGCTATACTGGAAACTCATGACCGCCAACGCATCCGGCCAAGGCCTACGGTCTGCAGCTGATCGATTGCGCAAGCTCAGCCAGCGAGTCGCTCTGGTCCTCGTCCGCTACAAGGTACGCTGCTCGTCCGACCGGCCGCCGGAGGGAGCGGTCTGCTACGTTCTCGAGCGCGACCAGCTCTTCGATCGCTTGATTCTCCAGGACCATTGCAGCCGGGAGCGCTGGCCGTCCCCGAGCCAAACCCTCCCCGATGACGCGGCCGCGCTATGGAGCTTGCGGCAGACCAAGGGCTGGTTCACCCGCCGCCTCGTTCCGAGCAAGCGCAAGCGGCTCGAAAGCCTGCTGTCCTACGTCGCCGCTCATCCCGATCAGGACATTCAGCTCGTGCCCGTCGCCGTCTTCTGGGGCAGATCGCCGGCCAAGGAGCGCTCCTGGTTGAAGTTACTGCTGGCCGAGGACTGGGCGGCGAGCGGGCGGATTCGACGATTCTTCTCGATCCTCGTGCATGCGCGGCAAGTGCTGATCAAGGTCAGCGAGCCCGTGTCTCTGAAACGATTGGCGGGAGAGGATCTCGGGGTCGAGCGCACGACGCGGAAGGCTGCGCGCCTGCTGCGCGTGCATTTTCGCCGCCAGCGCACGGCAACGATCGGCCCGGACCTTTCGCATCGCAGGCTACTGCTCGATGAGGTCCTCGCGAGCCCGGCCGTGACGCGCGCGCTCAAGCGCGAGATCGTCTCCGGCCACCGCAGCGAATGGCGCGTGCAACGGCGGGCGCGCCGCATCGCCAGAGAGATCGCCGCGCATTATTCGTTCGCGGTCGTGCGCGTGCTGGAGCATGTCTTCACCTGGCTCTGGAATCGCCTCTACGAAGGCGTCGACGTCAGGCACATCGAGCGCCTCGACGACATCGCGGTGGGAGCGGAGGTCATCTACGTCCCTTGTCACCGAAGCCACATCGACTACATGCTGTTGTCCTATGTGATCTATCGCCGCGGGCTGGTGCCGCCCCACGTCGCCGCCGGGAACAATCTCGATCTGCCGCTGATCGGCAGGATCGTTCGCAGCGGCGGCGGTTTTTTCATGCGTCGCAGCTTCCGCGGCGACGCGCTGTACTCGGCGGTCTTCAGGAGCTATCTGCGGGCGATCATTTCACGCGGTTTTCCCTTGAAGTTCTTCATCGAGGGCACCCGCTCGCGAACGGGCAGGTTGCTCGCGCCGAAACTGGGCTTGCTGGCGATGACGGTCGAGAGCTTCCTGCTCGACCGCCGCCGGCCCATCGTCTATGTTCCCGTGTATTTCGGCTACGAGAAGCTCGTCGAGGGCCAGGCGTTTCTCGGTGAGCTCAGGGGCCGGCCCAAGCGCCGTGAATCCCTGGGCGGAGCGATTCGTTCGCTCAGGGCCTTGCGCGAGCGCTTCGGCTCGGTCTATGTGAGCTTCGGCGAGCCGATATGGCTCGAGGATATGCTTGATCGCAGCCACGCGCGTTGGCGCGAGGAGAAGCTCGAGGATTTCTTCAAGCCGACCTGGATCGAGACGGTCGTGGAGCGCTTGGGGCTCCAGATCATGACCGCAATAAACGATGCGGCCGTGGTCAATCCCGTGAATCTCGTGGCGCTGGTGCTCCTCGGAATGCCGAAACGGGCGATCGTCGAAGTCGAGCTACGCGACCAGCTCGAGCTCTATCTCGATCTCGTGGCGCTCGCGCCCTATTCGACGCGGGTCGGCGTCACCGACCTGGACGCTGCCCAGATCGTGAAGCGATGCGAAGACCTGCTCTGGTTGCAGCGGCGCCCGCATCCCCTCGGCGACGTGCTCTATATGGACGAGCGCCGCGCGGTATTGGCGAGCTATTACCGCAACAACATCGTGCATCTCTTCGCCCTGCCATCGCTGGTCGCCGCAAGTCTCAGCGACCGCAGCGAGCTCACGGCCTCCGAGCTCACGGCGCAGCTCAAACGGCTGTATCCGTGCCTCAAGGCTGAGCTGTTTCTGCGCTGCGGCACGGCGGAGCTCGAGTTCGAGATCGAGCGTGTGGTCGGCGTGATGGCCAGGCTCGGCTTGCTGATGCGCGGCGGGCCGGTGATTCGCCGTCCAGTGGAAGGCACGGCGGCCGCGGCCCAGTTCCGCTTGTGCGCGGAAATCGTGCAACCCTTCATGGAGCACTATTTCCTGAGCGTCATTTTCCTGCTCGAGCACGGCTCGGGATGCTTGACGAAAACCGAGGCGGTTCGAATCTCGAGCGACGCCGCCGAGCAGCTCGCGATGATCTACACGTTGAACTCGCCGGATCTGTTCGAAGCCGGCCTGTTCGCCAACCTCATCGACGCCCTGCTGATTCACGGCATGCTGATGGAAGACTCGAACGGGCGGCTGTGCTTCGGCGAATCCCTGGCCGTGCTGGCCGACGCTCTGGGACGGGTGCTGCGCCCCCGCGTGCGGCAAACTCTGCTGAATTTTGCCAGAGCGGCCACGACCACACCGTCCGGCGCGCCTGCTCGGAGCAGCGCCCCGCTGGAACGGCTAGAGGAGCGTCTCTAAGCGTTCAGATCGGGAATTCGGTCGCTCTCCATTTGAGTGATCATGTCCTTGATCATGAGCTTCCGCTTCTTCAAGCGGCGCAACATAATCTGATCCACGTGCGGATCCACGACCAAACGGGAGATGACCTGGTCCAGGTCGTGATGCTCGACTCGCAGCTCCTTGAGCCGCTCCACTGACCTAAAGGCTTCGGTTTCTATCTTATGTGCCACTTCTCACTTTGGAACCGCGGCCAGCCAATCGCGGTTGCAATCGCCGATCGCCAAAAAATGAGGATTTAAGAGACTTTCCTTAGTGTTGTACCTCAGCGTCCGACCAGCAAGGTCTATCATACTCCCGCCGGCGCTTTCAAGGATAGCCTGCGCGGCCGCGGTATCCCACTCCGAAGTCGGACCGAAGCGCGGATAAACGTCCGCTTGACCGTCGGCCACGAGGCAGATCTTGAGCGAGCTTCCCATGGGCTTGATCTCGTGCGGCCCGAGTCTCTCGAGATAGGTGTTCAAGGCTCCGCTCGGGTGGCTGCGGCTGCCGACGACGCGAGTGGGGCCGTCGTAGCCGGCGCTCGGGTGAATCGACTCCGCGACGCCGTCGCGGTCGCGCTTCCAGGCGCCGACGCCGAGAGCACCGGCGTATTCGAGCTCGAGCGCGGGCGCCAGCACGATGCCGAGCACGGCTCGGTTGTGGTCGACAAGCGCGATATTGATCGTGAACTCGTCGTTGCGTTTCACGAACTCCTTGGTGCCGTCGAGCGGATCGACGAGCCAATAGCGTTGCCAGCTCAATCGATCCTCTAGCTCCTCCGCCGCGGATTCCTCCGACAGCAGCGGCAGGCCCGAGCCGAGCGCCGCGAGCGCGTCGCGTATGATGCCGTGCGAGGCCCGGTCCGCCGCGGTCAGCGGAGAGCTGTCTTCCTTGAGCTCGACCGCGATCTTGCCGCGATAGACCTCCATGACTGCGTCTCCGGCGCGCTTGGCGATGCCGCGCAGCTCGTCGACGAGCTTCCGCAACGTCGTGGCTTGGCTCAAGTCCATTGATTTCGGCCCTCTCGACGCGGCAGGGGCGCCGCGTGGCGTATGATAGCCCAGCTATGTCGTTGAATCCGACGCCCACTTCGGCGAGACCTCACGCTCTGCCGTGGGATCGAATCGACACCGTGCTCGTCGACATGGACGGCACGCTTCTGGATCTCGCGTTCGACAACTTCTTCTGGCTCGAGCTCGTGCCGGCCCGGTACGCCGCGCACCACCGGCTCCCCGAGGACCGTGCTCGCGAGGAGATCATGACAGCCTACTGCAGGCTCGAGGGCAGCCTCGCCTGGTATTGCATCGACCACTGGGCGGACGCGCTGGGCATCGACTTGCGAGCGCTGAATTGGGAGCATCGCGAGCGGATTCGCTATCTTCCGAAGGCGACGGACTTTCTCGCCGACGTCCGGGCCCGCGGCAAGCGTCTATGGCTCGTGACCAATGCGCACCGGGCCGTGCTCGCGGTCAAGGTCGGCCAGACCGGGCTCGACCGCGAGGTCGACGAGCTCATCTGTGCGCACGACTTCGATGCTCCGAAGGAGAGCCCGGAGTTCTGGCAGCGATTCTCCGCCAATGCGCGCTTCGATCCGCGGCGAACATTGCTGCTCGAAGACAGTCTCAGCGTGCTGTCGGCGGCGCGCGCTTTCGGCGTGGCCTTCACGCTCGCCATTCGGCGGCCCGATTCCCGCCTGCCGGCCCGGGATATCGACGAGTTTCCCGCCATAGACGGCGTGCACGAGCTCATGGGCTTCACCGACGAGGCGTAAGCGGAGCTTGGCGACGCCTCGGGCTCGAGCCGCGGCGACTCAAGGCCTGCCGCGGCGCACGTTCCCCCGCGGCTCGCGCTGCTTGCTCGACGACGGTCGGCCGCCTGGGCGTTGCGGTTTGCGCGGCCGCGCGGATGGATACTTGATCTCCACGAGCGAGGCAGGGTCGATCCGCTCGACCGGGATACGGCGCCCGATGAAGGCTTCGATATCGGGCAACGAGGTCACATAGTCTTCGCAGCCGAAGCTGATGGCGTCACCCGCGGCCCCCGCTCTTGCCGTGCGCCCGATCCGATGCACGTAGTCCTCGGCGTCCTGGGGCAAGTCGTAGTTGAAGACGTGGCTGACGTCGGGAACGTGCAGGCCGCGCGAGGCGACGTCGGTGCCGATCAGGACTTTGAGCTCGCCGGCGACGAACGCTTTGAGCATGCTCAAGCGCTTATTCTGCGGAACGTCCCCGGAAATCGCCTTGGCCTGGATTCCGTTGGCCTGCAAATAGGACTCGAGGCGGTCGGCTTCCCGCCGCGTGTTCACGAATACCATGGTGCGGCGCGCGTCCATTTGCCGTAGCAGGCTGATCAGCAGCGGGATCTTCTCTGCGTTGGAAGGAAAGTAGATCGACTGGCGGACCCGATCGACGGTGATCTTGTCAGGCTCGATTCTAATGAGCTCGGGATTGTTCATGTGCTCGTACGCCAGCTCCAACACACGGTGCGACAGCGTCGCGGAGTAGAGCAGATTGAGGCGCCGCCCGGGTTCCGGGAGCCTTCTGAGCACATAGCGAATATCGCGAATGAATCCGAGATCGAACATACGGTCGGCTTCGTCCAGCACCATGACCTCGATGTGCCGAAGGGTGAATACCTTCTGCTTGTGGAAGTCGATGACTCGGCCCGGGGTGCCGATCAGAACGTCGACCCCCTCCGAAAGTTGCCGTCGTTGCTTGTCGTAGTCCGTGCCGCCGAAAGCCAGCCCGAAACGCAGGTCGAGAAACTTTCCGAGCTGCTCCGCGTCGGCGTGTATCTGCACCGCGAGCTCGCGGGTGGGCGCCAGGATCAGCGCCCGAGGCTGCGATTGCCGACCGGCGGCTGCGGCGGCGTTCTTGTCGAGTTGACAGAATAACGCGATCAGAAACGCGGCGGTCTTGCCGGTGCCTGTTTGCGCCTGGCCCGCAACGTCACGGCCCGCCAGCGCCAGCGGCAGGGTCTTGCTTTGGATGGGCGTGCAGTAGCGGAAACCCGCAGCGGCGATGCCGTCGAGCACCGGCTTGGGAAGAGGAAGGCTATCGAATTCGAGGTCGCTCAGGTGGCTCTGCGCGTCGGGGTCGCTATTCGAGGAAGGAGTTAAGACTTGCAAATTACGTTCTCACGGGTTCAAAATAGGCTTAGCCAGGCGAAACTACTCGCTCCCCCAGTATTTCTATTGCGTCCCCACGAGCCTCGCAAGGAAGCAGTCAGCAGCGGCATTGTGCCTGACCGGGCAAGCAGCGTCACTCTACGATAGGTGGCCGGTGGGGGCTATCGACACGGAACCCGGGCTCATAGCGAACGAAGGGGTCGATTGGAGGAACTTGCAGGTGAGTGATCGCATCGTAAACATCACCGATGGCAGCTTCGAGGCGGACGTGCTCGAAGCCGATCAGCCTGTACTGATTGATTTCTGGGCGGAATGGTGCGGCCCGTGCAAAATGATTGCGCCGATCTTGGAGGGGGCTGCAGAGGAATACAAGGATCGGCTGAAGATCGCCAAGCTGAACGTGGACGACAATCCTCAGACGGCGATGCGATTCGGCATAAGGAGTATTCCGACCCTGCTGCTGTTCAAACAGGGCTCCGTTGCCGGCCAGAAGGTCGGCGCTCTCTCCAAGTCGCAACTAGAGGCATTCTTGGAACCACACGTCGGCGTCTCCACCAATTGAGGCCCGGCAAAACTAGCGATGATCGTTGGTAGGCATCCGTGAGGGGATACTTGGGTAATTCAGCACGTGTTCGGGCTAAGAACGGCTCGCAACGGCCACGGGACGGCAACGGTAAAAAACGAGCTTCTCGGCGGAAACGGCTGCCGCGGGAAGATTTTCCAGACGATGAGGACCTGGAGTTGATTCCTGCGGAAGAACTCGAGCTTACGAAAAACGCGATGAACCTGTCCGAGCTGAAGAATCGGCCGGCGGCAGACCTCGTCGACCTGGCTCAATCGATGGGCCTGGAAAACCTCGCCCGGTCGCGCAAGCAGGACATCATCTTTTCGATTCTCAAAGAGCACGCCAAGAACGGCGAGAATATTTTCGGTGAGGGCATACTCGAGATCCTACAGGACGGTTTCGGGTTCTTGCGCTCTCCGGACAGCTCTTATCTCGCCGGTCCAGACGATATCTACGTGTCACCGAGTCAGATCAGGCGGTTCAGCCTGCGAACAGGCGATACGGTCTCGGGGCTGATCCGCCCGCCGAAGGACGGCGAGCGGTATTTCGCCCTGCTCAAGGTCGGGCAGATCAATCACGATGCCCCCGAGGAGGCGAAGTCCAAGGTTCTGTTCGAGAACCTCACGCCGTTGTTTCCCAGGGAGCGGCTCAAGCTCGAGCAGGGCAACGGCAGCACCGAGGACTTGACGGCGCGCATCATCGACATGGTCGCGCCGATCGGCAAGGGGCAGCGCGGTCTCATCGTTTCGCCGCCAAAGGCCGGTAAGACGATGCTGCTGCAGAACATCGCGGCGTCGATCGCGGCGAATCATCCCGAATGCGATCTCATCGTATTGCTCATCGACGAGCGTCCCGAGGAAGTCACCGAGATGGAGCGGACCGTGCGCGGCGAGGTCGTCTCCAGCACCTTCGACGAGCCTGCCACCCGGCACGTTCAGGTCGCCGAAATGGTCATCGAGAAGGCCAAGCGGTTGACGGAGCACAAGCGTGACGTGGTCATCTTGCTCGATTCGATCACGCGTCTCGCCCGCGCCTACAACACCGTGGTTCCGTCCTCGGGCAAGGTCCTGACGGGCGGCGTCGACGCGAACGCGCTGCAGCGGCCGAAACGATTCTTCGGCGCGGCGCGCAACATCGAGGAAGGCGGAAGCCTGACGATCATCGCGACGGCCTTGATCGATACCGGCTCGAAGATGGACGAGGTCATCTACGAGGAGTTCAAGGGCACGGGCAATCTCGAAATCCACCTTGATCGGCGCATCGCCGAGAAACGGATCTTCCCGGCGATCAACATCAACCGCTCCGGCACCCGCAAGGAGGAGCTGTTGACCGAAACGGACGAGCTGCAGAAGATATGGGTTCTGCGCAAGGTGCTGCATCCGATGGACGAGCTCGCCGCCATCGAGTTCCTGCTGAGCAAGTTGCAGGATTCCAAGACCAACGCGGACTTCTTCGAGGCGATGAAACGCTGAGCGTCGCCGCTCAGCCTTCGGCAGACCGCCGTTCCCGTTGGATCGCCCTGAAGCCGATATCGGATCGGAAGAACGCGCCGTCCCAAGCGATCTTTTGCACGGCCGCGTAGGCGGCGTCGCGAGCTCGAGTCACGCTCTCTCCCAGCGCGACGGCGCAGAGCACGCGCCCCCCGTCGGTCACGACCCGGCCGCCCTCGAGCCGTGTTCCGGCGTGAAAAATCTTGACGTGATCGTCGCAACGCTGCTCGAGACCGTGGATGGCGGCTCCTTTGGCATAGTCGCCGGGGTAGCCGCGGCTCGCCATGACCACGCCGAGTGCGGCCCTCGGGTCCCAGTCGACGTTTGCGCCTGCAAGATCGCCGTCGCAGCTCGCGAGGCAAAGCTCGACCAGATCCGAGCGCAAACGCATGAGAATCGGCTGGGTCTCCGGATCGCCGAAGCGGCAATTGAACTCGAGCACCTTCGGCTTGCCCGCCGTGTCGATCATCAGGCCGGCATAGAGAAAGCCCCGATAGGCGACACCGTCGGCTTGCAAGCCCTGCACGGTCGGCAACATCACTTCATTCATGATGCGGTCGTGCACCTTGGGAGTGACGACCGGTGCCGGTGAATACGCGCCCATGCCTCCGGTGTTCGGCCCGAGATCGCCGTCGTCTCTGGCTTTGTGGTCCTGCGAGCTCGCGAGCGGAACGATCGTCGTGCCGTCGACGATGGCAATGAAGCTCGCTTCCTCGCCTTCGAGATACTCTTCGACGACGACGGTCGCTCCGGCTTCGCCGAAGCTCCGCCGCTCGAGCATCGTCACGAGTGCGGCTTCGGCTTCGTCAATGCTCCGCGCCACGACCACGCCTTTGCCCGCCGCGAGCCCGTCGGCCTTGATCACGATCGGCACCTGCTTCTCACGGACGTAGCTCAGCGCCGGACCTGGCGAGTCGAAGCGCGCATAGGCGGCCGTGGGAATATCGTGGCGTTCGAGGAAGGCTTTGGCGAAGACCTTGGACCCCTCGAGCCGGGCCGCGCGCGCATTGGGTCCGAAACACTTGAGGCCGGCCGCCTCGAACTTGTCGGTAATCCCGGCGACGAGCGGCTGCTCGGGGCCGACGACGGTGAGATCGACGGCTTGCTGCCGCGCGAACCGGACCAACTCGTCGACAGCATCGGCCTTGATCGGCACGTTCTCGACCTTGGGCTCGCGATGCGTGCCGGCGTTGCCCGGCGCGACGAGCACCGTCTTCACGAGCGACGATTGTGCCACCCGCCAGGCCAGCGCGTGCTCGCGCCCGCCGCCGCCGACGATGAGCACCTTCATGCGGCGGTTGCCGTCGTTCGCATCGCTCTCAGTGCCTGAAATGCCGCATGTGAGTGAAGATCATCGCGAGCCCATGCTCATCCGCCGCGTCGATGACCTCTCTGTCGCGAACCGAGCCGCCCGGCTGGATGACGGCAGTGATGCCGCTCGCGGTGGCCGTGTCGATGCCGTCCCTGAACGGGAAGAAGGCGTCGGATGCCATCACGGCGTCGCGAAGGTCCAGCCCCTCGTCCGCGGCCTTCATTGCGCCGATGCGGGCGCTCAGGACGCGGCTCATCTGGCCGGCGCCGATGCCGATCGTTCGCAAGCCCTTCGCGTAGACGATGGCGTTCGATTTCACGTACTTGGCCACGATCCAGGCGAACCGCAAGTCCTCGAGCTCGGCCTCGGTAGGCTGCCGCTTGGTCACGACGTCGAGCTCGCCACTGCCTAAGTTCGCAGCGTCTCGATCCTGAACGAGCAGCCCATGGTCCACGCTGCGCAGATCCCAAGCGGCTTGCGCCGATACGTCGGCGCTTTGCGGTGCGCCGGCGTCGAGGACGCGGATGTTCTTCTTCTTGGCCAGCGCCGCAAGCGCATCCGTGGAAATCTCCGGGGCGACGATCACGTCGACGAGCTGTCGCCCGATGATCGTTTCCGCCGTTGCCGCGTCGAGGCTGCGGTTGAAAGCGATGATGCCGCCGAAGGCCGAGGTCGGATCCGTGGCATAGGCGTGCTCGTAGGCCAGCGAGGGAGTCGCGGCGACCGCGGCTCCGGAGGGATTGGCATGCTTGACGATGACGCAGGCCGCCTCGGTGAAGTTGTTGACGCATTGCAGCGCCGCGTCGGCGTCCGCGAGGTTGTTGAACGACAGCGGTTTCCCGTGGAGCTGTCGAGCGCCTGCGACCGTTCCGGGAACGGCTCCGCCGCCGCGGTAGAAGGCGGCGCCTTGGTGCGGGTTCTCGCCGTATCGCAGCACTTGCGCCCGCGTCCAGCTCATTACCAGCGTTTCCGGAAAATGCTCTTCTGATTGCTGTTGCCGCGAAAGATACCCGCTGATCGTGCCGTCGTAGCGCGCGGTGTGCGCGAACGCCTTGACGGCGAGCTCGCAACGCAGCACTGGGTCGACGCCGCCGGAGCGCAGCGCGGCGACGACGCGCGGATAGTCGCCGGGATCGGCGACGACGGTGACCCGGTCGTGATTCTTGGCGGCGGCGCGGAGCATTGCGGGTCCGCCGACGTCGATTTTCTCGATCGCCTGCTCGACGCTGCA
>Ga0214472_10003731_pt1 | contig 16098 bp, 14 predicted proteins | sample RVTome_6_FD_207662 | JGI IMG/M metagenome (GOLD analysis project Ga0214472, IMG submission 207662) | Soil microbial communities from uranium-contaminated site in the Upper Colorado River Basin, Wyoming, United States - RVT140D175 | ecosystem: Environmental > Terrestrial > Soil > Contaminated >... | reverse complement strand
CGGGCGACGGGACGACGGGCCGCGACGAGCGGGATCACGAGCCCGCTCAGCGAGTGGCCGACCACGACGGACGGCCGATCCGGGCTCATCGCGCCGGCCACGACTTCGGTGTAGTCGAGCAGGCCGCGGTCCGGTTCGGAGCTCGGCAGATCTGGTATCACGACCGCGTGCCCGAGCCGTTCGAGCTCCGGTCGCAGGAGCTCCCAGCACCAACCGCCGTGGTACGCGCCGTGGACGAGGACGATCGCGGCGGGTGGATCGGTCACCCGCACAGGATAGTCCGGCGCGCTACGCTGGCCGCGTGTCGCTCACCCGCTTTCCGTTCCGGCTGGGCCGGCGCTCCCTGCCGATCCTGTTCCTGTTCGGCGTTCGGCCCGGGCGCGCCCATGTCGATCTCGACGACGACGGACTCGACGCCCGCTTCGGCTTCTACCGGGTCCGGACGCCGCTCGACAACATCGCCTCGTGGCGAATCGAGGGTCCGTGGCGCTGGATTACGGCCATCGGCGTGCGGATGAGCCTTCGGCACCGCGACCTGACGTTCGGCGGAAGCCATCACGGCGGTGTTCGCATCGACTTCCACGAGCCCGTCCGGGTCGGCGTGCTTCGGCCGCCGGCCCTCTACGTGACGGTCGACGATCTGGAAGGGTTGGGCGCCGCGCTCGCGGAGCGCGGGATTCGCGGCGAGGACGCGCGGACACGGCGCCTCACCTGACGGGCGCCGAGGGACAGTTCAGCGCGCCTCGAACGAGCGCTTCGAGAGGCCGTAGAAGTACCCCTCGATCGCGTAGTCCGGCTTGTCGTCCGGCTTCGCTGCCGCGCCGAGGGTGACGAACAGCGGCGCAAGGTGCTCGACCGTGGGATGCGCGAACGGCATGCCGGGCGCCTTCTCGCGGAATGCGAACAGCTCGTCGATGTCGCCGTGGTTGAGCGCCTCCATCGCCCACTGGTCGAAATCGATCGACCACTGTGGCGCGCCGGGTTTGCCGAGGAAGTAGTCGTGGATGAATGGCAGCCCGTGGGTCATGAACCCGCTGCCGATGATGAGGACCCCCTCGTCCCGCAGCGGCGCGAGCCGCTTCCCGATCTCGAACAGGTGGTGTGGATCGAGGTCCGGCATCGACATCTGGAGGACGGGGATATCCGCGTCCGGGTACATCGCCTTCAGGGGCACCCACGCGCCGTGGTCGAGGCCACGGGTCTCGCGCTCGAGGACCGGCTCGCTTGCGGGCATCGAGCGCCGCACGCGAGCGGCGAGGTCCGGCGCTCCTGGCGCGTCGTACGTCATCCGGTAGTAGTGCTCCGGGAAGCCGTAGAAGTCGTACACGAGCGGGACGCGGCGGGTGGCGCTGATCGCCATCGGTGCCGTCTGCCAGTGCGCGCTCACGATGAGGATCGAGGTTGGGCGCGCCATGGCCGAGGCCCAGCCTCCGAGTTCACTCATCCACTGGGCATCCTCGAGCAGCGGCGGCGCCCCGTGGCCGAGATAGATCGCCGGGAGGCGTGTCGACGCCCCGGTTCCGCCGGTCATCGGGCCGCTCCGTCCGTCGTCTGGATCGTCGCCGGCGCGTTGTGGACCGCGGGGATGGTCCCGAGTCGCCCCGCCTGGTAGTCGGCGACCGCCTGGAGGACTTCCTCGCGGGTGTTCATCACGAACGGCCCCAGCCAGGCGACGGACTCCCCGATCGGACGGCCGCCGAGGACCAGCAGTTCCAGATTCGGGCTTCGGCTCTCCTGCTCGAGGCCGGCCTGTACGGTGATCGCATTGCCGGGCCCGAGGACCGTCAGCTGACCCGTCTGGATCGGACGCCCCTCCGTGCCGATCGCGCCGAAGCCGGCCAGCACATAGACAAGCGCGTTGTAGTCCGCACGCCAAGGAATGGACAGGCGCGCGCCAGGGCTGAGGGTCGCATGGACCATCGTCATCGGGGTGTACGTGGAGCCGGGTCCGGCATGACCGGCCACGTCGCCGGCGATGATGCGAATGAGTGTCCCGCCGTCCGGCGAGCTGGCCAGGGCGACCTCGCTGGCGCGGAGGTCCTGGTAGCGTGGGGGCGAGAACTTCTGGGCCGCCGGCAGGTTGACCCACAGCTGGAGTCCGTGGAACAGGCCGCCGCTCCGGACGAGGGACTCCGGCGGCTTCTCGATGTGGAGGATCCCGGCGCCGGCCGTCATCCACTGGGTGTCCCCGTTCGTGATCACGCCGCCGCCGCCGTTCGAGTCGCTGTGCTCGAACGTGCCGTCGATCATGTAGGTGACCGTCTCGAACCCACGGTGCGGGTGCCACGGCGTCCCCTTGGGCTCGCCCGGCGCGTAGTGGACCTCGCCCATCTGGTCGAGATGGATGAACGGGTCGAGGTCCGCGAGCTCGACGCCGGCGAACGCGCGTCGCACGGGGAATCCTTCCCCTTCGAAGCCGCGCGGAGCGGTCGTCACGGTGAGGACCGGACGCTGGCGGGCAATTGTCGGGTCCGGCTCAGGGATGCGGGGCAGGATGGTGATGTCGTCGACGGTGATGGCGGGCATCGATGCGGTCTCCTTTGTCGCATCATCATGCCACAAGTTAGTTGCGTGTGCAACTAGGTTCGGCGGAAGTCCCGGTCCGGCACCACCCGATCGTCAGGGTTGCGCCTGCGCACCATGCGGTAGACAGTCCCGGACATGTTCGGACGCCATCAGACCGTCACGCAGCCCACCGACCCGTCGCACGGGCTGGGCGGTCGCGGGACCCGGTCGGCGGGCGCGGGTCAGCCGCCCGTCGACCCGGCCCGCCTCCGGGCGGCCCTCGCGCAGGCCTGGACGATCCGGCTGCGCGAGCGGATCGCCGGTTCCTCGTTCGGTTCGTCGGCCGCCTGAGCGGCGCGTACACCGCGGCCGCCTGAGCGGCTGGTCAGCCTGCCGCTCGACCTCCGTCAGGCGGCGAATTCGTCGCCCGGCGCGCCGACCTCGATCGCGTTGCGCGCCGGGTCCGCACTCCATTCGAGCCAGCCGCCGTCGTACACCGCGATGCGCTGCCAGCCCATGAGCCGGGCGTAGAACCACGTCTCGCTCGCCCGCCAGCCCGTTCCGCAATAGAAGGCCACCCGCTTGTCCGGCGTGATCCCGGCCTCTGCCCAGTTGGCGGCGATCTCCGGGTACGGACGCATCGTGTTGTCGACCGTCCGGTAGTGCTGCATGTGGTACGCGTCGGACCCGCAGTTGCCCCATACGTCGCCGGCGATCCGACCGGCCGGCCCGATGTAGTTGTAGCCGCTGACCGCCCCGACGTGCTCGCGCCACGTCCGGACGCTGACGAGGGCGGCGCCATCCGGATCGGCGAGGATCGACTTCGCCTCGTCGATGTCGACGATGACGTCCGCTCGCGCGGGGATCAGGGCGCCGAAGTCGTCGATCGGCACGGGCCGGTTCGCCACAGTCTCGAGCGGGAGGCCGGCACGCACCCAGTGGTCGTACCCACCGTCGAGCACGCGGACGTCGGTCACGCCCGCATAGGTCAGGATCGCCGCGGCCCGCGTCGCTGCGATCTGGCCGGCCCGGCGACCCGGCCACTTCTCGTTCGCGCCTCCCTCGGTGTCGCGGCCATAGAGGATCACGGTCGTGTCGTGGGCGATGCCGAGCGACCGGAGCGCCGCTTCCAGCTCGGCGGGAGCGCGGCGATTCCAGTCGACCGGGTCCTCGAGCCGGTTCGTATCGAGGTACAGGGCGCCCGGAAGGTGGCCCTCCGCGTACTCCTCCGGGACGCCGAAGTTGACGTGGAAAAGCAGCAACCGACCGGCCGGGGCGGCCTCGGGGCGACGCCCGGCCATGAGATCACGAAGCCAGCCGGGATGGACGAGTTGCTCGAACTTCGCGAGTCGCGCGACCGGCACGGCATCGTCCGACGCCCATGCCGCCCACCCACCGTCGAGGACCCGGACTCGGCCAAGCCCACGTTCGGCGAGACGCGCTGCGAATGCGACGGTGGCGTCCGGATCGTCGCCGTAGACGACGACGGTCTGCGAGGCGACGATGTTCCTCGCCTGGAGGATGCGGCCGACTTCCGCGTCGTCGACCGACCGCAGCCAGTGCGCCGGAACGGCGACGGCGCCCGGCACGTGGCCGCCCCTGCGCTCGCCGTTCAGGCGCCAGCCATTGAACGCCGCAAGCGGGCGGATGTCGACGGTGGTCAGGCCCGGATCATCGAGAAGCCGGGCGAGGTCGTGGGTCGTGATGGGGGTGGCCGTCCCGGCGGGAACGAGGTTCAGGGTGGTCATGGCACGTCCTCGAGAAGCAGAACGACCCCTGACAGTGCAGGGGCCCCGGTGGTCGTCCGCGCGTCGACTCGCGTCGCGCGCTCAGGTACACCACCCGCCCCGCCCGGGCGCGGTCCGACAGATGCAGCAGTCGCGGCGTCCCAGGCGTCCAACGCGTCCCATGTCCGGCGCAGTGTGCCAGCCGGCGCCGAGAATGGCAAGTATTCCGACTGAACTTGTCGGCCTTATGCCACCGGCGGAGCGGTCACCGGCGTGTCGTCGACCGAGACCCACCGACGATCGAGAGGAAGGTGGATGAGCGAGGGCCGATCCGCGGCGAGCGCTTGGCGGAGCGCCTGTTCGAACGCCGCTTCCGTCTCGACCCGGGTGCCGCGCGCGCCGCAGGCACGAGCCACGGCGGCAAAGTCGATCGTGCCGAGGTCGGTACCGGCAGGATCGGTCACGGCGCGCTGATCCTGGTGCATCCGGATCGTCCCGTACCGCTCATTGTCGAAGACGAGGACGATCACGCGCGTTCCCGCGCGGACGGCGGTCTCGAGCTCCGCGAGCGCCATGCCGAGGCCGCCGTCGCCGCACAGCGCCACGACCGGCCGATCCCGGTGGACGAGCGACGCGGCGATCGCCGCCGGAAGACCGAATCCCATCGCACCGGACGTCGGCCCGATGAACGTGCCCGGCCGACGGAAGCGAAATCCGCGGGCTGCCCAGCCCCCGAAGTTGCCGGCGTCGGTCGTCAGGATGGCCTCGTCCGGGAGGACCCGCCGCAACGTCGCGACGATCTTCCCCGGATGGACGCCGGGGCCGTCCCATGACCCGCCGTCGACGACGCTCGCCGCCTCCCATGCCGCCCGATCCGCCTCGTTCGCGCGGCGTCGCACATCGACGAGGGCCGCGTCGAGTACGGCACCCTGCAGGCGCTGGACCGCGAGCCGGACGAACGACCGCGCGTCCGACGAGACCGAGAGGTCCGGCAATCGCAACCCGACCGCGGCGGCCGACGCCCCCCGCGGCTCGAGATCGACGTGCGCCCAGCGCGTTTCGGGCCCTGGGACCGCCCAGCCGTACGAAGTGATCTCGCTCAGCCTCGAGCCGAGGACGAGCATCGCATCGGCCCGCTCGAGGCGTTCCCGGACGACCGCCGGTGCGCTGAAGCCGGCCATGCCGAGGTACAGCGGATGGTCGTTCGAGATCACGTCCGGCCGTCGCCAGCCGGCGATCACCGGGACGTGGAGCAGCTCGGCCAGCTTGACCAGATCGCTCGACGTTCGTGCACGCAGGACCCCGCCGCCGGCGAGGATGACCGGCCGTTCCGCCGATGCGAGCAGCTGCAGGACGGCGCGAACGTCGGCGTGCTCGGCACGGGGCGACGGGGGGCGGAGGATCGACGGCGCCCGATCCTGGTCGGTCAGGTCGTCGAACACGTCCTCCGGAACGGACAGGAGGACCGGGCCGGGCCGATCTCCGAGAGCCTGGCGCACCGCCTCCTCGAGCACGCGCGACGCATCCGCCGGTCCGTCGATCTGCGCGGCCCACTTCGCCAGGCGGCCGATCGAGCCGACGAGGTCCGCCTCCTGGAACGCCTCGCGACCTGCCGCGCCTCGCTCGACCTGACCGACCACGGCGAACAGCGGCGCGGAGTCCTGGCGGGCGGTGTGGATGCCGATCGCGAGGTTCGCGCCACCGACGGCCCGCGTCGCCAGGCAGGCGGCCGGACGACCGGTCAGCTGGCCGTGGGCGTCGGCCATGAACGCGGCCGCTCCCTCATGACGGGTTGCCAGCACGCGGATACCGGCCTCCTCGAGCACGTCGAGCAGGCCGAGGAAGCTCTCTCCGGGCACGGTGAAGGCGTAGCGCACGCCCGCTGCTCGGAAGGCGTCGGCGATCATGCGGCCGACCGTTCGGTGTGCCTGCGGCACGGGTTCGGGTGCCGCCGGTTCGGGCTCGGGTTCGGGTGCCGCGGGTTCGGGCTCGAGCGCCTCGGGCTCGGGCTCGGGTTCGGGCGCCAGGTGCTCGACCACACCGACGGCGACGGCATCGTCGGTGTCGCCTTCCCCGGCGTCGGATTCCAGCGCCGCGGCCGGGCCGTCGAGTTCGGCCTCCGTCGGCCGTCGCTCCTCCATCAGTAGACGACGGGCGAGGCGAGCGACGACAGGATCAGCCCGAAGACGATCACGAGCGCGACGATGATCATGACGATCCGCCCGGAACGGGCACCCGGCAGCATCGCGCTCACCGGTAGTTCTGGAACTGGAGCGGCAGCGGCTCGTCGAGTTCGCGGAGGCGTGCGATGACGCGCTGGAGGTCGTCCTTGCTCTTGCCCGAGACGCGCACGGCGTCACCCTGGATCTGCGACTTGACCTTCGGAAACTCGTCCCGAATCAGTTTCGTGATCCGCTTCGCCAGCGGCTCGTCGAGCCCGCGTCGCAGGCCGATGTGCTGGCGCACCTTGTTGCCGCCGGCCGGCTCCACCTTGCCCCAGTCGAAGATCTTGAGCGACAGGCCGCGCCGGACGGCCTTCGTCTCGACGAGGTCCTTGACGGCGGCGGCCCGGTACTCGTCGTCGGTCAGCAGGGTCAGCTCTTCCTTGCCCTGGGTCAGCTCGACCGTCACGCCCTTGAAGTCATAGCGCTGCTGGACCTCGCGGCGCACCTGGTCGAGCGCGTTGCGAAGTTCCTGCTCGTCGAACTCACTGACCACGTCGAACGAGACCTCTCCTGCCAACCCTGCCTCCTATCGTGCATCCGTCTCGCGCCGATGCCACCACTCGCGCAGCCGCTCGATCCTCCCGTCCGACCCGACCTCGAGGGTCACGAATCCGGCCAGCCGGACGCGGGCGCGCGTCCCCCGACGAACGAAGCTCGCGTGCCACGCCGCGAGCACCGTCGACCCGGCCACCCAGTGCCGCTCGATCGTGAATTCGACCTGGTCCTGGGTGCCGGACGCCTCGAGCAGGTAGGCCCGAATCTGGTTGTGCCCGACGAGAGGCGGCTCGAACGGATCTTCATGGTACTCCGCGTGCTCGGAGAAGAGGGCGATCCAGGCATCGCCGTCGAACGTCTCCCAGGCGCGACCGTAGCGATCGAGCAGGTCGGTCGCTCCAGCGTAGTCGATCGTCATCGGACCTCCAGGGCCGCCAGCAGACGCTCGCCGATCACGTAGCTGCGGCCCCCACCCATGACGAGTACGACGTCGCCGGCCCGGACCTCGCGGACCAGCCAATCTGCCGTTGCCTCGACGGAGCCCGGGGCGGCGACCGGGACGTCCGGGCGAGCGGCCGCCACGGCTTCGGCGAGGGCCTCCGGCGAGGCGATCGAGGTATCCGGGTCGCGGCCCGCCCAGATGTCTGCCACGGCCACCGCGTCGGCCGTTGCGAGTGCGTCGGCAAAGGCCGCGAGGAGCGCCGCGGTCCGGTGGAAGGTCAGCGGCTCGTAGACCGCCCACAGGCGCCGCCCCGGCTCGCGCTGGCGAAGGGCCGCGATCGTGGCCCGGATCGCCGTCGGGTGGTGGCCGTAGTCGTCGTAGACGGTCACCCCGGCTGCCTCTCCCTTCCGCTCGAGCCGGCGCCCGACGCCCCCGAACGACGCGAGGCCCGCGACGATCCCAGCCACCGGCACACCGAGGGCATGCGCCGTCGCGGCGACGCCGAGCCCGTTCGCGGCATTGTGCCGGCCCACGAGCGGCAGACGTACCGTGACCGGCCCGGTCAATGGGTCCAGGCCGTGGAGCTGCAGCGTCGTCGTCGTCGCATCGACCGCCGCCGTCCGGGCGAGGATGGCGGACGCGGGGCCGCCGGCGGTCGCGTACTGCTCGCCGATGGCGCGGGCGAACCCGCCGAGCCGCTGGGCGGCCTGGTCGACGAGCGCGACCGCGATGATCGTGCCGTCCCAGTCGGACAGCCGGGTCGCCAGCTCCGCCGCGCCCCGATCGCCGACGTTGATCACGAGCCGGCCGGGCCGCTCCATGCGGCGGATCCACGCATCGAACGTCGCGATCACCGCAGCCTCGTCGGCGAACACGTCAGGGTGGTCCCACTCCACCGTGGTGACGACGGCCAGCGACGGCCGGTACGGGTCGAAGTTGCCGGCGTACTCGTCCGCCTCGACGACGAACGGCGCTCCCCTCCCCCGCCGCGCGGTCGCCGCGACCCCGCCGGTCAGCGAGCCCGGCAGGAGGGCACCGACGAACGCGGACGGATCGTGGCCCGCGGCCGTGAGGAGGTGGACGAGCCAACCGGCCGCGGTGCTCTTGCCATGCGTGCCCGCCACGCCGACGAGCGTGTGCCCGACCGCGGCGTCCGCCACGACCTGCTGCCACGGTTCGAGCGCGATGCCGCGCTCGCGGGCGGCGCGCAGTTCCGGGTGATCGGGGTGGATCGCAGTGAGCGCCTTCGTCACCGCGAGACGCCACGGCGGCGTGGGCCCGCCCGTGACGTGCGCGGGATCGTGCGCCGGCGCGATCGGGATCCCGACTGCCTCGAGGGCCGGCGTGTACGGTGACGGGACCCCCGGGTCGCAGCCGGTCACCGCGGCCCCGGCGGCGGTCGCGAGGAGGGCGGCGGCGGAGGCACCGGCTCCGGCGGCACCGACGACGTGGATCCGCTCGCCGGGCCGGATCTTGCGGGCCTGTCTCGCGGGGGCGAGTCCCGCCCCGACATCCGCCGCGGAACGGGTCACCGGCTCATCCGGCCTCGGCCCGCTCGATGAGCAGCGTGAGCGCCGCCGCTGCGCTATCGCGCCGGTTGGCCGACCGGTCGCCCGGCCAGTGGTATCGACGGACGTCGACTCCGGCGGCATCGGCGACGGCCACGTAGGTCAGGCCAACCGGCTTCTCGTCGCTGCCACCGCCGGGCCCGGCGACGCCGGTGACCGACACCGCGAGCGCAGTTCCAAGCCGGTGACGGGCGCCCATCGCCATGTCCCGGGCCACCTGGGCACTGACCGCGCCATGGGCGGTCAGCACGTCCGGCGAGACGGCGAGCAGGGCCGCCTTCGCCTCGTCGGCATAGGCAACGACGCCGCCGCGGAAGTATCCGGACGATCCGGCGACGTCGGTGATCGCGGCGGCGACGAGGCCTCCGGTGCAGGATTCCGCGGCCGCGACCGTCAGACCGCGTCCCAGGCAGATCCCCTGGAGTCGCTCGGCAAGCGCGACGAGCGCGTCGTCCGTCACCGGATGGCCGGCGAATGGGCCGTCACCGCAATCGCTCAGCGGCGCTGCGTCTTGACCGGCGGGTTGGGTGGCTCGAACAGCCAGGTCTCCGGGACCCCGGACCGCCCCAGCGCCCCGAGCGACGTGCCGTTGAGCGTGAAGTACGTGACCCCGGACGATCCGGTCCGGACTTCGATCGTCCGTTCCGCGGTGAACGTCAGCGTGCGGCCGTCGCGTTCCGTTCGCCCGGCCTGGCCGAGCTCCGGGTCGACCTTGTCGTCGATCCAGACCTTGATCCAGGCGGCACCGCCCTGGATCGTGACGACGAGATTGACGCCGCTGTAGGCGACGGTCACCGTGCGCGTCAGCGAGGTGGTCTTGCCCTGCTCGCTCGATGCCGTGACGGTGAGCTTCCACTGGCCGGTGGTCAGTTCCACCGGCGTGCTGAACGATCCGTCCTCGGCCACCGCGACCGTCACGTCCTCCGGCGGGACCGGCGTCGGCGCGGGCGCAGGCGAACCTTCCGGGTCCGTGACGACCGGTGTCTCACCCGGAGCCGGACCGACGTATTCGGCGCGCACGACGACCTTGGTCGCGTTGGTCGTCACGCCCTGTACCGGAATGGCCCCGTTCTCGAACGTCGCCCCGTCGGCCGGCTGGTCGACGCTCAGGGTCGGCGCCTCGATGACGAGGAATGGCACCGTGATGAACACGCGCGCCGGCGTCTCCGCCTGCTTGCCGGTCTCGGGATCCGTGGCCGTGATGTCGAACTGGTTCTTGCCCCGTCGCAGCTCGACCTCGGCGGACCACGTGCCGTCCGAATCCGCCGTGACGCGGTACGGCTGCTCGCGGCCCGGCGTCGTGATCGAGACCGTCGCGCCGGCGACGGATGTCCCGCGCAGGACGTACGAGGTCGTCGTCTCGTCGACATCGAGGAGCGCGGTGGGCGGGCTCGTCACGGCGAGGGTCGGTGGCTTGGCGAAGCGCAGCAGCTGGACTCCGAGATAGGCGGTGAACGCGAGGACGCCGACGGTCAGCAGCGCCGCGACGATGATCCCGGGTGAGAACGTGAGCCCCGGACGGGGCGCGGCCATCGGGCGCGGCACGGCGAGTACCGGACGCTCCTCCTTCGCCTCGGTCCGTTCCTGGCGCCACTGGGCGAGCACCTCTTCCGGATCGAGCCCGAGGTAGAGGGCGTAGTTCCGCAGGAACCCCTTCGTGTAGACGACGCCGGGGAGCTCGCGATCGTCGCCGCGCTCGAGGGCCGCCAGGTAGCGGGCGCGGATCTTCGTGTCGCGCTCCGCCCGGTACAGGTCGACGCCCTTGCGCTCACGCGCGGCGAGGAGGCGCTCCGGGAGCCCGGGCACGGATTCCACGACCGAACCCGGGCGAGCCATCTCGCCCCGAAGGTCCGCCGTGGCGCGGCGCGCCTGGTCCCGTGTCGTCATCCGTCGTCATCCTCGTCGAACGGCTCCGCGCCGCCGGTCGACCCTGCTCCGTCGCGCCGGAGCACCACGCGCGCGTTCGACCCGTCGAACGCCCCGATATAGCCACGGGCCTCGAGCTGATCGATGATCCGCGCGGCCCGTGCATACCCGACCTTGAGGCGACGCTGGAGGAGCGACGCCGAGGCACGATCGTACTCCCGAATCACCTCGACGGCATCCGGCAACAGCCGATCCGCGTCCTCGTCGGCGAGATCGTCGAACGATCCGCTCCCGTCCTCGTCGCTCTCGATGATCGCGAGGTCGTAGTGGGGATCCTCGATCTGGTCGCGCCAGAAGCCGACCACCCGGCCGATCTCGTGGTCCGACACGAACACGCCCTGGAGCCGCATCGGCCGGGGCAGGTCGGACGGCTGGTAGAGCATGTCTCCCCGCCCGATCAGGTCCTCCGCGCCGGGCGCGTCGAGGATCGTCCGCGAATCGATCTGCGACGCCATCGCAAAGGCGATCCGGCTTGGGAAGTTCGCCTTGATCAGCCCGGTCACGACATTGACCGACGGCCGCTGGGTGGCGAGGACCATATGGATGCCGGTCGCGCGGGCTTTCTGGGCGAGGCGGACGATTGGATCCTCGACGTTCTTGCCCTCGCGCATCATGAGATCGGCCAGCTCGTCGATGATGATCACGATGTACGGCAGGCGGTCCTCAGGGTCCGCCCGGGTCTCGTTGTAGGCGCGGATGTTGCGCGACGTCGCTCCGGCGAAGCGGCGGTAGCGCCCCTCCATCTCGTTGACCGCCCATTTGAGGGCCGCCTTTGCGCGCTCCGGCTCCGTGATGACCGGCACGAGCAGATGGGGCAGGCCGTTGTAGCTGGCGAGCTCGACGCGCTTGAGATCCATGAGGATCATCCGCACGTCGTCCGGCGTCGCCTCACACAGCAGGCTCGTGATGAGCGCGTTGACCATGACGCTCTTGCCGGACCCTGTCGCGCCGGCGATGAGCAGGTGGGGCATCTTGGCGAGGTCGACCGCCTGGGCCTTGCCGGCCACGTCGCGCCCCAGGGCGAACGTGAGCCGCGACCCGGACGCCGTGACGTCGACCTCTTCGAGGATCCGGCGCAGGGCGACGATGTTGAATTCCTTGTTCGGGATCTCGATTCCGACCGCACTCCGGCCGGGAATCGGCGCCTCGATCCGGAGCGAGCGTGCGGCGAGCGCCATCGACAGGTCGTCCGAGAGGGCCTCGATCCGGCTGAGCTTGATGTCCGGCGCCGGCTGGACTTCGTACTGGGTGACGACCGGACCGGCGTTTCGACCGATGATCGCGGCCGGAATGTTGAAGCTCGCGAGCTTGGCGATGATGATCTGCTCGTTGCGCTGGTGGTGGGTCTCCTCCCCGCCCGGCTCGGCCGAGATCGGCACATCCTCGAGGAGCGTCAGGGGCGGGAGGCGGTATTCGATCCGTTCTTTCGTCGGCGGCGAGTCGGAGGCGTCCGTCACGTCGAGCGGATCGCGCAACGGCCGAACCGGTTCCGCGACGAGCGTCGCGCCGGCCGGCGTGGCACTTCGCGCGGGAGCGAACGTGGCGGAGGTCGGTGCGCTGCTCGGAACAGCCGACGGAATCGGCGGGTGGTCGGGGTGGCCGTTCCCGTTCCCGCCCCCGGTGCCGTTGGCCCACAGGCCTGCCTGACCAGGCGCGGCGGTTGCGGACGGGGCGACGGCGGTGCCACGACGGGCACGCGATCCACCGGTTCGTTCGGGCTGGGTGCCGCCGGCCGTGCCGCCCGTCGCGGGATCGCGCTGGAGCGACGCCGCGGTCGTGGCCGTCAGCCAGCGCGCGACGGCGGTGGCCGGCCGGGCGAGGTCCGACGGCCGGAGCGCAAAGCCGATCATGAGCCCGACCGCGATGATTGCGAGCAGGACGACGAACGCCCCGGGCGTCGTGACGAGCGGGACGAGGAGGCCGGCGAGGAACCGGCCGATGTGGCCGCCGGACAGGGTTCGGTCATCCCCGATCGGAATGGCGAGGACGGCGGCCACTCCGAGCACCCCGGCATAGGCGATCGCCGTACCCAGCAGGGTCGCCCCCCAGCCGGAGTTCGGGCGCCGTCCTGGGCCCCACTCGAGGTACCAGCCCGCGGCGAGCAAGAGGAACGGCAGGAGCCAGCGCATGCTGCCGAACCACGGCCCGACCGTGCCGATCCACCAGTCGGTCAGCGCACCCTCGCTCGGCAGGAGCAGCGCGATGAGCGTGACTGCACCGAGCACGAGCAGGGCGATCCCGACCAGCGAGCGGGCGAGCTCCGGACTGATCGGCGGCAGCGACAGGGACGGCAGGCCCAGCGCGCGGCGTCGGTGGCCCATCCGGCGCGACCCGGATCGGCGGCGAGTCGCCACGACTCAGACCTCGACGACGACCGGGAAGACCATCGGCCGTCGCTTGGTCTGCTCGTAGAGGTACCGCGAGACGCCGTCCTTGATCTGGCTCTTCAGGAGTGCCACCTCGCTGATGTGGTCACCGGGGTTCTCGATCGAGGAGACGACCCGGTCGATCGCCTCCTCCATGATCGGGTCGCGCTCGTTCAGGTGGACGAAGCCGCGGGTGATGATCTCGGGCCGCCCGATCACCTGGCCGGTCTGCTTGTCGACCGTCACGACGACCATGAACATGCCGTCGTTGGCCAGCGCCCGCCGGTCGCGCAGGACGATCTCGCCCACGTCCCCGACGGACAGCCCGTCCACAAAGACGTACCCGGCCGTGACCGGCTGACCGCGACGCGCGGAGCCGTCGGCGCTGATCTCGATCGGCGTGCCGTTCTCGATGATGAACACGTTCTCCGGTGCGACTCCCGTCTCGATCGCCAGGCGCCCGTGCTGGACCTGCATCCGGAACTCGCCGTGGATGGGGATGAAGTGACGCGGCTTGGTCAGGCCGAGCATGAGCTTGAGCTCTTCCTGGCTCGCATGCCCTGAGACGTGCGCCCGCTTGATCGTGTGATAGAAGACGTTCGCCCCGACCTTGAACAGGTTGTCGATCGTCCGGGCGACGTACTCCTCGTTGCCGGGAATGGGACTGGCGCTCACGATGACCGTATCGCCCGGCTGGATCTCGACGAAGCGGTGGTCGCGGTTCGCCATCCGGGCAAGGCCGGCCATCGGCTCGCCCTGGGCGCCCGTGGTCGCAATGACGAGCTTTCCGTCCGGGACGTCCTTGATCCGGTCCTTGCCGACGATCCGGGATGGGTCGTAGGTCAGGTAGCCCAGGTCCGTCGCGATCCGAAAGTTCTGCTCCATCGAGCGGCCGATGACGGTCACCTTGCGGTCCATGTCGGCCGCCGCGTCGAGGACCTGCTGAATGCGCGCGATGTTGCTCGCGAACGTCGCCACGATGACGCGTCCCTCGAGCGGCTCCATGATCTCGCGGAACGCCTCGCCGACGGTTCGCTCCGACGGCGTGTAGCCGGGGTTCTCGGCGCGGGTCGAGTCGGACAGAAGGCAGATGACACCCTCCTCGCCGAGCTTGGCGAGGATGTGGAAGTCGGACAGCTTGCCGTCGACCGGGGTATGGTCGAACTTGAAGTCGCCGGTGTGGACGACGACACCGACCGGTGTCCGAAGGGCGATCCCCATCGCGTCCGGGATCGAGTGGCCGACGCGGAACGGCAGGACGGTGAACGGCCCGATGGTGATCTCGTCGCCGGGTTCGAGCCCGATCAGCGGGTTGTTGTGGAGCTTGTGCTCCTTGATCTTGTTGCCGAGCAGGCCGCGGGCCAGCGTCGACGCGTAGATCGGGACGCCCGGGAACTCGGGCAGGATGTACGGAAGGCCGCCGACGTGGTCCTCGTGGGCGTGGGTGATGAGGAACGCCCGGACGTTCGCCCGACGTTCCTTGAGGTAGGTGATGTCCGGGACGACGAGGTCGATCCCGAACATCTCCTCGTCCGGGAACATGAGTCCGCAGTCGATGACGACGATGTCATCGCCGTACTCGAAGACGTACATGTTCTTGCCGATCTCCCCAACCCCGCCGAGCGGGATGATGCGGAGGAGCTGAGCTGAAGAGGCCATTCGCTGTGGTGTCCTAGAAGAGGGTGAGTTGGTCGTCGGGGGGCGCGTCGGCTGGCGTGAACGCGGCGGCCGGGACGGGCGGGGAGGCCGTGGGCGTGGGCGTGGTGCTTGCGACGCTTGCCTCGGTTCGTTCGGTCGGTTCGGTCGGTTCGGTCGTCGCAGCGGCCACCGTGGCGATCGATCGATCCGCGCGCCTCGTGCGCGCGTCGAGGAGCGCTCGCGGGATCCCCGCGACGTCGTCGAAGCTCTGGCGCTCCACCTCCGTCGAACGGAGCGCGGCCGCGGGGTGATAGAGCGCGTAGACGAGGGCATCGGATGCCCCGGTTGCCGGGTCGGCCGGGCGCACCGTCCCGTGAGCCTGGGAGATCCGTGCCCCAGGCATGAACCGACCCATCGAGTGGCGGCCGAGGGTCACGACGAGCGCCGGATCGAGCACGGTCAGCTGGCGTTGGAGGTACGGCAGGCACGCGGCGATCTCGTCCGGCTCCGGGTCGCGATTGTCCGGCGGCCGGCACTTCACGATGTTCGTGATGAACACGTCCTCGCGGCGCCAGCCGATCGAGCCGAGCAGCTTGACAAGCAGGTCACCGGCGCGACCGACGAACGGCCGCCCTTGCCGGTCCTCGTTGAACCCGGGGCCCTCGCCGACGAACACGACCTCGGTGTCCGGATTGCCCTCTCCCGGGACGGCGCGCGTCCGGCCCGCGTGCAGCCGACAGCGGGTGCAGACATTCACCTCGGCCGCGATCGCGTCGAGCGCCGCGCGGCGCTCGGCGTCGGTCACGCCGATCCCCCACCCACCCCGGAGGTGACCGTCTCTCGACGGGAACGGGCGCGAATCCAGTTTCGCGCGACCAGCGCCTCGGCCAGCTCGACCGCGTTCGTGGCCGCGCCTTTGCGGAGGTTGTCGCTGACGACCCAGAAGGCGAGACCGCGGTCATCCGCAATCGACGGGTCACGGCGAACACGACCGACGAACACCTCGTCGCGGCCGGCCGCCCGGCTGGCGAGCGGGTACATATGGCTGGCCGGGTCGTCCTCGACGACGACGCCGGGCACGCGGCCGAACAGCTCGCGGGCGCGCTCGGGAGTCAGCGGCTCGCGGGTCTCGACGTGGACTGCCTCGGAGTGGCTCACGAAGACCGGGATTCGGACGGCCGTGCACGACAGGCGCAGCTCGGGGAG
>Ga0214472_10003729_pt1 | contig 16102 bp, 26 predicted proteins | sample RVTome_6_FD_207662 | JGI IMG/M metagenome (GOLD analysis project Ga0214472, IMG submission 207662) | Soil microbial communities from uranium-contaminated site in the Upper Colorado River Basin, Wyoming, United States - RVT140D175 | ecosystem: Environmental > Terrestrial > Soil > Contaminated >... | reverse complement strand
GCTCCAGCGATCCTATTGTACCGAGGATTTCGACGAATCTCCGCGCGCTCAAGATCCGATAGATCGTGCCAGCGCTTTAGCGAGCCTTGCCGAAGAGGCTCAAGGACTTTCCCGATGCGAACGTACTCTTCTTGAAGGTGGATGTCTCCATTCTCCACAGCCCTCTTCGTAGAAAGACTTCCTCCGTGCCAGAAAGGTGCAGAGACAAGGGCTCCCGTCTGCATCCCTAGCCCGCGAATACGATCCTGCATGTCGTGATCCTGTGCGTAAAGGGTGAAGCGCTCGTCAAAGCCCTTGAGTCTCACGAAGATCTCCCGCTTCATGAGGACCGCAAAGTATGCGCAAGGGTCCGTCTCGCAGTAGACATAGATCCCGTCATCTCCGGCGATCGCAGCCTTGATCTCGCCCATATCCTTCTGGGTCGGCGGATCTCCCCAGTTGCCATGGATTGTCCGGCCGAAACATTGGACCGGCCTTTCAGATCCCATCGAAATTGGAAGAATCGCGCCAAGATGTTTATGCCGAGCCAATGCGTCGATCAGCATCTTGTCCCATTCAGGGCAGATCACGATGTCCGGGTTGAAGAACGCGATGTACTCCCCGATACCTTGGGCGGCGAGATCGTTCCAGGCGATGGTGAGCGTCTTCGGATTTCCAGTGTTGTCGAAGACATGTAGCGTGTAGGGATTGAACGTGGACTGCTTGAGGTCGGACGTGAGCCGAGCGACCTCCATTTCCGTGCGATAGGAGACGACTACCACGTCAATCTCTTGCACTGACATGCTCCTCCAGAATCTTGATCAGCAGAACCGCCCGAGCTTTCCAGTTGTGTTTCACCTGGACGTGGTTGAACCCAACGCGCCGGATTGTCTCTCTTTCCTGGTCCTTGGAGATCCAGTACCCCAGCTTCGCGCAAAGTTCTTCCATGGAATCGTAGACGTCCAGGTGCTTCCCGATCTCAAACTGCTTCTCCAGGCCAGGTACCCGCGCCGTGAGAAGGAAGCCACCCGATCCTGGGATAATATAGTTCCGGCTGGACCAGTATCCTGGGCAGTCATTGACCGCATTGTCGCCCACGATGACCTTGGTCGTCTGTACGTAGTCCGCCAGCGCCTTCCCGTAGACCCAGCCACCGGGTTGCATTCTGACCTCGCCACCAAGTCCCATAACGAGCTTCGCGATCTGGCGGCGCCGCTCGTTGTACAGGCTGCCCAGGAAGGCGCATGGGCGCTTCGGCTTGGCGTCCAGGTTGATGGAGATTCCTTCACAGGCACCGGGAAGGTAGTGGTGGTTCGTGACCCCGTAGACGCCCTTCCAGTCGTATTCATCGGAACTCAGGAAGAGCGTGGCCTGCCGGGCGGCCTCGATCATGCTCTCCCGGCCGTAGTTCGGAATCCAATCAAGCGTCCAGAAGATGGTCTTGTGGGTCTTCGCCCATGCTGGAATGAGTCCGCGGGAGCCCGGATGACCCGTGAAAAAGGCCCAATCCACACCCGGCTGCGGGCCTTGGTGCTTGTTCTGGTCGATCCGGAGGACGTCCGCTCCCACCGCCTGAAGGGCGTCCGCCACGTAGGCTTCGTCGGGATGCTGACCCCAGGGCCAGCGTTCGAACTTCCCGATGACCGCGATCTTCAATCGCCGCTCCGAAGGCCCTATGGCTTCCAGTGGAACTCGACCGCATCCAACTGCTCGTTTCCGCGGTAGAAATCGAGCCAGATTACCTGTTGCTTGTAGCGGTCGATGAAGCTGCCGACCATACTTTTCACAAGGCGCACGAATTCCTCGTCGGGGCAGTTGCTGTACTTTTGATCGTTTTCAACGAGGACGCGGACGGACGTTTCCGTCCTCCCTACCCACCAGCCAAGCTGAATGATGATGGAGCCGCCCCATGGAAAGACCTTCATCACCTCGGCGCGGACTTCCTTTTCGTCGTATTCCTCAACTGGACCGAACTTCACATCCGACGTCAGCCCAAGAACAAAACTCGCGACAAGATTCGGCGACTCCATCCGCTTCCGAGGGACCTCCTCGTAGCCCATCAGGAAGACGGAAGATGCCCGGCGCGGCACAAATTGCTGCTCTTCGAGAAAGCGTCGATTAGTGGCGGCAATGGTCAGCCATTGTGAAACCGGAAGCGCTTCGTACGGCATACTCTCATCCTACCAGTTCTAATGGGCGCCCTCAAGCGCCTCGGAACCTTCAACTCCGAACCTTCCGGCACTCCCCGCTCTTGAGGCGGGCTATGACACCTTCAAGCAATTCTGGGTCGGGCTCGTACTGGAACTCCTTCGGCCTACTGAGGAAGACCGGCTCCTTGAAATCATTTCCTTCGTAGAGCCTCACGATGAGCAATCCGATATCCGCTCGTTCCACCTTCTCGTTGAAGCCCGTGAGATCGTAGACATCTCCACTTCTGCTCTTGATGCAGGAGGCTTCCAGGAGGAGGCCCGGGGTCATTGCGAAGTACGTTGCCGAGGAATACCGCCTGAACTCCGCCACCTGCCCCCAGCCACGCTGTAACTCTGAGAGAGACGCCTTCAGTTCAACCGCGATGACCTTGCACTGCTTCTTGAATAGGGACCGCGACTCCTGGAGGGATACGAGATCGCAGCGATTGGCTCCCAAGACGACCTCGTCGTAGACCTCGTGCCGACAGGTTTCCAGGAATCTAACCACAGGACTCTTGAGTTCCTCTTCCTTGGCCTCATAGGGCCAATAGGGGTCACCGATCAGACCATTGATAACGCCAGCCGAAAACGTCCCGCGCTTTGCCGACCGGACGGCGTGAAGGAACACAAGTTCTTCATCCGTAAGCTCGTCGGACGAGATAGCGCTCTCGTTGATCCGGAGCGTCTCTACGAGATCCTGGTACATGGCCTTAGGGTCGTCGCCCTTCATGGTCGCCGTACGGATGTTGAGACAGTGCGCAAGGAGATCCCGAAGCCTCTTCGGGCTTTCTTCGATCTCCTTATGGAACACGTCCATGCTCATGAGGTCCGAGTAGCGCATGGAGACCTACCGGCTCAGCCCTTCGCGCACGCACTCGTCGAACTTCCGGCGGACGTGCCAATAGGCCCGCGCGGCGCGCTCCGGCTCCTTCTTCTCGTACTCCTTGAGGTCGCCGCTCTTCTCGCGATGGAGGCAGTCAATGTAGTAGGAAGCGGCGTCATGGAATGCCTTGAGCGCCTCGACCCACTTGACCTGCTTCTGAGCCTCCTCGTCCTTGAGCGTTTCCAAGGCACGTTCAAGGCGGTAGAGGACGGACCGGGCGTCATCCTTCCCGAGAAGAGCATAGAGGTACGTCTCCGTGTAGAAAGGAATCCGCTCGCCCTTCTTGACGTCGGGGTCCTTCCGGACTTCGTCCGGCATGAAGTCGGGCTTGAACTCGAACATCTCCTGGACGATCCCGAGCGCCTTGGCGACGCGCGTCCGCTCTACGGTCAGTTCGGCCTTCAGGCGCCGGACCTCATTCTGGAGCGACTCCACGATCTCCGGCGTCAACGGAACGGTTGCCTGATCATCATTTGCCATCCGATCCTCCACGGCGATTCTTTAGAGTTTCACGGAGGCGCCCAAACGCCCCCCTCATGCTCACGAACATGACCTTCATTGAACGGGAACCCAAGCGGCACAGAAGGCTTGTCGAACATCTTGAATGCGGAGCCCATCATCCCGCCCTTTTAGGTAGAGTTGAAGAAGGATGAGCGTCGAGTTCAAGTACATTCCTCGAACGAGAATCGGGAACGTCCTCTTCCAGTATGCTTGCGCCAGGCTCTTCGCAGAGACTCATGGTCTCCGTCTGTTGACGCCCTTCAATCCACCCAATGGGAGCGAGATCGTCCGAGTCCTTCCGAACGCCGGGGGAGAGGTCGTCCAGGAGCCAACAGTTCATCTCACGGATTCCAGTTGGGTCCTCCGGGAGAACCCTCAAACACAGTTTCGCTTCCTCCGGATGGAGGACAGCCCCTTCGCTGGCTCCTGGCCGCGTGCCAGATACGTTATGGAGGGCTTTTTCCAGAGGTCTTCCTGGTATCACGAGCGGCGCGCGGCCATCGAGCGTTTCATGGCCCCGGAGCCGATTGGGGCCATCAACACCAAGGACATCGTCATCAGCCTCAGAATCGGACAGGACTGGAAGGCTCTGAACTGGGTTATTCACCCACAGTGGTATCTCGACATCCTCGCGAAAGAGCGCTTCGATGCGCTCCACATCGTCACGGATACGCTCGACGAGAAGTACCTGGCCCATTTCGCTGGCTACTCCCCCAGGGTCATTTCTTCCGGCCCGAAGGGGGACTGGGAGTACCTCCGGTCCTTCGATCGGATCGTGTGCTCCAACAGTTCCTTCGCCTGGTGGGCCTGCTTTTTCAGCAGAGCGTCTAGGATCTACACCTTCAAGCGCTGGAATGCAGACCCCATCGTCCGGATCGAACGATTCCCGAACGGGGTTGAGGTTGACGGACAATTTCTTCATGAGCGTGCCGACTGATCCTTCCGGAGCGGGCACCGTTTCCAGCCGTTGAGCCGTCCGTACCCCAAGGCCCGCATAGACTTCTCGACAGCCCGTTCCGCTCCGGCAAGATTACCGATCGAGGATCGGAGCGGGATGTTGTTCCAGCCGACCCTAAGCGCGAAGACCGGCTCTCCACAGGAACACCACAGGACGCTGACGTACCTCCAAGGCGGCCGACAGTTGATCGCAAAGCTCGCCGTCGATCGGACGCGCCATTTCGGAGCCCCGTGGTGCATCACCTGGTCAATACCTCGTAGCCGTCCTTCTTGATCGCGACCGTGTGCTCAAAATGAGCCGCGAGCGCCTTGTACTCCAGCGTGGCGATCGTCCAGTTGTCGTTCCGCTTGACCACTTTCCCGGAACCCTCTGTCAGCATGGGTTCGATTGCGATTACATGGCCCGGCTGGAGCACGAAATTGTCATTCGAGGGGTTGCCGGAGACAAAATTGAGCACGTTCGGGTCCTCGTGCATCTCGCGGCCGATCCCATGACCGCAGAAGTCACGGACGACCCCGAACCCGCGGGTCTCGGCGTACTTCTGGATGGCCCCACCCAGCGTCCCAAGTGTCACCCCAGGCCCCAGGGTCGCGATCCCGGCCTCCAGAGCCTCCCGGGTCGCATCAAGCAGCCGGAGGGCCTTGTCTGAGATCCGGCCGACCCCTACCGTGATCGCGGCATCCCCGACGTAGCCCTTGTAGGTCGCCCCGGCGTCCAGCTTGAGAAGGTCCCCCTCCTTGAGCACGACCTTCTTCGACGGGATGCCGTGAACGACCTCTTCGTTGAGCGACGTACAGACCGTGGCTGGGAATCCTTGGTAGCCCTTGAAGGTCGGGGTGGCCCCCGAACCACGGACGTGCGCCTCATAGGCTGAATCCAGGTCGGCGGTCGTGACCCCAGGCTTCACCATGCCTCGGAGTATCTTGAGCCCGCGGGCCACGATCTGGCCCGCATCGCGCATGACGTCGATCTCCCAGGGCTCCTTGACGGTCACCATGGTTAGGTGGGGAGCTTGACCCCGAGAGCCTCGCCGACCTTGTAGTTCGAGAAGTAACCCCCGGACGCCTTGTGGCGCCGGAGATCGGCCGCCACGGTCTGCCCGAGTGACGTCATCCGGACGTAGCCGTTGGCTTCGCTGATGACCTCGATGAACCCGGCAGCTTCCAGGTCGTTCAGGCAGTCCCAGTCGTCGTGCGACTTGATCTGGCGCTTCAGATCGGTCGATCCATCCGGTTTCCAGTAGCCCGACAGCCGCGAGCCGTACGAGGGCTTCCAGCCGCCGACGCCCATGTTCAGGTTGACGGCGTGGAAAGGATGCCGCTTCTCGTTGGCCCGGACGCGCTGCTTGTCGATGACGCCGACCCCGCCGTTGATGGAATCGACGCAGAGCGTCTCGACATAGCCAACCAAGCTCCAGTGGTCCTTGCCCCAATCAGCGACCTTGACCGTCTTCACGAGGGCTCCTCCTTCTTCTCCGACTCCACGATGCCGAAATGCTTCTTGAGGAATATAACCCGCTCTTCGGGTGAAGATAGGGCCATGGCGAAGTCCAGGAACTCCTCGCGGACCTCAGCAGGAACTTTGTCGGCAGCCGCCAGCCGGAGAAGCTTCCGCATGTCTTCCCCGAAAATCCTGGCGAACCGCTTGACGATTTTAGCGGACGGCGGATTGACCTTGTCGTTCTCGATGCCCGATACGTAGCCCTTGTGTGACCTGATCTTCCGGGCGACATACTCCAGCGTCCATCCACGCTGCCTTCTGCGATCCTTGACAAGATCTCCGAAGACCGACATGCCATTCCCTCCTATATCCCGATCTGCGAGTCCTTCCACTTCTCGAACTCGTTCCACTCCTTGCTCGCCTTGTCCTTGACTGCCTTCAGTTCTTCGCGGTGAACCTTCCAGACTTCGGCGCTCGCCTTTCTCACGCAGACGCCCCTTTCTTCTTCGCCCCCACGATGCTACTTCTTGAGGAACTCCGCTCGCGCGACTTCCGAGGAGACCGCCCTCATGAACTCGCTCATAGCTTTCCTTTTGGCTCTTCCATGCTGAGGGAATTCCATGTATACATAAGTCCCGGCACGGGCCTATTGCCCGTATGCTCAAGATGGATGCTAAAAAAACGCTTCCCATCCTTCATGTCATCATGAAATGAGCCACGCAGGGAATGCTTCTGGCCCGGTGGAACAGCCTTGACGATGCGCGAGGCGAATTCCAGAAGCCAGCGCTCGCCGTCTTCATCAACCCCGTCGCGAAGCTTGAGCACTATCCGGTCCTTTGTGATGAGAAGCTTATTGCGCTTCGTGCCTTTACGCTCGACCACGATCTTTGGGTCGCTCATGGCATCCCTAACTGCCCGTCGCGCCACTTCTCGAAATCGTTCCGCTCCTTGCCCGCCTTATCTTCGACCACCTTGAGTTCTTCGCGGTGGGCCGCCCAGGTCTCAGCGGCGGCTTTAGCCACCTTCTCCTCGATGCTACGAATGACGGCCTGATGGCGGTCATGAGCTTCCTGTTGAGGAGCGATCCGGTCTCGCCATTCAGCCGCCGCTTCGGGAACATCGGCCGACCAGATGACGAACTGGTACTCGTAGCCGCCGTGTCCGAAGCCGCCACAGCCTGTATAGAGCCACCAGATCTCTTCCCAAGGTCGTTCGCCTAAGTCGAGTCCATGTTCAAATCGCACTTGGCCGATGAAGGCAGGCTGATGTGCGCCATCTGGCCATTTGATGCTGACCCCCAGTGGAGCCGAATGGGAAGTGGACCAGGTTTCAAGGGCAAGCTGGATGAAGCGCCCCTTCTTTGCGGCGAGCGCCTCCGCGATGGCGCGAACCGTCTTCGGACGGGCCGCGAACAGCTTCTCCGCTTCCGGCGTGAGGACGGGTGTTACCATGCACAGATTATAACAGATGTGATTCCTGGAGCAAGAAGAATCGAACTATCGGCGCCGCTTCTTCTTAGCGCGTCGGGCGGGCGGCTTGCGGACCTTGAGGACGTTCTTTACCTGTCTCTCGCAGATCTTCTGGACGGTCTCCCGTTCCTTCTGAGACATGCTCTCCATCGTGTCGATCCAGGTAGAGACGAAGTTGTCGAACGCCTCGCGCAGGCGAGGGTTGAGCTTGATCCTGCCTGACGCGAGGTCAGGGCTTTCCTTGCTTGCCTTTGAGGTCATATACCGTCCCGATCAAGTCTGCGACATCGTCCACACTGAACGTGCTCCGGTTGAGGAAGGAGTCGATCGCCTGCTGGATCTGGAGCGCGATCTCGAAGTTCCGGTCGGCGGTCTTGAGCTTGGCGCGGAGCAGGTCGAGCTTCTTCGTGAGATCCTCCCGCTTGGTTCTGGCCTGGCCGAGGAGCGTCGTGAGGTCAGCCTGCGCGACCGTGGCACCTTTCGCCTTGATCTCATAGTCCTCGATCAAGCGGACCTGCGTCTCCAGAGCAAGGGCGAGGTCGGAGAACAGCGCCGTCACCATGGCGTCATGGTCAGACTTGAACGCCACAAGAGCCTCGTACTCCACCTGGCTCGCTTGCTTGATGGGAGGCGGCGTCGAGCAACCGATGAAGACGACGGCCAGAAGCGGAAGGATGACCCCCTTGGCGAGCCCGCCCAGAAGCCCGCCGATGGTCTTAGCCACCTTCGTCCAGGTTTCCTGGTCCGTCTTCGCCTTCTCGACATCCGCCAGGAGCTTCGTAAGGTCCGCATCGGTGATGACCTGCCCATTCAGCTTGAGCGCATCGAGCGCCGGAGTACCGCTCACGGCGTCGAATGGATTGGGCGGCGGCGGGTGGGCCGATAGATCCTGCGCAGCCTTGAGCAGTTCCTTCGTTTTCTCCAGGACTTCTTCTTTGCTTGGCATTTGACCTCCTAAACCCTATATCCCAATCGAGAGAATTCCCTGATGATCCGAGATCGCTCTTTGGGCTCCATGTGGCTGATATAAAGGATACCCTTCAGGTGATCTATCTCGTGCTGGATACCACGAGCCTCGCGGCCTTCAAAGATCTCCTTCACACGACCGGTAGGCGTGTCAGCCTCCAGACAGACCTGAGGGAAGCGAGGGACTTCACCATGAAGACTTGCAAACGACAGACAGCCCTCCTCGTCGATCTCTGGATCTCCCGCGAACCCGACTGATGGATTCCAATAGACCCGCTCGCCCTCTTTCTTCCCGGCGAAGTTGACCACAAAGAGCCGGACCGGCCAGCCTACCTGGGTGGCGGCGAGACCGACACCGTCAAGCTCGTACATCATCTCGAAGAGGCGCTTCACGCGCTCGGCGACCTCGTCGTCATACTGCTCGATCGGGGCGCCGGGCTGTTTGAGCCGCGGGTCCGGATAATAGATCAGTTGCATGGAGCCTATTTCCTTTCGATGAGCATACGTTTTATGTCGGTTTCCACTTCCTTCTGCTTGTGCGTCGTGACGTACCACTCGGCAGCCTTGAGAACGCCATCCCGGAACTTCACCTTCGGCTCCCATCCGAGCACCCGCTTCGCAAGAGCGCATGAAGCAACCCTGTTTTTCGGGCCGGTCGGCATGTCCTTTAGGAACTTCACGCTCGCCTTGTGGCCTACCGCGTCCAGAATAAAGCGAGCCGCCATGGCGACCGATACTCGCTCCATCGTTCCGATGTTGACGCTCGATCCGTCGTCGATCCGCTCTGCGGCCCGAATCAAGCCATCTACGGTGTCGCTCACGTACGTCCAGTTCCTAATCTGAGTGCCGTCTCCCCACACCTCGTAGGGATTCTGTCCGATGAATGCCTTCGCGATCATGCCCATGATGGCATGGTTCTCCTTGCCGCGGGGGCCGTAAACGGTGAACAAACGGCACGACACCCCCTTGAGGCCGCGTTCCTGGCAATAGAAGCGGAGCGAAAGCTCTCCCATCAACTTTGACCAGCCATACATGTTGTCCGCGTCGTACGGCGGCTTGACCAGATCCTCGGTGAGAAACAACTCCTTCCAAGGATTCCCTTGAAGGTGATTCGGATAGACGCAGCCGGACGAAGCAAAGATCACCTTGCGTACGCCCGCCCGAGAAGCTTCCAGGAAGCACAGCCCGTCCAAGGCAAAATTTGAGGCCGTATCAACCTGATGGAGGTCCACGTAGCCTCTACCACCATGATCAGACGCAAGATGAAAGACCGTGTCGATGCCCTTTAGCGCAGCACGGATAACCGCCGTGTCGAGCAGGTTCCCCTCCAGGAACTCAATCTCACCAGCAACACCATCCAGATTCTCCTTCCTTCCGCTCGTCAGGTTGTCCACGACACGAACCTTGGCGCCTTCGCATACCAATCGCTCGACGAGATGGGAACCAATGAACGAAGCTCCTCCAGTGACGAGCACCGCCTTCCCTTGCATATTCATGTTCGAGAAAAAAAGGCATCCCCCCAGGCGTGCCAATCCGACCACATCTTAACCTCAAAAAGGGAGAACCCTCGGGCCTCAAGATGGCGCTGCAATCCAGGCAATAGCGCGCATCCTTGGTAAAGCTCTTCTGTATTCACCTCGGTAATAATATGGCGTACCATACACAAGGATTTTTCCATTCCAATGAGGGCCTTTAACTCAGCGCCCTGTAGGTCCATCACCAGAAGATCAAACTTACCAGGATCAATTTTATGGCGCGAAAGGAGCGTGTCCACGGTCACTGTATTCACGCGGACGGTCATCACCTCCGTAACGTCCGGATGCTTTTCTCTGTGAAGCTTCATACGAAGAAGTGAGGACGAAAAGCTATTTGAGGCAATATGGAACTCCACCTCCTCGTCATCTGATTCTGAAATCGCCCCTTCAAGTACTTGATGCCCAGTCCGGCCTCCAACAGACTCTCTAAGTCTTGAACAAACTCCAGGATTACCCTCTACCCAGAGGACGCTCTCAATGCCGAAAGCGTCATACTCATTGGCCTCCTCTCCGAGATGCGCACCTAAATGCAGAACACCACGGGCACGGAGACCATGCTTCTTCGATAGATCTGAAAGCGAAAGTAGCATACTTCACCTTACTAGCCGAGAACAACTCAAACAGGCTTCTGGCTTCCGATCTTGTATTCGATTATGTGCGTGACGCATTCCATCGCGGTCCAGTCCACCCCTGGATTCACCGGTTGAGGAAACCCATCCCGATACAACCGGGTCCGAAAAAGCTGCCCGTTCACCACCTCGCTGTCCAGCCACTTCTGGTCCCGGATACGGTGAGGATCAGTTTCGTTCGAATGGTCCTGATGGACCCCCTGGACCGAGAAATCCACGATGTCCGGGAAGCCCGCGCGGTTCACGCGCTCCTTGAAATCGCAGTCCTCGTAGCTGTTTCCGTGCATGTACTGGAAATCGACACCCCCGATCTTGACGACGGCCTCCCTCTGGAGGAAGGAGACGTACCAGTACCGCTCCTCTTCCTTGAAGAATTTGCACGTCTGAACTCCTGACTTCTCCACGACGTCAGTCCAGGATGGCCCTGGCCACTTCTTCGTGATCCAGTCGTTCACGGCCTGATCGCCAAGCCAGCATTTTCCGAACAGGTAGCCCGGCTTCACCGAGAGGATGGACACAGCCTTCTCGAAGTTGTCCGGTGCATGGAGGATCTCGGGGTGGAAAAGGCCCACGACGGGAGCCATGGAAAGGAAGCATCCGACGTTCGTCGTCAAAGCCGGGGTCTTCCACCAGTTCTTCGGCTGCCCAGGCGTCCAGCCCGGGTTCTTTTCCTTGAACATGAAATGCCGGGTGTGATCGAAGTAGACGTGACGCAGGTTGATCTTTCCGAGGAAGCGCTTGTACGCCTCGCTCTGGTCCGCGGTGCTCAGGTCATCGACGAGGATGACCTCCCATTCTTCCGGAGGAAGGCTCTGCCAGAGAAAGCTGTCCAGGGCACGGCCCAGAAGGAACGCCCGATTGTGGATGGAGAGCGGAATCGAGAGTTTCACCGAATGACCTCCTCGATTTCCTGTTCCGACAAGACGTCCCAAAACATCTTCTTCAGTTCCGCCTTCGTGGCGCCGATGAACAGCCTTGGACGGGTCTCGCCAGGAACGCACAGGTGCGTCCCCCACTTCTTCTTCAGGCTCTCCGGATGAAACCTGCTCTGCCGCTCTCCGTACTTCGCCGCGAAGTGGTCTGGCCCAAGAAACCGGAAGTGCAGGAGCTTGACTCCGTGGTCGGCGGGCTCGACGACCGTCCCCTCCGGATCGCAGTCATGGCATCCGAAGTGGTACTTGATGGCGATGGCCGGGTCGAAGATCGCCTTCTTGTTGTAGCGGTGGTTCAGGAATCCCGCCGTGATCTCTGAATAGATCTGGCCCGATCTCTTGGGAGGGAAAAATGACACCATCTCGTACCCGGTCATCTGGAGTAGCGTCGCTCCTTCCGAACGTAAGGCGACCAGGCACCCCAGAAGGTCCGGATGGTACACGATCTCGTCGATATCCACGATGATGACCCAGTCAGCCTCACCGCGCGAACGCTTGTACGCCTCGTTCCGGATGCGCATGAGGACGGGCTCGTTGTACTTCCCATCAACATGAGTCGGGAACTCGCCGCTCCCATCCTCCAGGACAACCTTTGGGTGACCCTTCAGGATCTCGACCGACTTGTCCGTGCTGGCCCCGTCGAACACGAAGATCTTCTCCGCCACCGTTTCGTAGTACCTAAGAAAGTATGGAAGCAGAAGCTCCTCGTTGTAGCAGGTCGCGTAGACGTGCAAGATAGGACGGATCACGTTGAACCTCTCTCTCCAGGGCCAGGCTACGAGGCTACTCCAGGCTTGGCTTTCATGCACCGGCCGCAACGCTTCTTAGCCAGGCCCGGCCAGGTGCTCGTCAGATCGTAGAGCCGGGCTTTCCCAGGCCCTCGATCGTTCGAGAATCTTGCCCCACAGGCGGCCTGTACAGGGGGCGCGTCCGTCATGCGAACCTTATGCCAGACCTTGGTCTTCGCGTCGCGCACGAACGCCTTCTGCCAACTAATGGTCATCCCTGCTCTCCAGTTCCTTCCATGCCTTTTCGGTCAGCGGGTACTGGGTGATCCCAACCCCACGGCCGACACCGATGTACATCTGGATCACTTCCTGCATCAAGGGAAGCTCAGCCTTCCAATTCTCCTTGGCCTCCGAGAAATAATCCCGGACCACCTTGGCGAGGGCGAAGTCGTAATACTTCCGATCGCACGCCCGGCAGACGTGCGTAAGCTCGCCTATGATCCGATCCAGCGTGCGCTTCACGTCTTTCTGGAATTGAACGAGCTTTTCAACAAACCGAGACGCCTTCTCGATGCAGGTCTGGCAGCGGCCATCCGCGTCACGCTCGCAGGAGCAGATCTTGTCCTCCGGCGGGATCGCTCCGAGCGCGTCGAGGACGTCGCCCCAGCTTTCCGCTCGAACGACCCCTTCAGCTTGCTTGGCGAGCGTCCCGGTTAGCTTCTTCTCGTCCGGACGCCCCTGGAAGAGAATCCGTGTCTTCACGGCCCCCTTCAGGTACGCGAGGATCTCCAGACGGTCGTCGATGAAGTGGGTGAGCTTGAGTCTTCTGGCGATCGGGTACTTATCCTGCCGCCTCCGGCAGAAGAGGACTCGCTCCCGAGGGATTCCGGTCACCTGAAAGAAGCCGCGATGCTCCATCCAGTGGAGCGTCTGCTTCTGGATTTTCTGGCCGCACTTCGAGACGACGTAGACCTTTCCCTTGAACAAGTCAGCATGGAGCCGCGCGATCGCCTCGAAGGCCCCATCGACCGGCGTTGTCTCCAGGTACTTCTCCCCGAAGAACGATGTGTCCGTCTTGTCGTTCGCGCGGTCGATGATGACTCCGCCCACGTCGATGCCCAGGATGTCCATCCGATCTCCTTCTATCCGAAAGCCTGCTTCCGGCGCCGCTTCCGGAGCGTGATCCCCATCTTCTTCATCCGCGCCCGGTAGGACCGCATGCGAGATGATGAAAGCGGCTTTTTCTCCCGCTCGTACTGGACCTTCGATTCCAGAGAGAGCGCGAGGTCATGAAGGGCTACTCGTTTCCCGGCCGGATCATTCCAGCAGCAGATGTAGGCGTCGTCGTTGATGATCTCCCGAAGCGCCGCTACGGCGAGCGTGTAGAGATGAAGCTCTTCAGCCATGTAATGAAGATGGAGGTGGACTGGCATCTTGGCTCTAGGAGGGCTGAGCAATAGCGACGCATTCGGATTCCATGCCCGCCTCTTTGCCAAGGAAGCGACGGGCAACCGCCTCTTCTGGTAAGGCGTGAATTCATCCAGGAGTCCGGCCGCAGCTTCAGCGACATCGTGCTCCCGGTGGCGCCCCATCATCTTCACGGTCTTGTAGCTGGCCTTCTGGCGGATGATGCGGCCACTTTTGTCCTTCTTGACGGGCCTCTTCGGCGCCCTTGGAATGCCGACCATGACCGTGAGCATCTTCTTCTTCCTGGCCAGAAAATGCTCCAGGGCCTTCTTGATGACGCCAGCGATCGGGTCCTGAATCTGGCTTCCAAGCCAGTCCAGAGCGCCATCGCTCGCGAACGGACCTTCTCCCCATGCTCCCATGGCGTTCTCCTTATTCTTGCTTCAGACGCGCTTCGTTGACCTCTTTCAGCTTTTCCCAGAAGTCGCAGCCATCCGTGAGCTTCCCCACGATCTGGTCACGGGCGGTGAGGCACCGGCTGACTTCCTGCCCGTTGACCAGGATCTGGACCTGGTCTCCTGGCTTCACGCGATACATGAAGACGAAGTCGCCCTCGTGGATCGCCACTTCTTTTTTCATGACCACCATCTCACGCATAGGCCCTCCTTATGGCGTCGCCACCGGCTTCAACAACTCCTGAAGCTCCCGGATCACCGCATCCGCATGGGCGATTTCCTTCGGGGCGTTCTCCAGGAAATCCGCGACGTGCTTGAAGTAGTCCGCGAAGATCTCCTTCGCGTTCCGGATGAAAACAACCTTGGCCTCCAGGCGGCATGTTTGGATGCGAGCCCAATCCTGCTTGAAGCGGATGTTCCAGATCGTTGGTGTTGCACAACAGAAGACGTCCCAGGCTTCGCCGACACGTCCGATCATAAACGAATGACCTGGCGTCGTCAGCATTTTGAGAAGGTCTTCCCAGGTCTTGGGCTCCCGCGGGCCTCCGCCGACCGTAAAGACCGGGCCGCGCATGCGGTACTTTTCGCCGAATCGCGTAGCTTGCCCGCTCAGTTGTTTCACGACGTCGGCTACCTTGGCTTGAATCTCGCGCATCCGGTCAGCGCTTGGCAGGTCCCTGATGAGGTCGTCCAAATTCATACACGTTTCCTTTCGGCTTTCTTCGTACACCGATTCACCCACCAGCCGACCCACTTCGACAGTTCCCTGACGATGGTGGAGGCCGGTCCACGCTTCGCGGCGACCAGGTTCCCCCGGTTCGTCTTGATCTCGGCGTAGGCCGAACGGTCCGTGATTCTGACGCTCACCTTGAGTCGAGGCACCTCCTTCCCCTAGTCTGGATACTTCTTCTTCGGCCACTTCTCCATGTCGTCGGCGCACTTCATGATCTCCCGCGCGCCTGTCGAGTCCCCGGATGCCGCTACCAGGCTGGCGTAATACCTCACCGTGGCGACGGCCAGCCTGTCCTGACCGCGTAGAAGGAAAAGAGGCTCTCCTTCGGGGATGTCCTTCCCTTCTACCGAGATCCGACCGTACTTTGACTTCGCCATGAACCGTCCTCCTCCACTCAAAGTCAATGTTACCCCTGCCTGATGACCAACTCGCTAAACGGAATGACCCGCGATTTTGTTGGCTTCGCGGGTTCCCCAGGATAGAGAAGCTTTCGAACCTCTGCCTTATTCTGAAGAGTTTCGATGGCCTCTCCCATGCGGCGGCGCTCCGCCTTCACGGCTTCCCTTGCCGCCTTCTGGGCACGCTCCTCCATCCTGCTTTTGAGCACCTGGATGCATTCGCTTGGACGGTGCGCCCCGTCCGGATCGAGGGTCTTCCCGCCGCAGACTTCGCAGATCATGCCTTGATGCCCTCCTTTTCCTTCACTCGATCCAGGTGCTCCAGGGCTTCCACGAGCCTGGCCAGCGTGAACACGTCGTCCTTCACGCGGTTGAGTTCTGCCAATCGTGCCACCTCTTCCAGCGCTGTCAGGTAGTCCCACTTGACCACGACGCGCGACAGATCCTCAGGCATTCTTGCCTCCCCAGCACGACTTCTTGCTTAACTCCTCGTTGCACTTCGCGCAAAAATGCCAGAGCCTTTCAGACCACGGCTCTCCGACAAATCCGCAGCGGTGGCAGATCTGCCTCCCTTCGGCAAGCTCCGCGCGCTTCTCCAGGGAAAGCTCAGCCGCCTGTTCCGGCGTGAAGCCTTCCGGAGAAAGCCATCGGTTCGCCTCTTCGTTCGTATCGCACTTCTTCACGCAGATGAGGTCGTGCTGAGGTCCGGTGAAGACGCCCGCGGACCAACGACCCCCGGAGCTTTTCCTGCCATACTCACCTCCTGGGTTCGCGTACCAGAGGTCGCACATTCCGGCATCGTGGAACGCCTTCCAGGCATCTTCCTTGAACTGTCCGGTCTTGTCTCGCTCCGAGAACACTTGATCGAGGTGCGCTCGGTCTTCCAGATTGAGGCGGCTG
>Ga0214472_10003728_pt1 | contig 16102 bp, 16 predicted proteins | sample RVTome_6_FD_207662 | JGI IMG/M metagenome (GOLD analysis project Ga0214472, IMG submission 207662) | Soil microbial communities from uranium-contaminated site in the Upper Colorado River Basin, Wyoming, United States - RVT140D175 | ecosystem: Environmental > Terrestrial > Soil > Contaminated >... | reverse complement strand
CCCGGCGGCGGGAGGCGGGGCGGACCCCGGCGTAGGGACGCTCGTCGTACTTCTTCTTCTTCTTGTCGTCCATGTCGCCGGCCGGGGATGCTGGCATCTTTTCCAATGCGGCGCTCATCGACGCTCGAACGACGAATCGCTCGAGGCTGGCTGATCAGCGACTTGGTCCCCACCGCCCCGGCGATGCGGGTGTCCTGCAGTGATCGAGCAAGAAGCGAGCCAGTGCGCGGCCGGCGTCGCGGCCGCGAGGGATCAGTCCCCGTCCGCCTCGTCCGTCGGGGCCTCGCCCGCCAGGGAGGCGGCCACCGGCGTGCGGCGGTCCATCCGCCGCCGCTCCTCGAAGGCGAAGCGCGGGGACTCCTGCGGCAGCGGAGAGCGGTCCTCGCTCATCTCCCGCGGGACCAGCGAGACGTACCCCAGGTCCAGGTGGATGTGGTCGTCGGTCTTCCCGATCTCGTGGCCGTAGGGCATGACCCAGAGGTCGCCGCTCGTGTCCTCGGCCATCCGGTTGTACTTCTCGATCGTCTCCTTCTCGTTCAGCACCTGGGACCCGATGCGGTACAGGTCGGCCGCGGTGCCCCACATGTGGGGGGTCACCCCCACCGCGAGCTTGTGCGCCGGAGAGCGGTAGCCGCCGTTCACGGCTAGGTGGATGGGCGCCCCCACCGCCTCCCGCAGCCGCTCCAGGTAGAAGGCCAGCATCCGGACCGCGCAGGGGACGTAGCGGGGATAGGAGCGCAGGCGCCCCGCCTCCTTCAGGTCCACGAGGAGCAGCTCGTTGAGGCCGAAATGCGCGGAGAGCCGGATGTCCCGCGCGGCCTCGTGGGAAGGGATCTCGTAGAAGTAGCGGGGCAGCTGGTGCCGGCGGCCGTCCCTGCCCTCCGCCATCTCCTGGGGCATGAGCAGGGAGCGGACCTCGGGGTCCAGGTCGAAGGCGTCGACGATCTTGAGGCCCGGCTCCTTCTCCATCAGCCGCCGGTCATGCCCGCCAGGCACTCGAAGATGTCCCGCGACACCTCCGCCACCGCGGTGCTCCGCGAGGGGGAGGCGTCGAACTGGGTCAGGATCACGAGGACGTAGGGCTGGCGGCCCTCCAGGTACACGATCCCCGCGTCGTGGTGCACGGTGGAGATGTTGCCGGTCTTGTGGGCCACCCGGGTCGCCTCGGGCAGGCCGGCCGGGATGCCTCCCTTGTAGCGCTGGTCGAGCAGGATCTCCAGCATCCGCTCCGAGGCCTCCGGCGAGTACGCCTTGCGGTCCAGGATGGCGCGCAGGAGCTTCAGCAGGCCGTTGGCCGTCACCTCGTTGTTGAGCCCGGCCTCGAAGGCGGCCTGGTCCTCGACGCCGCGGATCACCTTGACGCCCTCGATGCTCAGCTCGTGCAGGGTGCGCTGGATGACGGGGATCCCCACCACGTCCACCAGCAGGTTGGTGGCGAAGTTGCTGGAGCTCGTGATCATCTGGTACGCGAGCTGGTCCACGGTCATGGTGCGGCCCAGGTGGGCATGGAGCTCCGGGTCCCCCTCCCGGCTGACGTCCAGCATGTAGGGCCGGCGCTCCACGATGCTCGTGAACTTGTTGCGGACGTGGACGGGAGCGTCCGGGGCCAGCTCTCCCCGGGTGATCTGGCGCTGGACGGCCAGCAGCACCGCCAGCTTCATGGTGGAGGCGGCGTGGAAGGGGGCGTCGGCGTTGTAGGCCCACTGCAGGGTGGTCTCGCAGTCGTAGAAGGCGATGCCCAGGGCCTCCAGGCCGTGCCTTTCCTTGATCTTCAGGACGCCGGTGTAGAGGGAGATCTCCGCCGCGGCCACGGATTCGCGGCTGGCGACCTTGGGGGTCCCCATGGCCGGATTCTAACGCAGCGCCGGAGAGCGCCGTCAGAGCGATTCGAAGTGGGTGAGCTCCTTGAAGAGCTGGAAGCGCGCGTCGATCTCGGCCCGGCCCAGGCGCAGCAGCCGGTCCAGGCTGAAGGCCTCCACGCAGAACGACGCGAGCGTGCTGCCCATGATCACGGCCCGGCGCAGGGCGGCCCGCGGGTCCCGCGCCGCGCTCACCGATCCCCCGGCCGTCTGGGCGGCCAGGTAGCCCACGAACCCGCCCGCGAACGTGTCCCCGGCCCCGGTGGGGTCGAAGACCTCCTCCAGCGGATAGGCGGGCGCGGCGAAGGAGTCCTCCTCGGTGAACATGAGCACGCCGTGCTCGCCCTTCTTCACCACCAGCACGCGGGGCCCCATGTCCCGGATGGCGCGGGCCGCCTTCACGATGTTCCACTCCCCCGTGAGCTGCCGGGCCTCGGCGTCGTTGATGAGCAGCACGTCCACGCGCGAGAGCGTCCGGCGCAGCTCCCCGGGCTTGCCCTCGATCCAGAAGTTCATGGTGTCGCAGGCGACGAGCCCCGGCCGCTCCACCTGGTCGAGGACGTCGCGCTGGAGCACGGGGTCGATGTTGCCCAGGAAGACGTGCTCGGAGCGCCGGTAGCGCGCGGGGATCTTGGGCTGGAAGGTCTCGAACGCGTTCAGCTCGGTGCAGACCGTCTCCCGGGCGTTCAGGTCGAAGGAGTACCGGCCCTGCCAGTGGAACGTCTTGCCCGGCGCGCGCTCCAGGCCCTCGAGATCGACGTCCCGTCCGCGGAACGCGGCCAGCTGCTGCTCGCCGAAGTCCTCCCCCACCACGCCCACCAGGTTCACGGGCACGAAGAAGGACGCGGCCACGGCGAAGAACGAGGCGCTGCCCCCCAGGACGCGCTCCGCGCGCCCGAACGGCGTCTCCACGGTGTCGTAGGCCACGCTGCCGACCACGAGGATGCTCACCGCATGTATTTCCCGACGAGGGGCTGGAGCTCGCGCTTCACGGCGTCCGGCACCAGCTCCGCCGGAGTCACCAGGGCGTAGAGGAGGGCCGTCGCGCACTCGCAGGCCCGGGGCTCGCGAGGGATGCGCCGCAGGGCCCCGCGCAGGACGGTCTTGGCCGTCTCGGCGTTGGCGAGCAGGGTGGCGATGATCTGGTCCGCGGTGACCGAGTCGTGGCCCGGGTGCCAGCAGTCGTAGTCCGTGACCATGGCCAGCGTCGCGTAGCAGATCTCGGCCTCGCGGGCCAGGCGCGCTTCCTGGATGTTCGTCATGCCGATGATGTCCATCCCCCACGACCGGTACAGCTCGGACTCGGCGAGGGTGGAGAACTGCGGGCCCTCGATGCAGACGTACGTGCCCTTCGGATGGCGGGAGACCTTCGCCTCGCCGCAGGCCGCGAACAGAACGCTCCGGAGCGTCGCGCAGAACGGATGGGCGAAGGCGACGTGGGCCACCAGGCCGCGGCCGAAGAAGGTCGAGGCGCGCTTGGTGGTGCGATCCACGAACTGGTCGGGGATCACCATGTGGGTGGGCGCGTACTGCTCCTTGAGCGAGCCCACCGCGGAGACGGAGAGGATGCGCTCGACGCCGAGCAGCTTCATGGCGAAGACGTTGGCCTGGTAGGGCACCTCGCTCGGCAGGAGCCGGTGCCCCCGGGCATGGCGGGCGAGGAACGCGACCCGGCGGCCCTCGAGCAGGCCCACCAGGATGCGGTCCGAGGGCGCCCCGAACGGGGTCTCGAGGACGAGCTCGCGGACGTCCTCGAAGCCCTGCATCTCGTACAGCCCGCTGCCGCCGATGATCCCGACCTCCGCGGTCTCCTTCATGACTCGGAGGTCCCGTCGAGGACGAAGCGGTCGCCGTCCTTGCGCACGCGGCCGAGGGCCACGCGCGGGTCGTGGTAGAAGAGCAGCGTCCAGCGCTCGCGCGCCGCCCTCTCCAGCAGCCGCCGCTTGGCCTCGAGCGTCCCCACCGGGAACAGGTCGTAGCCCATCACGAACGGCAGCGGCAGGTGGCTGGTGGTCGGGAGCAGGTCGGTGGGGACGGCCAGCGTCTTCCCGCCGCCTTCCACGACGACCATCTGGTGATGGGCGGTGTGGCCTCCGACCGGCACCACGCGCACCCCGGGCGCTACCTCGACCTCGCCCTGGACGGTGTCGAGCTGGCGGCTCTCGGCCAGGGGCACGAAGCTCTCCTCGCGGTAGGAGGCGCGGCTGCGCTCGTGCGGGTGGGTGGCATCCTCCCATTCCCCCATCTGCACGACATAGCGCGCCCTGGGGAAGGTGGGGACCGCCTTGCCCTCCACCACGCGCGTGTTGCCGCCGGCGTGGTCGAAGTGAAGGTGGGTGTTCACCACGATGTCCACGTCCTCGGGCGCGACGCCCACGGCCTGGAGCGACCGCAAGAGGGTGGAGGTGCGATCCAGGCGGTACATCCGCCTCTCCTTCTCCCCCCACTTGTCTCCCATGCCGGTGTCCACCAGGATGCGCTGGCCCCCGCTCTCCACGAGAGCCACGTTCAGGCCCAGGGCCACGCGGTTCTTGTCGTCGGGAGGATCGGTCTTCTCCCACACGACGCGGGGGACCACGCCGAACATGGCGCCGCCGTCCAGGGCGAAGCCGCCGTCGGAGAGGACGTGGACCTGGATGTCGCCGAGAGTGACCATCCGCAAAGCTCTCATCCTATGTCGTCCCGTCGGCAGTGGCAACGCTAGCGTCTCGCCCTTGAACGTCCTGCTCCTCTCCATGCCGGACGCCTTCGAGCAGTCGCGTGACCAGGAGGCCGCGAGCGGTGACATGATCAACCGCGTGATCACGGTTGGACGAAGGTCGCTTCGCGGTCGCCAGTGGGACGATCAAGATCGGCTGGCGCAAACGGCCGCGTTCCTCCATGGCGACCCCGCTCTCGTCCCCGGCGGGGTGTTTCGATTCTCCTCCCTCGACGAGGCGAACGCGTGGATGGCGCGGATGATGATCGTTACGCACGAGCGCCGACGCCCGCCGACCTCGTCCGCATCTGCCGGGCGCTGAACGAGGCGCGAGCGCGCTATCTCCTCATCCGCCTGAAGGAGACGCCGCGCCCACAGGATGCCATCGACCGCGCGTTCCTGGAGGGCGTCCTCCGGGCGCGCACCTGACCCGTCCGGGCGGCGTGGCCCTCGCGGTAGACTGCGCCATGCCCGTCTTGTGTCTTATCCCCTTGATGCTCCTGGCCCCGGCGTCCCCTCCGGAGCCCGATGAAATGACCCGCCTGGCCTGGAGCAACAACGCCTTCGCGTTCGACCTCTACCGCGGCCTGGGCGCGGGCGCGGGCAACCGCGCGATCTCGCCCGCCAGCGTCAGCATGGCCCTGTCCATGGCCTGGGCCGGCGCGCGGGGCGGGACCGCGGTGCAGATGCAGAGCGTGCTCCGCTTCGAGGGATCGCCCGACGCGATGATGCAGGCCTCGGGGCGGCTGGCGACCGCCCTTCAAGATCCGTCGCGCCCCGTGGTCTTCCGGATCGCCAACCGGCTGTTCGGCGAGAAGACCTCCGAATTCGAGCCCGCCTATACGGACGCCACCCGGGCCGCCCTCGGGGCGGGCCTGGAGCCGGTGGACTTCAAGCGCGCGGCGGAGAAGGCGCGCCTCCTCATCAACGGCTGGGTGGAGGAGAAGACCGAGAAGCGGATCCGCGACCTGGTGCCGCGGGGCGGCGTGGACCGGGAGACGCGCCTGGTGCTGGTGAACGCCATCTACTTCCTGGGGGACTGGGCGGAGCCGTTCGCGATGGAATCCACGCGCCCCGCGCCCTTCTCCGTCGCGGCCTCCACGAAGAAGGACGTCCCCACCATGCACGCCGTGGAGTCGTTCCGCTTCGTGGCGAAGGACGCGCTGAAGGCGGTGGAGCTGCCCTACAAGGGCGGCCAGATGTCGATGCTCGTGGTGCTCCCCGACGCCGTCGACGGTCTCCCGGCCCTGGAGGCGTCGCTGACCGGCGAGCGTCTCGAAGGCATCACCAGGTCGCTGGCCTCCACGCGCGTGCATGTGAGCTTGCCGAAGTTCGAGGTGGATCCACCCGGCTCGCTGCCGCTCGGCGAGGCGCTTCGGGCTCTGGGGATGGCGGACGCGTTCTCGCCCTCCCAGGCCGACTTCACCGCGATTGCCGACCCTCCCGACCCGCGTGACCGCCTCTTCTTGAGCGAGGTCTTCCACAAGGCGTTCGTGAAGGTAGACGAGAAGGGCACCGAGGCCGCGGCCGCCACCGCGGCGGTGATGGAGCGCGCCGCGTCCATCCTGGCGCCACCCGTCGTGTTCAAGGCCGACCACCCGTTCCTCTTCTTCATCCGCGACAACGCGAGCGGGATGGTGCTGTTCATGGGCCGGGTCGCGGATCCCTCGTCGCGATAGAGGCCTCCTTCAGCTCCAGCAGCACCCCACCCGCAGCCTTGGGATGGATGAAGGCCACACGGCATCCGCCCGCGCCCGGCCGCGGGCTCGAGTCGATGGTGGCCACGCCGCGGGCCTTGAGCTCGGCCAGCGCCGCCTCGATGTCCTCCACGAGGACGCAGACGTGGTGAAGGCCGGACCGCTTCTCCAGGAACCGGGCGATGACCGACGTCGGGTCGGTGGGCTCCAATAGCTCCAGGCGTGACTCGCCCACGGGCAGGAAGGCGGCCCGGACCTTCTCCGTGGGCACGACGTGCGTGGACTCGACGGCGAAGCCCAGGGCCTCGTAGGCCTTTACCGCGTCGTCCAGCCTCGGGACCGCGATCCCCAGATGGTCGATCTTCAAGACCTTCACAGCCCCATCCTCCCCAGGACAAGGTCGGCGGCGGTGAAGGGGTCCACCTCCCGCGCCGCCATCCGGTCCACGATGCGCGCCGTCTCCTCGGGGGTCAGCACGCGCGCGCGCGTCCGCCGCATGAGGCGGTCCTGGACCACCTCCTCGAGCTGCCGCGCCAGCAGGGCGCGCCTCTTCCGCTCCAGGAGCCCCGAGGACTCCGCCTGGGAGCGGAACTCCTCCACCGCCTCCATCAAGGCATCGATGCCCCGCTCCTCCGTGGCGACGGTCTTCACGATCGCGGGCGCGCGGCCCTCGTGGGCGCCCAGGGAGACCATGGCCTGGATCTCCGCCACCAGGCGGTCGGCGCCGTCGCGGTCCGCCTTGTTCACCGCGAACACGTCGGCGATCTCCATGATGCCCGCCTTCAGCGCCTGCACCTCGTCGCCCAGGCCGGGCACCAGGACCACCACCGTGACGTCCGCGGCCCCCGCGATCTCGACCTCGTCCTGTCCCACGCCCACCGTCTCCACCAGGACCACGTCCTTGCCCGAGGCGGAGAGGAGGGCGACGGCATGCCCGGTGGCCAGGGCCAGGCCCCCGAGATGGCCGCGGGTCGCCATCGATCGGATGAAGACCGCGGGGTCCGTGGCGTGGGCCTGCATGCGGATGCGGTCGCCCAGGATGGCGCCGCCGCTGAACGGGGAGGTGGGGTCCACCGCGATGACGCCCACGGTCTTGCCCTGCGCGCGCAGGCGCGCGGTGACCCGGTCCACCAGGGTGGATTTCCCGGCCCCCGGCGGACCGGTGACACCCACGATCAGGGAGCGGCCGCCGTGGGCGAAGACCCCGGCCAGCACGCCGCGGGCCTCGGGGCGTCCGTCCTCCACGAGCGTGATGGCGCGGGCGAGCGCCCGCACGTCGCCGCCCAGGACACCGGCCACCAGCGCCGGCACGGACGAATCGGCCACGGCCGCGGCTACCGCACCATCCCGCGCAGGCCCAGGAGCTCCCGGGCGATGACCAGGCGCTGCACCTCGCTCGTGCCCTCGCCGATGGTGCCCAGCTTCGAGTCCCGCAGGTAGCGCTCCACCGGGTAGTCCTTGATGTAGCCATAGCCCCCGTGGATCTGCACCGCCTCCATGGCCACCTCGACCGCGGCCTCGCTGGCGAAGAGCTTCGCCATGGAGGACTCCGTGGTGTGCTCCCGGCCCGCGTCCCGCAGGGAGGCCGCTCTCCAGGTCAAGAGGCGCGAGGCGTCCACCTTGGTGGCCATGTCCGCGATCTTGAACTGGATGGCCTGGAAGTCCGCGATGGCGTGCCCGAACTGCCGCCGGCCCTTCGCGTAGCCGTGGGAAGCCTCCAGGGCGGCCTGGGCGATCCCGATCGAGAAGGCGGCGATGCCGATGCGCCCGCGGTCCAGGATGCGCAGGGTGTCGATGAAGCCGTAGCCTTCCTTTCCCAGGAGGTTCGCGGCGGGGATGCGGCAGTCCTCGAAGACGAGCTCCGAGGTGTCGGAGGAGCGCACCCCGAGCTTGTCCTCCTTCTTCCCGGAGCGGAAGCCCTTGGTCCCCCGCTCCACGATGAACGCGGAGATGCCCTTCTTGTCCCTGGCCTTGTCGGTCACGGCCATGACCACCGCGATGTCCGCGAGGCGGCCGTTGGTGATGAAGGTCTTCGACCCGTTCAGCACCCAGCAATCCGCCCCCCGGACGGCCGTCGTCTTGGTGCCGCCGGCGTCGGATCCCGCGCTGTTTTCGGTGAGGCCCCAGCAGCCGACCTTCTCGCCCCGGGCCAGGGGCGCGAGGTACGTCTTCTTCTGCTCCTCCGTCCCGGCCAGGAAGATGTGGCCGGAGCAGAGGCTGTTGTGGGCGGCGACGGAGAGGGCCACCCCGGCGTCCACACGGGCCAGCTCCTCCATGACCACCGCGTAATCCAGCGTGGTCATGCCCGCGCCGCCGTACTCGGGCGGCCACACCACGCCCATGAGGCCGAGCTCGCCCAGCTTGGTGAAGACCTCGCGGGGGAACTCCTGGCGCTCGTCCCACTCCCGCGAGTGCGGGCGCAGCTCGCTCTCCGCGAACTCGCGGACCGTCTTCTTGAGGAGCTGCTGCTCCTCGCTCAGGCTGAAGTCCAAGGACAGCTCCTCGCCGGCTTGCGACGGAAGCTGATGGTACCCTGGACCGCGGCCCGAAGTGAAACGCGTCCTGCTCCTGCTCCTGGCCCTGGCCGGGGCCTACGGCGTCCACGTCGCCCTCGGCCTTCCCTCCCCCGCCGAGGTCCGGGCCCTGGCCACCGCCAACCCGGGGACCACCGCGCTCATGAGGCAGCGGCAGGAGGAGGCTCGCCGGGCGGGACGGACGGCGCGCCCGGCGCAGGCCTGGGTCCCCCTCGGGCGGGTGTCCCGCCACTTGATACGTGCGGTGCTCGCCTCCGAGGACCAGAAGTTCTTCGGCCACGACGGCGTGGACTGGGAGGCCATACAGAAGTCGGTGGACGAGGACCGCAAGAAGGGCCGCTTCGCCCGCGGGGGCAGCACCATCACCCAGCAGCTCGCCAAGAACCTGTTCTTCACCACCAGGAAGACCGTGACCCGCAAGCTGCGGGAGCTGGTGGTGGCCCGCTGGATGGAGCAGGACCTGTCGAAGCGGCGGATCCTGGAGCTCTACCTGAACGTCATCGAGTGGGGCGACGGGACCTACGGCTGCGAGGCCGCGGCGCGGCGATGGTTCGGCAAGGCCGCCGCCGACCTCGACGAGCAGGAGGCCGCGGGCCTGGCGGCCATGATCCCCAACCCGCGCCGGATCAACCCCCGCGTGGACGCGGCGCGCTTCGCGCGCGCCCGGAGGCGGGTCCTGTGGTTGATGGCGCGGGCCGGAGGGTCCGCCGCGGGCCAGGCGGACCGCCTGGGCGCGGAGCCGGAGCCCCTGGCGGAGACAGAGCCGGAGGAGGAAGAGGAGGCCGAGGCGGAGCCGGAGCGGGAGGAAACAGTCGCGCCGACACCCGTGCCGGAACCGTTGGACGCGCCCGAGCCAGGGACCGAAGCGACAAGACCGGCGACACCAGGGACGGGCGACGAAACGACCAGCGAGAACCGGTTATGATACGCGCGGCGCCGCGGAGCCCGACCATCCGCGGCGCCGCCTGAGATGCCCCACCGCTGTCCCCAGTGCGGCGCGCACCTGCCGGCGGGCGTCCCGGCGTGGGTACGCCACATGACGGTGTCGCAGGGCATGACCGCCGACCCCGTGACCCTCGGGCCCGAGGACACGCTCATGCGGGCGGTCGAGGTGATGCGGCAGAAGGGCATCCGGCGCATCCCGATCGTGGTCGCGGACACCCTGGTCGGCCTGCTGGCGGAAGGGGACCTGAAGCGGGCGCAGCCCTCGGCGCTCTCGGACTCCCAGGAGGAGTTCAACCGGGTGATGGAGGGGACGCCGGTCTCGCGGATCATGATCCAGAACCCCATCACCGTCCCGGAGGACGCGCTGCTCATGGACGCGGCGCGGATGCTGCACAACTCGAAGTTCGGGGCCCTGCCCGTGGTGCGCGACGGACGGCTGGTCGGGATCCTCACCGACACCGACATCCTGCGGTGCCTGGTCGAGCTGCTGGTCCAGGGAGGTTGACGGCGCCCGAGGACGCGGACGTCGTCACCTCCTCCTCGGCGTACGCCCGGCGATTCGCCGGCCCCGTGGGAGCCTGGTTCCTGGAGGTCCAGGCGCGCATCACCCTGGAGCTGCTCCGCCCCTGGCCGCGCGCGCGCGTCCTCGACGTCGGCGGCGGACACGGCCAGCTCCTGGCGCCCCTGCTCGACGCGGGTCACGACGTCACGGTGTACGGCAGCGGCGAGGCGTGCCGCGACAGGATCGAGGGAAGGCTCGACGGGTCCCGCGCCCGCTTCCAGGCCGGCGACCTGTTGCGGGCCCCCTGGCCCCGGGGCGCCTTCGACGTCGTGGTGTCCTACCGCCTGCTGCCCCACGTGTGGGCCTGGACGGATCTCCTGGGCGAGCTGTGCCGGCTCGCCCGGCACGCGGTGCTCGTCGACTATCCCACCCGCCGCAGCGTCAACGCGGCGGCGGGGGCCCTGTTCGCGGCGAAGAAGACCGTGGAGGGGGACACCCGTCCCTTCGCGGTCTTCCGCGACGCCGAGGTCGAGGCCGCCCTCGCCGCCCACGGCTTCCTCCCCACCGCGCGGCGTCCGGAGTTCCTCTTCCCGATGGCGCTGCACCGGGCCCTGGGGACGGCCCCGGTCTCCCGCGCCCTGGAGGCGGCGGCCCGGGGGCTGGGCCTGACTCGCGCCCTGGGCTCTCCGGTCATCCTCAGGGCGGAGCCGCGTGGCTGACCCCGGGTGGGCGCTGGCCCTCTTCCGGCGCTCCGTCCTGAAGCAGCGCAAGCTCGCCGAGATCGGCGCCATGCTCGGGCCGACCGCCGGTCTGCGCTGCCTCGACCTGGGATCGGACAACGGGATCGTGAGCCTGCTCCTGCGGCGGCGCGGCGGCGAGTGGGCCTCGGCGGACCTCACCGAAGACTCGGTGGCGTCCATCCGCGAGCTGGTGGGCTCGGACGTCCATCGCGTCGAGGACGCGCGGCTTCCCTTCCGCGACGCCGAGTTCGACCGCGTGGTGGTGGTGGACATGCTCGAGCACGTGCCCGACGACCGGCGCTTCGCGGCCGAGCTGGCCCGGGTGCTCCGGCCGGAGGGCCGCCTCGTGGTGAACACGCCCCACATCAAGGACACGCCCTTGCGGCGGCTGCGCCATCGCCTCGGTCAGACGGACGAGAGGCACGGGCACGTCCGCCCCGGCTACACCGTGGCCGGCCTGCGCGCGCTCCTCGAGCCCCGGTTCACCCTCGAGGCGTACCGCACCTATTCGCGCTTCTTCACGGAGACGGTGGACACCGCGATCCAGCTCGGCCTGGCCCGCAGCGGGAAGAAGGGGTCCGCCAAGGGCGTGGTGGTCACCGGCGCCGACCTGCGGCGGCACCGGACGCTCTTCCGCGCCTACTCGGTCCTCTACCCGGCCGTGTGGGCGGTATCGAAGCTCGACCTGCTCCTTCCCTGGACGTCGGGCTATATGTTGATCGCGGCGGCTTCGCGCCGGCGGCCCTGAGCTATCATCGTTCACCGGAGCAGTTGTTACAGGAACCTCCGCCTCTACCCATGAGCGACACGACCGCGGTCCCGCCGGGCACGCCGCTGGGGGCACAGGCCCCGCGGCAGTTCGGACGGTACGACGTCGTCGGCCTGATCGGCGAGGGAGCCATGGGCCGCGTGTACCGCGGCTTCGACCCGCTCGCCAACCGCCCCGTGGCCATCAAGACCATCAAGCGCGAGCACCTCTCCCAGGAGAGCGTGGAGAAGTACGTGCGCCGGTTCCGGCGCGAGGCGCAGGCGGCCGGGATACTCTCGCACCCCCACATCGTGGGCATCTTCGACGTGGGTGGCGATTACTTCGTCATGGAGCTGCTCACGGGCCGGACGCTCCACGACCTCCTGGCTGAAGAGGGCCGCCTGGACGTCACGGACGTGCTGCAGATCCTCGCCCCCATCGCGGACGCGCTGGACCACGCGCACCGCAACGGGATCATCCACCGCGACATCAAGCCCGCCAACATCATGATCCAGCCCGACGGCCGGGCGAAGCTCATGGACTTCGGCGTGGCCCGGCTCGAGGACTCCGCCTCGACCTCCAGCGGCCAGATCATCGGCTCGCCCTACTACATGGCGCCGGAGCAGATGAGCGGCGACGCCCCCGTGACCGCCCGCGCCGATACCTACTCGCTGGCCGTCGTCACCTACGAGGCCCTGACCGGACAGAAGCCGTTCCAGGCCGACAGCGTGCCCGCCATCGTCTACAAGGTCGTGAACGAGATCCCGCACCCGCCGCGCAAGTGGAACGTGGACCTGCCGCCCCTCTACGACGTGGTCTTCGCGCGCGCCCTTTCCAAGGACCCGATGGCGCGGCCGCCGAGCGCCACGGAGTTCATGGCCGCGCTCGTGCCCAAGGACCTGGGCAAGCCCATCGGGAGCCTCTTCCGCCCCGTCCCCGAGACGCCGCTGCGGCTCGCGGGGGAGGCGGCGGGGGACGCCGGCGGCGCCACCTGGGACATCCCGCCCGCGGAGATCGCGGCCAAGGCCCGGGAGACGGGCCCGCAGCGCCCGTTCGCCCCGCGCCTGCCGCCCCTGGCGGTGGCGGGGGCGGTGTTGCTCCTGGTGGCGGCGCTCGCGGTCCTGGCCCGCACGACGGCGCGCCCGGCGCCAGCGCCGGCGGCCGCCGCCGCCGGCCTGCGCATCGACAGCGACCCCACCGGGGCCGCCATCTGGATGGACGGGGCGGAGGCCGGGACCTCGCCGCGCGTGTTGCCGAACGTGCCCCCGGGCCGCCATAACGTGCGGCTCGCGGCCCCGGGGTTCGCGGACGCGGAGCTCGGGATCGTGGTGCCGGGGGACGGGAAGTCCCCGCCCCTGCACTTCGTCCTGCAGCCGATCGCCGCCCGCGTGCGCATCGACTCCGTCCCGCCCGGTGTCGCGGTCAGCGTGGACGGCGAGCACACGGGCATGACGCCCCTGGACATGGTGCTCCTCGAGCCGGGCCGCCACGAGATCCGCATGGACCGCGAGGGGCTGCGGCCGTGGGTCAAGGAGGTGGACGCCCGGGTCGGCGAGAGCCTCGCGGTGGAGGCGCGCCTCCAGCGCGTGGACACGGGTGGCGCGCGGCCCGCGCCCACCCGGCCGGGGATGCTCATCTCCCTGGGCGCGGGGGTGACGCCGCCGCGGAAGGTCTCTGGGGACCCGGCGCCCTATCCGGATGCGGCGCGCGAGCGGGGCCTCAAGGGCGCCGTGACCGTGGACATGGTCATCACCGAGAAGGGCGCGCCCACCGAGATCACCGTGGTGGAGTCCGCGGGCGAGGTCCTGAACCAGGCCCTCGTGGAGGCCGTGCGCAACTGGCGCTTCGAGCCGGCGCGCAAGGACGGTGTCGACGTCCGGGTCCACTGGCGCGTCCGCCAGATCTTCCGTCCGCAGTCCAGCTGACGGGCGCTAGCGCTCGCGCGGAGCGCGCGGGCGCGATCCGAGCGCCCCGGAGAGCAGGTGATCGAGCGCCGCGCCGGGCGCGACTTCTTCGGGCTCCGCGTCCCGGCGGAAGATGCGGGCCCCCTTCGCCCCCTCCAGGCGCGCGCGGTCGCCTTCGACCCGCAACCAGGCTCCCTCCCGCAGGGCCAGCACCGGCGTCTCGTTCTCCTCGAGGTACTCGCGCAACCGCTCCTCGCGCGTCTCGCCCATGTGCCGCGACGCGGGATCGGCGTCGATGTAGTGCGGGTTGATCTGGAAGGGCACGAGGCCCAGGGCCGAGAAGCTGGCGGGCTGCACGATCGGCATGTCGTTGGTCGTCTTGATCGTCGGCGCCGCGATGTTGGTCCCCGCGCTGGCCCCGAGGTAGGGCATGCCCGCGGCGGCCCGCCGCTTCAGGACCTCGAGCAGGCCGGAGCGCTGCAGGCGGTCGAGCAGCCGGAAGGTGTTCCCGCCTCCCACGAAGACGGCCGCCGCCTCCTCCAGCGCGGCGGCCCCCGCGGCGTCGGCGGTCACGGCCTGCACATCGATCCCCACCGCCGCCAGACGGTCCCGCGCCTTGGCGGCATAGGCCTGCTGGTCGCGCAGGGCGAAGGGGACGAAGACCGGCCGCCGGACGGGTCCCAGGAAGGACACGATGGCGTCGATCGCGTGGTCGAGGTATCCGGCGCCGTGGTTGGTGGAGTTGCTCAGGAGCAGGAGACGCTTCATTCCTGCTTCCGGCGCTCCTTGTCCTGGTACATCCGCTCGTCGGCGAGGCGGATGAGGGCCTCCTTGGAGGCCGCCTCGGCGGGATAGGTGGCCACGCCGAGCGACATCCCGACGCGGGCGTTGATCCCTTCCTCCTGCAGGAACGTGTGCTCCTCGATCAGGCGGCGCAGCTTCTCCCCCAGGATGCCGGCGGCGGGGCCGTCGGTCTGGGGCAGGATCACCACGAACTCGTCGCCCCCGTAGCGTGCCGGGTAGTCCGTCTCCCGGACCGCGGAGCGGAGCAGGAAGCCCACCTCGCGCAGCATGCGGCTCCCGCGCAGGTGGCCGTAGCGGTCGTTGATGGGCTTGAAGCGGTCCAGGTCGATGAAGATGAGGGTCAGCACCGAGCGGTAGCGGTCGACGAGCTTCAGCTCGCGGTCGATGATCTGGTTGATGAAGCGGTGGTTGTAGAGCGGGGTCACCTCGTCGGTGATGGACAGCTCGCGCGTCTTCTGGAAGAGCCGGACGTTCTCCAGGGCCAGGGCCACGGAGTCGGCCAGGGGCTCCATCCGCGCCAGGGTGGACTCGTCGTAGGCGCCGTCGGACCTCGATCCCAGGGCCAGGACGCCGATGCTGCGGCCGCGCGAGTTCAAGGGCATGAGGACGTAGGAGCGGATCCCCTCCTCCAGCAGCCGCATGTCCTCCACGAACCGGTGGTTGTGGAGCAGGTCGCGCTGGATGATGGGCCGGTCGTCGAGCACCACCGTCCCCGGCCCGCTCCCCACCACGGGCAGCATCGACCCCAGCCCCCAGGCCGCGCCCTCGGGATAGCCCGCGATCTCGATGTAATCCCCGGAGTCGTTCACGAAGCCGCAGGCCAGGCGGTCGAAGGGCTCGAAGGCCGCGATCTGCCGGGCGAAGGCGGGGATCACGGTCTTGAGGTCGGAGCCCGAGGTGAGCGAGCCCGCGATGCGGTGCAGGACCTCGGCGCGCGCCGAGGAGACCCGGAGCTCGGCGTAGCGCCGCGCGTTCTCGAGGCCGGTGCCGATCTGCTTGCCCAGTGCCTCGAGGAGGTCCGTGGCGGGCGCCGCCGTCTTGCCGGCGGGATCGTGCAGGGTGAGGATCCCGAGACGGCGGCGCTTCGTGGCCAGGGGCGCGCCCGCGATCCAGCCGCCTTCGGGACGGGCGCAGATGCGCGGCCGCTCGTCCGCGAGCATCGAGCGGGCCAGCTCCAGGGCCGCGGGCCTGTCGGCTCCGGGCAGGCGCCATTCCGTCGCCGCCAGGAGCGATCCGTCGGGCTGCACGAGGAACGTCGCTCCCCCGGCTAGGCCGAGGGACTCCACCATGTGCTCCAGGCTGGAGCGGAGGAATCCCTCCTCGCCGCCCTCCACGCTCAGGTCGTCGGCCAGGGAGACGAGGGCCCGGATGGTCCGGTCCTGCGCGGAGTGGTCCACCGCCATGGCCGCGGGCGCGGGCTCGGACCGCTTCTGCATTTCGGGTGGCGCAATTCTGCCGGCAACGACGCCGCAAGTCCATCCGCCGGGTGCAACCACCCGTGGAGAGCGCGCGGCCCGTCCCAGGATCGGACGGCCGGCGTCAGCTAGGGGTTGAACGGTGGCGGGGTCGCCTCGCCCTTCGGGGTCTTGGTCTGCTCGGGCGCGGGCGGCTTGGGCGCGAAGACCGAGGTCGGGTAGTCGGCCGCGCCCGGGACGGGCAGGAACACCCCCT
>Ga0214472_10003727_pt1 | contig 16104 bp, 16 predicted proteins | sample RVTome_6_FD_207662 | JGI IMG/M metagenome (GOLD analysis project Ga0214472, IMG submission 207662) | Soil microbial communities from uranium-contaminated site in the Upper Colorado River Basin, Wyoming, United States - RVT140D175 | ecosystem: Environmental > Terrestrial > Soil > Contaminated >... | reverse complement strand
AAGCGACTATCACGCGGACGGTTCCGGCGGCATGCACGCACGCGGCTCGCTGAAGGGACGCTGGCGGCGCGGCGCGAATCGCGAAGACGCGATCCTGGCGGCAATCGAGGCGCTGTTCGACGCCGCCGAAGAGGACGTCGCGACCGGTGGCCCCGATATGATTCGCAACATCTTCCCGGTGGTCGCCACCGTCACCGCGACCGGTTACGAGCGCATCGACGACTCGTTCGTGGGTTCCGCGGTCGAGGGCGCGATCGCCGACCGCCGCGAGCGCGAGGAGCGCAACCGATGAGTCCGATGCCCTACTACGTTTCGCCCGAGCAGTTGATGAAGGATCGGGCCGACTACGCTCGCAAAGGGATCGCGCGCGGCAAGTCCATCATCGCCGTCGAGTGCGTCGAAGGGATCCTAATCGTCGCCGAGAATCCCAGCGCGACCCTGCACAAGGTCTCAGAACTCTACGACCGGATCGCGTTCGCCGCGGTCGGAAAGTACAACGAGTTCGAGAACTTCCGCATCGCCGGAGTCCGGCTGGCCGACCTGCGTGGCTTCGCCTACGGCCGCGAAGACGTCAGCGGACGCGCGATCGCGAACGCCTACGCGCAGTCCCTCGGCTCGATCTTCACCGAGCAGATGAAGCCCTACGAGGTCGAGTTGCTGGTCGCGCAAGTCGGCGCGTCGCAGGAGTCCGACGAGATGTACCGCGTCCAGTACGACGGAAGCGTCAGTGACGTGCAGGGGTTCATGGCGATGGGCGGCCAGTCCGACGCGCTTCAAACGAGCCTTCAGGAAGGCTATCGACCGGACATCGGGGTCGGCGATGCGTTCACGCTTGCGACGAAGACGCTCGGCGCCGCCGACTCGGGACGAACCCTGACGCCGTCGAACCTCGAGGTCGCGATGCTCGAGCGCGACCGGCCGCGGCGCACCTTCCGGCGCTACACCGACGACGAAGTGGCCGCGCTGCTCTCCCCGGGCTCGTAGTGCCGGGCGAGAACGCGGCTCCGCCGCCGCCTGCTTTTCCGCCGCCGCCGCTTCCCGAGCCGTCGTCGAAGCTTCCCGGTCCGTTCGCGGTGTTGCTCGTGCTGCTGGCGGTATCGATTCTGGCCAGCGTCACGCTCGCCGTGCGCATCGGCGACGCCGAGCGGCGCGCGGAAGACGATCGCGACCGGATCATCGAACTGCAGAACCAGATCGACCGTCTCAGCGACCGGGCGGCCACGCCCCAGCCGTCGGGCTCGGCGGGCCCCGGCTCGTTCGGAAGCAGCGTCATCGAACGGATCGCGCGCGCCGTCGAGCAGCTTCGGGGGCTCAAGTTCTCGCGCGGGATCGCTCCCGAGATCCTCACCGTCGAACAGCTTCGCGCGCGGATCGAAAAGAGCTATGAAGAGGATCAGTCGCGCGCCGAGGTCGATGCCGCTGGCAAGACCTTGACGGCCCTCGGCCTGCTCGCGCCATCCGCCAGCTTGCACGCGATCCTGCGCGACGTCGGCGCCGAGCAGATCGGCGGGTACTACGACGACGAAGAGGAATCCCTTGTCATCGCCGGCTCGGTCGCTGCGCTCACTCCCTACGATCGGATCCTTCTTGCACACGAATTGGTGCATGCCGTGACCGATCAGCACTTCGGTCTCGATGCGCTCGGCACTCTGCAGGACGAGCGAAAGGACGATGAAGCCACCGCCTACCTCTCCCTGGTCGAGGGCGACGCGACGTTGATGATGTTTCTGTACCGGGAACAGTTCCTCACGACCGCCGAACGCAGCAAGGTGGACGAAGAGGCGAGCAGGCTGACATCGCCGAAACTCGACGCGGCCCCGCCCATCGTTCGCGAGTCGCTCCTGTTTCCGTACGAGCGCGGCGCCCAGTTCGTCAACGCGCTGTATCAGCGCGGCGGCACGGCCGAGATCGACAAGGCCTATCGAACGCCGCCGTCATCCACCGAGCAGATCATGCATCCCGCTCGATTCTTCACGCGCGACGATCCGCAGCCGGTGGTGTTGCCCGATGTGGCCGCCTCGCTCGGGCAGGGCTGGCGACGGATCGACGGCGGCGGCATCGGGGAATTCGACGTGCTGCTTATCGCCGACGAGTATCTCCCCGAATCCGATGCGCGCGAAGCGGCCGCCGGCTGGGACGGCGGACGCTACGAGACCTACGAGTCGTCCAAGGGGACGCTGGTTGCCGTGTCGACGATCTGGGACTCGGCCGACGAGGCGCGGCAGGCGGCCGAGTCGCTCACCGACTGGTTGCGGCCGCGGTTCGGGGGCGAAGGCAGCGGCTACCGCGATGGCGCCGCGTCCGGATGGCAGGCGCCGTCGGGCGCCGCCGAAGTGCTTCGCGACGGGACGCGCGTGATGCTGCTGGTGGGGCCCGACCGTGCCTCGGTGGCCGCGGCCCGCCGCGCGTTCTAGAGGAGGGTGCTGAAAAAGTGAGTGTCTGCATGCAAGCCCTCCCGACGCTAACTCTTCGACCTGGGCTGATTGAAGTCCGACCAGCACGGGTCGGTCTTTTTCAGCACCCTCCTAGAGGAGTTCTTCGTCCGGCTCCGGGGCTGCCGGCTCAGGCGCCGGCTCGGGCGCGGCGGCCGTCCAGGTGTCGGGTTCCCCGCCGCGGGCCAGCCGGATGAGGTAGACCGCGCCGACGACGATCAACAGGATCGAAAACCACTGCGTTCCGTGCAGGCGGAGCGGTCCGAGTCCGTAGAACTGCGCGTCGCGCGCGAAATCGGTGATCAGCCGGGCGCCTCCGTACCACGTCGCGGTGAACGCGATCAGCCAGCCTCGCGGGCGCGCTTTTCGCGCGAGCAGCAACACGACCGGAAACAGGATCAAGACGTTGACCAGATCATAGAACGCGGTCTGATGACAGCCGCTCAGGAAGCAGGCGGACAGATCTCCCTCGCTCTGAAATGAGTGAGCAACGTATGAGCCTGGGTTCGGCGGGATCTGGTACGGGAAGAAGCGAAACGCGAACGGCATCGTCGACGCGCCGCCCAAGTGGTCGCCGACGATGATGTCGCCGATCCGGCCGAAGATCAGGCCGAGCGGAAACGCCGGCGCCGCCATGTCGAGCACCGTTCGGATCGGGTAGCCGTGCTTGCGCATCGTGGGGATCGCCGCGACGATGCCGCCGACGGCGCCGCCGTAGAAGACGATGCCGCCCTCCCAGATCTTGAAGATGTCGAGCGGATTGCGGCCGGCGCCGAAATACTCGCCGAAGTGGCCGACGACGTAGAACAGCCGCGCCCCGACGATCACGCCGACGACGGCCCGCATCAGCATGTTCCAAACCTCGTCGGATGAGATGCCGCGCTTGGTCGCGTACCGAACCATCAACATCCCGCCGAGCAGGTAGCCGACGGCGATGCCGATCCCGTGCGGCGAGATGCCGCCGATCCGCGGATACGCGTGGAATTGGATCACGGCCAGGGTGCTTTCGAGCATGGGCGGCATCCTACCGGCGCGCGGCGTCGAGTTGCACGAGCTGCGCTTCGAGCACGACGCGCTGGATTTCACTCGCCTCGGGGGCGAGGTCGGTCGGAACGAACAGTTGCATGAACGCGTCTCGGAAGAACCATACGAACAGATCGCCTTCGGGCGCGGTCGTCGAATAGACCACGATCCCGCCGGCGGTGTGGTATCGGAACGGATGCTCGGCCGGGTCGATGCTGAATCCGTTCGCGGCGCCGGTCAGGACGCCGGCGCGGAACTGGGACGAGCCCAGATCGGCCTCGGGTTTCATGGTCGCCGCCAGCAGCGACGACGCCGATGCCCGAAGCGGAAGCGAAGCCGCCTCGACCCGCTCGACCGCAACCGATCGTGCTCGGTATTCCTGTGTCAACGCCGAGGCGAGGGACGGTTCGTCACGAATCGTGTATCCGGCGACCGATTCCGGAATGAGCGGATCCGGTGCGTCGAGCAGCTCGGCGCCCGGCTGTGGCGTTCGTTCGCTCGTGACGAGCTCGACGGCCAGAACCGCGCCGAAGACGAGCATCAGCGCTCCCAGCGCAAGCACGATCCGCGTGATCGGCCGGAGTCCGCCCGAGGTGCGTTTGTCCTCGCGAGGAGTTTCCATCGCGACGATCGTACCCGGCGAGGGTCCCGCGCGCGCTAGAGTGGCGCCCCTATGGATCGCCGAATCTACGGACTCGAGAACGAGTACGGCGTCACGTGCACCTTTCGCGGGCAACGCCGGCTCTCGCCCGACGAGGTCGCGCGGTATTTGTTCCGCCGCGTCGTGTCCTGGGGCCGGTCCTCGAACGTGTTCCTCGAAAACGGGGCACGCCTGTATCTGGACGTCGGGTCGCATCCCGAATACGCGACGCCGGAGTGCGATGACATCGTCGAGCTTGTGGCGCACGACAAGGCGGGGGAGCGGATTCTGGAAGGGCTGCTGGCCGCGGCCGAGCGGCGTCTCCACGACGAGGGGATCTCCGGCGACATCTACTTGTTCAAGAACAACACGGACTCGGCCGGAAACTCCTACGGATGCCATGAAAACTTCTTGGTCTCGCGCTACGGCGAATTCCAGAAGCTCGCCGACGTCCTGATTCCGTTCCTGGTGACGCGACAGGTCTTCGCCGGCGCCGGCAAAGTGCTTCAGACGCCCCGAGGCCCGCTGTTCTGCCTCGCGCAACGCGCGGAGCACATCTGGGAAGGGGTCTCCAGCGCGACGACCCGGTCGCGGCCGATCATCAACACCCGCGACGAGCCGCACGCCGATGCGGAACGATACCGGCGGCTTCACGTCATCGTCGGCGATTCCAACATGAGCGAGTACGCGACGCTGATGAAGGTCGGCACGACCGATCTGGTTCTGCGCATGGTCGAAGAGGGAACAGTCATGCGCGACCTGACGCTGGAGAATCCGATCCGAGCCATCCGCGAGATCTCCCACGACATCGGCTGCACTCGCCGGGTGAAGCTGGCCAGCGGCCGCGAGATGACCGCGCTGGAGATCCAGTTCGAATACTTCGACCGGGCGAAGAAGTTCGTCGACCGCCGCGGCATCGACGGATTCGCGACCAGGATCCTCGGCATGTGGGAGGAGTGCCTGACGGCGCTCAAGACCGGCGATCCCACGTCGCTGGACGGCAAGCTCGACTGGGTGACCAAACAGCGCCTCGTCGAGGCGTATCGCGCAAAGCACGACATCTCGCTCGCACACCCGCGGGTTGCGTTGCTGGACCTCGCGTACCATGACGTGAATCGGGAACGTGGTTTGTATTATCTGCTCGAGCGGAAAGGAAGGATGGTACGAGTCGTGGACGAGGCGACGATAGGGGAGGCGATGAAAGAACCGCCGCAGACGACGCGGGCCCGCCTGCGCGGCGAGTTCATCAAGACGGCCAAAGAACGTCGCCGCGACTTCACCGTCGACTGGGTCCATCTCAAGCTCAACGACCAGGCGCAGCGCACCGTGCTGTGCAAGGACCCCTTCAAAGCCCACGACGAGCGGGTCGAGAAGCTGATTGCGTCGATGTAGTGGCGACCGTCTTGGTCGTTGACGACGAGCCGGATGTCCTCCTGCTTCTAAAGATCATCCTCGAATCGGACGGGTTCGATGTGCGCACCGCCGCCGACGGCTTCGAGGCGATGGCAATCTGCGCCGAAGTCCGCATCGACGTGGTGATCACCGATCTGATGATGCCGCGAATGGACGGCGGCGAACTGATCCGGCAGATCCGTTCGACCGAAGGCCTCGCGGCAATCCCGATCATCGTCGTCTCGGCGCGACCGGACGGCGTCGACGGCGCCGACGCCGTTATCGCAAAACCCTTCTCCAGCCAGGACCTGATTGCGCGGACTCGCGCGCTCGCCGACGCGAACGATTAGTGTTCCGTAAGTGAACGCGGCAATCCGCGTGCAGGGGCGACCAGATGTCAAGAGACTTCGCTTCCGGGACACTACGGTCCGGCACGATCGGCCGCCAGCACGCCGGCGGCGGCCGCGATCCGAAAGTAGTCGGGCTCGTCGTCGAATGAGCGACCCATGGTGCGCAGCGGCACCGGCGCGTCGCGGAGGGCATGTTCGGCGGCTCCGAGGTCCACCTCGACGATGCGATGCCGCTTCGCCAGCGGCGCCAGTGCCTCCCGGACCGGGCCGGTTCGCTCCGCCGGCAGCAACGGCATCGCGATCAAGGCCGCTGCGAAGGTGGCCTCGCCGAGTGCGGTCGTGGAGTGGTGCGACACGAGGCGATGGCGGTCGCGCGCGTCGCCGAACCCGACGCGCGGCACGGCGATCGGCGTGCCCCCCAGCACGGCCGTCGCGTTGACGATCTCGGCGACCTCCATCGCGGCGAACCCGTAGCGAGACCCGGTCCCCAGGTTGCCGGGACCCATTGCGACGATCAGCAGATCGGCGCCGGCGGCGCGCCCGGCGAGCATTCCCGAGAACTTGTTCACCGCTTCCAGATCACCGCCGAACGCCTGGCCGCAGGTCACCGTCGTCGCGATCATGCCGGCGTCGCGTAGACCGGGGATCGTGTCGCTGAACGCGATCGGGAGCGCCGCCGCGTCCGTCATGACGAGAGCGACGCGGATCCCGGGCCGCCGCGCGTTCGCCCCGATCGCCACCGGAGCGATCGCGCTGTGCAAGCCCGCGGCCACGACCGGCATGCCGTCCAGATCCTCGGGCAGCGCGGCCCCGCTCTCTTCGAACGCGCCGACGGCGACCTGCAACGGCGTGTATCGAAGCTTCATCGCGTGAGTGGCGTCGCCCGCCTCGGTGTCGGATCCGCCTTCCACGGCGATCACGAAATGCATTCCTCCGGTCCCCAGACCCATCGCAACGGCGGTGGTGTTGAGCACCAGGCGGTCGCCGGGTGCGATGGGTCCGCACAGATCGGGATAGGCCACGGCCGGCTGAGTCTGCCCGCCGTCCATCTCGACGGCGACATCGAGCAGCCCGGGACGTCGCTGCCGCACGTCCCGGGCGATGCCTCGCCGGATCCGGATCACGGCCGCAAAGCCTACCCCGCGCGACGGGGCCGGGACGGTACCCTTTGAGCCGCATGGACAAGACCGAGCGTCAGATCAATCTCATCGGGCTCTTGATGTCGTCGGAGCGTCCGGTCCTCGGGACGCGAATCCGCGACGCGCTGTACGCCGACGCGACTTCGGCCGAGTCGTTCAAGCGGATGTTCGAGCGCGACAAGGACGATCTTCGCGCGTTGGGGATCCGGATTGAGATCGAGCCGATCGGCGCGTGGGACGAGGGATACGCGATCCATCGCGACGAAGTAACCCTGCCCTCCTTGGATCTGACCCCGGCCGAACATGCGGCGCTGATGCTCGCCTCTCAGGCGTGGGGCGAAGGGACGCTCGGCCCGGTCAGTCCGCGCATCGCCGGCATGAAGCTGTCGGCGGCCGGCGGGGCCGATCTGCCGTCGCCCTGGATCTTGCCGCACGTCGATCTGCGCTCGCCACAGCTCGCGGCGCTTTTCGACGCGATTCTGCGCCGGAAACGCGTCACGTTTCGCTACCGCTCGTCGGGGGCCGCCGCCCCCGAGGACCGAACGGTCGAACCGCACGCGCTTCGCTTCCGCTCGGCGTGGTATCTGAGCGGTCTGGACGTCGGCCGGGGCGAGCAGCGGTTGTTCAAGCTGGATCGGATCGAAGGAGCGGCACGCATCGCCGCCGGAGCGAAACCCGATTTCGAGCGTGCGCCGCCGGCCCCGGTCGCCTGGCCGGCCGACGCCGAAGCCGACGTGCAAGCGCGCGTGGCGTTCACGCCGCAGATCGCGTTCCTGGTCGAGCAGCGCGCCGGCGCTCACCGTGACACCGGCCGCGGCCGCAAGCGCGCCGACGGGCGCGTGGACGTCATCGTGCCGGTTCCCGATGCCGAGCGCTTCGTTCGCTGGGTGCTCGGCTTCGGTGGCGACGCCGAAGTTATCGAGCCCGTATCGCTTCGCGAAAAGACGATCGAGCGGCTTCGCGCGGCGGCGGAGCGCGTCTGATGCCGCCGATCGCATCGCTCCCGCGGCTCAGCCGGATCCTCGTGCTGGTTCCCTGGGTGATCACTCACGCCGACGAGGCGACGGTGGACGAAGTCTGCCGCCGTTTTGGGATCTCGGAAGATCAACTGCTCGACGACTTGAGCTTGCTGGTGGTGTGCGGTCTTCCGCCGTTCTCGCCGGGCGACATGATCGAAGCCTGGGTTGACGAGGGCCGGGTGGTGATCAACGTGGCCGACTATCTCGATCGGCCGCTGCGCATGAGCCGGTGGGAGGCGCTCGGGCTGCTCGCGGCCGGCCGTGCGCTCGCCGCGATGCCGGCGCTCGCCGAAGCGCAGGCATTGGATTCGGCGCTGGCGAAGCTCGCCGAGGCGATCGCGCCCGACGAGGCCGACGCGGCGGAGACGCTCGCCGAACGCGTCGCGATCGAGTTGCAGCCCGCTTCGCCCGAGATCCTCGGAATCCTGCGCGACGCGATCGAGACGCTCCAGCGAATCCGGATCGAGTACTACTCGTTCGGTCGCGACGAGTTGACCGAGCGGGAAATCGATCCGTTGCTCGTGTTCGGGACCGGTCCCTGGTACGTCATCGCCGACGACCATAAGTCGGGGGAGCGTCGCACGTTTCGGGTCGACCGCATTCGAAGCGCCGTGCCGGCAGGCGTCACCTTCGAGCGGCCGGCCGGATTCGACCCGTCGCTGGAGGCGGACCGGCCGCTGTATCGCCCCTCGGCCGGCGACACCAGCGTCGTGCTCGAACTCGCGCCGGCCGCGGCCTGGGTCGCGGAGCTGACCCCCCACGACGAGGCGAAGCCGATCAAGGGCGGCTGGATGCGGTTGACGCTTCGCGCGAGCCACACGGCATGGCTCGTCCGGCTCCTGCTGCAGTTAGGAGACCAGATTCGCGTCGTGGAGCCGGAAACGCTGACGGCCGAAGTGCGTGAACTCGCGACTGCCGCGCTTGCTCGCTACAAGGATTAGGCGCGTTCGCTCGCCGGTGGCGTCTTCGGGACGGTGAACGAGAACTCGGAGCCTTTCCCGAGCATGCTCTCGGCCCAGATACGGCCGCCCATCGCCTCGACCAGCGTGCGGCACACCGACAGCCCGACGCCGGTCCCGCCGTGGCGGCGGGTCGAGGACGAGTCGAGCTGGCCGAAGACGCGGAACAGTCGCGGGATGTCGCCCGAGAAGATTCCCGCTCCCTTGTCCTCGACCGTGATGCGCACGTCGTCGCCGTCGTCGTCCACCTTCACGGTGATCGGCGTGCCGGGCTCGGAATACTTCACGGCGTTGTCCAGCAGGTGGCGAATCACCTGTTCGACCTTCACGCGGTCGAAGAGCAGATGGACCGCGGAGGCGGTGTTGCGCAGCGACAGCGGCCGCTGGGGCTCGCGTTCGCGGACGCCGGTGATGACAGTGCCCGCGACCTGGACGACGTCGCTCCATTCCAGATGCAGCGGCGGCGTCCGGTTCTCGATGCGAGAGACGTAGAGCAGGTCTTCGATGAGCCGGCTGAGCCGTTCCGACTGTTCCATGATCGTGCCGACTGCGGTGCCGCGCGTCTGTTCGTCCAGTTCCAGGTCTCGCCGCGCGAGCGTCGTCGCGAATCCGCGAATGATCGTCAGCGGCGTGCGCAGTTCGTGGCCGATGACGGCCAGGAAATCGGCTTTGCGCTGTTCGAGTTCGCGTTGGAGGGTCACGTCGTCGAGGACCAGCAGCCGCCCGCCCGGGACGGGACCCGATCGGGTGGTCGTGACGGTTGCGCGCCACACGTGCGGATCGCCTCCGACCGGCAGCACGATCTCTCGCGTGCCTTCGGCTTGGCCGAGCATCAACTCTTCGATCTGATCGCCGAGCTTGCCCCGCGCGCTCTGGCCGACTTCGAACTCGGGAGTCAGGTGAAAAGTCTGCGCCGCGGCAGGGTTCATCGCCCGGATCGTTCCGCGCTGATCCACCAGCACGATCGGGCTTGCCATCGCCTCGACGATCGTTTCGAGCTCTTCCTCTTTCACGCGTACTTGTTCGTGCAGGACCGCGTTCGCGATGGCCAGGCCGGCTTCGGCCGAGTACGCGGCAAGCAGCCGCGCCGCGGTCGCATCGTCGGCGTCGCGAAGCGCGACGACCATGACACCCCCCGCCTCTCCGTCGCGTCCGACGAGCGGCGCGACGATGAGCGCATGCCCGCCGATGTCGGCGGCCAGCGGCGCGAAGACTTGATCGGTGGCGACGGCGCGCACGATCAACGGTTCGGACGCGGCAAGCCGCGCCGCGAAACCGGGGTTCCGCAGCACATCGCGCACCGCGTCACGTGACATCCCGCGGTAGCGCGCCAGGTGCACGCGGGTTCCGTCGCCCAAGACGAGCAAGCCGGCCGGCGTGCCGGCGATCGCCAGCGCCTCGGTCAGCGCCCCGTCGGCGACCGTGTCCAGATCCAGCGTCCGCCCGAGCCTGGTGCCCGCCGCGCGCAGCGACTCCAGCTCGCCGGCGGTTCGCTGCGACCCGGCGAGCGCCGCCGCGCCGGACACCGCCAGGGCCGCGTGCTCGGCGAAGAGCGTCGCGACCTGCAAGTCTTCGTCGTCAAATTGGCCGGGGTTCATCAAGTTCAGGTTGAGCACGCCGATGATCCGGTCGCGGGCCCGCAACGGAACCGACAGCGCCGAGTGGATCGGGCGCGTTTTTTCGACGTAACCTTCGAAACGCGACACGTCGAGCGGCGTCGGCAGCAGCAGCGCGCGACCCGATTGCACGACCGTCCCGGCGATGCCCCGGCCGATCGCGATTCGTGTTTCGCGGCGGATCTGCGCCGGCAGCCCGCGGGCCGCGGCAATGCGCATGGCCGCATTGGTCTCGTCCATCAGCATGATCGAGCCTTCCTCGCCGCCGACGAGACCGAGCGCCAGATCCAAGATCGTCGTCAGGGACCCTTCCAGGTTTCCCGCGGAACCGTGGGCGGCGCGCGACGCTTCCAGAAAGGCTTCCAGGTCGCGGCTTCGCGACCGCGGCCGCGATCGTGTCCGCGACTGGGCCGACGGGTCGGCGTTGTCGTGTGATCGCTTCGCCCTGATCATGCTCCCACTTTCTCGATGTGTTCGGTGGCGTCCACGCGCGCCAGCGGGATCGTGAAGGCGAAGGTCGATCCGTCGCCGGGAGCCGACTCCACCCAGACACGGCCGCCCATCGCATCCACGAGACCCTTGACGATGTAGAGACCCAGTCCGGTTCCGCCGACATCCCGCGTCGCGGGTGTGGACAACCGTTGGAACTTTTGGAACAGCTTTGCGGTGTCCTCGGCGCTGATTCCGCAGCCCCGATCTTCGACGGCGACTTCGACCTCGCCGTCCGACTCTCGAGCGACGATCCGCACCCGCGCCTCCGGCGGCGAATACTTGATCGCGTTGTCGATCAGGTTGATCAGGACCTCTTCGAGCTTGGGGCGATCGGCCGCGACGGCGGGAAGGTTGCGTGGGATTTCGACATCGACCGGCCGGTCCCACTTGCCGGAGAAGTGATCCAGGACGTCCCGGACGAGGTCTGCCGGCGCGACCGGCTGGATGTCCATGCGCAGACGTCGCGCGTCGATCCGCGACACCTGCAGCAGGTCGTCCACCAGCCGGGCAAGCCGGTCGGCTTGCGCGTTGACGGTCGTCAGGAAGTTCGCGCGCGTCTCCGGAGGGAGCGCCTCGCCGCGCTGAAGCAAGGTCTTGGCGAATCCTTTGATCGCCGTCAGAGGCGCCCGAAGCTCGTGAGACACGATCGAGACGAAGTCGCGCTGGAGCGTTTGCATCTCCTTGGCCTCGGTGATGTCGCGCAGGACGGCCAGCAGCAGGGCCGGTCGTTCCCCGTCGGCATCGTGGATCGGAGAGAACGTCCCGCTGACCCAGCGCTCCCCTCCGCCCGAGACTTGCATGCGCAGCTCGATGCCGGTGATCGGGATCCCTTCGTCGAGCGCGGCTCGCAGGGGGTAGGCGTCCTCGGTCAGGACCACGCCGTCCGGGGATGTGAAGCGCAGGATCGCGGGGGCGTAGGCGCCCACGGCACGCACCGCATCGACTCCGGTGAGCACGTGCATCGCGGCGTTGAAGCGCAGTAGCCGAAGGTCGGCGTCCACGACCGCAACCCCGTCGGCCGATCCGTCCAGGAGCGCCGCGTTGGTGTCCCGCTCGCGGTGAAGTTCGGTCAGGTACTCGAGTCTTGTCATCAGCCGCGTGGACTCGACGTGCTCCTCGGTGAGGCGGTCTTGGAGGCGGCGAAGGTTGCGTTCGCGATCGATCACATAGGTGAGGAATCCGACCACCAACACGCCGAGGGCGATGCGCAGGCGGCCCGTCGGCAGCAAGGTCGCAATCTGATTCTCGCCTTCGTTGCTGCTGACGTAGACGACCGCGCCGACCAAGGCGGTCATGATGACGAACGTGACGGCCCAAAGATGCCACCGGGCTCGTTCGATCGTGCTTTCGCGGCGGTACCGCGCCGTCATTCATGCCTCCTGGGTCGATCGGCCGTTCCGGTCTTAGCCAATATCGGCACGCCGAGGGGTGTCTCTTGACGTGATCGGGCCCCAAAAGGTTGGTTGCGAGCCGCCGGACCGGACGCCGGCCGCGTCGGGACTCGGATTTGACCGGCGTCGAATCGATCTCCACCGCTTGTGAGTTCGTGATTCACCCAAGTTGACAGAAGCTGCCCCGGACCTCCAAAGTGGCGCCTCGTGTCCGATATGCCCAGTAGCGGCACGCTTCCCGTCGCGAGGTCGCACCACCAAACTCCGGCAGCGCGCATCGCGGCGCTGATCGCCGGAGCGCTTGTGCTTGCTGGAATCGGTGTCGCGCTCAAGGCGCAGGCGCCGGCGCGGCCGGCCGTTGCCGGCGCGGACGTGCGCTCGGCCGACGTTCGGATCCACGCGCTCGCGCCCGTCGCGCCCCCACCGGGCTACGTCGGCAAGGACGGGCAGCGCATCGACGCCGCTCGAATCCGCGACTATCTGGTCCGGCAACGCTCGCCGATGGCCGTCTATGCGACCAACATCGTCGATGCCGGCATCCGCTACGGCGTCGATCCGCGAGTGATCGTGGCGATCGCAGGAGTCGAGTCCACCTACGGCCGCTACGCGCGCGGCCACAACGCCTGGGGATGGAACGCGGGCAAGGCCCGCTGGGGATCCTGGGAGATCTCCATCGACCGGTTCACCAAGGCGCTCGGCTCTTCATACCGCTCGCTTCGGCACGGCCGCTTCGCCGCCGCATCCCGGACGTATTGCCCGCCGTGCGGCAGCCGCTGGGGCCGTCAGACCCTGTCGATCTTCAACGCCATCTGATCCGGGACGCCCGCAAGCCGCCGGAGGACTCCGGCGTTCGGAGCAAAGCGATACGGCAGGAAGCGGCTTTGGCCCGGCCGAGCCGCCATGGGCGTTTTATCACCGGAGCATCGTCCGTTATTTCCCTTGCCGCCCCGGAACCTGCCCCGAATCCGCGTCGTTGACGTGATGAAACCGAGCAGCGACAACGATCCAAACGAACATCTCAAGTATCGACGCCCCCGGTGCCGATACACCGGACGAAGAACAAAGGCATGGAGGACGCGGTGACTACGATTAAGGCGACCTGCCCCACCTGCGGTGAAGTCGAGCTCACGCCCGACGACATCGAACTGCGCGTGTGCAACTTCGCGCCCGCCTCGTACTACGTGTTCGAATGCCCGATGTGCTTCGCGTCGGTTCGCAAGCCGGCCGACGATCGCGTGATCCAGCTTCTGATCTCCGGCGGCGTCCACGCCGTCGTCTGGGAGTATCCGGCCGAGGTCACCGAGCGGCCGGACGGACCGCCGCTCACCCACGACGACCTGCTGGACTTCCACCTGCTCCTGGACCAGCCCGACTGGTTCCAGCGTCTCGCCAGCGTCGCCTCCTGAGTATCCCCGCCCGGCTCCCCCCGCTTCACGAGCCCCCGCTTCACTAGAATGCGGCCGTGGCCGTCATCTGGGGGCTTCCCAACTGGGTCTGGTTTGCGCTCGCGGGGATCGCGCTCGCGGTGTTCGTGGTCATTGCGCGGGTGCTTGCCGCGGTCTTCGCCGCATTCCGGGAACTGCTCGAATCGCTGGAGCTGTCGCAGCGGATGCTCACCGCTGCGCTCGAATCTGCCCGATCCGAGATGGAAAAGATGCAGGAGAGCCTGGCCCGCGTCGGGAACAAGTCCGAACAAGGTCGCGAGACCGCCTGGCGGGACTGGTGAGCCGGTCGGGGAGATCAGGGACCGGGTGATAGAATTTCGTCACGCTGCGCGCGACGCGCCGCGAAGGAGGCCACACGGTGAACGTCCTCGCTATTTTCCAACAGATCGGCATGCCCGAGATCCTCATCATCCTGGCGGTCGCATTGTTCTTGTTCGGCGCGAAACGCCTTCCCGACATCGGCAAGTCGCTCGGCAAGGGAATCCGCGAGTTCAAGACCGGCGTCAAGGGTTTGGGCGACGACGTTCGTGAGGGCATGGAGGACGACGACGCGCCGCAGAGGCCCGACGGCAAGGACTCCTCCGCCAAGGATTCGTCCAACGGCTAGGCTGCGCGCCGCCGAACTCGTCGTCGCATGATGCGTCTCCGCCGTCGCCCGGCGAGCTCCGACGGCCGCATGACCGTCATCGAGCATCTCGAAGAATTCCGATCCCGGATCATCAAGGCCGCCGTCGCGTTCGTCATCGGCTCGGCGATCGCCTGGGCCTTCTACACGTCGCTGCTGGAGCTGCTCATGGCTCCGCTAGACGAGGGCGGCCGGATCGGCGGCGTGACCGTGGAAGGGCTCAACGTCGGCGGCATCGTCACCGGCTTCCTGGTCCGGCTGAAGGTCTCGATCTTTTTCGGCTTGGTGTTCGCCCTTCCGGTGATCCTGTGGCAGCTCTGGCGTTTCATCGTCCCCGGCTTGCACGTCAAGGAGCGCAAGTACGGCGTGTTCTTCGTCGCCGGCTCGCTCGGACTGTTCGCGCTCGGCTCGTTCGTGGCGTTCCTGGTCCTGCCGCAGGCGATCGGGTTTCTGCTGTCCTTCGCGAAAGCGCCGCTCAAGCCGCTGATCTTCGTGGACCAGTATCTGTCGTTCGTGTCGTTCATGGTGCTCGCCTTCGGGCTGTCGTTCGAGTTTCCCCTGCTACTGATGTTCCTCGCCGGGCTCGGGATGGTCACGTCGAAAAAGCTCGGCAAGTGGCGCCGGCAGGCGGCGTTCACCGCGGCCGTCGTCGCTGCCGTCGCGACCCCGTCGCAGGATCCCTACTCGATGCTCCTGATGGCGATCCCGCTGTATGTCCTTTACGAAGTCTCCGTCCTGGTGATCCGCTTCGTCATGAGGAAATAGCCGCGTGGCAATCAATTCCACGCCGCGCCGCCGTTCGATCGCGCTGATCGCCAACCCGACGTCGGGTCGCGGTCGCGTGGGCCGGTTCTTGCCGCAGATCGAGCAGCGGCTGCGCGAGGCCGGTGCGACCGTTCAGACGATGATCTCTCGCTCGCCGTCGCACGCCGTCGAGCTTGCCGGGGAAGCGGCCTCCCGGCACGAGGTGGTGGCGGCGGCCGGCGGTGACGGCATGGTCCACTTCGCGGCCAACGGCGTGATCGGCTCGCAGGCCGCGCTGGGGATCGTGCCGCTCGGCACGGGGAACGACTTCGCGGCCAATCTTGGCTACGCGCGGCGCGATCCCCTTGCGGCGTGCGCGGCGCTGGCGTCCGGACCGATCCGGACGGTGGACGCCGGCCGGATCGAAGGCGGACCCTTCTTCGTCTGTGTTGCGAGCGGCGGGTTCGATTCGGAGGTCAACCGGCTCGCCAACCGGATTCGCGGCCTTCGCGGAACGCCGGTCTACGTCGTCGCGACGCTGCGGACGCTCGCCCGGTTCCGGCCGGCGCGGTTCACGGTGACGCTCGACGGGCAGGTTCGGCACATGGATGCGATGTTCGTGGCCGTCGGGAACGCGACCTCCTACGGTGGGGGGATGCGGATCACGCCGGGCGCCGTGCTCGACGACGGCGCCTTCGACGTCACCATCGTCGGCGCGCTCGGTCGCGCCGGCCTGCTTCGCCAATTCCCGAAGCTGTTCAAGGGAACGCACATCCATCATCGTGCCGTCACGACCGCCCGCGCCGCATCGGTGACCATCGCCGCCGACCGCCCGTT
>Ga0214472_10003723_pt1 | contig 16113 bp, 22 predicted proteins | sample RVTome_6_FD_207662 | JGI IMG/M metagenome (GOLD analysis project Ga0214472, IMG submission 207662) | Soil microbial communities from uranium-contaminated site in the Upper Colorado River Basin, Wyoming, United States - RVT140D175 | ecosystem: Environmental > Terrestrial > Soil > Contaminated >... | reverse complement strand
TGAAGCCGTTTTGAGATAAGGCCTGCCGACAGCCCCCATAGGGCGGTACTCGCCAGGTCTTAGTTCTCGGTCAAAGTGATGAAGGGAAGACGATGACAAATCCTGAGAAGGTTATGAAGTTCACGGAGGAGGTAGTTTCCTCCTACTATCACGGGATCGACGCCGTCGGTCAAATGATTGAGGGAGGGATGGAACTCCTGGATCAGTACCGGTTGCAGCAGAGGGTGATCCGGGAATCGCTCCGAGAGAAGCTGTCGAGGATCGGGTCATTACGCCACAAGGACTTCGATCAGATACTCCTGCCGCTCCTTGCCTATCAGGAGCACAGTGAAGAGGAGGTCAAAGAGCTGGTCCAGGGTTTGCTGAGAAGACAGCGGGACCTTACGGGGATGCTCAGGCGTTCCTTGCGGTTCGGTCTCAAAGATGACGTGACTCGCTTCAAGAATGAACTGGTGACCGGGCTTGAGGAGATGAGGCTTGCACTCCAGAGGTTCCAAAAGGAGCAGGCGTTGATCCAGGAGACATTTCAATCCCTGGAAGAGACGGAAGAGCCGGTGAACACGCGGAATTTTAGGAAGGTCGTTGAAACCCTCGAAAAGGCGCTCTTTGGAGAACATCTCCAAGAGAAGGCGGTTGTTTAAATCTAAGAAAAAAGGAGGTGAATACTATGAGACTTGCAGAAGAGTTCACAAACCTAGGGGAAGAGTTTCTCGGGTCTTTTGATGCGCGGGTGAACTTCCTCGGGCAGAATATCGTCGATGTCAAGAACCATAAGCTCGATACCCACAGATTCCTCAATAATTGCAAGAAGGCCCATAAGGCAATGGGGAAAAAGCTCCGGGCTGACCTCGGCACTTTTACAGATCACCTGACGGATACGGTTGATCAGCTGCGGCATAAATTCCAGAAGGAACAGAAGACGGTTCACCAGGGATGTAAGGAAACCCACCAGGCCTGGCAGCGAGTGGCTAAGACGATGGCGGCCAAGCGCCATAACTTCAAAGGGACCTTGGCGAAGGCCACGCAGAGTGCCGCGCGCTCGCATTGACGGTGGCTAAACCTTTTCACGGAAGATCACGTCCTCTCCGCCTTCTAAGGTGGTGAGGACCTGATCCTCCCTGGAGGAAAAGATGTTAGAGACATTTCGGAGAACAATTCACCTTCCCTACACCAAGAAAATCCCCTGCCCCTTCTACCACGGGACAGGGAAAGACCCATTCGGACAACTCTATCCGGTATCGACCTGCCAGGATTGCCATGGAAGGATAGAGATCAATATCCTCACCCCTTATAAAACCTGGACCTATTGCCCTGGAACCGGACTCGCTTTCAGTACGCAAAATCCCTGCACTTCCTGCAAGGGTCGGGGAATCATCAGCCTGGGCAATAAAGAATTAGATGGAATACCTTGTCAGATCTGCACGGCGAACGGGATGGGTGCTGAAAAGAACCTCCCATGGATACCCTGCAGCGGCTTAGGGAGGAGATAAAATGGAAGCCCAAGAGATGGTCGCTTTACAACCCCGTGCGGGGAAAGAGTTTGTAGAGACCCCATTTGTTAAAGGGATCGTGACGCGGGTGCTGCACTATCTCAAGGCCGGCTTTCCGGTCCATTTTCGGGGGATCTCGGGGACGGGAAAGACGACACTCGCTCTTAGGGTCGCGGAGCTTCTCGGAAGGCCGGTCCTGATGGTCCACGGGGATGAGCAGCTCACCACCATCGATCTCGTCGGGGCGGAGACCGGTTATCATATGAAGAAACTCAGAGACAACTTTATTTCCTCCGTCTTGAAGATCGAGGAGGAGTCCTCTAAGCGGTGGGTCGATAATCGGCTGACGGTCGCCGTCGAGAAGGGCTATACGCTGATCTATGACGAATTCACCCGTTCCCGTCCGGAGGCAAACAATGTCCTCCTCTCCGTTCTCCAAGAAGGGATCCTGGATCTTCCCCTAAACCGGGATGGAGAACAGACCGGCTATCTCAAGGTCCACCCCGAGTTCCGTGCAATCTTTACCTCGAACCCAGAAGAGTATGCTGGGGTCCACCGCTCCCAAGACGCCTTGCGGGACCGAATGGTGACCCTGGACCTGGAGCCGTTGGATGAGGAGACGGAGTGTGCCATCACGAGGAATAAGTCGGGACTTCCCCGGGAAGCGGCCACCAAGATTGTGAAGATCGTACGCCATTTGAGAAAACATGGACAGTATGAGTTTGCCCCAACTATCCGTGGCTGTATCATGATTGCCAAGACCGTCAATGAGTATGGAAAAGAGGTTCGCCTTGACCCTGCCGATCCACTCTTTAGCAAGATCTGTTTTGATATCCTCACCTCCGAGACCTCGCGGATTGGGAGTAAGACCACCAGTGCCAAGGTCAGAGAGGTTGTGACAAAGGCGATTGAAAACTACTGCGGCAACGGAAACAGATGAATCAAGGAGGAACGATATGTCAATGCGAGTGACTTTACCCAAGGGATGTCCGTCAAGTCGCGGGGCCTCGGACATCCGCCACATCACTTCCCAAGGCGGTAGTTTACCCCACCATACCAACCGGCTCTATATGCTTACTGTCCGGCGCGAGAGCCTGATGAACAAGAGGCATACTCTGGAGGTCCGACTCAAGGAGATCAAGGGTCAACTTGAGGGGATAGAAGCGGACATTCGAGCAACAGAGAATCAATACAGAAGGCTGCAGGGGAACGGACTACGAAAAAATAGGAGCAAACAGAGAGTAGCGGAGGAAAGAAGTAATGGCCGTTCTGTGAGGACGGTGCCGCTGGAATTCTAGGACGGTAACCTTAAGCCCGTTGCAGCGTGAAGCCAGGGAGAAGATCATGAAAGAAGGAAAAAAGAAGAAGGCCACATTCGAAGCGGAGGCCGGTGGATTTCTAGGGGGTGTTTTTAAGGGACTAGAGAGTCTTATCGACCTTGCGGATAAAGTAAGTCAAGAAGGGGGGACCATCCAAAGGCAGGGCGAGTTTACTGTCCCCGGACAAAAAGAGATGAAAGGGGTCTATGGGTTTACCATTCGAAGTATGCTGGGACCCGGTGGTGAAAGACGGCCCGTTGTCCAACCTTTCGGGAATATCAAAAAAACTCCCAAAGGACCTGTGGTTGAGGAGACGAGGGAGCCCATCATTGACGTATTCGAAGAGGGAGACGTTGTGCAAATTGTTGCGGAACTTCCCGGCGTCACCGAGGAGGAAATCCACCACGAGGTTCATGGAGACGTGGTCATCTTGTCCACCTGCGGAAAACGGAAATACAATAAAGAAATTTTGCTGAAGCATCCTGTGGTAGAAGAAAGCGGGCAGAGCAGTTACAGAAACGGGATGTTTGAGTTGAAACTGAAAAAGGTAGGGGCATGATTTATCATGCCCTCCGGTTGGGCGCAATGAATTGCGCCCCTATTTTATGACCAACCCGACGGAACAATTCCATTCGCCTTCCAAGCCGGATGCCATAACACTCAGGGTTAGTGAAGCTTTAACCAAAGATGTCGGCCGCGGCATCGCCCGTATCGATCCGGAGGATATGGAAACATTAGGATGCCAAGTGGGCGATATGGTTTACATTGGAGGAAAGCGGACTACGGTTGCCAAAGTGGCCCCCACCTATCATGAGAATCGTGGGAACAAGTGCATTCAAATGGACGGCATCCTGCGGGAGAATGCCAAAGTGGGGTTGGATGAAAAAGTTCAGATCCGTGTGACGACGGCGCAACCGGCCAGGTCCTTGCGGCTCAAGACAACGTTGGGAACACCAAGACAACCCCTTCGACCAAGCTCGGGGCATGGTTCAATACCGACCACAAACCGCTATGTGGGCCGTCTGCTGGAGGGTTTGCCGGTGGTGAAAGGGGATAGAGTCCGGGCTTTGTTGTTTGGTTCCCGCACCCGCGATTTTGAAGTGGTCGATACCTTACCGGAAGGGCCCTTGCTCATTACACCCTCAACCCAGTTCAGGATTGAGGGAGAAGAGCCCCGGGGTGAAGAACAACAGCGTCCAGCTGTTTCGTATGAGGATATTGGGGGTCTTGCCAAAGAGATCCAGCGCATTCGGGAGATGGTAGAGATCCCTCTCAAACACCCCGAGGTGTTTGCCCGCTTAGGAATTGATCCTCCCAAAGGGGTTTTGCTTTACGGGCCGCCGGGGACAGGCAAGACGTTGATCGCCCGAGCGGTCGCACACGAATCGGAGGCAAATTTCTTTTCCGTCAATGGCCCCGAGATTGTGCATAAATTTTACGGTGAGAGCGAAGCCCATCTCCGCAGCATTTTTGAACAAGCCAGCCAGTCGGCGCCTTCCATTCTGTTTATCGACGAAATTGATGCCATTGCCCCTAAACGGGCAGAGATCCATGGAGAGGTGGAAAAGCGGATCGTCGCAACGCTCTTGGCCATGATGGATGGTCTTCGAAGTAGGGGCCAAGTCATTGTCATAGGGGCGACCAATATTCCCGATGTGATTGATCCAGCGCTCCGCCGGCCAGGCCGGTTTGATCGTGAAATATCGATCGGTATTCCGGATCGTTTGGGTCGCGAAAAAATTCTGGATATTCACACCCGCGGCATGCCGCTCGCCAAAGATGTCAGCATTCCCCAATTGGCGGAGATCACCCACGGCTTTGTGGGGGCTGATCTCGAAGCCGTGGCCCGGGAGGCCGCCATGAGTTGCCTCCGTTCGCTGTTTCAAAAAAAGGATGTTTCCCTGGAAGAAATTCCCGATGAGGCGATTCAGGCCCTTGAAGTCCGGATGGATCATTTCCTGGATGCCCTGCGGGAAGTAGAGCCTTCAGCCATTCGGGAGGTGAGCGTTGAGGTCCCCAATGTTCGATGGGAAGATATTGGCGGACTCGACTCCATCAAACAAATGCTGAAGGAAACCGTGGAGTGGCCTCTCAAATACGAGAGGTTGTTTGAAGCCGCGAAATTCCGTCCCACCAAAGGCGTTTTACTCTATGGCTCGCCGGGGACCGGTAAGACATTGCTCGCCAAAGCTCTGGCCACGGAAAGCGGTGTCAATTTTATTTCCGTGAAAGGTCCCGCCCTATTATCGAAGTGGGTGGGAGAGACGGAGAAAGGGATGCGGGAAGTTTTTAAGAAGGCCAGGGCCGCGGCTCCTTCTATTTTGTTTTTTGATGAAATCGACAGTGTAGCCCTGCATCGTCATGGCGGAGGCAGCGACTCTGGAGTGATGGAACGGCTGATGAGCCAATTTTTAACAGAGCTCGATGGGATCGAAGATCTCAAAGGGGTTTTAGTTTTGGCCGCGACCAACCGAAAGGATTTGATCGATCCTGCTTTGCTCCGTCCAGGGCGCTTTGACTATGTGATTGAGCTTACCCTGCCGGATCTAAGAGCAAGACAAGTTATTTTTGAAATTCATACGCGGGGAAAGCCGCTCGACAAGGATGTGGATTTGAGGGCCTTGGCCCAGGCAACAGAAGGCTGGAATGGGTCGGAAATCGAAGGGGCTTGCCGTCAGGCTACCCTGAATGCCTTAAGAAAGGTTATTTCGGGAAGCTCAAAAGAAGCGACCCAGGAGGACGCAAAATTGAAGATCACCCAGGGGGATTTTCAAAATAGCACGACGGGTGTCACGAGGGCTAAAACATGAACTGTTATCTCTATGGCATTATTGAATCGGACGGAGCGAAAAATTTTGGCACCATCGGTTTCGAAAAAGGGTCGGTCATAGCACGGCCGAACCAGAATCTTGCTGCTGTCATTGGTCCAGCACCGCAGGAACGTTTTGATGGTCTCAGTAAGGAGAGATTGGTCACGGCTCTGTTGGCTCACCAAAAAACGTTGGAAACCATTATGGAGGGCCAGTTTATCCTCCCTTGTAAATTCGGCACGGTGTTAAAGGATGAGGATGAGGTGACTGAACTCCTCTCTCAAAATGAGACGCTCTTGGAAGAATGGCTTAACAAAATGAAAAACCGCTGCGAAATGGATGTCCTGGCCAACTGGGATACCCAGGCAATCCTTAAGGAAATCGCCGCCAGGAACCCTGAGATTGTGGAACTGAAAAGGCACTTACAGTCGTTGCCTTTGGCTGAGCAGCAGAGCAAAAAATTGTCTTTGGGGATGCTCGTATCGGCAAAATTGAAGGAAACCGCTAAGCGTTATGCCGGAGAGATCCAGATGGCACTTAAAGAAGCAAGCGAATCCTATGCTACCCATGATGTGATGAATGACGAAATGGTTCTTAACGCCTCTTTTTTACTGGCTCGAGAGGGCGAGGATCTCTTTTTCAAGGCGTTGGAGAGTTTGGATAAACAGTATCAGGGACACCTGAATTTTAAATGTGTCGGACCCCTGCCCCCTTACAGTTTCGCTACGGTGACCATTAAGCGGTTTGACCAGGAACAGATTTATTGGGCGCATAAAGCGCTTAGGTTAAAAGGATCTGTCGAGGTGGACCAGGTCAACCGTGCGTATAAAAACATAGCGCGTCAATGTCACCCCGATACCCATCCCGAGTTGAACAAGAAAGAGTTTGAAGCTGTCCATCAGGCCTATGAACTCCTGGTCGAATATTATCAAGGAGGCACCAAGCCTGTGAAGGTGTCTTTGTTTAGCGTGAATGGAGACATTGGATGAACCGCCAGGGGAAATATATTTACGGAATTATCGCCACGGAAGACGCCCCTAATTTTGGTCCCATGGGGATTGGCGGCGGCAATGATGAGGTGACAACAATCGGAACCGAAGGTCTTGCCGCCGTTGTCAGCAACGCCTCCATGGATCACTATGTCCTTTCTAAAGCAAATCTAACCACTCACACCAAGGTAGTCGAAAAAGTCATGGAGTCTCGTACCATACTTCCAATGCGCTTTTGTACGGTGGCCGAAACGGCCGACGAAATCATTGCGTTTTTGGAAAACAAATCCAGAGAGTTAAAAAACAAGTTAAAAGACATGGATGGTAAAATAGAGGTTGACATAAAAATAATCTGGACGGACATGAAAAAACTCTACGACGAGATTGTCAAAGAGAATAAAAAGCTTCGGGAACTGAAAGTAATAGGAACAACGGGGAACCGACAAAGTCTGATCAATGCCGGTGTACTCGTGGCCACGGCTTTGGAAGACAAGAAGGCAGTTGAGGGAGGCAGATATTTAAGGCCATTTAAAAAGGCCGCGGCCGACTGCAAAGAAGAGAAGCCCAATGCGGAAGACATGGTCGCCCATGCGGCCTTCTTGATTGAAAAGGGTTGGATGAAGGAATTCGATAACGCTGTTGAAGAAGTGGGAGAGGAGTTCAAGGAACGAATTCAGATCCATTATGTGGGTCCGCTGCCGCCCTTTAGTTTTGTGAATTTGCAACTCCATTGGGATGAATAGGAGATCCGGTTTGATGAATGAACCAACAGGACTGTGGATCTACTGTGTGATCGAGAACAAGGGGACTCTCAACTGGGAGGCTCAAGGGGTTCACGGGACGAGCCCGGTTTATACGGTGGCTTTCGGGGAATTCGCAATGGTCGTTTCCAAAGAACCGACGAAAAAGTATCCCTTGACACGTGACTTTCTCATGGCCCACCAACGGGTCAATGAAAAAGTGATGCAGACCCAACCGGTACTACCGGTCAAATTTTGTACGATGGCCGAAGATAAAGAGCAGATTATCGAACAGGTCTTAAAGCAAAAAGAGCGAGTCGAGGAGTTCCGCAGGACCTTTGCCAAACTGCGCGGGAAGACCGAGTACGGGTTGCGAGCCCGGTGGAAAAATTTAGATCAAGTTTTTTCCGACTTGATCCGTGAAAACGAAATGGTCAAGGCGGCAAAAGAGAAGGTACTGAATCTACCGGAGGCCAAGCGCCAGGCGGCTTTGATTGATGTGGGTCATGTGGTGAAGGAGGCCGTGGAGGAGAAAAATGCGGCCACGGCTGAATCGTTGAACCGAGAACTTAGCCCGCATGCTGCCCAGTATAAAAAGAACCATACTTTGGGAGATGCGAACATTCTCAATGCCGTTTTCCTGGTAGAAGAGGACAAGCAAGCCGAGTTTGATGAAACCGTCAATGCCCTGGTAGAGAAGCATGAATGCGAGATCCACTTCAAATATGTGGGCCCTGCACCGCCCTTTAATTTTGTCGAGATCGTCATTCGTTGGGATACCGCCGATAAACCGGCGACCGATAACAAAGAACGGGTTGTAGCAGGACTAAGAGATTAGCCATGGCATTTTTATTTGACGACTTGGTTTTCTGGATTGGGCAAGAAATCAAAGAAATGGCTGAGGCGGAGTTGTATGGTAATAAAGAGAAAATTAACGAAAGGTTGCTCGACCTTCAAGCCAGACTGGATATGGGAGAGATCCAGGAGGAAGAATATATTATGAGAGAAAAGGAACTCTTAGATGGGTTGGAAGAAATTCGAGCCCGTGAGGACAGGGAAGGATAGAAGAGTAGGAGGTATTTATGTCGGATATACATGCAGCGAAGACCAGAATTGCTGAGTTTTTTCAAAGTGAGTTTGGGAAGGAACCTGAGGCTATCCGATTCGTGAAGCTGGCCAAATCGGATGAGGGTTGGAAAGGAGCAGTGGAGGTGACCGAGCCAAACGAGTATTTAAAGAAACTCGGGTACCCGCTCATTTTCGATAAAAATCACTACACGATTGCGTTGGACGAAAATCTCAATGTTACCCGTTACGGGCGTGAAGACGAGGAGGAATAGATGCCCATCGCGCGTTCTACCAGGGGAGATACTTTGGCCGATGTAGTGGAGCGGATTCTCGACAAAGGACTGGTGATCAATGCCGATATCGCGATTTCTCTGGCCGGCACCGAGTTGTTAAATATCAAGATCCGCGCTGCATTGGCGTCTTTTGAGACCGCGGCAAAATGGGGCTTGGCATTTCCTTCGGATGCGAGGATTGCCCAGACATTTCCTAAAATAAGTGCTTAAGCACCGGAGACTCAGCCACCTCACAAGGAGGCATTGTGGCCAACGACGAGAAAAGAGGGAAAAAGGAAATCGCCGACGACATTCTCGGGGCCGTGGAGAAGATCATCCCCGGTTTTGGCGGTTTCTTTGAAAAGGCGGAGAAGACCAAAAAGTTTGGACCCCGAGTGAAAAAGATCCGGGAGGAGATCAATAGACATCTTGGAGGACTGAAAAAATAAGTACCCAGGCACTTACGCACTTTAAAAAATGAAGATCGAAATTGATGATAAGGATCTAAAACACGGTCTGTTGGGATTAGTCTTGGCCATCATTGAAGTAATCCGGGATACCCTACAGATTCAGTCTCTCAAAAGAATGGAAGGTGGCCATCTGACCGAGGATCAAATCGACCGACTGGGGGTTGCCTTGATGGAGTTGGACAAGGCAATTGAAAAAATCAAGGAAGACCAAGGAGTTTCAGAGGCGGTACGGTCCGTCCGCGATGGGCTTGACGATTTGGTGGATGGGATGATCGGGAAATTGGTCGATCCCCACTTAACGGCCGGCGGGCAACTCGCCAAATAGCCGACAAGAAAACCACACCATTGGCCTGGAAGGATCTTAATTTATGACGACTAAAGGGTTTTATATTTACTGCCTTGCTAAAGGAGATCGGGAAGAACCATTAGATCTGTGCGGTATTGAAGGGACACCTGTTTGGGCACTGACGGATCGAGGGTTGGTAGCCATCGTGCAAGAGTGTGAGCCCAAGCCGTTTGCCTCTGCAGACCAAAAAGTTTTTGCAAACTGGCTCTTGATCCACCAAAACATTGTGGATCTGGCATGGGAGCGATATGAAACCGTCATTCCGTTCGGTTTTGGTACGGTTATTTTACCCACGAATGGAAACTCGGCCCGCCAAAACCTCAACGAGTGGTTGGAAAAGGAATCTGCGGAAGTCACACGCAAATTAGAATACCTCAAAAACAAGGCGGAATATGGCGTCCAGGTTTTATGGGATCTCAATGTGAGTCTTCCCCGTATTAGAGAACAAGATGCCGAGATACAGCAGTCGGAGAAGGAGACCCACTCCAAGCCGGCAGGAGTTGCTTATCTGTTACAGAGGAAGCTTGAGGAATTGATCAGACAGCGTTTGGAGACGGCTGCCGATGTGCATTTTAAGACTTTTTATCAACGGATTCGTGAGTGCGTTGAGAGCATCCACATTGAAAAGGTAAGAAAAGAAGATCCCCCAAAACAAATGATCCTGAACGTTTCCTGTCTGCAAAACAAGGAAGAAATCACTGCTTTAGGGGCTGTGTTGGAAAAAATTGGCCAGATGCCCGGTTTTGATGTCCGCTTCACCGGCCCCTGGCCGCCGTACTCCTTCGTAACAGCTGGAGGGTAGGAGTGTTGAATCAGGCTACTATGGAACCGACTCGACAAGGCAGAGCAACCCTGGTGGACCTCCTGGACCGGGTCTTGGATAAAGGTCTGCTTATCAATGCCGATATGATTATTTCTCTGGCAGGCGTTCCTTTAATTGCAGTGAATATCCGTGCGGCCATTGCCAGCGTGGAAACCATGCTGGAATATGGCCTCATGAGGGATTTTATTCTGCCTCAAATTCTTCCTCAAGATACCCCACAATTGAAACCGGCAGGGGCTGCACACGACACAATTCCTGAATAACAGATAACTCCAACAGCTAAGCCACTGCCTATGGCGGTGAGAAAAACGGAGACTCTGTCGTGCCCGGGAATTGATTCACCAGAAGTTCGGTCGCAAGCGCAATTTCACCCCACTACCCTTAGCTACCCCGCTTCATTTTCGCCAAATACGGGATTCCATTCTCCAGATTAAGTAGCACTACGTATTGATGGTGCCTCCATAGCACCGGACAATAACATCATCATGAATGGACTCGCTTGCCTTGCTGACGCGTCCAGTCAAATGAACAGAGAAAAACGCGCGCCGAGGTGAGTGAATGCAGTTTTGTCGATTATCCATATTAGGAGAACGCTTGTGGCCTGCGATGTCGCCCTGCTTTTCGTCTGTGGTCGGGCCGATCATATGAGAGCATCTCAAGCCAGTCCAGGCATTTGAGGAAGTTCCATGAATGCTATTCGCATCCTGATTAAAGACAGTGTGTTTAGCGATCTGATGCCGGCTATCGAACGGATCGTTAAGGTGATCCCAAAATGCAGAACAGCACCAATCTCAAGCAAAGCTGGCGGTCGGGGGCCAGGGATGATCCAACCCGCAATAACGATCCCTTTTAACAGCAACCTCGTTTCCTTGTTCCGAGGCTATTCCCGTGGCGCGAGTGCTACAGGCATCCTCGTGGGCGCCTCCATGCCGTAGAGAATGATCTTATGTGGCAAGCAGATTTAAGATATTATGCTCAAGCTATGACTCGCTTCGCCTTCTCAAGCGTGCGTGCCCGGCTGCTGATCGCCGTCGGCGACGAGCAGACGAACGTCCGACGCCAGCTCTTTGTCCGACAAGTGAAGTTTTTCAGCCACCCAATCGGCCTGCAGCGGCACGATGAAAAAACCGCGCTTCGCAAGCGCGCGTTTCCACAACGGTACCCAACGGCTGCACAAGCCGCAGGCACCGTCGTAAAGCACCCAACCGTCGGGTTTCCTTTCATCCAGGTCTTTCATCGAATTAAGCTCAAATACTCAATCTCTTGCCTTGCCCGGAATTTGGCTGTGAAGCCACTTTTACGCTTAGATCAAGTGCCCTATTGACCGGCGTCAATGAAACTATGGTACTTTTATCATAACCTTGGGAAAATTTACTTATGGCCACATCATGTCACGTCTGCCCGTTCAGACCTTCTTGTATAGTAGCGGGCGCTGAGAAAGAAGGCTTGGATCAATTCTCCGACGCCTTACGACGCTATTCTGTAAAAGCGAAAGGCAGGACTATTTTCAATCAAGGGGAACCAAATGAGGCGTTCATCTTCCTTTGCAGCGGCCTGGTGAAAGTCGTCAAAAATCTGCCGGATGGCAGGGATGTAATCCTTGAGGTGCTCTCCGCCTTTTCTATCGTCAACCTCTCGCCAGCAAGCAAGACGTCCCAGCACCCATTTTCAGCAGTTACCATATCCGATGTAACGGAATTGGCTTCTATAAAAAAAGAAGCTCTAGTTAACCTGCTAAACTCGTACCCCACGCTGGGAGACAACCTTTACGGGCACGTTAGTAGACGCTTCGTCACCGCTTTCAATATGCTCGGCAGCATGCAGCTTGGGGTGAAACAGAGAACCCTCACTATTCTCTCTTTCTTCAGAAGCGCGTGGGGGGCGGAAGACAGGGCTCGGTATGTCAAGATCCCACTGACGCGGGGGGAGTTGGCCCAGTTGGTTCAGACAACCCCTGAAACAATTTCGCGGACGTTGCGCAGGCTTAGGGAAGCGCAGCATGTGCGACTCGGCCCGAGGGGCGAACTTTCTGTCGCAGAGGCGGCGCTTAGGAATTATCTCGATGGGGAGAAACAAAGGCGGACGATTTGATTTTTTTGTCTCTTGTTCCTAACGCTTCTTTTTAGCGTAAAGATTCAATCAAACTGCTCGGGATACTCGCGCAGGGTGCTTGCCTTAATGGTAAGAACCCCTCTCGCATTCCACTCAGCTCGATCCTCTGACTGGAGCTGGTGAAGCACCCGGGGTATCGACTCAGGAGTTGTCTGAGTCAACTGGGCGAGCTCGACATTCGAGAACGGAACAGCGAGCGGCGTATCCCCTGCCATCGGGACGTTGAGAGCAATCACAGAAAGTCAGCGCTCTCGGACCCGGAGCTTCATGCACGCCAGCAATTTGTATACTTTTAGTGAGCTTGACTAAGCCGTCGCAAAGGAAATAACAGCAGTCCGCCGGTTCCCCTTGGTTAAGAATAGCCCTACCCGTCCCGCGCACGGTAAACCGCTGAAGCCCGGCGGAAAACCCTTTAACTCCTTCTTCGTCAAATTCTTCCACGAAGCAGGAACGACAAAAGGAGCAACTCCTGCATGAGGCTGGCATAAACGCAAAAATCTTTAAGATCAAATAAGAAACCACCATGACCTATATCAAGTCGCAGATAGACGGTAGTCATTGCTGCCGGGCTTCGATTCTTTTAGGGTACACTGCCTACGGACGGTTTAGCGTTGTGGCGAGGTAGTCTAGCTTACGAAAAACATCACTCTCTAAATATTACGTTACCAAGCAGGCATGCACTTTCAAGCAGGTTTCCGAGCGAGAGCCTCCGACTAAGGCGGGGCTCGAGTCGAACGGTTCGACGGAGGGTAAAGGTAATGACGCGGAAAGCAGAATTACCGACCAGTGAAGCGGGGCAGCAGAGTCTTTTTGACTTCGTCCCCGATGCGGTGCTGGTCAGTGACAAGGACGGGCGAATTGTACGGGTGAACTCCCGAGCCAAAGCGATGTTCGGCTATAGTCGAGAAGAATTGCTCGGGCAGTTGGTTGACTTGTTGGTCCCCGAACGCCTGCGTGGGTCGCATATTGGACACCGCGCCCATTACTATTCTCAACCCCACACGCGCCCTATGGGCATATCGAGGGATCTCTCGGCCTGCCACAAAGACGGCAGTGAGATCCCTGTCGATATCAGTTTAAGCGCATTCACGCAGGATGAAAAACTTTTCGTCATCAGCGTCGTCCGCGATACCTCTGAGTGTAGACGGTTGGAATCCAAGCTTCGGGAGAGTCAGCGGATGCTGTCTACTTTGATGAGCAACTTGCCGGGCATGGCCTACCGCTGCAAATACGACCGGGACTGGACCCTTGAATTCGCCAGCGACGGTTGCTTGGATTTAACCGGTTATGCGGCGGCTGACTTCGTTCAAAACAAGAAAGCGTCTTTTGGCGAACTGATTCACCCGGAAGACCGGGATAAAGTTTGGGATGATGTCCAGTCCGCCGTACGAGAAAAGCAGCCCTTCCAACTCACCTTCCGGATCACCACGGCGACAGGGAATGAAAAGTGGGTCTTGGAGCAGGGTATAGGAATATTCTCCTCAGATGGAACCCTTGAGGCCCTTGAGGGTTTCGTTTGCGACATCACGGCACGCAAGCGGGCGGAAGATACGCTGCGGGCGCAAAATAGGGAGCTGCAAATCCTTCATGAAACGAGCCAGACGATATTAACCTCGCGCAATATTCAGACCATGGCCGCGAGCATACTTGAAAAGGCTCTTGCCGTTAGTCACTGTGACCTCGGCGTGATCCGTCTCCTGGATCGGACCTCTGTGACGCTTGACCCGGTTGCCAGCCACGGGTACCTGAATCCGAAGAATCTGCACCCGGATGATGCGACCACGGGAAGGCTCCTGCGAATTTTCGCTCGCAAAGAGACCGTGGTGTCGGAAAGGGTCCGGGACAAACCCGGCTTGCGGATCTTTAAGAGAGAAGGAGTACAATCGCTCATCCTGATTCCCGTGCTTGCCGACCATGATCTGCTCGGAGCCTTACAACTCGGCAGCCGCAGGCCGCGAAAGTTCGACCCTTACATGATCAAACTTCTCGAAACGTTAGGAAGCAATTTCGGAATTGCCGTTCAAAAAAACAGGCTCTTGGAAGAAACGCTCGCAAGCCAGGCTCAGTTGCGCGCTTTGTCGCGCCGGTTGGTGAAGACCCAAGAGAGCGAGCGCCATTATCTCGCCCGCGAGCTCCACGACGAGATTGGCTCTCTGCTGACAGGGCTCAAACTCACTCTCGGAGGGAGCGCCGGCCCAGGAACCGATCAGATCGACGCGAGAACGGCTGCGGCGCATACGATTATCGACGACGCGCTGGCCAAGACGCGTTCCCTCTCTCATAGCCTGCGGCCGCCGATGCTCGACGATCTCGGACTGCTACCCGCGCTGTCCTGGCATATAAAAGAGTTTACCGCACGCACCGACGTGCAGGTAAACTTCGAGCACCACAACTTGCAATTACGCTTCCCCGAAGAGGTTGAGATCGCCGCCTACCGCATTGTCCAAGAGGCTCTGACCAATATCGCGCGCCACGCCCAGGTCCACGAGGCAACCGTAACGTTATGGGCCGATCCGAGTGGGCTCGGCATAGAAATTTCTGATCAGGGCGCCGGGTTTGACCAGACCGCAGCAACCCTGGCAAATGCTTCCAGCGTAGGTCTCGCCGGCATACGCGAGCGGGTCGCTTCATTGGGCGGCAGCCTAAAAATAACATCAGCGCCCGGCACCGGTACAAGCGTCACGGTGGAACTCCCGCTGGCTACTACGGGCGAGAAGACAGTACGCAGTGAGCAGTAAGCAGGAAACGGACAGAACGCAACAGGATGCGTAGATATAAGAATTTAACAGCCAAAGCTAAAGACGCGCTAAAAAAATCAGGGTCAATACTCCCCCGTCTCATCGCTCGAACGACCGTTGAATCCTGAGAAAACCGGTCCAGGGACAAGCTCCTGATCGCTGGAAGTCGCTCATAGAACAGGTGCCGGGCCAACCTCGGCTATTCTCGGCGCGTGGTTGGTCCGTACGTTTCACCCCACTTCTCCGATTCTGCTAAAAAACCCTCCGTTGATCCTTCGAGAGTCCCAGACCCTGAGTTAACCGAAGTTACGAGCGGGGAGTGTTTGAAATCATTGGAGATTTTCCATTCATGCTGCCCCTGTCGAAGCATTCGTAGGGTTTTTCAGCAGAATCATGCTCCCCAAAATACGGGGTTCCACCGTCCAGATTAAGTAGAACTACGTATTTACGGTGTCTCCGAAGCACCGGACAATAATATTGTCTTTATAAATGGACTCGCGTGCCTTCTTGACGCGTCTAGAGAACAGGCACGAACTCCGAGCCAAGGGAAGACAATTTTCGCGACTATCCATAACAGAAAGAGAACACCTGTGACCTGCGATGTCGCCCCATTCTTTTCGTCTGCGGTCGGACGGATCAATATGAGAGCATCTCAAGCCGGTCCAGGCATTTGAGGAGGTTCCATGAATACTATTCGCATCCTGATTGTGGATGAGAATCCCATCTTCAGACGAATCCTGTATCGGTTCTTACATGATGAGTATCCCAACCAGGTCACCGTCGTGGACACGGTCGCCAGATTCGAAATGGCCCCGGTCAAAGCCCAGAGACTTCAACCCGAAGTAATCTTAGTCGACAATGGGCTCCCAGGACTGATGGGGCTCTTTTGCGTTGCCCGTCTACGAGCGCTCTGCCCCGAAGCGGGTATCATCGTTC
>Ga0214472_10003722_pt1 | contig 16115 bp, 18 predicted proteins | sample RVTome_6_FD_207662 | JGI IMG/M metagenome (GOLD analysis project Ga0214472, IMG submission 207662) | Soil microbial communities from uranium-contaminated site in the Upper Colorado River Basin, Wyoming, United States - RVT140D175 | ecosystem: Environmental > Terrestrial > Soil > Contaminated >... | reverse complement strand
CGTCGCCTACTGCTTGCAGGTGACGCTCAAACTACGCCTGCGCGCGCTCGCCCCCGGGCTGACACCGGCGGCCGTGCTCGAGAAGTTCGCCGCCATGCAAATGGTCGATGTGCACGTGCCGAGCGTCGACGGACGCCAACTCGTGCTGTCTCGCTACACCCAGCCCGACCAGGATCAGCGCTTGGTGCTCCAGGAGCTCAAGCTGACCTTGCCCGAGCAGCCACCGCCACGCATCTACGCCCACCACGCCCGCGCGTCGTAGCCTCGACGCGCCCCGACGACGCCCTCGCAGGATGCGGCACTGTAGTGCCGACCTTTGCCCTCCTGGATCAGTGAAATCAATCACTTGGCCCTTCGATCAGGCGTGAGTTGACGAAGTCGGGCTAGCGTGCCGATGGCAGAGCGGGAATGGCAGCCCATGCCCCGAGGTCAGGTCATCGCCGTACGTGATGGCGAAGTCATCGCGAGCGTACAGCTATGAACGCCCATGCGAGGCGAGATGCCACGACACGCGGACAGACCGGGGCACTTCCAGTCGATACCTGCACGTCGATTCCGACCACGTCCAGGACACCCACCAAGGTAGTCACACAATGAGCACACCACAGATCGTCCTATGCCACCCGGTACGCACCGCGATCGGCACCTACGGCGGCAGCCTCAAGGACGGCACCATTACCGCCGGCAATGCGCCCGGGCTGAATTCGGCAGGCGCGGCCATGATCGTGGCCGATCGCGCGTGGGCCGAGGACAACGCTCTCGTGCCGATGGCGCGGCTGGTGAGCTACGGCATCGGCGCGGTGGAACCGGGCTTTTTCGGGCTCGGCCCGGTGCCAGCCGTGCGCCAGGCGCTGGCACGTGCCGGCTGGCAGGTCGGCGACGTCGACCGCATCGAGATCAACGAGGCCTTCGCCGCCATCGTGCTGGCCTGCCTGCGCGAGTTGGGCGTCGCCGAGGACGTGGTGAACGTGGACGGCGGTGCGATCGCCCATGGGCATCCGATCGGCGCCAGCGGCGCGGTGCTTACCGTCAAGCTGCTGCACTCGATGCAGCGCGACGGCTGCAAGCGCGGCATCGTCACGCTGTGCATCGGCGGCGGACAGGGCATCGCGCTGGCGCTGGAGATGATCTGAAAGGTCGCGCCATGGACCCCGCAGCGCACCGGGCAGCTGCCCGGGACGCGGCACGCAACAGGATCCCCTACGATCGAAATGAGCCACGACCATGCCCATGCGCCAGCGACGTTCGGCAAGGCCTTCGCGATCGGCATCGTGCTCAACCTCGTGTTCGTCGCGGTCGAGGCCTTCTACGGCTGGCAGTCTGGATCCCTGGCCCTGCTGGCGGACGCGGGACACAACCTTAGCGACGTGGCTGGCTTGATGCTGGCCTGGGCAGCCTACGGCGCCGCGCGTCTGCAGCCCGATACCCGACACACCTACGGCTGGCGGCGCGGCTCGATCCTGGCCAGTTTCTCCAATGCCATGATCCTGCTGGGGGCCATGGGATCGCTGGCCTGGGAGGCCATCCAGCGGCTGCAATCCCCGACCGAGGTCGACGTGGCCACGGTCATGGTCGTGGCGGGCATCGGCGTCGTCATCAATGCGGCAACCGCGTGGCTGTTCCTCGCCGGCAGCAAGCGTGACCTGAACATTCGCGGTGCCTTCCTGCATATGGCGGCCGATGCACTGGTGTCCGTCGGCGTGGTCCTGGCCGGCGCGCTCTACCTGTGGCGGGGCTGGTCATGGATCGATCCACTGGTCAGCTTGCTGATCGCGCTGGTGATCGTGGTCGGCACCTGGTCGCTGTTCCACCGCTCGCTGCACTTGCTGTTCGATGGCGTGCCCGATGACATCAATCTTGACCAGGTGCGCCAGAGCCTGCTCGACCTTCAAGGCGTTGTGGACGTACACGACCTTCACGTCTGGGCCATGAGCACGGCGGACAACGCACTCGGCGCGCATCTGGTCCTCGACAACGACACCCACAACCGCGACGCCCTGCTGGAACAGGCCACCGACATGCTGCACGAGCGTTTCGACATCCGGCATGCCGTCCTGCAACAGGAATCAATCAGATACGCGGCGCGATGCGCGGCCGGATGCGGGTGACCCTCGTCGGCGAGACGCCGTAGACCAGGCCGGCGGTGTGCGTCATCAGGTGCCAGATCCGCAGCGGCTGCGCGGCGTCCTCCGTGCGCATGCCGGCACCCTCGCCCGCGACCCACACCGGCGTGTGCGCGAACTCGGGCAGGAAGCGCGATATCGGGTCGTCGAGCTGGAAGCGTCCTTCCTCGAACAGGCTCATCGCCGCCGCGGTGACGATCGGCTTGGTCATCGGTGTGAAGGTCGTGCGGGGCGTGCATGCAGCGCCGGTGGCATTGAACTCGCTACGGCGCCGGCAGCGCGAGTTCCGCCGGCACCGCGCGCACGTCCATCTCGTAGTCCAGCCCCACGACCGGGGGCCGGGCGTAATACCAGGTCAGGCCGTGGTCCGCCGCGCCGCGGCGCTCGATCTCGTCGGCGAGGAACGGATACGGGTCGTATACCGTGTACACCTGCGATGCGAGCACGTCGCGCCACGTAAAGCCCAGCGCCGCCATGCGGTGTTCCATCGCCTCGAGCACGAAGCGGGCCTTCTCGCGCAGGCCGTCGGCGGTGGCGTCGCCCGGGCGCACGATGCGCTCGCGGTACGGCCCGTCGCCCCCGCGTGCCTCGCCGGAGCCGGCGATCACGAACGCCGGGATCGCCGCGGCGGCCGTGGCCGGCACCGTGTAGGTGAAGGCGTGAAAGCCGGGCACTGCGGGCTTGCGCAGTTCCGGACACACGTTCGAGCGCGCCACCGGATTCTCCTCGGCGCGGAAGATCCCCCAGCGCTCCAGCGTGCCCACGTAGACGCGGTTGAAATCGCGAAAGCCCTGGTCGCTGAATGGCGCCGGCGAGCGCAGTTCGCAGGCGGCGAACGCCGTCAACGGCCGGCCGCGGGCCTCTAGGTGCGCCGCGATGCGCGCAAAGCCGGCCTCGAGCGGCACCGGCACCGCGAAGCACACGCGCTCGAGCGTGAACCCCGGCTCGGCGGCGATCCCGGCGGAGTACTGGAAGGGTCCACGGACGTAGCGATACCCGCCCGGCTCGAAGCTGCGTACCTCGCTCATGCGCGCGATCTCCTGGTGGCGGTGCGTGCGGGCAAGCATGCCACAGTTCGCCAACGTCGCAGCCCGGCCGCGGGACCATGCAGAGCACCAAAAAGGACTCGAAGCCGTTAGATTCTCGGCAGTTAGCAGGCCCCGCGAACGCAATCGATTCGAATCTAACGGCTTCGAGTCCTTTTCCCCCCGCGAACGCAATCGATTCGAATCTAACGGCTTCGAGTCCTTTTCCTTTTCCCTCCTTTTCCCCTTTTTCCCTTTTTCCGAGTCCTTTTTCCTCAAAAATCGCTGACCTTGCGCCGCAACAGATGAGCGGCGCGCTCGATCAGATCCTTGGTCTCCTCGTCGAGCCGGAATCCGAGCCGGGCGATGCGCTTGGATGTCTCGCGTTCGTGCTTGTCGGGTTTGCGTGGCATCGGAATCACTCCTGCCCGGATGCCGCTTGCTTCACAATGTACGTCCAAGTGACGAACAAACATGCCCGCCGCTGATGCAAGTGGCACGCGGTCGCCAACACGTAGTGCACCGGTACGTCCGTCACCTCCGCGATCGCAACACCAGCGCGACGAACGAGGCCAGCGCGACGCCCGCGAACAGCCACAGGCACAGCGCGTAGCTGCCGCTCGCGCCGAGCAGCGCGCCGAAAATGAGCGGCCCGGCGACGATGCCGGCGTACATCACCGACTGCCCGCCGCCGGCGATCTCGGCTGTGCGATCCGCAGGCGCGAGGCGCGCCAGTTCGGAGAAGAACAGCCCGACCCAGCCATTGCCGCTCACGCCGACCGCGATCGTGACCGCGAACATCGCCGGCACCGGCCACGCCGCGGACACGAAGGTCAGCGCCGCGAGGCTCAACGCCATCACCAGCGCGAGGCCGGCGAGCAGGCTCTGGCTGCTGACATGGCGATCGGCGATCGCGCCGAGCACGATGCGCGATGCGATGCCGGCGACGTGCATCGTGGAGAAGGCGAGCCCGGCTGTCGCCGGCGACAGCTCCGCGACGCGCCACAGGTACACCACCAGGTAGCTGCCGATCGCCATCTGGCAGGCGGCGAACGCTGTGCCGGTCAGCGCGACCCGGCGCAGCCCGGCATCGAGCAGCACGCTGCGCAGCGAGCGCACGATCGCGCGCAGCATGCCGCCACCCGCGACCGAACCGCCGGCCACGCCGCGCGTGGACATCGGCGCGAGGAACATCAATGCAATTGCCGCGACCGGAATCGTCAACATCGCCGCCTGCCAGCCGAACGCGAGGCTCAGCGGCGGCATCAGCGCGCCCGCGATCATGCCGCCGGCCGGGGTCGCGCATTGCTTCACCGAGAACACGAACGCGCGCCAGCGCGCCGGCGCCGCGCGCACCAGCACGTGCGAGCCGACCGGATTCATCGGCCCGCTGGCGCAGCCGATGAACAGCGCGCCGAGGAACGCCATCAGCGCGCTGGACACGCTGAACAGCGCGCAACCGAGCGCGATCACCAGCAGCAGCGCCTGGAACAGCCGTGCCGGGCCCATGCGCGCGATCAGGATCCCGGACACCGGCGCCGTGACCATCGCCGCGAGGTACATCACCGCGACCAGGAAGCCGACCGACTCGGGCGCGAGTCCCATGTCCGGCGCCGCGACCGGCGCGATCACCGGCACCGCGTAGGCCGCGGTGGTCAGCGCCGAGTGCATCAGCATGATGCCGGCGAGCGGGCGCAGCGCGCCGGAGGCGACGAGTTCCTTCATGCGCGACGCACTGGCGCGCAACAGGCTTCGGCGGGCTCCAATGCACGCGGCGCGAACGGCTTCGGCAACGGACCGCGCCGGTGCCGCGGTGCTGCCGCTGAACGAAGCTTCCGTCGCGGCATGGCCGCCGCGATGCGTGCCGCTGCGTCAGCGCACATCCGCGCTCGCGTCCAGGAACTCCAGCAGCAAGCGGTTCACGGCCTCGGGCTGCTCCTGCTGCACCCAGTGCCCGGCGCCGTCGAGCAGATGACAGCGCAGCATGCGCGTGCACGCCTCGTGCTGCATCTTCTCGAACGCGCCTGGCGTCTGGTACACGCCCCAGTCCGAACGCCCGCCGATGAACGCCGACGGCACGTCGATGCTGCGCCCGTCGAAGATCTGCAGCTCGGCGTCGAAGCGCCCGCAGGTACGCCCGCGGTACCAGTTCAGCCCGCCCTGGAAGCCGGTGCGCGCGAACTCGGTGCTGTACACGCGCAGCGCCTGCTCGCTCAGCCAGCGGCACGCCGCGACGGCGTCGGCCGACGGCATCGCCGGCGCGACCGTCGCCGCCATGTCCGCGTGCAGATCCATGATGTAGTACTCGGGCAGCTTCGCCAGTTCGTCGGCGCGCCACGCCGCGAGCGGGTGCGGCCGGTTGCCGTCCCAGTCCGCGCTCTTCATGTGGAAGTATGCGCGCAGGAAATCGTGCACGCCTTGCGGGCAGTGCCACATCTCGTCATTCGCGGGCCGCGTGGAGTAGTACCACTGGTAGTGCTTGCGCGGGCGCGCGAGCGCCGCGAGCTCGTCGTGGATGCGCGCGGCCGGCGGCGCGCCGGGCGCGAGCGGTATCGCCGGCGGGCCGGCGAACGGCGCGCTCATCAGCACCATCGAGCGGAACACATCCGGGCGCAGCAGCACGCACCACGGCGCGACGATGGCACCGAAGTCGTGGCCCACCAGCGCTTCGATGCGCCGGTGCCCCAGCGCGCACACCAGCCCGACCACGTCGCGCACCAGATTCAGCAGGCGGAACGCGGCCAGATCGCCGTCGTAGTCGGCATCCCAGCCGGTGGTGCGCCCGTAGCCGCGCTGGTCGGGCGCGATCACGTGGTAACCGGCCGCGGCCAGCGCCGGCATCTGCTTGCGCCAGCTCCACGCGAGTTCCGGAAAGCCGTGCAGCAACACGATCACCGGCCGACCCGCCTCGCCGGCTTCGAGCACGTGCATGCGCAGGCCGTTCGCGTTGTCGACGAAACGCGCGCGGATGCCGTCGGGCAGCGCGACGTCATAGCTCGCGGTCATGGTCTTGCTCGCCTCCGCGGCATTGGGGAACGAACGCGCGCTGCCCGCATGGGTGGCCCGCCGGCCGCGGCATCGCGCCGGCGTGCCCGGCCAGGCGCGAAGAATGGCCGAAGTGGCCACAGATTGCAGGAGCAGTTGCGCACCGAGACCGGCGTCGGGCGGGCGGAGGTAGCGGCGTGTGCGAGCTAAGGTGCCGGCGCCCGGCAGATCACCGCAGCGCGGCGCGGTCACCGTTTGTCCACGGACCGCGCCGGGCGGGAGTCGGCTTTGCGCCGGCACGGTCGTGCCCCGCGGCGGCGCGGGCGCGCGAGCTGCGCCGGCGGGCGCTTGGGCTATTCTTCGTCTGCCGCGCGGGTGCGCGGCGTCGTGGAAGGAAATCTCCGATGCGCGTGACGCTGCTGGGGACCGGCTGTCCACCGGCCGATGTGCTGCGCCACGGCCCGGCCACGCTCGTTTGCGCCGGGCCCACGCGGCTGCTGGTGGATTGCGGCTCCGGCGTCAGCCAGCGATTGATCGCCGCCGGCTGTCCTGGCCGGGACATCGACGCATTGCTGCTGACCCACCTGCACTCGGATCACCTGGTCGATCTCTACCAGCTGGTGATCTCCAGCTGGCATGCGGGGCGGCCGCGGGCGCAGCGGGTGTACGGCCCGCCCGGTACGCGCGAGCATGTCGCCGGCCTGATGGCGCTGTGGCGGCGCGAGCGCGAAGGCCGCATCGCCCACGAGCGCCGGCCGAGCACCGCGGCGCTGGAGGTGGAGGTGGTCGAGATCGAACCGGGGCAGGCCCTCGACTTCCCCGGCCTCCGGGTCGAGGCCATCGCGGTGAATCACCTCCCGGTCAAGCACGCGTTCGGTTTCGTCTTCAGCGCGCCCGATGCGCGCGCGGTGATCAGCGGCGACACCACGTACTGCCCCGCGCTGGTCGAGGCCGCTAAGGGTGCGGACCTGCTGGTGCACGAGGTGTTCATGCACCACGAGATGGCCGAGATCCCCGGCGTGCGCACTGCCGAGGGGACGCGCAACGTCGCGAGCTATCACACCCTGTCCAGCGTCGTCGGCAAGGTTGCCGCCGAGGCCGCGGTGGGTTGCCTGATGCTGACCCATTTCGTCCCGCCGCGTTTCGATCGCGCCAGGCTGCTGGCGGAGGTCGCGCGCGACTATCGCGGCCCCATCCTCATCGGCGAGGACCTGATGAGCTGCGATCTGCCGCAGCGGGTGGTCAGCCACGCCGGCGCGACGATCGGGCTGGGCACGTACTCGTGACGAGTCGCGGTCGCGATCAGCGCAAGTCCTGATCGGAATCCGGGGCAGGCGCGATGCCGGAAACGGCTCGCCCAATGGATACTGGCTCGATAGACAATCCCGGCTGGAACCCCGTACAGGGGGAGATGCAATGAGCGCGACCGAAACCGACGTCATCGTAACCGCCGATCCGATCCAGGCCGTGCGCGCCTTCTTCGAACGGCTCTCGCGCAACTGCGCAGCGGTCGACTACGACGCCACCGAACACCTGTTCGCCGATGATGTCGCTTCCTTCGGAACGAAAGCTCGCATCGTCGTCGGCCTCGCCCCGCTGCGCCGCGAGCAGTGGGAGGGGATCTGGCCGAACATCTCCGATTTCCGGATCGCGCTCGACCAGATCCACGCGCGCGGCGACGCGTCGTTCGCCTGGGGCATGGCCCCGTGGACGTCAACCGGCTACGACCCGGACGGCAGGCCTTTCGAGCGCCCCGGGCGTGCCACCGTGATCATGGAGCGGCGCGACGGGCGCTGGCTCGCGGTGCACACCCATTTCTCACTGGTGCCGGGCACCCCGGCCACCACCCACGGACGGCGCGGCTGAGTCGCGTCACCCAGCCATCAACGAAGGAGATCCTCGTGGCTCACGACATCCTCGACATCAAGACCGTCCACCCGACCAAGGGGTACTCGCACGCCGCCCGCGCCGGCAACCTGCTGTTCATCGCTGGCCAGGTGGCCAAGGACCGGGACGACAAGCTGGTGGGGCCGGGCGACATGGCCGCGCAGGCGCGCCAGATCTACCGCAACCTGGGCGCCGTGCTGGGCGAGGCCGGCGGCAGCCTGTCGGACATCGTCAAGATGACCACCTACCTGACCCACTCGGGCTACCTGGAGACCTACCGCACGGTGCGCAACGAGTTCTTCACCGACCCGATGCCGCCCAACACGCTGGTCATCTGCGAGAGCCTGGCGGCGCCGGAGTTCCTGATGGAGGTCGAGGCGATCGCGGTGCTGGACTGAACGAGCAGGCGGTAGAAGCTGACGTTGTCGCGCCGCGGCTGGCGGCACGGGCAGCCGGGCCGGCAGTAGACGCCGGTGCTTGCGACGGCGGAGATGCGCCGCGTCCTTCGTCCGGGTGGGGTCGCCGGCGCCTGCGTCTGGGACTTCCGCGGTGGCCTGGTCTACCAGCGCCTATTCTGGGACACAGCGGCCGGCATCGATCCCGCGGCCGGACGCGCCCGCGACCGGCTGTTCTCCGGCCCGCTGGCGCTGCCGGACGGTCTGGTCGAACTATGGCGACGACGCCGTCGACCAGCACCAGCCGGCGCGCGCTGCCATCGCCGAAGCCGCCGTAGGTGTGACCCGCCCGCGGCGGCTCGGGCGCACCCCGCACGCCTTCACGCCGACCACGGATCGGCCGCCCGCGGCCAGTAGTTGCCGTCGCGCCTGGTGTAGCGAATGTCGGAGAAGGACCGCGGGATGGCCCCGGGGCCGTTGACGTAGTAGATCTCCTCCGCGAGCGGGGCGAAGCCCGCGTGGAAGTGCTGGCTGGACTTCACCAGGAGCACCCGCTTCGCGGCGACGTCGATGCCGAGCACGCGGAACACGTCGGGGTGGAAGACCTGCGTGCGCTGGCTCGAGAGCACCAGGTCGACGCTGCCGGCGGTGCGCACCCGCACCGCCGCGCCGGCCGGCTGCAGCGCACCGCCGAACGGCTGCAGCAGCTCGGGCACCATCGACACCACCTCCACCTCGAGGTCGAGCGGATCGCCGGAAGCGGGGCCCAGCTTGCCGCCCACGCGCAGCGCGAGGCTCGCGCCCACCCCAGCCTCGCGGCACAGGCGCACCGCCACCGGATCCCAGTACAGCGCGCTCGCCACGCCCTCGATGCCGCGCTCGAGCACGCGGCGCAGCGCGAAGGTGGAGTCGCCCGGTGCGCCGCCACCGGCATTGTCGGCCACGTCCGCGAGCACCACCGGCCCCTTCGCCGCCGCGACCGCGCGGTCGAGCGCCTCGTCGATCGTGAGCATCGCACGGCTGGTCTGCTCGCGCAGGGCGAACAGCTCGCGGCCGAGGCGCGCGGCGAGCGCCTCGCCGCGCTCGCGCGCATCCGGCTGTGCGCCGTCCATCACCACCATCATCCTCGCGCCCACGTCCGCCACGTCGCCCCAGGGAAAGCCGTGGGCAAAGGACACCGACAGCACGCCGTCGCGGCCCTCCAGCGCCTGCATGCGCTCGACGAAGCCGCGCATCGGCTGCTCCGGGGTGTGCCACATCGACACCATGCGGCAGTCGAAGGTCGCCGTGACCGGCCGCTGCCCGCTCTCGAGCACGTGCCGGCAGATCCGGAACACCTCCTCGGCGCGCGCCGAGGCGTCCACGTGCGGGTACTCCTTGAAGGTCACCAGCACGTCGGCGTGCTCGACCATCGCGCGCGTGAGGTGGCAGTGCAGGTCGAGCTCGCCGCCGATCACCACCTCCGGCCCCACGAGCGCGCGCACCCGGGCGAGCAGGTCGCCCTCGCAGTCGTCGCAGCCGGTGGACACCATGGCGCCGTGCATGCTGAGCAGCACCACGTCCACCGGCATCGCCCGGCGCAGATCGTCGAGGATGCGGTCGCGAAGGGATTCATACACCGATTGCGGAACCTTGCCCGCCGGCTCGGCGAAGGCGGCGATGCTCTCGTGCACGCTGCCCTGCTGCTGCTCGGTCATCCGCCGCCACACGTGCAGCGGCTCGGAGAACAGGCGCGGCGGGTGCGCGGTGGCGTCGCCGTCGAACAGCATGGTCTCCTCGAAAGTCTCGCGCCCGGCCGGCAGCGCGGAGAAGGTGTTGGTCTCGGTGCCGAGCGCGGCGATGAAGGTGCGCAGCATTGGCGGTCCTCCCGGTGGGTTGCGGCGAACGTCGTATCCGGGCACATAGCACACTTCCGATCGGGTGTTGAGCCGTGCCACCTTGCGGCGCCCGGAACCGACGCGAGGAGAGCCGAAGCATGAACGGACGACGTCCCCTGGTCTCCTCGCTGCGGGGTATGGTCGCGGCCGCGCATCCGCTGGCTGCCTTTGCCGGCGCGCGCGTGCTGCGCGAGGGCGGCAACGCCTTCGACGCCGCGGTCGCCACCTGCGCAGCGCTGAACGTGGTCGAGCCGTTCATGTCAGGCCTCGCCGGGCTCGGCATGGCAACCTGCCACGTTGCGGCGAGCGGCACCGTGCGCTGCCTCGACTTCGTACCGAGCGTGCCGCTCGGCTTCGAATCGGCCGCCACGACCAAGGAACAGACCTTCCTCGGGCCGAAGGCGAGCGGCGCGCCCGGCAACCTCGCCGGCTGGGCGCGGCTGTGCGAGGACCACGGCCGCCGCCCGCTGGGCGACCTGCTGGCGCCCGCCATCGAGCTAGCCCGCGACGGCTTCCCAGCCACCGACGGCCTCGCGGTGGTGACTCCGCAGTGGTGGGATCTGCGCGAGCGGGAAGCCGAGTGGGTTCGCGTCTACACCGACGGCACGCCGGAACCGAGGACCGGCTGGGTGCTGCGCCAGCCCGACCTCGCCGCCACGCTCGAGCGCATCGCCCGCGACGGCATCGAGGCGCTCTACGGCGGCGAGCTGGGAGCGAGGATGGTGGCACACCTGCGCGAGCGCGGCGGCGTGCTCTCGATGGCAGACCTCGAGCGGGTGGATCCGCCCTGGGTGGAGCCGCTGGCCGTCGACTACCGAGGGCTGCGGATGCACAGCCTGCCGCCGCCCTCGGAGGCGTTCCAGTACCTGCTCACCCTCGGCATCCTGGAGGCGACCGATCTGGCGGCGCTCGAGCGCGACGGCGTGGAGCACCTCGACACCGTGATCCGCGCGGTGCGCCTGGCGGCGGAGGAGCGGATCCGGCACAACCGCTGCGCGCCCGATACCGCGCGCGCGATGCTCGCGGGCCCCGCCCTCGAGGCGCTGCGCCGCCGCCACCGCAGCGGCGAGGGGCTCGAGGGACGGACCCAGCAGTGGCACGCCATCACCGACCCCGCGCTGATCGGGCGGCGGGAGTACACCACCTCGCTCAGCACCGCCGACGCCGAGGGCAACCTGGTCTGCATCACCCAGAGCCTGGGCTCCATCTATGGCTCCGGTGTGGTGATCCCGGGCACCGGCGTGTGCATGAACAACTTCCTCAACTGGACCGACCTCGACCCGGAATCGCCGAACCACCCGCGCCCGGGCGAGCCGCTCGCGATGTGCCTCGCGCCCAGCATCGCGTCGCGCGACGGCGAGCCGGTGCTCGCGCTCGGCACGCCCGGCAGCTACGGCATCCTCCACACGCAGGTGCAGGCGATGGTGCAGTACCTCGAATTCGGCCTCCCGCTGCAGGCCGCAGTGGAGGCACCGAGGATGCGGCTGTGGGACGGGCGGCGGGTGCAAGCGGAATCGCGCATCGCACCGCAGGTGCTCGCGCAGCTTCGCGCGCGCGGCCACGAGGTGGAGGCCGTCGAGCCCTGGACGCGCAAGGTGGGCGGCATGCAGGCCATCGAGCGGGATCCGCGCACGGGCGTGCTGACGGGGGCCGCCGACCCGCGCCGTGACGGCTACGCCGCGGCGCCTTGATCCCGCGCCGCGAAGCTGCAGCCGCGCGCGCTGCGCCGGAGCCGGGCGATAACGGCAGCGCGCAGCAGCTGGGATACCATCGGGCCTCGATCCACCGCGAGACCATCCCGCCATGCGCGTCTTCCACAGCACCCGTCACCACGCCCACGCGCCGCGCACCTGGCTGTTCAAGGGCGGCTTCGCGCAACCCCAGGAAGTGCCCCGGCGCGGCGACATCCTCCTCGACGCGGTGGTCGGTGCGAAGCACGACGTGGTGGAAGCGGGCGGCGATGACCTGGCGCCGGTGCGGCGGGTGCACGACGGCGGCTACCTCGATTTCCTGGAGTCGGCCTGGGCGGAATGGTCGAAGCTGCCCGGGGCCTCGCCGGAGGTGGTGCCCAACGTGCACCCCGGGCGCGCCATGGGCGCCCGCCCGGAGCACATCATCGGCCGGTCCGGCTACTACCAGGCCGACGGCGCCTGCCCCATCGGCGAGGGCACCTGGTCCGCGGCCGTGGCGTCCGCCCAGGTGGCGTTGCAGGCCGCCCGCGCCGTGGCCGCCGGCGCGGGGGAAGCCTACGCCCTGTGCCGCCCTCCGGGACACCACGCCTACGCGGATCTCGCCGGCGGCTTTTGCTACCTCAACAACACGGCCATCGCCGCGCAGGAGTGCCTGCGCTCGGGAGCGGCGAAGGTGGCCATCATCGACGTGGACGTGCACCACGGAAACGGCACGCAAGGGATCTTCTACCGGCGCCCCGACGTGCTCACCGTATCCCTGCACGGGGACCCGGCGCGCTTCTACCCCTACTTCGCCGGCTACGCGGACGAGCAGGGCGAGGGCCCGGGCCGGGGCGCCAACGTCAACGTGCCCCTGCCCCAGGGCACCCCGGACGGAGCCTACCTGGACGCTCTGGAAGGCGCCCTGGAAAAGGTCGCCGCGTTCAAGCCCGGGATGCTGGTAGTGGCCCTGGGGCTCGATGCCTCCGGGGAGGATCCCCTGGCCTTCCTGGCGGTCTCCACCGATGGCTTCCGCCGCATCGGTGCGCGCCTGGCCACCCTCGGCCTGCCCACGGTGCTGGTGCAGGAGGGCGGATACGTGAGCCCCGTCCTGGGCACGAACCTGGCGGCGGTGCTGACGGGGTTCGAGGCGGCGCGGGCCTGACGTCGATCAACGGGGCCCGGAGGAACGGGGACGGCCTCCGGGCCTCAGCCCTGCGGCCCGCTCCCCCGCAGGTAGATGACCCAGTACACCAGGGCCACCAGCACCCCGCCGCCCACGACGTTGCCCAGGGTCACCGGCACCAGGTTTCCCAGCACCGCCGCCACGTCGACACTCCCGCCCACCGCCAGCATCCCCGCCGGGATCAGGTACATGTTCGCCACGCTGTGCTCGAAGCCGATGGCCACGAAGGCGGCCACCGGCAGCACCATGGCCATGATCTTCCCGGACACCCGGTGCGCCGCGTAGCTCTGCCACACCGCGAGGCAGACCAGCACGTTGCACAGGACCCCCCGGGTGAAGGCCTCGTGGAACGGCAACGCGATCTTCGCGTTAGCGATGGACGCCGCCGTCGCCACGGCGGGACCCGCGCCCGGCGTCAGCAACCCGCCCCAGTGCATCATCGCCACGCAGGCCAGCGAGCCCGCCAGGTTCGCCACGTAGACTAGCCCAACTTGGCGGATTCGCCGCGTAATTTCACGATTTCGCGTGGTGCACGCCGCGTAACCGATTGTTTGCTATGGAGGCGCTCTGGCAGAAACGTCCAAAAGCCGCTGTAGTGAAGACCTTGGTGGTTTTCTTTGCAGTTCGCATGCGGATAATGGGTTGCCATGTTTCTGCGCGCGACGACTCGCAAGAAGGATGGCAAGACGCATCGATACTGGAGCGTCGTGGAGAACCGGCGCCTGGCCGATGGGCGCGTGTTGCAACGACACGTGCTGTATCTGGGCGAGATCAACGATTGCAGGCGCTCGCCTGGCGGCGCTCCATCGAGGTGTTGGACGAGCGCGAGGATGCGCCGCGCACCGTCGCACTGTTTCCCGAAGACCGCCGATGACTGGGAGATCATCGCCTACAAGCACACCCGGCGCCTGGCGCAGCGCCCGGGCAGCTACGTGGTGCTCGAGTAAAGGTCAGACTCAGAGCAGTGGCGCAGCGAATGCCCGGCAGACACCGAAAGACGATTCGCAGGAGCCGCAAGAGACGTTCGCAGACATACTCGAACAGAAAAAAAAGAGAAAAAAGGAAAAAAAAGACTCGAAGCCGTTAGATTCGCGGCTGTTAGCAGGCCCTGCGAACGCAATCGATTCAAATTCAACGACTTCAATCTAACGGCTTCGAGTCCTTTTTTTCCGAGTCCTTTTTCTCTAACGGCTTCGAGTCCTTTTTCCACATCCAGGCGCACACCGCTCGCGCCCCGCCGCCGGTACGACACTGACTGCACCCGCTGACCACCACCCCATCGGCGGTGCGCTTGCGAAGCGCGCCAAGGCGGTGCCTGGTCGCGCGCCCTGCTCCTCAGCCTGCAGGCCACGACGGTGTGCGCAATACCACCTTCGCCGCGTCAGCGTCCATCGATGCGCCGCGCGCTACCCGAGCCCGCGCGCAGTTCGCGATGATGTCGCCACCGCCCGATACCGGCGCCGCTTGGCGAAGTGGCGGTTTGTTTTTCCTGACCACTTGCGCGGTGGCGAGATCATCGTGAGCTGGCCGAGGTGTTCGAGATGCTGACGCGGCGCTCGGCGCGCCTGCTGCGCCGCGACGACTACGGCATCGCGGTGGGCAACCCGGCCGACTTCGTGATCTGGGATGCGCAAAGCGCCGCCGAGGCGGTCGCGACGGTCGCGATCCCGCTCGCCAGCTTCAAGAACGGCCGGCGCACCTTCACGCGCGAGAAGGCGGTGCTGCGCCGGCCGTGACGCTGCGGTTGACCTCGGTGCGAGTACGGTTCGGTAGCTCGCGGGTCAAGCAGCTTCAATCGTTCTTCCCCGCGAACGATCGGGATCGTACGGGTGATCCTCGTGATGCGTTTCAAGCGCGTGAGGTACGTAGAGCCCGATCGCGTCTTCGGGCCCAATCAGCGGCGCGCGTGCGCGCGCAGCGCACACACGAACGCGTCGAGGTCGGGCAACCCGTCGCCGATCGCGCCGGCGAGCCTCGCGGTGTCGACGTTCGCATACTGGTGCACGACGAGGTTGCGAAGACCCGCCGCGCGGACCAGGCGCGTCGCGAGCGGCGCGTCGAGCAGGCCGGCCTGCGCGAGCAGCGCGAATGCGGAGGCCGGCCCGTCGGGCACGCCGAGCGCCTCGTGCGAGCATGCGTGCACCGCCAGGTCGATGCATGCCTGCACCGCCTGGATGAGGTCGAAGCACACGTCGTTGCGCAGGCTCTCGTCCGCGGCGAGCGCCGCGGGATCCAGCGGCATCTTGCCGCGCAGGCGGGCGACGTGGTGCTCGATGGCCTGCGCCTTGCGCAGGACGATGTCAGGGTCGACCACGTGCGGCCAGCCGCGCGTCCAGCGCTTCGCCCATCAACCGGCGGTGGTACGCACCGTCGAAGTACGCGCCGAGGATTCGCTCGAGGCAACGCGCCGTCAGGGCAGGGTCGCGCTCGACGAGCGTGCGCGCGTGGAGGAACACCTGGCGCCCGAGCACCGGCTCGACGTCGTCGAGCAGGACCACCTGCACGTCGCGCCCGGTCGCCAGGGAAAGCGCCGCCACGAGATCCAGATGCCCGCCGCGCAGCGCCTGCGCGGCCGCCGCGTCGCGCGCGAGGATCGCGACGTCGACGTCGCTGCCGGCGCGCGACGTGCCGCTCGCGACCGAGCCGAACAGCAACGCCGTCGCGACGCGCTCGTCGCCCGCGAGGGCGGCGCGAAGGGCGCCATCGACGTCGCCGGCGCAAGGGGCCGAATTCATGCGCACGCTGCCGTCTCCGATCGGTGTACTCCGCCGATCCTAGCACCGGCGGCGGCGCGGCCCGCGGGTGGGGGCACGCTCAGGCGACCGTGCGCGCCGGAGACCACCCGTGTCTGCTGCAATGACGCAAGGCGACAGACGCAGCGCGGACCCGCCTGCCTGCCTGCGTGCCCGCCGGATGTCAGGCGCCCCGGGCGCCGCGGCGTGGGCCGCTCTCCCGGCTTGGGCTACG
>Ga0214472_10003721_pt1 | contig 16115 bp, 11 predicted proteins | sample RVTome_6_FD_207662 | JGI IMG/M metagenome (GOLD analysis project Ga0214472, IMG submission 207662) | Soil microbial communities from uranium-contaminated site in the Upper Colorado River Basin, Wyoming, United States - RVT140D175 | ecosystem: Environmental > Terrestrial > Soil > Contaminated >... | reverse complement strand
TCCTTAATAATCAAACGCAAATCACACAGCGCGCTTTGAATAATGTGGAGCGACTGCTGGATGACACAATGGACAAAGCCACCAGTCAACGTCTTGAGAGTGTCCGTCAGACCTGGGTTCAACGATTAAATGATATTCAGCGTGAGCGCGAAATCAGCCAGTTACAACTCAAAGTACTGCAGGAAGATGAAGACACTCTATTTGTACAAGTCCGTCAGTCTATAAATGATTTTGTTACCGGACGCGGTCTCAATCTGGTCCTTGCCATAGCAGCATTCCTGCTGACATTCTTCTTTATGAAAGGACTGTATGCACTCTACACTCGCTTGCAATTACGGGGTGGACCACGTGTTATCACTACCACCACTGGCAAACGAATGCTGGCATATATCTATCAGGGATTGTCAATATTTATGTCAATCGTTGCAGTACTGGTAGTGTTGTATGTCCTTGGCGATACCCTGCTGCTGGTTCTGGTAATCATTATTCTGCTCTTCATACTGCTGGGCTTGCGCAATTACCTGCCACAATTTATTGACGAGACCAAACTGCTGCTGAATATCGGCGCGGTGAGGGAACGAGAACGGGTAATCTACAAAGACCTGCCCTGGATGGTGCGTTCATTGGGTGTGTATTCAAAATTATACAACCCGGCACTGGATGGATTGTTGCGGTTACCTTTATCAGAAGTGCTTGATCTGGTATCACGCCCATACCGCGAAGATGAACCCTGGTTCCCGACCAATGCCGGTGACTGGGTGATAATGTCTGATGGCACTATCGGCCAGGTTTTACGCCAGACCCCGGAGATTGTCCAACTCAAAACCCGTGGCACTACACGCACATACAAAACAACAAACTTCCTCTCAGGTGAACCACGTAACCTGATGGGGGGTTTTGGTATAGTCGTCATGTTTGGTATCGACTATCAGCATCAGGCCATCAGCACCACAGAAGTACCGAAGATATTTTTTCAAGCCGTAGAGAAAGCGTTACAAGTATCTGAATATGGGAAACATGTGGATAATATCCTGGTTGAGTTTCACGATGCCGGTGCTTCATCACTGAATTACGTGGTCTATGTAGCCATGAAAGGCGAAGCTGCAGATTCCTATTATGTAATTAACCGGCTGTTACAAAAAGTTTGTGTAGATACCTGCAACGAAAACGGCTGGGTGATTCCGTTCAGTCAAATGACAATACATGCGGGGACTGGATTTGATGCTGTTATTACATCGGATAAGTTGAAAAAGTAATTAAAACCAATCATAAAATGTATTAATCACTATAAGACCTACTTTAATTTCGATTATTTGCCATACTGGCATATGACAACCAATATGACACTATTGGGCTATCCGTGATTGTTCTTTTACCCTTGTTTTCAGCACTTGCAGTTCAGGGACAGAATCCAGCAGGTGATTCATGCTTTCCCTGATTTTTTCACTGACACTTTCGAGTCTGTCAGCATCTATTTTTATATTCCTGATTTTACGTTTTCGATTGCGTTGCAGATAAAAACCCAGGTTGGTTTCCAATTCGTGCAGGGTCCTTTCTATCTGTCCTTCAACAGTTGATTCAGATAAAAATATTTTATTATTTACTGTGGCCCACGGAGCATGATAATCGACATGATAATGTCCATCCCCTTGACCAAAACAGTCAAATCTCAATATCTCATCACCATAAACAAATAATGATAGCCCTGGCCCTCTCCACTTTCGTATGGCTTTCCAGTATACATCTACATAAACATCCGGTTGGACTTCATATCGGGCCACACGATTTCTGCCGGGATATTTTTTATTTATGTGACCTAGCTTGTAGCGATATATCGTTGAAGGAAGGGCACAATCACGCAACAATACAATCAATTTCATAATGCTGTCCGTATATTTCTTCATTTCATCAGAAAATGTTACTTTTATTATTGAACTGCTGATACACCGCAAAGGCCAGAGTTAATATGGTCACGGGAATAACGAAGAATATAACCACTGTATTAAACATACCCAGACTATCATGGTGTGTAGCAGAGAGAACCAGATAACTCACATAGATCACGTAATAGGCCATCAGCATGAAACCTTCTGTGCGAGTGATCAGGAAACCACTGAAGAATATCGGCAGGCAGACTACTGCAACAGCCAGCATAACCGGTATATCAAATCCGAGTGCAATTGGTGAGACACCAATACCCGACGGGCTGACTGTAGCACTGAGTCCAAGTACGGCGAGAATATTAAATATATTGCTGCCGATAATATTGCCGACAGCGATATCGCGTTCACCACGTATGCTGGCAATAGCCGAGGTGGCCACTTCAGGTAGTGAAGTCCCTGCAGAAACTATGGTTAGACTGATAATAAGCTCGCTCAGACCCAGTAACCGGGCAATATCGATTGCGCCTTTTACCAGCCAGTTGGAACCCAGTACCAATAATGCCAGACCGGTAAATATCATGAACAGATCCAGCATCATCTGATATTTGTTCTTTTCCGGTTCGCCATATTCAAGTTCAAACTCCTTAACATTCTGTCTGGATTCCTTGCGACTCTGATAAATAACAAAAATGGTATAGATGATCACGCCAGAAAACAGAATGATGCCATCCAGCCGGTCAATCTTGCCATCCAGCGCCATCAGGAACATGAGTATGGAAGCACCGATCATCACCGGAACATCCAGCCGCAATAACTGCACGGAAACAATCAGCGGAATAATCATCGCCGAAAGACCCAGGATGAACAACACATTGAAAATATTACTGCCTACGACATTACCCAGTGCTATATCGGAACCTGCGCCGCCTGAGTATGCAGCCATAACACTAACGGCCATTTCCGGTGAACTGGTACCAAAGGCAACCACAGTCAAACCAACAACCAATGGTGTAATGCCGGCAGTAACGGCAATTCTGGAAGCACCGCGTACGAGTATTTCCGCACCGCCGGTTAATAACATCAGGCCAATGATAAAGAAAATAATTGAGGTTGTGTTAATAGCAATTCCTTCAATTGATGAAATTAACGATAAACAGAGCCGGGGATATAGTCCCTTGTTTTTATAGCATCCAGCATACCGGGAATTTCCAGGAAAGGTAAAACGAACAACAAGGCCAGTGTGGGAACAAGGTCATAGTAATTAAGATAATTCTTGCCCAAACGATACAGGCTTGAAAACTCTGTCATCAAAGATCTGATCAATAACACAGGTATTTTTGATACTGCAGACTGGCCATCTATCATCATGGCTGCGTAGCCTCTGTTTCTGTGCAGATCCAGAATAAATTGCCAGCCTTCCAGCGCATGTATCATTCCGGCAGACCGTTCGAAATAGAGATGATGACCATTTATCTGCATCAGGTTTTTTCTCATCCAGCTGGAAAGAAAAGGCGTGGCAGTCTCCGGGTAGGGAAACTGTTCAAGTACTTCACGTCGATACAGGGCTCCGTTATTCGATATATGACAAGTCAATCCGGAATATCCCAAATCATTGAAACCACGATGCAAAAGACTCAGGCAACGTTCTAATGCTGTGTTACTGCCATATGACGTTCTCCCGCTAGCAACGGAAATTTCAGGATTGTTTTTCATGGTTTTAACCAGTTTACGTAACCAGCCGGGATCGGGGATACAGTCTGCTTCCATCATAGCCACCAGTTTCCCGGATGTGCAGGAAACTGCATGATTGACAAGTACCGATGATCGATTGGAGTTGAAAAAAACCACCTTCAGGTTCGGGACAATTTCTGATAAATCTGACGGTACTTTGTCCCGTATGGATTCATTTTCAACCAGCAGGACTTCAAACGGTTGTCTGATGTCCTGGACTGCCAATGCCTGCAGAATATTACGTTCATCCATCCATGATTTGTCCACTGAATTTCCATAATCAGAAACTACTATTACGCTGAGATCACATGGTTTACTTTTAATAATATTATCATTCATATATTTCATATATATAGTGTGTGTGTGATCAATTTAATGCTTTCTTATCCAACAATAGATTGAGTGTGTAACGAATTCCAAAACCGGTAGTGTTAGTCGGTATATGAGCAAGTCCGCCCTTACGCGTGCTGCTGGAAAGATCAATATGTACCCATTTGGTGTTGTGCTTGACAAATTTCATCAGGAAACGTGATGCAAGAATGTGATCCACACCGCTTTCACGTGAACATTGTTTAATGTCGGCGATATCGCTTTCCAGCATCTTGTCGTAATCTTCATCCAGCGGGAATGACCAGACACGTTCACCGCTGTCGCGTCCGGCCTCGATCAGTGTGGGTAACATTTCTTCCTTGTTGGTGAAGATGCCGCTGTAGGCAGTGCCCAGGCAATACACACAGGCACCGGTGAGTGTTGCATAATCAATCATAAGCTTCGGTTTTTCATTGGAAGCCATGACCAGTGTATCTGATAACACCATACGGCCTTCTGCATCGGTGTGAACAACTTCAATCGTTGTCCCATCACAAGCAGTGACGACATCATTGGGTTTGTATGACTTCGGCCCGATATGATTCATGGCCAAGGCCATCCAGCATTCTACCGGGAAATTAACTTTTAATTTCGTCAAAGCAAGCAATGTTCCCAATGCCACGGCACTGCCCTGCATGTCTTCATGCATGCCAAACATGTAATTGGCCGGTTTGAGATTGGTGCCACCGGTGTCATAGCATATCCCTTTACCAACCAAGGCGAGTTTGTCCTTGCGAATGACTTTTGCAGGAGGTGTGTAGGTTAAACGTACAATACCGGCATCTTCAGTGGGACTACCCTGCGCCACAGCCAGAAATGCACCGGCTTTTTTCTTTTTTAATGCCTTGATGTCATAGAATTCCAGTTTCCATTTATTTTCTTTTGCCAGTTGTTTGATGCGTTCAAGATAATCAGCAGGTGTGAGCATATTGGGCGGCAACATGCTGAGACTGCGTGCCAATGCATTGCCTTCCGCTTCGGCAAAAGTACGTTGATAACCATGTGCTGCATTCACGCCATAAAGATGTATTTTTTGCAGTTTGCTTTTTGTTTTTTCCTTTTCCTTGAATTTTGGCATATCAGCGGCAGCAGCCAGTACAGCAGCGAGTAATGCTTCAGCCATGCGCTCTGCTGTTTTTGCATCAAAACCATGCACGATAATACCCGGATCTTTTGTATGGTAATCACGATGCGCAGCCACCAGTTTTCTGGCAAGCGTTAACAGATTGAATGAACTGATATCAGGCTTGATGCAGGCCGATGACACATGACTGCATGCCTTGTTCGGCAAATCAAAAATAACCGGGGCTTTGTCTGCGGTTTTGTTGTCCTGCTGTTTGCGGCGAGCCTGCAGAATATCGCCGTAAGGAACTTGCTTGATTACCGTGGGTTTAGGTGAAAACGGCAGCAACATGATCCAGTTACTGACTTTATCAACCTGCTGTTTGCCGGGTATTTTTAACTGCTGCTGTAATTTAATGTTCATTCTGGACTAATCCGTAAATTCAATAATTATAATGAGTGCTATTGTAAATGATCCGGGGGTAAAACTACGAATTTTGTCATTTCGAGCGTAGCGAGAAATCCGCCGCAGGCGTCCCGAACGAAGTGATAGATCTTATCAAGATTTCTTTTCGTCGAAATGACATCACTTGCTTAATCATTGATTCGAAAATAATACAAAAACGGATAGATTTAGGATTCCACCTCCCGTTACACTGCTATATAGTAATCAGAAGCTCTCAAGTCTGGCCAAGATCATGACAGAACAAGAAAAAGACATTGATCCGCAGGAAACCCAGGAATGGCTGGAAGCGCTGGAATCCATCTTCGAGCGTGAGGGTGTTGATCGTGCCCATTTTATCCTTGAACACTTAGTCGCCAAAGCACGTCAGTCCGGGGCATATCTGCCCTTTTCAGCAACCACCGCCTATCTCAATACTATCCCACCTTCCCGGGAAGAACGTTCACCCGGCGATCCCGGTATTGAATGGCGTATTCGTTCACTGGTGCGCTGGAATGCAATGGCCATGGTCGTCAAGGCCAACCGCATCAGCACGGAGTTAGGTGGTCACATAGCAAGTTTTGCTTCCTCGGCCACGTTATATGATGTTGGCTTTAATCATTTTTTCCGCGCACCGACTGAAAACCATGGCGGTGATATGGTATTTATTCAAGGCCATTCCGCACCCGGTATTTATGCGCGCGCTTTTCTGACCGGGCGCATTACCGAAGAACAAATGCATAAATTCCGCCAGGAAGTCGATGGCGGCGGACTATCCTCCTATCCACATCCCTGGTTAATGCCGGATTACTGGCAATTCCCGACGGTTTCGATGGGACTGGGACCGTTGATGTCGATTTATCAGGCGCGCTTTATGCGTTATCTGGAAAATCGCGGCTTGATGCCACACAGCGACCGCAAGGTCTGGGCATTTATGGGTGATGGTGAAATGGATGAACCGGAATCCAAAGGTGCCATTGATCTGGCAGCACGGGAAAGCCTGGACAACCTGGTCTTCGTCATCAACTGTAACCTGCAACGCCTTGATGGACCGGTGCGTGGTAACAGCAAGATCATGCAGGAACTGGAAGGCACTTTCCGGGGTGCAGGATGGAATGTGATCAAGGTGATTTGGGGATCATATTGGGACCCGTTGATTGCACGTGATACCAGCGGACTGCTTTACAAACGCATGGAAGAATGTGTGGACGGTGAGTACCAGGCATTCAAAGCGAAAGACGGTGCCTATGTGCGTGAACATTTCTTTGGTAAATATCCCGAACTCAAGGCCATGGTGGCGAACCTGTCCGATGATGACATCTGGCGCTTGAATCGTGGCGGGCATGATCCACACAAGGTCTATGCCGCTTATGCCGCTGCGATGAAACATAAAGGCCAGCCAACATTGATTCTGGTAAAGACTGTAAAAGGTTATGGCATGGGGGAAGCCGGTGAAGGTTTGAACTTCACCCATCAACAAAAGAAAATGGGGGAAGAAGCGCTCAAGAAATTCCGGGACCGTTTCAATATTCCGATTTCAGATGAAGCAATAGCTGATGCACCGTTCTACCGCCCACCGGAAGACAGCCCGGAAATCAAATACCTGATCGAAAGGCGCAATGAACTGGGTGGGTTCTTTTTTGGAAACATAAAAAAACCCGAACCGCTCAAGATTCCTGCTATCAATATTCATCAGAAACTACTGGAAGGTACAGGTGATCGTGAAATCTCGACCACGATGGCCTTCGTGCGCATTTTAAATACATTATTAAAGGACAAAAATATCGGGCCGCGTATTGTGCCGATAGTGCCGGACGAGGCACGTACCTTCGGCATGGAAGGTATGTTCCGGCAACTTGGAATTTATTCTTCCGTAGGGCAATTATACGAACCCGTCGATCAGGATCAGGTCAGTTATTACCGCGAAGACATCAAGGGCCAGATACTTGAAGAAGGTATCAATGAAGCCGGCGCCTATTCATCATGGATTGCCGCCGCGACTTCCTATCGCAATAACGGTTTATTCATGATTCCGTTTTATATCTATTACTCCATGTTCGGTTTCCAGCGCATCGGCGATCTGGCCTGGGCATCGGGTGATATGCGTTCAAGAGGATTTCTGCTTGGTGGAACAGCGGGCAGGACTACTCTTGCTGGTGAAGGTCTGCAACATCAGGATGGCCATAGTCATCTGCAGGCATCCATGATCCCCAACTGTGTAGCTTATGATCCGGCATTCGCTTATGAACTTACCACGATTATCCAGGATGGATTGAAACGCATGTATGTCGATGATCAGGATATTTTTTATTACATCACAGTGATGAATGAAAATTATAGTCACCCACCAATACCTGAAAATTCCGAAGAAGGCATTCTGCGTGGTATGTATAAATTCAAGGCCGCCAATAAAAAGAAGAAACTGCATGTACAACTGTTAGGGTCCGGCACTATATTGCGCGAAGTTATTGCAGCAGGTGAATTGCTGGAGCAGGATTTTGATGTGTCATCGGATATCTGGAGCGTTACCAGTTTTAATGAACTTCGCCGCGAAGGCCTGGATATGCAACGCTGGAACATGCTGCATCCGGACAAAAAACCAAAAATCAGTTATGTCACCGAGTGCCTGAATGATGAAAAGATTCCAACAGTTGCAGCTACTGATTATATGAAAATCCATTCGGATCAGATCCGTGAATTTATACCGGGCCGTTATTACGTACTCGGCACAGATGGTTTTGGCCGTAGTGACACGCGCGCACAATTACGCAAATTCTTCGAAGTCAATCGCTATTATGTCGCCATTGCTGCACTGAAAGCACTGGCTGATGAGGGCAGCATTCCGGCGAAGACAGTGACGGATGCAATTAAAAAGTATGGCATTGATCCGGAAAAACCAAATCCGGTGACGGTATAAAAGGATAGAATTAATTTGTCTAAAGAAACCGAAATCAAACTCCCCGACATCGGCGATTTCAAAAGTGTCGATGTGATCGAGATTGCCGTCAAACCCGGTGATCAGGTCAACAAGGAAGATACACTCATCACCCTTGAAAGTGACAAGGCGACGATGGATATCCCGTCACCTGCTGCCGGTACAGTAAAAAAATTACTGGTGCATGTTGGCGATAAAATTGGTGAAGGTGCCCCTATCCTGATTCTCGAAGAAACTGCAGGTACTGCAGCAAGCAAAAAAAGCGTATCCAGTGTGGAAGAAAAAAAACCTGAGCCTGTTGCAGATAAAGCACCGGCAACAGAAACCACACAAACACAAACCGCTCCCAAACCTGCGCCTGCTGCACCTATCGGTTCCCAGATAGTTGGCGCCAGTCTTTCTGCCAAGGCACATGCAAGTCCATCCGTACGCCGTTTCGCGCGTGAACTTGGTGTTGATCTGGGTCTGGTTTATGGCAAAGGTACCAAGGGCAGAATTTTAAAAGAAGATGTAAAAGAATTTGTTAAAAGCATGTTGTCGGGCAAAAAGCTCACCAGTCAGGGGGCGTTTGCCTTGCCGGAAGTGGCCCCGGTAGATTTTTCAAAATTCGGTGAAATTGAATCAAAACCCCTTAGCCGTTTGAAAAGACTCGGCGGGCAGCATCTGCAACGCAGCTGGATTACTGTGCCGCATGTGACGCAGTTTGACGAAGCCGATATCACTGACCTGGAAGAATTCCGCAAATCGAGACTCGAATCAGCAAAAAAGAAAGGCATTAAACTGACACTGATCGCTTTTCTGGTGAAAGCGGTAGTCGATGTATTACAGCAATACCCGGAATTCAATTCTTCACTGAGTCCGGATGGTGAAAACATCATCCTGAAAAAATATTTTCATATCGGTATCGCGGTCAATACTGAAAATGGCCTGGTCGTTCCGGTCATCAAGGATGCCGATAAAAAAGGTTTGTTTGATATTGCTTCTGAATTAAGCCGCCTGTCAGACAAGGCAAGAGACGGTAAACTTTCACCGGCTGAAATGCAGGGTGGTTGTTTTACCATATCCAGCCTTGGTGGTGTGGGTGGAACCGGGTTTACACCTATCGTGAATGCCCCCGAAGTAGCAATACTGGGAGTGTCACGTGCCAGCATGAAACCTGTATATCAGGATGGCGAATTTGTACCTCGATTGATACTGCCTTATGCCCTCTCGTATGATCACCGTGTGATAGACGGTGTGTCCGGTGCACAGTTTACACAATATCTCAGTACAGTACTGTCAGACATCAGGCATATCCTTTTGTAACGTTTTAAAAAATAACCAAACAAAGAATGGAAGAAATATATTGGCAAATGTAATTGAAATAAAAGTTCCCGACATTGGTGATTTCAAGGATGTTGAAATCATTGAGATTCCTGTAACTCCCGGTGACGAAATTAATAAAGAAGATGCGTTGATCACGCTGGAGAGTGACAAGGCGACAATGGATATCCCTTCGCCTGCCTCGGGTACAGTCAAGGAAGTCAAGGTTAAAGTTGGAGATCGTGTATCAGAAGGGTCTTTGATCCTGCTGCTTGAAACAGATAACTCACAAACCAGTAAACCTGTCTCTGATATCAAAACTGAAACTGCACCTGCACCAAAATCGGAAGCACCCGCACCAGCAACTTCCGCTGCTGCATCGACTCACGCAGATATGCATGCGGAGGTTGTTGTACTCGGTGCAGGACCCGGTGGTTATACCGCGGCATTCCGCTCCGCGGATCTCGGCAAGAAAACCGTGTTGATCGAACGGTATCCTGTGCTTGGTGGTGTGTGTCTGAATGTTGGCTGTATTCCTTCCAAGGCACTGCTGCATATTGCCAAAGTCATCAGTGAAATTGAGGAACTCAAGGAACACGGCATTGATCTGGGCAACAACAACGCCGATAAAAGATCCGTGCGCGACTTTGCCGCCAATGCCGTCAATAAATTGACTGGTGGCCTCAAACAAATGGCCAAACAACGCAAGGTAGAGGTTGTTCAGGGTACCGGACGCTTTACTTCGCCCAACACCATAGAAGTAAAAGATGGTGATTCCGTCAAAACCATCTCTTTTGATAACGCAATTATTGCGGCAGGTTCGCAGGCAGCCATGATTCCCGGTTTGCCGGATGATCCGCGTATACACGATTCAACCAGCGCGCTGCTGCTTGAGGAAATTCCCAAACGCATGCTGGTGATTGGCGGCGGCATTATCGGCCTCGAAATGGCGACGGTTTATGATGCACTTGGCTCAAAGATAACGGTTGTGGAAATGCTGGATGCGTTGATTGCCGGTTGCGACAAGGACATCGTCCGGCCCTTGCAGAAACGAATTTCAAAACGTTATGAAAATATTTATCTCAAAACTTCCGTTACGAAGATTGAAGCTGGAAAAGAAGGACTCAAGGTCTCCTTCTCCGGTAAGGATGCTCCTGAAACGGATACATTTGATGCAATACTGGTGGCAGTGGGCCGCAAACCTAATGGAAAAAATATTGGTGCAGATACTGCTGGCGTCAATGTCGATGAACGTGGGTTTATTTCAGTGGATGATCAGATGCGCACCAATGTGCCGCATATCTTTGCCATTGGCGATATCGTGGGGCAGCCGATGCTGGCACACAAGGCCTCACATGAAGGCAAGGTTGCAGCCGAAGTCATTGCAGGGCACAAAACCGGCTTTCTTAATCGAGTAATACCTTCTGTTGCGTATACCGATCCGGAAATTGCATGGGTAGGTTTGAATGAAACGGAAGCCAAAGCCAAAGGAATTGATTATGGTAAGGGGGTTTTTCCCTGGGCAGCGAGCGGCAGATCATTATCACTCGGTCGTGATGAAGGTGTAACCAAGATATTATTCGATAAATCCAATAACCGCATTATCGGCGCAGCCATCGTCGGACCCAATGCCGGTGATTTGATTGCCGAATGTACACACGCCATTGAAATGGGCGCAGATGCTCAGGATATTGGTTTGACTATCCATCCCCATCCAACGCTTTCAGAAACAGTGGGCATGGCCGCTGAAGTATTTGAAGGAACGATTACGGATTTGTATATACCTAAAAAATAGAATACATAATGTGATGTTAGCTCAGTTTGAAATCGGGGAGATTACTACTGTCATTTCGAAGAGATCCTTCGCTTTCACTCAGGACAGGCTCCGTGACTGAGAAATCTTGTTTATCTGATTCAGAAAGATTTCTCGCTAACGCTCGAAATGACAAACCAGGCCACTACCCGAAATGCTATTCTATTCCTCCTGACTCCTGACTCCTGACTCCTGTATTCTGAATTCAAATGTCTTTACCAACCAAAACCCGCTTTTCCATCAACATTCTTGAAAACAAACAGAATGAAATTCTGCTTTTGAAACGCAGCCTGAAGGCTGAACTTGGTCCCGGACTCTGGGGATTCCCGGCAGGACATATCAAGGAGAATGAAGATCCTGCACATTGCGCCATACGTGAATTGCACGAAGAAATCGGCAATGATTTTGTGATTTATCCACTACAGGAAATGGGCCCGCTACGAGACACTTTTTACGGCGGCATTTATGAGGTTTACCTGTTTCATTACCGCTGGCATCGGGGCATTGTTACGTTGAACGAAGAACATACCGAATATGCCTGGGCCGGTGCTGAAAATTACAAAATGCATGACGTCATGGATGGACTGGATGAAGATATTCTTTATCTCAACATCTGGCCGAAGAAATACCTGAATCCGGACAAGCTTCCCCCACATTTACGATAAAGAACATATGAGCTGTCATTTCGAGCGTAGCGAGAAATCTGTAATATAAGATTTCTCCCCTTGGTCGAAATGACAAAATTAATAAACCAAAACACCTGTATGTCAGTAAAACTACATCACAATATCATCGGAACAGGTAATCCCGTTATCATCCTGCATGGACTGTTTGGTTCTTCACGAAACTGGCAATCTGTTGCCAAGACACTCTCGGAAAATTTTCAGATCATCACACCTGACCTGCGCAATCATGGCCAGTCCTTTCATGCTGAATCCATGACTTATACAGAGATGGCAGAGGACGTACTGACATTGATCAATGAACTGTCACTGGGAAAGATTTCAATTGTGGGCCACAGCATGGGCGGCAAGGTCGCCATGATTAATGCCTTGTTGCATTCTCATATGATTAATAAACTTGCTGTGCTGGATATTGCGCCGGTCAGTTATGAACACCGTTACGGGAAGCTGTTTCAGGCCATGAACAATCTTCCGTTGGATCAGATCAAAAACAGAAATGAAGCGGAGAAAATCCTTAATGATCAGATTAACGATATTTTTCTTACACGGTTTTTGTTACAGAATCTGTCGCGAACTGATAATGGATTTGAATGGCGGTTTAATCTTCCGGCTATACAGAGCAATATTGAACATATCAGCAGCTTTCCTGACTTGGAACTGGATGCTAAATATGAAAAACCCGCCCTGCTTCTTGGCGGCAATAATTCCCATTTTGTCCAGCCGGATTATCACGGTGTAATCAAAAAGTATTTTCCAAATGCAGAAATTGAGTTAATCGAAAATGCAGGACATATGCTGCATATTGAACAACCGGAGGTTGTTATTAATTCAATCAGACAGTTCATTGAAAATTAGTGAATTAACATATTACTAAAAGTTTCTGCTCCTTATAACAATTGTTTCGCCTTGACCGGCGAGTGCCTTTTCTTCAAAGAAAAGGCACCAAAAGAACTTTCTCCGAATGACTTGGCCTGCGGCTTCCCTCGTCATTCGTTACGGTGACGCGCCACTCTTATTCGCTTCCCTGCTCAAGCGAGCTAAAAATGACTTCCTGTCATTTTTGCGCTACCGTTGCCTCGAAAACTTGTTCCCGACGTTTTCTACCACCTACATCCCTGTAGGCGTCATAACTCGGCAAATCATACGGAGGGGAAAATACATTGTTCCACTTCACGTTAAAGCCCTCCCCGGTTACAATTGTCCACCTTTTTTCACCTTTAAAGAGAATCCATAGATGTCCAGGAAAAAAATCAGGAAAGTCGTGCTGGCCTATTCCGGCGGGCTGGATACGTCCGTCATTCTGGTCTGGTTGAAAGAACACTATAACTGCGAAGTTGTGACCTTCACTGCCGACATCGGCCAGGGCGAGGAACTGGAACCGGCACGCACCAAAGCAAAAAAAATGGGTGTTAAGGAAATCTTTATCGAGGACCTGAAAGAAGAATTCGTGCGCGATTTTGTCTTCCCCATGTTCCGCGCCAATACTATCTATGAAGGTGAATACCTGCTGGGTACTTCCATCGCCCGCCCTCTGATTGCCAAACAACTGGTACAGATCGCAAAAAAGACCGGCGCAGACGCTGTTGCTCATGGCGCAACCGGCAAAGGGAATGATCAGGTGCGGTTTGAACTGGGTGCCTATGCGTTAAACCCGAACATCAAGGTCATTGCCCCGTGGCGTGAATGGGACCTGCTGTCACGGGAAAAACTGCTGAAATATGCAGCTCAACACAAGATACCAATCGAATCGAAACGCAAGGGCGGTTCGCCCTACTCCATGGATGCCAACCTCTTGCATATCTCCTTCGAAGGCCGGATGCTGGAAGATCCCTGGCAGGCCCCGGAAGAATCCATGTGGCGCTGGACGGTTTCACTGGAGAAAGCACCCAACAAAGCTGAAACCCTGGAACTCACTTTTGCCAAAGGCGACATCGTAGCCATTAACGGCAAGAAGATGTCACCAGCCACTGTACTGGCTACATTGAACAAAATTGGCGGCAAGCATGGTATCGGCCGTACCGATATTGTTGAAAACCGTTATGTCGGCATGAAATCACGCGGTTGTTATGAAACACCGGGCGGCACGATTATGCTGAAAGCGCATCGTGCGATTGAATCGATTACACTGGACCGTGAACTTGCGCACCTGAAAGATGATCTCATGCCACGTTATGCCAGCCTGATTTACAACGGTTACTGGTGGAGTCCGGAACGCGAAGTGTTACAGGCATTGATCGATAAAACACAGACACGGGTGAATGGTGTTGTACGTCTGAAACTCTACAAGGGTAATGTGATCGTCACTGGACGTAAGTCTGGGAAAGACAGCCTGTTCGATGCCACCATTGCAACCTTTGAAGATGACGGCGGCAGTTATGACCAAAAAGATGCCAGCGGCTTTATCAAACTCAACGCCCTGCGTTTGCGGATACAGAACAGGAGGAAATAGGGAAAAACCAATTTTGAATCAGGCCCCAATATCTCTAAGGGAATGCCGGCATGGTAGGGTCCTGGCCATGATCTTCTGCTTCCGGATGACGGCTTAAAATCAGTTTTCTTATTTCATCTACCCTTTCTACAGGCACGTCCACCATGAGGAGAAGTTGACCATCCTTAAATGCCTGTTCGAATTCCTTGAGCTTTACGTTCGGCGTACTCGCCCCAATCATCGCAGAAACCCATAGACCAAACACACCACCCAACAGGAAGAACAGCAGGATGACCCCCAGTTGCATCGGGAAAATATAATTTTGTAACAGATATAGAACCAGCCCAATTACTGCACCAGCCATGGCACCGGACATCATGCCAACCATAGCACCGTGCATGAAATCGGTTTTTTCCGCCGTTGTTGCTTCCGGAAGGTCCTGCAAGTCAGTTCCGCGTTTAGCCAGAAAATACATGTGATCATCACTGACTTTGGCCAGCAACAATTCCCGCTCCACCTGTTTGCCTGATTCCACGTCAGGCAGTATGAAATATAGCCTTCTGTTCATGACACACCTCCTGATGTTTCAATACAACACGCAGATGTGTACCTCTTCTCTGTATTTAATTATAGAACCTATCTGACAAACCTGCGAGATGTCCGGAAAGTTTCCACAAAGCCGGTTGTATATAAATACATGTCTATTCAAAGGGTTGCGTTACAACGGTATTTCAGGCGTCGATCTCCGGTTTCAATTGTTCAATTGCAGTTTTTTGACCAGAGGGATCATGGTTGTGGCCTGGATAAACAAGGTAAATAACACCACGCCATAAGCAATCGATTGTATCGTATACCAGTAACCCAGACTGAGCGGAAGTGATAACGCCAGCGCCAGTGTAATGGTGCCCCTTACTCCTCCCCACGTCAGCACCAATTGCTGTTTGAACGGTATCGTGCCGGATTTTGATACCAGATTAAGCACCGGGAAACTGCCAAATATAATCAGAGTACGTGCAATCAGACATGCTGCAATTCCAATCAACATCGCGAACCACTGGTTGGTAAACATGGATAATGTAATGGTGACTCCCGCCAGCAGGAAAATCAGTTTCTCTGCCACTGATGCAGTAAACTGCCAGTAATCATCCACAAACTTTTGTGACTGTCTTGTCTGAATCTTTTTATTAAGGATGCGAATGGTCAATCCTGCTGCCAATACTGCCATAACTCCAGACAATTTGAGAAAATCCTGAGCTATGATGAAAGAAATATATGCACCGATGATCGTCACCAGGATATGGATATACTCCGACTCATAAATTTTGATAAGCATATGTGCAATTGCACCTATGATTACACCTGTCACTATTCCTCCCAGAAAAACATATAAAAATTGTGTTATTGCTGTCACCCAACTGCTGTCCTCTCCATTACCGGTCAGGGCAATTGTGAGAATAATGCTGAACA
>Ga0214472_10003720_pt1 | contig 16119 bp, 11 predicted proteins | sample RVTome_6_FD_207662 | JGI IMG/M metagenome (GOLD analysis project Ga0214472, IMG submission 207662) | Soil microbial communities from uranium-contaminated site in the Upper Colorado River Basin, Wyoming, United States - RVT140D175 | ecosystem: Environmental > Terrestrial > Soil > Contaminated >... | reverse complement strand
CCGCCTGCGGCGACGGTTCATCGTCACCGACGTCGCCCAGCGGCATGGCCTCAGCGCTCGGCGTCGTCGCCGGCCGGTTCACGAACTCCAGAGTACAGGTCACCGTTGATGGGTCCGCGTTGGCCGCCGTGGGCGGGGCAGTGCTCGTCGAGTCCACCGCCGGCGTGTTCCTGTTGGCGCGGATCGGCGCGAGCGCGTTCTCCGCGGTCGAAGCGGTCTGCACCCACGAGGGGTGCACCATCAACGGCGCGGCCGGCGACATCTACGTGTGTCCGTGCCACGGCTCGCGCTACACCCGCAGCGGTCAGGTGGTGGAGGGCCCTGCCAGGGCGGCGCTCCGTCAGTACGTCACCACCGTCGCGGACGGCGTCGTGACAATCGCTCTCTGACATCGCCGCATGTCCCAACTCAACCCCGACATCGACCACCTGCTTCGCCGCGCCGGATTCGGCGCCAGTGCCGCGGACGCCGAGACCTTCGGCGACATGTCGACGGCCGCCGCGGTCGCCTATCTCGTCGACTACGAAGGCCGGCCGGACGACGTCGATGCCCGCATCGGACGCCCCGACCATGCGTTGGTGACCTCCAAGGATCTCTTCGCGCCGGACATCGACATCAACGACGCGCGCCAGCGCTGGATGTTCCGCATGATTCACACGAGGCGTCCGCTGCAGGAAAAGATGACGCTGTTCTGGCACAACCACTTCGCCACCGCCTTCAGCAAGCTGGCCGTCGACTCCGGCACGCTGCAGGCCGCCAAGATGCTCGCGCACAAGCCCGGCGTGCTGCGCGGGCCGCAGGGACAGATCGAGCTCTTCCGCCAGTACGCGCTCGGCAACGTCCGCAACCTCCTGCTGGAGGTCGCGAAGGACCCCGCGATGCTGGTGTGGCTCGATGGCCAGAGCAACACCAAAGCGAAGCCGCAGGAGAACTTCGGCCGCGAAATCATGGAGCTGTTCACGGTCGGCGTCGGCTATTACACCGAGCAGGACGTCTACGCCGCAGCGCGGGTGTTCACCGGCTGGAATCTGCGAGAATCCGCGGACTACCGCAAGGACGACTACGGCGACATCAACGCGTATCAGGAATTCGTGTACCGCGCCGACGAACACGAAACCGGCGCCAAGACCTTCTCCTTCCCGATCTACGGCAACGGCAGCCGGACCATCCCGGAGCGCAGCGTGTCTGAGGGCATGCAGGACGGGATCGATCTGATCAATGCCCTGGCGATCCATCCGGCAACTGCACGCCGGTTGGCCCGCAAGTTCTGGAACTTCTTTGTCAGCGAGACGCAGATGCCGGATCCGGCCTTCGTCGAAAGCGTGGCCGCCGTCTACCTGCAGAACCGCACCGAGATCAGGCCGGTCGTGCGATACATCCTCACGTCGCCGTGGTTCACCAATCCCTCGGCGCGCTACGCGCGCTATGCCTGGCCGGTGGAATTCGTCACCCGTGCCATCAAAGAGGTCGGCTGGCAGAACCTCCCGCTCGACAGGGTCCGATCGCCGCTGGCCAACATGGGCCAACTGTTGTACGAGCCGCCCAATGTCGCCGGATGGCACCTCGGCGTCAACTGGTTCTCGACGGGGACGATGCTGGCGCGCATGAATTTTGCGGCCACGCTGGCGTCCAGCCAGAAGGAGCACCTCGCGGCGGCGCTGGAATCCGAGGGCGGAACGTCGCAGGGCTTACTGACGGCGATGCTCGATCGCGTGACGCCGGCGCCACTCGACTCGGCGCCGCGGCAGGCGCTCATGACGTACCTGCTCGCCGGCGGGTCGTGGACGGGTAACACGGAACAGCTCAACACCAGAGCCTCCGGACTGGCTCGCCTTCTGGTTGGCTGCTCCGAATACCAGCTCGTCTAGAGAGGGAACGGGCCATGAGCGTATCTCGACGAATCTTCATCCGTGACGGCGTCGCCACCGTCGCGCTTGGTCTCGCCGCGCCGTCCTTCCTGAGCGCGATCGCGCAGGCGCAGGGGCTGCCGAACCGGCGCCTCGTCGTCGTCTACCTGGGCGGCGGCAACGACTCGCTCAACACGCTGATCGGGTATCGCGATCCGGCCTACTACAGCCGTCGCCCCTCGATTGCCGTGCCTGCGGGGCAGGTGCTGCAGGTGGGCACCGACGCCTCCGGTCAGACGCTCGGGCTGCATCCGCGGCTCACCGGCCTGTCGAACATCTTCAACGAGGGCCGTCTGGCGCTCGTGCAGCGTACGGGCTACCCGAACTCGAGCCGCTCCCACTTCGAGGCTACCGACATCTGGGGCACCGCGAACCCGCAGTCGGTGACCGGCTCGGGCTGGCTCGGTCGCTACCTCGACACGCTCCCTCGACCGCTCGACGCGCTGACCGCATGGAACACCACGGGAGACACGCCGCGCGCGCTCCTTTCCGGGCAGTCCGGTGTCCCGGCGATTCCGAACTCGTCGACCTACACGTATGCGAGCCCGAACCGAGGTTCGGCCGCCCTTCAAGAGCGGGCCGCCGCGCAGACGATGGCGGGCAATACGGCAGCCGGCCGGCCGCATCTGGCCTACGTGAACAGCACCAGCCGCGGAGCGATCGAAACGCTCGATCGAGTGGCGCAGGCGCAGTCGTATACCCCGACGGTCGTGTACTCGAACAACGGTTTTGCGCAGTCGTTGCGCACCGTCGCGGGTGCGATCGTGCGAGGCGTCGGCTCACGCGTGTATTGGGTCCAGACCGGCGGCTACGACACACACGCGGGACAGGGCGGCGGCGGCGGCGGCGCCTACGCCAATCTCATGGGCACGCTGGGTGACGGGCTCGGGGCGTTCTACAGCGACATCCGCAACCAGGGCCTGGCGCCTGATACGACGATCATTGTGTTTTCAGAATTCAGCCGGCGCATTTCTGAGAACGGCAGTGCGGGCACCGATCACGGAGCCGCGGGCGTGATGATGGTGCTTGGCGGATCGGTACGCGGCGGGCTTTACGGAACGGCGCCAGAGCTCTCGCCTGGCCACCCAACGCTCGAAAACAACTCTGGAGATGTTCGCCACGAGACGGACTTCCGATCTGTCTACGCGCGAGTGCTCGACCAGTGGCTCGGCGTGAACTCGGTGCCCATTCTCAACGGTGACTTTCGTGCCGGCGCGCCGGCTGTTTTCTAAACTTCCAACCCCCAATTCCCAACTCCCAAAGCGGACGGTTTGGAAGTTGGGAGTTGGGCGTTGGGAGTTGACGGTGATCACATGAATCGTTTCTGTCTGACGTCACTCGTGTTGTTGGGCCTGGGTGGTCCGGCGTGGGCCCAGGCTCCCGAAAGACCGGCGCCTGCACCGACCACCACCACCTTCCCGGCCGTCACGTTTGGCGTTGTCTCGTTTCTGCAGTATGCCGCCGAGCTGCACGAATCGGACGGGTACAATTCGTTCGACGTCACCCGCGGCTACTTCAACGTCGAAGCGCGACTCTCGAACCGCGTCAAGGTCCGGTTCACGCCCGACGTGAGGCCGACCACCGACGCCAGCCTCGACAGGAACCTGGCGTTGCGCCTCGAGTACGCCTCGCTGGACGCGCAGGTGAGTGACGGCGTGGCAGTCATGTTCGGCCTGCACGAGATGCCCTGGCTCACCTTCGAGGAATCCCTCAACCGCTACCGTGTGCTCGGCCCCTTGTTTGCGGAACGTCTGCAATTGATCCCGGGAGCCACCGACCTCGGCGCCAGCGTCAAAGCCACGACTGGCTACACCGAGCTCCACGTGGGCGTGTACAACGGGGAGGGGTATGGACGCGCCGAAGTCGACAAGTACAAGAGCATCGATGGCCGCGCGACCTTCCGTCCGTTCGCCGAAGACAGCGAATTGGGGAAGGTGAGCATCTCGGGGTTCTACCAGTACGGCTGGTACGCGAGAGATCGCCCGCGTAACGTCGCCATCGTGATGGGCAGTTACGAGAACACCCATGTCGTAACCACGGCGCAGTATCTGTCCGCCACCGACAACCCGTTCGTCGCCGTGGACGTCGAACGCCGCGGCCTGTCGTTCTTCGGCGAAGGCCGGCAGGGTCCGACCGGCTGGGCGGGAATCGGCGGTGTGGATCTTTTCGACCCCGACGCGAACGAAGACGGCGACCAGAGGCGCCGCTACATCGTCGGCGGCGCCCACTGGAGTCAGGTGGGCAGCGGGCGGTTGGGCGTCGTGGTGACGCTCGAGCAGAGCATTCGAACCGTCAATTCCCAGCTGCTCGAGCGCCGGCTGCTCGCCCAGACCCACGTCGAGTTCTAGGGAACGCGCAGGGGCCGACCTTGGTCGGCCCGCGGGCGAAGCAAGCTCCGCCCCTACCATGTCCCACAGTACCTCACCATAGGAGCGCGGCAATTCTTGCCTGGGCGGCCCTCGCCGGGCGTAGAATGCCTCAGCCCAAACTGAGTCCCCGTGGCGCTTCAAATGAGGTACGTACGTGGCGAAAAAACGGGACGGTGAGAACGAGCGAAAGCCTCAGGCCGAGAAGGCCGTCAGCCGGCGGGATTTCGTCAAGACTGGAGCGGCCGCCGGCGTAGGTGCGGCCGTTCTGTCGACGTCGGGCACCGCGCTCGCGCAGGTTTCCCCTGTCGAAGCCATTCAGTGGCACTACGAGGCGGACATCGTCGTAATCGGAGGTGGATGCACCGGGCTGCCTGCCGCCATTCGGGCGCGGGACCTTGGCGCGTCGGTGATCGTCGTCGATCAGAACTTCGACCTCGGCGGCAAGATGCTGCACAGCGGCGGATGGGTCTCGCTCGGCGGTGGGGATCCCCTCCAGAAGAGGGATATCGCCGGCGAAGGCGACCGCGAGGGGTTTGTCACCGCTCCGCGGCTGCAGTCCGTCGCGGAACTGAGCGAGGATCCCGACTTCCTGTTCAGGGACCATACCGACTGGTCGGTCATGGACGCCGCCGCCCAGGCGCCGTACCGGTACAACGAACGCGATCTCCATCGGGCCTATGCGGACAACTGCTACGCCACCCGGGAATTCCTGATGGCGAATTACGTGCGCTTTGGCCGGATCACCGGCACGCACGGCAATGGGGGCATGTCGCGCGCCAGGCGGGCGACGACCTTTCTCATGGAAGGCTCGACGACGGACATCAAGAAGGGAACGGTCTCGAGACGGGACGCCGGCGTCGCGCGCGTCAGCTCGAGTCACTTCGCGCCGCGGGTGATGGCAGACGGCGCCAAGGTCGCCAGCGCGGGCGCACGCACCAACGGCGCGGCACTCTCCAGGGGGCTGGAGTTCAGCGCTCGTGAGAAAGGCGTCCGGTTCCTGCTCAACCGCCACATGGACGAAATCATCCGCGAACAGCAGTTTTCGGGCAGGGTCGTGGGTATCCGGGCGAGCTATTCGCCGAGGTTCGACCCCCAGACGGGTGCGCAGTTGGAGAGCCTCTGGCAGAACGGCAACGTCGACGACCGCACGGAGACGATCTTCATCAGGGCCCGCAAGGCAATCGTCATTGGCGCGGGCGGCCACGGGGCCAACCCGCAGTTCCGCAGCATGTTCTATCCGGCGTGGAGAGAGCCCGCGTTCGTGTCGAGCGGCTGGGCGCTGCTGGGACCCCGCGGTCAGGACGCCAGCGGCATCATCGCCGGCATGCGGATCGGGGCGAATCTCGCGGGGATGCAGCAGAATCTCGGGTACGACAGCACGTTCCATTTCCCCGGGGTCCTCGCCACGCGCGATCCCTACACGGACATGTTGCCCGGACATCCGACGTTCTCGATGCGGGGATCGACGGGGATCGCCCTTGGCAGCGACTCCTTTCAGCACTTGATCGTCGTCAATCAGGTTGGCAAACGGTTCTTCAACGAACTTCTTGTCACCAGACGGCAGGGCGGCGCCTGGTTTCCGGCGGGGCCCGAGAAGGGACAGCCGAAGCGGGGGCTCGAGCACGTGCAGCTGGATTGGCGCAATGCGAGCGTCGAAAACATCAGGGCGACCTACGCCGAGCCCAACAGCATTCATGCCGCCCTGGCGATGAACGAGGGCTCGAAGGCTCCGGACTTCTTGTCCGGGCCGATCTGGGCCATCTTCGATCGCGCTGCGGTGGAACGTGACAAATGGAACATCGATCCGCCCTTCACGTCGCCGACCAACGGCTTCTTCTTCAGCGCCGATACGATCGCGGAGTTGGCCGCGAAGATCCTTGCGGGGCACGAGTTCCAGAGAGTTCCGCTCACCTACCTGGCGGACACGGTGGCCCGGTGGAACACGTACGCCGACAAGGGTAGCGATCCCGAATTCGGGCGTGGGTCGGATGCACCGATGTACCGCATCGAAAAGCCGCCGTTCTATGCGGCGACACTCTATCCGGTCTGGCACGATTCGTACGGTGGTCTCCGAATCAACGGGCGGGCCCAGGTCATAGACATGCAGGGCGAACCGATACCCGGCCTCTATGCGGGTGGAGAGGCCAGCGGCGGCGGCCAGCAGCATGGCCTGGGACGCGCGCTCGTCCATGGCTACATCGCAGGCACGAACGCCGCCGCGGAACCGACAACCTGATATGGAAACGTCAACGCCGACTGCCGCGGTCACGTCTCACGCGACGAGTGTCGTCGTGTGGGACGTACCATCGGCGATTGTGGCGGGCGAACGATTCAGGATCACGGTTGGGATCAAGTGCTCGGACGAGTGTCACCTTCCGAACACGGACTTTGGAATCTACGACGACGAGGGAGCACAGGTAGCCACCGGGACGCTCTCGGACGAGCGCTGGCCCGGCACGACCGGGTTATACGTGGCGGAGGTCGAACTCGACGCCCCGGCGGGTGAGGGGCTCCACATCTGGAGCGTCAAGGGCCCCTCAACGGCGCTCGGGGCAGGCCCCTTGACCGGGCTCGGGACAGACTCGGGATCGGATACCGGGATCCCGCACGCTGAAGGCTCCACACGCTTTGGAGTCAGAGTCGTCAGCCCTCCCGAATGTCTGGTGAGGGTCGAAGCGGTCGACCAGATCACTCAGACGCCCATCAGCGGTGCTCGCGTGGTCATGCACCCATACAAGGCCGTCAGCGACGAGCGTGGCGTCGCGGAGGTGCGCGTCGCGAAAGGTGCGTACACGCTCTTCGTCTCGCAGACCGGATATCTCACGTTCCGGCTGCCCGTCGAGGTGGACGCGGACATGACGGCGAGGGCGGAGCTGTCCCCGGAGCCTGTGCCGGAGCGCAACTGAAAGACTGCCTTCCAGTCGGTCCCGCCGTCGGCATGAACCACGCGTGCTCGACGGCCTGTTCGGTCCCCGCCCTTCGGATCGTCTAATCCTGCAGGACGTGCGGGCACGCGCGGCTCACGAAGCCGGTGGCGCCTGCTGTCCGTGTTCGATCCTTCCCCCCCGGAAAGGCTCGACTCCCGTGCATAGGCAAGGCACCGTCCGGCGGATCTTGCGCGGCGCCGGCGCGATGGTGCTGCTCGCCGTCGCGGCGATCGCGCGACCGGCCGACGGCGTGGCGGCGGCGCAGTTCACGTCGCCGCCGCTTCCGGGGTTCGAACCGCCGGGCGTTCCCGCATTCCGGCTCACCGCGATCGACGCCGGATCGTTCCACACCTGCGGCGTGGCACCCGACGCGCGAGCCTGGTGCTGGGGGCTCAACGACCGGGGACAGCTCGGCGACGGCACGGTGGGCGACTTCCGGAACAGTCCGGTGCGCGTTGGCAGTGCGTTCTTTTTCGTTCCGTGATGTCACCGCCGGCGGTCTTCATGCGTGCGGCCTTTCGCAGGACAAGCGGATCATCTGCTGGGGCGACAACGTGTAGTAGAGGAGCATGTCGCGGCTGCGCTCGAAGATGACCCAGACGCCCTGGACAGGCCGTGAGGGGTTCGTGAGAGTGATTTCGTACCTGCAGGGCGCGGCCATGTCTTCGTCCGGTTGCGGAGCAACCGACGTCTGAAACACGACACTCTGTGCGGCCGTCAGCGTTATCGCCGAATACAACGCGACCGTCGAACACGCTTGCCACGTTCGCGGCAGGGTTCTCATGGACGCTTGTCTATTCTTGCCGCACGACGTCCGGGCGTATCGGCGCGCGCGGTGTGCACCGCCCGCGGACCTGCAACTCCAGCGTGCCGCGACGCGGCACGGCGGTCATCCCCGCATCGAGCACCGGCGTCCGTTCATCGGCCGGCCGCAGCTCGGCGAACTGCAGCAGCGTCGCCAGGATCTGCATCGACTCCTGCACCGCCAGATACTGGCCCATGCACACGCGCGGACCGCCGCTGAACGGCATGTACGCATAGCGCGGCAGCGTGCGCTCGAACTCGGGCGTCCAGCGCTCCGGCCGGAACGCGAGCGGGTCCGGATAGTGGCGGCTCGAGCGCTGGATCGCCCAGGGGGAGATCAGTACCTCTGACCCTTTTGGGACAGCCGTGTCGCCGATGCGCGTGTTGCGCACGGCCGCGCGGCCGAGGATCGGGATCGACGGGTACAGCCGCAGGCTCTCGCGCAGCACATCGTGCAGATACGGCAGCCGGCGCGCGGCGTCGGTCCCGGGTAACCCGCCGCCGAGCACGGTCGCGAGCTCGGCCTTGATGCGCGCCTCCACCTCCGGGTGCGTGCTGACCAGGTACAGCGTCCACGCGAGCACCGCCGCGGTGGTCTCGTAGGACGCGAGAAACAGCGTCACGAGCTCGTCCCGGATCGCCGTGTCCGATAGCGGGGTGCCGTCGGGCTCGCGGTGGTCCAGCAACTGCGCGACAATGTTGCCGTCGCTCGCCGCGCCGGCGGCGCGGCGGCGTGCGATCAATTCGTAGATGTGACGGTCGAGCGCGCGGACCGTGCGGCGATAGTGAAAGTTCTTGCGCAGGGGCAGCGGGGGATAGGGCCAGTAGGTGCGCTCCCACGCCGAGTAGAACGCCTGCGAGGCGTTGCACGCGCACAGCAGGGCGTCACGGATCTCCCAGTCGCCGACGCCGAACAGCGTGTCGCACGCAATGCGCAGCGTGAGGTGCGACATGTCGAGCGGAATGTCGCGCGTGTCGCCGGCCTTCCACTCGTCGAGCAGCTCTTCGGTACGGCGGTGAATCGCGGGGACGTAGGCGTCGACCTGGCGCGGTTGAAAGCGCGGCCGCATGCGCGCGGCGCTCCGCTTCCAGGTGGCGCCCGACGAGGTCACCAGGCCTTCCCCGAACAGCGCGCGGGCGGCGCTGCGCAGCACCCACGTCTTGATGAAGTCCTCGTTGCGCTGGACCAGCACTTCGGCGACGAGCTCGGGGTCCGAGACCACGAACATCGGGATGTAATAGATGCGGAAGCGGCCGAGCGGGAACTCCCGCTCGCAGCGTTCCATGAACGCCAGCTTGGCGGGCTGCATGACAGCCAGGTGTCCTGTCCACCAGGACGCGACTGGCAGGCTGTACTTCTGGACCACGAAGGCCGAGTATAGATCGAGAGATCAGGTGCGCTGATATCGCCTGACGCGCCGGCGGCCGCCCAGCCCAAAAAATCAAGTAACAGCCAGGAACGACAGCGCCGGCCGACATCGACCCCGCGACTCCGGACGCCGCGACCCATGCTGGCAGGAACAAGTGCCGCGAATCAGCTACTTCCATAGTAGTGAGGTGGGCCGTGTCCGTCAGTTCATCGAGGACCATCCTGCCTATCCTAAACTCGACCGTGACATCCGAAACGGGTTCGAGGCCGCTCTCGCGGTCAGCGAGCTCACAATCGAACGCCTCACTCGCTCGACGCGCGATCGCCTCAGAGATTACATAGAAGGGGGCCTCGATGAGCTGGGAGACGAGGCATGAAGCCGCTGCGACTCGAGCAGGCTCCGATGGTGCATACGCCCGGATTGTAGTAGCGCCCAAACGCCAACAATCTCGGTTGCTTCCGGTCTGTCGCCAGGTGACGACCGAATGATGCGCGGCACATCGATTAACAGATCGGCGTTGATCGTTACTGATTGGCCCGCTGGAGGACCTATAATTCCGCCCGGCTACGGTGACGCTGAGTCCTGGCACCCGCCTCGGCCCGTACGAGGTGACCGCCCTGGTTGGCGAAGGCGGGATGGCAGAAGTCTACCGTGCGACGGACACGAACCTCGGGCGGCAGGTGGCCGTCAAGGTTCTGCCGGAGGCTTTCGCGCAGGATGCCGAACGTCTGACCCGCTTCGACCGCGAGGCCAAGACGCTCGCGTCGTTGAACCACCCCAACATCGCACACATCTACGGGCTGGAACGCAGCGACGGCACCACCGCTCTCATCATGGAGCTGGTCGAGGGCCTCACACTCGCTGACCGCATCGCGCGGGGAGCCATTCCAGCCGATGAGGCCGTCCCAATCGCGAAACAGATCGCCGAGGCGCTCGAAGCGGCACATGAGCAGGGCATCATTCACCGCGATCTGAAGCCCGCCAACATCAAGATCAAATCCGATGGCACCGTGAAGGTGCTCGACTTTGGTCTGGCAAAGGCGATGGAGACAACGGCGGGGATGTCGCCGAGCGTGTCGCAGTCGCCCACCGTCACGACCCCGGCTCTGACCCATGCGGGGGTCATCCTGGGAACTGCTGCCTACATGTCGCCCGAGCAGGCCAAGGGGCGAACGGTGGACAAGCGCAGCGATGTCTGGGCGTTTGGCTGTGTTCTCTACGAGATGCTGACCGGCCGCCGGGCATTCCCGGGACACGATGTCGCTGACGTCCTCGGGGCGGTCATCCACACGGAACCGGCCTGGGAGGCCATCCCCCCGACGGTGCCCCCAGTCCTCAGGCGCTTTCTCCGTCAGTGCTTGCGGAAGGCGCTGGCGGAGCGCGTGCGCGACATGGGTGACGTTCGGTTGGCGCTCGAAGGCGCATTCGATCCCGAAGACGTGCCGCGCCGGCGCTCGATCGCTTTGTGGGTGGCCGCGAGCCTCGTGCTGACGGCCATCGCTTCGGGCTTGATTGGCTGGAGTCTGAGTCCCGCCGAGATCCGCTCGGTCAGCCGCTTCGCTCATGTGCTCCCCAATGATCGGTCGTTCACCCAGAACACGCGTCCCCTGATAGCGGTCTCTCCTGATGGCTCCTCGATCGTCTATGTCGCGAACAATCAAGTGTATCGACGCGCCATGGGCGACCTCGAAGCGATGCCCATTCGCGGGACCGAGGGGACGCCAAGCGGACCGTTCTTCTCGCCCGACGGACAAACTCTTGGGTATTGGGACTTCGCGGCCGAACAGCTGAGGGCGGTGGCGATCGCCGGAGGCACACCCGTCGTCCTGGCGAGGGCGTCCAGTTTCTACGGCGCGACCTGGGGCCCGGATGACGCCATCTATTACGGGCAGGAGAACGGCATCTGGGGCGTCGCCCGCGGCGGCGAGCCACAGCGTCTCGTCGCGGTCGAGCCAGACGAGCGCGTACATGGGCCACAGATGCTGCCGGATGGGAGAACCATCCTCTTCAGCCTGCTGAGGATTGGGTCGATGGTCGGCAGTTCGACCGCATGGGACACCGCACAGGTGATCGCGCAGTCGCTCGACACCGGGGAGCGGACAGTGCTCGTCCGCGGCAGCGACGCCCGCTATGTGCCCACCGGGCATCTGACGTATGCGATGGGGACCACACTATTTGCGATCCCGTTCGATGTCGCGAGGCGCGAGATTACGGGCAGGCCGGTTCCCATCGTCGAAAGCGTGCAGCGCGCCGTGCGAACCCCCGGCAGCTCGGGCAGCGCGAACTACGACTTCAGCCGGGACGGGACGCTGGCCTACGTCGCGCTCCAAGAGCAGTCCGCCGAGGCACGGGCGAGGAGCCTGGTGGCTGTTGACCTCACAGGAAGGGTGACTCCGCTGCTCGAAGAACAGGGGAACTACTGGCGTCCCCGGATATCTCCAGACGGCACGCGTGTGGCGGTGGAAGTCTTGGACGCTGAGGTCATCTCTCAGATCTGGGTCGTAGAATTAGAGCGAAAGACAGCCCATCCGTTGGTGGAAAGAGAAGAGAACCCCTTTGTGGCGTGGACGCCTGACGGTCGGTCGGTGGTGTACAGAAGCTCTCGAGGCGGGAATATCGGCATCTACAGGCAGGCCGCAGACGGGAGCGGTGATGCCGAGCTCCTCCTGCAAAGCGCTGTTGAAACGGTGCCCACCGACGTGTCCCGTGATGGGGTCCTCGCCTTCGCGGAAGGTCCGCAGACCGGGGAGCGATCGATTCGACTGCTTCGGATCGATCAGAAATCCGTGGCCGACTTCCTCGACACCCCCGCATGGGAACACATGGCGATGTTCTCTCCCGACGGGCAGTGGATCGCCTATGCGTCGGACGAATCGGGAGTGATGGAAGTCTACGTCCGACCGTATCCGAGGGCGCCCGGTGTCGGCAGACGCGTGTCGGTCGGCGGTGGCACGGGGCCTGTGTGGGCGCCGACGGGGACCACTCTGTACTACCGCGGCGCCGCCGGGGATCTCATGGCGGTCCCGACGACGTTGACGCCTGGCTTCTCGGCGGGACGACCGAGGCCGCTGTTCAGATTCGACCGCGTCTTTCGGATGTCTGGCAATGCCGCAGCCTACGACATCCACCCCGACGGCACCCGATTCATCATGGTCACCGAGCCGGCAAACCCGACCCCGCCGCATCGCCAGATTAACGTCGTGCAGAACTGGCACGAAGAACTGAAGCGACTGGTGCCGCTGGAGTGAGGCGTCGCGGGCGACTGTCCTCCCGAGGCCTTGAGCTGAGTCTCTTGGATTACTCCTGTGTAGTCGCCAAGGGTTTACCCAACGGCAGCGCTCCTCTGTATCCGGCCAGGTGGTGGGCGCACGTGGTGGGCGCACCTCAAGTTGACCCCTATAAACACTGACTATCCTGCCCACAAAGATCGAGGATTTGCGAGATGCGGGCGCGTCGATAGCTACCAATCGGGTCGCGTTCGCATTGGTCATCTTGCCATCCGACACCTTACCTGATGCAGAAGGCGAGCGGGACGCTTGGCGCCGCGGTGCCTGCCTGATGAGACTGGTCACTTGCTCATCGGAAGTTCTCGACCAGCATCAGGTCGTCGGCAGACGCATCCACGCGCGAAAAGAGAATCGTCGTCCCATCGGGAGACGCGGTCAACCCTGCCGTAACCTCACCGAGGTTACGGGCAACGGTCGTGGTCTTGCCAGTGACAAAGTCGAGATACTGAAGCCGTGTGTCGTCCCCGAGTCGGTCGATATAGTAGGCGCCAGCGTCGAGCAGCGAGTAATTGAACCAGACGACCCCGTCGAGAACCTTGACCGGCTCGCCGCCGGCAGTCGGCATGCGCCACACCGACGACACGACCGAAACCGTGTTGTAGTAGATGCTGCGGCCATCCGCCGATTCGATGGCCCCACCGCCACCCTGATTCGGCGTGACCTGCACCACGTCTCCTCCGGCCGCCGGCATTTTCCATACTCGATAATCGCCGGATCGCATGGAGCTGAAGTACATCGACTTGCCGTCTCGTGAGAACGTGGAACAGATGTCGATCGAGGGATGCGACGTGAGGCGGCGAGGCTTGCCGCCGGCGGCGGGAACGACATAGATATCGAACTCGCCGCCCGGATTGGAGGAGAAGGTAATGAGTTGACCGTCCGGCGACCAATAGGGGCACATGGTCTCTTGAGCATTCATGGACGTGAGCTGCGTGGCGTTGGACCCATCTGGATCAGAAATCCAGATCTCCTTTTCTCCCGAACGCTGAGAAGCAAAGGCGACTCGGCGGCCGTCCGGCGAAAACCGAGCGTGGTATTCCGGCTTTGTGGAGGCGATCGCCATCACCGGCGCAGACGAGGCTGGCGCGCCCGGAGCGGACGTCTCAATCCGCCAGAAGTTGGCGTCCGCGAAGCTGCGCACGTAGACGAGTCGCGCCGGCTTTCCGGGCTGCGGTCGCGAGATCGTCGGCATCAAGCCATCGTCTCCCACGTAGGGAATACGCATTGGCGTGTGCTCTCCGGGGACGGCCAGTCTCCAGAGTCCCCCCTTGGCTGAAAAGATGATCTCGTTGCCGTCCGGCATCCATCCGGGGTAATCAGCGCGCAATTCAGCGGGCGTGAGGCGCCTGGGTTCGCTGGCGGCAGTCACACCGTTTCCCAGCGGAAGCAGCTGGAGCTCCCCTGAGCCCCACGAGGTCCGGCGAAGGAAGACCAGCGAACGGCCGTCGGATGAGACCGCCGGACTCGTGTCGGCAATCACCGACGGTCGTGGGTTTGTCAGCCGCTTTTTTTCTCCCGTTTCGATCGAAACGACGAACAAGGCGTCCGGCTGTCCCTCGCCCTGAGAATCCGTCACCACCAGAGAAGTGCTATCCGGCGACCAGGCCAGGTACGGCGGAGCAGAAGACGGGGAATGTCCCGGAAAGTCCTGGCCTCGGACATCCGCTACTTTGCGTTCTGGTCCGCCCAGAGGGGGAATCAGCCGCAACTCCCGGTTGCGCAGCCCCGTCGGCGCAGGCGGCTGGCCTCGGAAGAAGGCGATCCACCGGCCGTCGGGCGACCAGACCGGATTGTAGTCTGCGAGCGGGTCGGTCGTCAGCCGCAACGGCGAGCCCGAGCCAATCAACTGCACGTAGACGTCTTGATTGTCCTGCCTCGGTCCGGCCCACGTGAACGCCAGGTGATTGCCGTCGGGAGAAAACGAGGGATACGCCTCAACTCCCGGCAGCGTGGTGAGCGAGACGGCTTGGAGCGGCTCCGTGCTCTCGGGCGCACGCCATGCCTGCCACGCGAAGAAACCCGCAACCAGGAGTGCGGTTACCAGGACGACGAGTGCGGCGACCGACGCCTGCCACTGTCGTGCGCGAATGGAACGAGGCATCGCTGCGAGCGCCGGCGGCGATTCGGCGCTCTGACGCACCACGCGGCGGAGATCGACGACCATGTCGCGCATCGACTGGAAGCGGTCTGCCGAATCTTTGTCGAGCGCCTTCTCGACCACCATGCGCAGCGGAAGCGGCAGGTCGTCTGGCAACGGATCCGCGGCGCGGTGAGCAATCGCGTGGACGACGTCGAGATCGGACGCCCCGGTGAAGGGCCGCCGTCCGGTCAGCGCTTCGTACAACACGACGCCGAAGGAGAAAATGTCGCTGCGGGCGTCAACGGGCTGTCCCACCGCCTGCTCGGGCGACATGTATGCCGCGGTGCCGACGATGACGCCCGGGCCCGTGCGCAGGTCGGTCACGGTGGGCGCCTCGTCGGATGCCGTGCCTTCATGAAGTTTCGCCAACCCGAAGTCGGCGAGCTTCGCGTAGCCGCTTTTCGTGATCAGGATGTTCTCGGGCTTGATGTCGCGGTGCAGAATGCCGGCGTGGTGCGCTGCGGCGAGCCCATCGGCAACGCCGGTCAGTAACTCAATCGTCTGCCGCCAGCCGCGTTTCGCTCCACGTACCCAATCCCTGAGCGTGCCGCCGTCGACGAACTCGGTGACCAGGTACTGCCGGCCCTCGAACTCGCCCGCATCGTGCACCGTCAGAATGTGCGGATGATTCAGTGACGAGGCTGTTTGGGCTTCGCGTTGGAAGCGGCGCCGCGCGGCCGGATTGGCCAATTCGTCGGACAGAAACTTGATCGCGACCGGACGATGGAGATTGGTATCGAGCGCCCGGTAGACGATGCCCATGCCGCCGGCGCCGAGCGGCGCCTGCACCAGGTACACGCCGAGCCGGAGGCCTGTCAGGATCGGCGTCGCGGGCTGGCTCACCATCTGCGCGGCGACCGCAGCGGCGGGGCTGTCCAGAAAAGTCTCCGCGCTCGACGCGCGACTCAGAAGCGCCTGCACCTCGAGTCGCAGATCGTCATCGCCGTGGCATTCGCTCTCGAGGAACGCTTCACGCTCGCGCGCGGGCCGTTCCAGCGCCGAGTGGTAAAGCCGCTCGATGTGGCGCCAGCGTTCGGGGGTCACGGGCTTTTCTCGTGGGGCCAGTAGTCTACATCAGACCTTCTTTGTCGTCGCGCCGGTGGACGGTCGGAGCGATCGGCTCGAACTTCGCCGCGAGGGCCTCGTTTTTCGGCCGGTGGATGTTTCCGAGACGCTCAAGTCGGCCGGAAACAGTTGTCGCCGATTTTGCTGGACGAACTCTCTCCTCAGATGAGGGGCAACATCTCTATCCACAACGGAGTGTTTCGGATCGACTCGGCTGTCGCGGCCTCCTTCAGACCGAACACCGCTATGT
>Ga0214472_10003718_pt1 | contig 16128 bp, 16 predicted proteins | sample RVTome_6_FD_207662 | JGI IMG/M metagenome (GOLD analysis project Ga0214472, IMG submission 207662) | Soil microbial communities from uranium-contaminated site in the Upper Colorado River Basin, Wyoming, United States - RVT140D175 | ecosystem: Environmental > Terrestrial > Soil > Contaminated >... | reverse complement strand
TTTGAATTGTTTGAGGTTCGCTAAGACCTTGAAAGGTAAGGCGAGGTTCGGAGTTCTAAATCCTTCGTTCCGGACATAGGCGAGCCGGTCGGCGAACGCGAGTTTCAGTACGGCTTTCTTGTGCTCAAGGCGAGCCCAGAGATTGCAAGGGTTTGCCAGGAAGTCGAGCGAAGTTCTAAGTGTCTCGTCGAAGCCGCGCAGCGGACGGCCACAATTGGCGATCCTTTCGTTGAGCTCGATCTTCCGCTCTTCGAGCCGGCGGACCGGTTCTCGTAAGCCGTGATGACAGAGGGCAACTGCGCCTGCGCGATCCGGTCCAGAAACTGCTCAACGTCTGCGCCGGGATGAGCGATCCGCTTCCGGCCAGCCGGTGGGCGGCATCGAGCACGGCCCTCTGTTCTGGCGTTGTGATTGGCACCGTCCGGGGTCGTCCTCCCTTGGTCCACGAGCCCTTGAGCACGTGAGCCAGCACGAACTCCGGAAACTGCTGCAACAGCGCGTCCAGGCGATCCTGAACGCCCAGGCGGTAGTAGTAGAGATCGTCGATCACGGCGTCGAAACGCTCGATGGCGGCCGCGCCGGCTCCACTGAGCGTGAGGCCCGGGCATCGGTGGTGTGAGCTTGCGTCATGCCGCTACCTTTACGTTGGTCTCGGGCGAATTCTGTTCCTCTGTCTTCATCCGCGCATCTCCTCGAGCTCGAGTCCGCGCGTCTCGTGCACCATCGCGACGACGAACGCGATCGACAGCACTGCGCAGAGCGTATAGAAGCCGTAGGCGCCGGCGAGTCCGATGCCGGAAAGCATGATCGGGAACGTCATCGTGATCGCGAAATTCGCGAGCCATTGCGCGAGACCGCTGACGGCGAGCCCGGAGCCGCGGATTTGGTTCGGGAACATCTCGCCGAGCATGACCCACATGACCGGGCCCCACGAGAAGTTGAAGAACACGACGTAGACGTTCGCGGCGATCAGCGCGAGCGGCCCGTAGCCGCCCTCGAGCGCGAGCCCGCCCGTCGGGCCCGTCGTCGCCGTCGTGAACGTGTAGGTCAGCAACGCGAGGCTCAGCGCCATGCCGATCGAGCCCACGAGCAGGATCGGCTTGCGGCCGATGCGGTCGATCAACAGGATCGTGATCGCAACGGCGCCGATGCTGAGCGCGCCGCTCAGAATGTTGATCGCGAGCGCATCGCCTTCGGTGAAGCCGACCGATTGCCAGAGCACGGCGCCGTAGTAGAACACGACGTTGATGCCGACGAGCTGCTGCAGCGTCGCGAGACCCAGACCGACCCAGACGATTCGGCGCAGCCCGCCGGTGGTCCGGTCGCGTAGATCCGCGAAGCGCGGCCGGTGCCGGTCCTCGGCGAGCGACGCATCGATCTCCTCGACCTTGCGGATCGCGACCGCGCGCCCGCCGAGCGACGTGAGCACCTCGATCGCGAGCTCGCGGCGGCGCACGAGCACGAGGTAGCGCGGACTCTCCGGGATCAGCGCGAGCGCGACCAGGAAGATCGTCGCCGGCAATACCTCGACCCAGAACATCCACCGCCAGGCCTCGTAGCCGAGCCAGAATGTCGCGACCGAGGACCCGGCCGTGATCGCGATCAGGTAGTTCGACAGAAACGCCATGAAGAGCCCCGAGATGATCGCGACCTGCTGGACCGTGGCGAGCCTGCCGCGATAGCGCGCCGGCGTGACCTCGGAAATGTAAGCGGGGGTCAGGATGCTCGAGGCGCCGAGCGCGAGCCCGCCGAGCACGCGGTAGAACACGAACTCGGCCGACGTATCGGCGATGCCGGAGCCCAAGGCGCTGACGATGAAGAACACGGCCGCGACGCGCAGGATGAACCGCCGTCCGTGCCGGTCGGCGAGCCGGCCGGCGAAGAACGCGCCAGCCGCGCAGCCGAGCAGCATCGAGGCGACGTTGAAGCCCGTGCCGACGCTGTCGGAGTCGAATGTCGTCTGCAGGCCTTCGACCGTGCCGTTGATGACGCCGGAGTCGTAGCCGAACAGGAAACCGCCGATCGTCGCGATGCACGAGATCAGAATGACGTAAAACGTTCTGCGGGTCTCGTCCGCTCGAGGCTGCTCAGTGGTGCTCACAAGGGCGCTGCTCTTTCTTGGCTGGAGTTCTCGCGCCGGTCAGACGAGCTCCCGACCGCGGCCGTCTGCCGAACGCGATGAGCGTAAGCGATTTTGCGCGATGTTGCCGCATCGGCAAGTCCGTCGTCGGCCCTCGCTTGACTCGGCTGCCGCGCGGTAGCAGGCTGGGTCAGCGTAACCACAAGAAGAATCCCATGTCGGAACGAGAACCCAAAGTCGATTCGACTCGGCGCGCCCTGCTGGCGACGGGTGCCGCCGCGGCAGCCGTCGCCGCGGCCCCGCGCGCGTTCGCGCAGCAGGGGAGCCGGTCGGGAGGGAAGCCAATGCCGTTTTACGAGAGAGGCGACGTTCGCATCCGTTATCAGGTCAACGGCTCAGGGTTTCCGCTGTTGCTGATCGCTGGCGGCGGGCTCAACTCGGTCATGGCCAATCTGACCGAGCGCTCGCCGTTCAATCCGATCGCCGAGTTCGGCAACGAGTTCCGCTGCGTGTCGATGGACCTGCGCAATGCGATCGAAGGTGAGTCGACGGGCCCGCTCGAGGTCGACCGGCCGTGGGATTCGCATACCGACGATCACGTCGGCCTGATGGATCACCTCGGCATCGACAGGTTCATGGTGCTGGGTTTTTGCATCGGCGGCCCGTTCATCTGGAATATCCTCGAGCGCGCGCCCGATCGCGTCGTCGCGGCCGTGCTCGCGCAGCCGAGTGGCTTCCGTCCGGAGCTGCCCGATTATTTCTACGAGGGCAACATGAACGGCTGGGGGCCGGCGCTCGTCGAGCGGCGGCCCGACGTCACGATCGAGATGGTCGATCGCTTCCTGACGAGCATGTACCGGACGAACGCGGATTTCGTGTTCACGGTTTCGCGCGATTTCGTGCGCCGGTGTCAGACGCCCGTGCTGATTCTGCCCGACGACATCCCGGCGCATCCGTATGAGGTCGCGATGGAGGCGGCGATGCTCGCGCCGCAGGCCGAGGTCAGCCTGTTCCCGTGGAAGGAGCCGCCGGAGCGGATCCCGCTGGCCGTGCGCCAGATCCGCTCGTTCCTGCGCGCGCACCGGCCCGCGAACGGCTGACGTGCCCGCCGCAAGGCGGGCGTTACATCGTCTTGTGGACGACCGGCAGCGGCGCGTAGCCCGCCAACGTGAATTTCTGCACGCGCCGGTTCGCGGGCGTCAGCGGCGTGACCTCGGCCGTGTAGAGGTTGCCCTGCGAGTCGACCGACAGATGATGCAGCGTGCCGAACTGTCCCGGATCCGAGCCCCACGAGCCGAACGAATCGAGATACGCGAGCGTCCTGCGATCGAACACCATGATCTGCGCCTGGCTGCGGTTCGCGACATAGAGATAGCGTTGCTCGGCATCGGATGAGAATGCGAGACCCGCGGCGGTCTGGCCGTTGCCGCAATCCGGCGCGTGGCATTCGCGGCCGATGAAAAGCTGCTCGACGTAGTTGCCTTCGATCGTAAAGATCTGCACGCGCCGGCCACCGCGGTCGGCGACGTAGACGAGATCGTCGGCCGAGACCCTGACGGCGTGCACGGGCGGCATGAACTGCGCTGCACCGTCGGGACCGAGCGGCTCGCCGGAGCCGAGCGCGGGATCGTCCTCGGGCGGATTGCCGAACGCGCCCCATAGGCGCTTGAACGCGCCGGTGTCGGCGTCGAACACGATGACGCGCCGATTGCCGTAGCCGTCGGCGACGAAGAGCTCGTTCGTCCGCGCGTGCACGAACATGTCCGCGGGCCGCCAGAGGTTCGCGGTGTCGGCGTTGCTCTTCGGCAAGCCGCCCTTGCCGATCTGCATGACGAACTCGCCGGCGCGCGTGAACTTCAGGATCTGGTCCTCGTCGCCGTTGCCGCCGACCCAGACGAAGCCCTGCGGATCGACGTGGATGCCGTGCTCGGTCTCCGGCCAGTCGTAGCCGGCCGCGGGCCCGCCCCAGCCCTGGACGAAGTTGCCGTCGGCGTCGAACTCGAGCACCGGCGGCGCCGCGCGCGCTCTCTCGTCGTCGCCGAGCGTGCCGGGGCGCTGCAGCACCCAGAGATGATCCTGATCGTCGATCCACGTGCTCGACACGATCGCCATGACCCACCGGCTCGGCAGCCTCGGCCAGGCCCCCTCGGCGCGGAACTGCGGAATCTCGCTCACGGTTGCGCTCGCGCGCATGCCGGCGCCGTCCGCGCCGCCGCGGCTGCACGCGATTGTGACGATGATGAGCAGCGACAGGACCGTGATGTTCTGAAGTAATCTCGTCATGACGTCGACCCCCCGTGTGGAATTGTGGGTTCGCAAAGCGGCCCGCAGCGCTAGCGCACAGCGGCTCGCGTCGAGACCGCTGGATAGTCCATCGTGAAGCCGTTGCGGCCGTTCGTGACCGTGAAGCTCCCGTCGGCGCGTGCGGAGAACTTGATGTAGTGGCCTGCGTGCCCGTCGGCGCCGTCGAGGTTGGCGATGAAGTCCTCCGGCGAGTTGTCGAGCGTGGCTGCGAACTCCGTCGAGTAATGGATCTGCCAGACGTCCTCGAGGCGCGGCGAGCCGCGCAGCGTCGCGAACGTGTCAACGTGGCCGCCCTTGACCGCGGCGTTGTTCATGACGGCGACGCGCGGGCGGACCGCATGCACCATCACGGGATTCGAGCCCCACTCTGCGGCGTGTCCCGAGGTATGGTAGACGTCGGCCGTGCCGAGCAGGTTGTCCGGGCAGACGAGCCGCTGCTCGTCGTTCCAGATCAGATCGCCGAGCTCGAGGAACGCAAAGTCGCCGTAACGGACGACGATCGACACGACCTCGTCGTTCTCGACGGCGCGCAGATCGGTTTTCGGCACGTGGTTGCGGCACAGCGGATTCGGCTCGCCGCCGCCCGGCAGAGGGGAGGCGAGCTGCTCGCCCGACGAAGCGACGACGTGCACGTCGACGGCACCGAACGAGAGCGTCTCGCCGGGCACCGCACGCCGCGCCTTCGAGATGCTGCGCAGTGCGAGATAGCGCTCGAACGACGCGCGCTGCTGCGGCTGCAGCTCCGTCGTATACGGGCCGTGATCGATGAGCTGGCGGTAGTTGCGCACCGGCAGCTCGGGCAGGCGCCAGGCGCCGCCGACGTGATCGCCGTGATAGTGCGAGACGATCACGTAGTCGAGCACCGGAATGCGCTCCTGCTCGATGACGGCGTGAATCCGGTCGAAGGTATCCTCGCGACCCGTGTCGAACAGCATCGCCTCGCCGGTCGGGGCGATGTAGAGCACGGCCTCGCCGCCTTCGGTGTCGAACACGTAGATGTCGAGCGTGTCGCGCGATTGTGAAAGGGCGGCGGAAGCCGTAGCTAGGAGTATGGGTGCGACGAGGCGAACGAATGGAGTGCGCATGCATTCTCCTATTGAAATACTCGAGCGTTGGCGTCTCGAGCAACGATGTGCTCGGGCCGGAATTCCGGGCGTCCTCGGTTTCTCACTGGTCTTCACACCGACCATATGCGGTCATGTAGTCGCGCTCAAAACAGGCAATCAGATGGTCGACGATGTCCAGATTCGGAGGCCAAGAGACGTCCATGGGTTTTCCGTCGGCATCGAAGACCGGGAAATTGTCCGGTTTGGGCATGCGCGCCAACGTCTCGCGTGCATCCGTTAATGCGGCGAAGTCGCGTCTCAAGAACGCGATCGTGGCATCCACGTAAGGGTTCCAGCCGTAGGGATCATTCCCGGTGACGCGGGACTCCATGAACAGCCGGATAGCACGCTCAACGTCCCCGGCTGCCGCGCGGAGCTGTCCTTCGTGCCAGTACAGGATCGCTGACGTCAGCCCACGATCCTCTCGGTAGTCCCGAGAGAGGTCGGCGGCAACCTCGAGACAGGCCTCACGAGCGGCCAGCGTGCGCCAGCCGCCGGACATGTCCTGGTCGAAGTCCCGTTCGCTGAGGCTCATCAGCGTGGGCCGATCGTACGCACACTCGTCCGTAAAGATTGTCGTGCTCGTCTCCTGCGCAGCGACTGCCGATGCGCAAAGTACCATGCAGCAGGCAACAGACCCGGTCAATCCGCATAACCGCGCTCGGCGCGCATTCATGAGCGTTCAGGTCGATCAGTCACTAATGATCCTCGTCACCTATCGAGACGGCGACCGCATGGGTCGCGAGCCGGCTCCCCGGGTGCAGCTCCCGACATGGTGGAATGATACCGAAACCGCGACTCATGCGACGCATTCTCGGGATCGCGTACCGGCGCGATGTGCCGTGCATGGTCCATTCCTGCGGGGTTCTGCGGCCGGTCTGCAGGCTTCTGGTCTGCGGGCCGCACAGAAGCGCGCCCGGGAGCAAGATTTCCGGCACGATAGGAGTAGAATCGAACGCACGCAAGACCCGGGAAGATCGGGCAGCTCGACGGCGTATCGAGCGGTGACTCGGCAGAGAACCGAGAAGGGGGGAGAGCTGATGCACGTTTGTCCAAGCGCGGAGAGAAGGACGCTGCTCGGGGGCATAGCGGTCGTTGCTTCGTTTGTCGTGGCGCCCGGCATTGCGACGGCACATCACTCGCGCGTGGAGTACATCGGCGGCGAGATACTCGAGCTCGAGGGCGAGGTCGTCAGCGTCGTCTGGCGCAATCCGCACATCATGATCACGGTCCGGGCGCCGGATGCCGACGGCACGCCGGTCGATTGGGTGCTCGAGGACCCGGGCGCGTCGAACGCGCGCCAGGAGGGCGTCGTCGACGGCTATGTCGCGGCCGGCGACCGCGTGCGTGCCGCCGGTAACCGCTCCGATCGCCGCGAGCACTGGCTCAGGCTCGCGAACGTGCTCGGGCCGAGCGGCACCGAGCTCGCGTTCACGGGCGCAGGCCCGTGCTGGTCCGACGAGTACCTCGGTGCCGGCCGGGGGCACGACCCCGAGGCCGTGGCCGAGACGGCGCCGCCCGACGGTATCTTCCGCGTCTGGGTCTACACGGACGCGACGCCGTATGTCGTCACCGAGCTGCCGCCGCGCGGCCCTTCGAGTTTCTCCGGCAAGGCGAGGACGTCCTGATCAAGGCGCAGAACTACAACCGCACGCGCGTGATTCACATGAACGTCGACGCGGTGCCCGCCGGTGTCGAGCCGACCCCGCTGGGCCACTCGCGCGGCCGCTGGGACGGCGACACGCTCGTCTACGACATCCGCGCCTACGATCCGGCGACGTTCGCGGCGCCGATCGACAAGCCGCGCGTGATCGTCTGGCATTGGGAGCCCGGGCTGACCGTCGGGACCGATAGCTGCGTGCCGTACTACGAGTAGCGTAACCGGTACCGTGCGACACCGAGTGGCGATGAGACCGAAGACCGTTCTCGCGATGACCGTCCAGACGCGCTCGAGCGTGACGGGCTGCCGATCTCCTACGAGCGTCTGCCGCCTCCCGAAACGCAGGCCAGTGCGACGACGATCGAGGGCGTCTGGATGGTCGATCGCGAGAGCCTCGGGCCCGATTATCCCGGCGGTCTCGATCAGCTCATGAACCGCGACCTCGAGCTCACCGAGAAGGGCCGCGCCGCGAAGGCGGCGTTCGATCAGAATTCGCTCGAGAATCCCGAGCTCTTGTGCGCGACCAAGCCGACGCCCGGCGGCATCGTGTACACGGACATCTATCCGCTCGAGATCGAGCTCGTCGAGGATCGAGAGCTTGTCATGTACGGTCGCAGTACTTCGACCAGGAGCGAACCGTCTATATGGACGGGGGCGGCCACCCGCCGGCCGACGAGCGCACGCACGAAGGGCATTCGATCGGCTGGTGGGAGAACGACGTGCTCGTCGTGGACACGACGAATTTCGCCGACGACCGCTCGCCTTACCAGAACGGCGTGCCCTCCGGCGCACGCAAGCACGTCGTCGAGCGCTATCGGCTGCGCGAAGGCGGCAGCCGGATGACGACGCAGTTCACGCTCGAGGATCCCGAGTACATCGTCGGGTCGATGACTCACACGCGGGATCTGCGCTACTCGCCTCACATCGAGATGGCGCCGTTCAACTGCGATCTGGAGGCGACGCGACGATACCTGCCGAAAGCGCCGCTCTTGAGGATGGAGACGCCGTAGCCGCAAGCAAGGCGGCGGCGCGACGCCGGTGCCAGGAATGTCTATAGAAATATCCAACGAAGGGGGAGCAAGCATGCATAAGCGTACAGTTGGAGGTCTTGCCGCATCCGTGGCGGGTCTCATGGCCGTTCTTCCAGCCCCGGCCGCGGCCCAAGCGACCGACTCGCAGTACCAGCTGCCCGAAGGCGAGCCGAAGGTATTCGTGCAGGGCACGTGTGCGGCCTGCCATCGCCTCGACTACATTCCGAACGCGCGAGGCTACAGCGAGGACGGTTGGCGAGAGCTCATCGGCACGATGATCACGCTGGCCGAGCCGCTGCGCGAGTCGGTCGTCGAGTATCTCGCGACGAACTTCCCGAAGAAGCCCGGCACCGATCCGAAGATCATCTTCGGTCCCGCCAAAGTCACGATCACCGAGTGGATCGCGCCGACCCTGGGCTCGCGCCCGCACGATCCAGCGCCGGCTGCCGACGGCTCGATCTGGTGGGCCGGCCAGTTCGCGAACCGCATCGGCCACGTCGACACGAAGACGGGCGCGATGCGCGAGTTTCCGCTCGAGATCCCGAACTCGGGGCCCCATGGCCTCATCGAGGACGGCGCGGGCAACGTCTGGTTCACCGGCAACTATCAGGCCTATCTCGGCAAGCTCGATCCGCGCACGGGCGATGTGACCGACTATGCGATGCCGGAGGGCGTCGAGCGGCCGCACACGCCGATCGTCGACGCCGGGGGCACGGTCTGGTTCACGGCGATGTCGGGCCACGTCGGCCGGCTGGACCCCGCGACCGAGCAGATCAAGATCTCGGCGGCGCCGAGCGAGCGCGCGTTTCCGTACGGCATTCACGTCAACTCGCACGGCGTGCCCTGGTATGTCGACTTCTGGGGCAACCGGCTCGGCAGCGTCGACCCGGACACGGGCGCGATCACCGAGTACGAGCTGCCGCATGCCGACTCGCGGCCGCGGCGTATCGCGCTCACGCCCGACGATGCGGTCTGGTACACGGATTATCCGCGCGGCTATCTCGGCCGCTACGATCCGCAGACGGGCGAGTATCGCGAATGGCTGTCGCCGAGCGGCGAGAGCTCGCAACCCTACGGCATTGCGACGATCGGCGACGTCGTCTGGTACGTCGAGACTTATCCTAGGCCGAACGCGCTCGTGCGTTTCGATACGAAGACCGAGACCTTCCAGAGCTGGCCGATCCCGTCGGGCGGCGGCGTCGTCCGGCACATGCAGGCGACCGCCGACGGCAGGCTGGTGCTCGCGTGCAGCGGCGTCAACCGCGTTGCGCTCGTCGAGATCGGGAGGTGACCGGACAGCCGTCTGCAAGGAGCGCATAGCGTTGGTGTCGCCTAAATACTTCGCCAAATCCGGGTTTTCGAGCAGCTCTGGTCGCACTGATCGAAGTTCACGCGCAGATTACGGTATTCGCCACTAGGCGAAGCTCTAGTATTTCCACCCAGTCTCGGAAAGGACGATATATCGATCGGCACCTCCTTTAGGCGCGTTCTGAATTCATTGAACGAGAATAGCTTTTCGTTGTTTTCCTCGAACGGGTCCAGGATCTCCCTTCTGTGAAACAGCATGACCTGTTGTTCGAAGCAATGAAAAAGTGCTGCGGCGAAGAAGTTCAGTATTCCTTGGCGAATTCCGGTCAACGGCACGTAGTGGGAAACACCGGCTTGCTCGGCTTCATCGGCGAAATCAGAAAAGTCCTCGTCGCCAGTCCCAGGCATTGCCATAAACGCATCCCATGCATCTTTCGAAACCTTTTCAGCTTCCTGCTCTAGTCCAGCAAAGCTCGGCAGAATTCGGTTTTCCAGGACGTCAGTGAGCGCCGGAAGCTCAGGTTGAAATTGCGTTCTGAAATAGCGCCGCCAAAAATGGGCGTTTAGACTCATCTTTCCTCGCGAAGACATTGAGGCTCAAGTATCTTCCAGCTTGTCGAGCATATATGCTGCAACGCAGCCAGCGACCCGGACGGCTGCTTGCACTTCTGGATCGCGAAGCCCCGATACCCAGGGGCGCCCGTGGCCAGTACCTTCCTTGTTTCTCAAACGATTGACGGCGCATGCCGACTCATACAGAGCGCGTTCCATAGGTTTATGGGCGAGCTCACCTGCGGCAGTTTTCTCTGCAGGCGTAGCAAGACCAATAGCGATGAACGCCTGTCCAAGCAAAGTCGGAAAATTGACCCTATCTGGATATTGCCCGTATTTGGCCACGAGCACATGCGCTGCCGTAGCCTCTAGGAGATCTTTGCTCGTCCCGGCGAGCAGGGCGGCATCTTCTGCGCCCCGTCTCGCTCGGTTCGCATAAGCTTTCAAAGCAGCAGTGAGCTCTCGACCATGCAAGACGTCGAGGTTCTTTGGGCGCAGGTCACCATCCGACGCCAGTGCGTAACCTTCGGATCCGAAGGCCTCAATCGCATTCGTTATCGCGGCTTGCCCCACGAAGTTTGGGGATCCAGGCCGAAATCCTCCGGACCCACGAATCTTCGAGATTATTGAGACTTCACTAATACAGTGACAATATCGATGCTTTGCACTAAACTCACTGCAATCGCGAGGGAAGCGGAGTGCGGAGCGATGGCGGCAAGTGCGAAGCGGGATTTCGTTGCGATGGAGGAGCGCCGGCGCGAAGGCGCTCGGCTGCTGCGCAACGGGGTGAGCCAAGCGGAGGTAGCACGATTGACCGAGGTCAGTCGGCAGTCGGTGAGCCGGTGGGCCAGCGCCCTTGAAGAGGCAGGGCTGCGGGGACTACGCCGTGCAGGACGTGCTGGACGCAAGCCCCGGCTCGATGAGCGACAGCTCGAGCAGCTGGTGCGGTTATTGAAGGCGGGACCGGAGGTGGCCGGATTTCCGACGGGTTTATGGACGTTGCCGCGGGTCGCGCAGTTGATCGAAAAGCGCTTCGGTGTCGCGTACGCAACGACCCGAGTCTGGCAGCTGCTGCGCCAGCTCGGCTTCACGCCCCAACGGTCGACGGGTCGTGCACGCGAGCGCGACGAGGCGCGCATCGAGGCGTGGAAGCGCAAGCGCTGGCCCCAGGTAAAAAAAACGCCGCCCGAGAAAGACGATTGATCGTGTTCGTCGACGAGTCCGGACTCTCCGAGCGTCCTCACCGCGTTCGCACTTGGGCGCCGCGGGGTCAGACACCGGTGCTGCAGTACCACTTCAACTGGAAATTGCTGAGTGTCATCGCGGGATTGAGTTGGCGGAACTTCTACTTCCGGCTCTATCCCGGCACCATCAAGAGCGACCAGATCGTCGAGTTTCTCGGTCATTTGCGCCGCCAATTCCGGCAGAAGCCGTTGATCGTGTGGGACGGCCTGCAGGCACATCGCAGCCGCAAAGTCCGCCAGTATGTCGCGGCCCGTCACGGTGAGCTCGGAATCGAATTTCTGCCGCCTTACGCGCCGGAGCTCAATCCCGTTGAGCAGATCTGGAACTACGGCAAGAACCGCGAGCTGGCCAACTTCTGCGCCAGCGATCTGCCGGAGTTGCGCACCTGTGCATGCCGCAGCTTCCGCCGCATGCAGCGACGTCCGGCATTGATCGCGGCTTTCTGGAAGCAGACCGAATTGGCTTTGTGATGCCACTGTATTAGTGAAGGCTCAATAGTGATTCGATGAGGTTGCCGGCAGCATCTGGATCGTTGTCTACAGCCCAAGAGAGAATGGCGCGGACTCTTTTGGCTTTTCCCACTGTTTGGCCCTGTGCCTTGGGATCGGCAGAGGACAATCCGACACGGCCGACATAGAAATCGATATCCGAGTGACTGGGCTCGCGGTAGCGCTCCGCTTGTGAGTCATCAACAAGCTTGCTTACCGCCGCGATAATCAAATCCGTAACTGGAACGGCCATAAGCAGCCTCTTAGTAGTCGTCGATGTTACTCATCTTAGAATCGCTGGAAATCCATTGCGCCATGCCAGTTGAGGTCAGGGTGAATGCGCAGGAGAGGAGCGATTCTGTGCGCATTTGCGCGTCACCGGCTCGTCTATATACTCTCCATCGCTAGCCACGCTCGGGATTAGCCGCAGAAATTGGCATTCACTGAGAAAGTCAGCTAGGAATGAAACAATAGTCCCGAATTCGATTCAATAGCTGTGCCACGACGAACCCCATACACGCGCGTAGAGAAAACAGGCCAGTTACGTGCGGAACATGTCCAAGGCATGGGCGATGTTCCGCTCAAGGTATTCGAATGTCTGAACCATGAATGCACGAACTTCTTGCTGGTTCGAGCAGACGAAATTGGTGGTGAGCTCTCAATTGTGTGTCCCGCCTGCGGTTTCGTGCTGGAGGATGGCGGAGCTACGAGGTTCTATAGCTATCGCCTTATCAGGCGAGATCCAGAGAGCGGAGAAACTATTGAAGTCATAGAGGAAGGCGACTTTGATGTGGATCATCGGCAATACGTCGAAAATGCTCCAATGTACAAATACTGCATCATCTGCAATGCCGCGAAGCCGCTAGCCGCGTTTGATCGACATGGCGCGCGTCAAACTGGTCGACAAGGAGAATGCCGCCAGTGCAAAACATCCTATAACTCCATCAAGAACCAAACTCGAACGAGCGATCAGCACCGTGAAGCGGCGCAGAAACGCCGCCTATATGTGGACGTTTCCGGCGCGACCGGAAAGATCAACAGCAAGGAGATCTTTCGTCGTTTCGACGGAAAGTGCTTCCAGTGTGAAAAGCAGCTGGTTGACGAAAATGGCGCTCCGATCGCTGGAACTTACCAACTCGATCACACGCTGCCTGCATATTATCTTTGGCCATTAACGACAGACAACGGAACGCTGTTATGCAGCGAGCACAATAATGAGAAGTCGGGAAAGTGGCCGGCGGAGTATTACAATGATGAGCGATTACGAAGATTGCAGACCTTAACGGGTCTCGACTACGAACTATTGAAGGCTGAGCCGACAATCAACCCCGCCGCCATTGAACATCTACAAGATTCCGGGAATGTTCAAGCTCTATTGACCAAGTACGCAGCGTACATGGATGAGGTAGTGAAACTCCGCAATCGCATATTGAAGCATGCGGGAGTCGATATCTTTTCCGTTGTTGAGGGAATAATCGCGGAGCGATGGGTAGAGGAAGCGGACGCGCAGCTGAAGGCGGGCAATATCTAATAGAGCAACAGATATTGATGGTCAGTCACCGTGCCTTTGTCTCGAATTCCGTGAGATTCGCAATGGGCCACGGACTCGTCGAACAATTCTGATTTTGCGAACCATTTAAGGGCAAGCCGCTGCAGCTCTACGCCCATGTTGCACTTCTTGCTCTTTCCGAGATGCATTAACAGGACTCCGCCATTTGCTAGCCGTTCTTTGGATTGCCGAAAGATTGGTTCGTAGCATGTAAGGGAACGCTTCTGTTGCTCTTCGAGAAATCGTCGTTGCCCCGAGCGAAAATCATACTCTGCCCAACCTGCAAACCATAAGCGAATCCAATTCGCCAAGAAAAATCGCGTCGAATCGAAAAATGGAGGGGAAGTTATTACGGCGTCAAGATCGTAGATGTGACTCGGCCACCAGCTCGTTGCGTCATGTTCGTATACACAACCATTCTGAAAGTGCTCTGGCAAATGCTCGGCTAACACACGCCCGGTCTTTTCCCGAAGCTTTTCGATAAATGGCTTATAAACCGTCTCTCCAGAGGGCGCGTAGGGCGTCACTGGGTGAGAGCGTCTGCTGAGAGCATACGGGCGGTTACCGTGGAGAATATGCATTGCGCAAGCTAGCAGCATCGCATCGCTGGCGCTCCACGGATGTTGGCCTGCAAACCATGATCTCGCAGCCAAGATCTGTTGCAGCGTTTCGGGATGATAGTAGTCGGCTAAGGGACGATTGAACTTGGGTTGCCATATTGCTGAATAGTCGGAATGACGATTCGCGGATATGTGCGCTTCCAGCACATCCAACCGTTCAGCGATTTCGTCGGAGTTCGGCACAGAAACCTTCGCCCTCGAGATCGCGAGTGCAGCGGGGCTGAGGTCGAAGCCGTAGGCGGCTTTCCCTGCGAGAGCTGCTTCAAACGGAATCGTGCCGACGCCGGCGAAAGGATCCAAGACAGACCCGCCAGTAGGTACGAACGCTTCAGTTAGAAACTTCGCGATGGCCGGCTTTAGCTTTCCCTGGAAACTGCAAATCGAGTGCCAGGAATGTCCCCAATTTCTTTTACAGAACGGTTGCGCGGTATGGGGAAGCTTCGATTGAAAAGTCTCCCAGGCCCTTCGGTCAGGCGTCTCAGGCCGGCTCCCTTTGCTTGGAGTTCCTCGAGCCTCTGCGACGATGCACACTTGATGTACACGTCGGCCCTGCCTTGCCATCCTCTGGCGGATAAGAATCTCCTCCAATACGTCACAGCCATTTCGAGTTAGGATATCGGCGATCAATTTGTCTGTCGGAACGCGAACTCCCGAATAGATTGAATCGCCAATATCGATAAAGACTTTAGCGCCTCGCTTCGTGTGAGACAGAGTCGCTTTTATGGCCTGTTCGAGGTCAAATGCATACCAGCGAACCATCAACGGAATCCGGCGGTCGTACGAGCTGGCTTCCAGTTGGCCGACACATTCGGCTATGCATTCCGGCACATCTTGGGGTGGATGCGACGTACCTCGCACCCCACGGACGTCATTTATGCCCGCCGTAATGGTTTGATCTCGTAGCCTTGCCAAATCGTGAGAGGAATTGAGTACTCTCAGGAACCAGAGCTCAACCTTCGTATTGCGGAAATAGTTCGTTCCGTTTAGATAAGGAGGTGATGTGATTACTAAGTCAGCCTCTATCGAAGGTATTCTCGATAACGAGCGCGCATCTTCGGCAAGCAACTGGGATGCACATTCCATCTGATCAAATGATTCAAGTCCTTGTTCGATTTGCTCCAGGGTTTTGGCGATATGTTCAAGCAAATCAGAAGATATCTTTTTCCTTTCGTCCGGGCGTTTCTTTCGTAAGTCTCCTGCGCGCTGCATATTGGATGCTGGCACTATGGACGCCAGCACGGCAATGTCGAGAACGTTCGAAAGCGCCGCATCTTCCGTCCTCAAGTTCTCAATCACAGTCTTTATGCGCAAGACTTGATCGAGAGTAGGTAAAGGGAAAACCGACGATTGGCCAAAGACCGGCTCGCAGGAAGCCTTCAACAAGTCGTGCCGTTGTGCTGCAGCCGTATCACGGCGCAACGTAGGTCGGAATGCCGCGATACGCTCGCGCAACCTTGATCGGTCATCGTAAGGAAGTGAACGAAGCCACTCTTTGAGAGAGACGATACGCTGGAGGAGGGGATTGAGCTCGCAGTAGTAAGAGACTCTCTTGCCGGGACGGTCATACGCGAACGTCAGTGGCGCGGTGCCACAGCCGCCGAATGGGTCGAGCAATACTTTCGCATCGGGCGCGTAGCGATCCGTAAGGTCTCGCACAAACGCCGGAGAGAACGCCTCGAGATACGGAAACAAATCGTGGAAGAAATCGCCCTTCCCGCCGCGATAGGTTCCGATTGTGGGGCTGCGCAATATGCTCAGTTGGCCAGGATCGATGGGGAGCCGTTCCGAGAGAATCGAAATGGCTTGGGCATTGATGCTGCGTCGGGCGGTCTGTGCGGAGGTAGCTAGCTCCGCATAGTTGCAGCCAAGAGCGCTACGCAACTCGCTGCTCGAGCGCTGAACTAGCGATTCGGCGAGTTCTGGGGTCTCGGCGTCAACTCGTAGTCGCAGAACTTTCCGTCTACCGTCCGGTTCCTCTGCCGCTGGAAAGTGAATCGACGTGCCCATCCGAGCAGAAGTCTAGAACAATGTAGTCAAAAAGACTATAAGCTTCTTTTCCCGTCAGAAGTCAGGTCCTCAAACCTTGGCAGTCTGGCTTCCTCGTGGAGCCCAAGGCCTTAAACCCAGAATAGCCATCCGTTTACGGGTTTGCTTCCGTTGGCGGCTCTGGCAGCTGCTGTAAGGC